>Ga0193713_1000148_pt1 | contig 22501 bp, 21 predicted proteins | sample H3a2metaG_FD_143054 | JGI IMG/M metagenome (GOLD analysis project Ga0193713, IMG submission 143054) | Soil microbial communities from a riparian zone of the East river system, Colorado, United States - H3a2 | ecosystem: Environmental > Terrestrial > Soil > Riparian zone | place: USA: East River... | reverse complement strand
ACGATCGTGACGTACCGGTGGTTTTTCGCCGAGGACCGGACCATGGCGGGGCCGCCGATGTCGATGTTCTCGATCGCCTCTTCCATCCGCACGTCCGGCTTGGCGACGACCTTCTCGAACGGGTAGAGGTTGACGCAGACGAGATCGATGGGCCGGATTCCCTGCTCCTCCGCTTCGCGCATGTGGCGCGGGTCGTCCCGCACCGCGAGGATGCCCCCGTGGATCTTCGGGTGGAGGGTCTTGACGCGCCCGTCCATGATTTCGGGCGATCCCGTGTGGGCGGAGACCTCGGTGATGGGGATTCCCGCCTCCCGGAGCGCCTTCGCCGTGCCTCCGGTGGAGAGGAGATCGATGCCGAACTCCCGGAGGCCGCGGGCGAACTCGACGAGGCCCGTTTTGTCGAACACGCTGAGCAGGGCAAGCCGAACTTTCATGGGAAGGGGGTGCATTATATGAGCAGCGGCCGCTGTCAGCCATCGGCTATCCGCTATCAGCCGGAGAGGAGTTGTGCCGGCGGACGGCTGGCCGGATGACAGCGGACAGGCAACAACTGATGGCTGTCTCAATATCCGGCCATATCCATATCGAGGGGATCGGCCTTGATTGCGGCCGAGGTGTTTGAAGCGGGCCGATCGTGGGAGTACTGGACTTCGACAAACCGGCCCCGGAATCGGCGGACCTCGTCCTTCACCGGAACGGCATCGATGACGCAGGACTTCATCAGGCGCGCGATCTCCTCCATCTCCGGCTCCTTCATCCCCCACCGGGTCATCTCCTGGACTCCCAGCCGGAGGCCCGAGGGATTGGTGACCTGTTTCGGCGGGTCGTGGGGAAGCAGATTCCGGTTCACGATGATGTCGTTCGCGGTGAGCGTCTCGCTCACCTTGCCGCCGCCGCCGTATTTCCGGACGTTGACGGCCACCTGGTGGCTCTCGGTGAATCCGAGGTCGGCGCACTCGACTTCGAAGCCCGCCTTTTGGAGCGACCGGCCGAAGTGTTTCGCGTTGGCGACGACCTGCGCGGCGTAAGCCCGCCCGAAATCCTCCATCTCGATCGTGGTCGCGAGGAGCGGAGGGAGCGTCATCAGGTGGTGGTTCGACAGGCAGCCCGGGAAAGCCATCCGGTCGATCGATTTCCATCGATCCTCGGGCAGGTTTCCCATGAGCACGCCCCGCTGGGGTCCGGGGAACGTCTTGTGGGTGCTTCCCATGAGGATGTCCGCGCCCTCCGCGACCGGATCCTGGAAGCACTTTCCCGCGATGAGGCCGAGGACGTGGGCCCCGTCGTAGATCACCGCCGAGCCCAGGTCGTGGGCGACGGGCGCCAGCTCCTTCACGGGCTCGGGAAAGAGGATCAGGCTCTTCCCGAAGACGACGAGGCGCGGTTTCTTCTCCCGGAGGAAGTCCTTCGAGGCGGCGACGTCGATCTGGTACCCGTTCGGCAGGCGCGGGAAGTGGAGGATATTCCGCGTGTACTTGCCCAGTCCTCCGATGAGCTGGTGGCTGATGTGGCCCCCGACGGGCAGCGAGTTGACGACGACCGGGTCGTTCTCCTTGACGAGTGAGGCGAAGACGACGTCGTTGGCGTTCGTGCCGCTGATGGTGCGGACCTCGACGCGCTGGTAGCCGAAGAGTCGGCCCAACCGTTCGCGCACCTCGCGCTCGATCGCGTCGATGTGTTCCGTGCCCTCGTAGTAGCGCGCGCCGGGGTGACCCTCGGCGTACCGGTGGTTGAAATCGCTGGAAAGGAGGGCGCGGGCGCGGGCGCTCAGGACGTTCTCGCTCGCGATGAGGTTGATCGTTTCCGTCAAACGCCACTGGTTCTGGCGGGCGACGATCCCCTCGATCCGAGCGATGTCGTCAGCGGACATGCGTGTAGGTTATCTTGTGAAGCTTCAAGCTTCGAGCTCCTTGCTTCGAGCAGCTTCCTGCTTCCAGCTCGAAGCTGGGAGCTACGCCGCGAAGCGGCGTCAGGCCGGAAGTTGCGAGGGCTTTACGACTTTGCCGGCGCGCAGGCAGGAAGTGCAGACCTTGATGCGGCGGACCTTGCCCTCGATGACGGCGCGCACGCGCTGGAGGTTGGGCTTGAAGGACCGGCGGGTCTTGCCGGTGATCTTCCGGCCGACGCCCCCCTCCTTCTTCGCCTTGCCGCTCCGGACGATCATTTCGCCGCGGATGGGACCCTTGTTGCAGATGAAACACCGGCGTCCCTTGGTCATCGGCTGAAGCACGGAGGCCTTCCTTTCGAGCGGTTCGAGGGGGCCCATCTTAGCGGTTCGGGCGGCCGATTCAAGGGGAAACCGGGGCCGGGCACCGCGCGTCGGGCCGCATCGCGATACCGGGGCCTCCTTCCAATCACATTGCTTGACAACGGTTTCCTTCGTGATACCATCATCTGAACCTTTCCCGGAGCCACCGCGAACCGATGGCGACCAGAAATTTCGTAGGCTTGGACGTCGGGACCCGGTTCGTCAAGGCCATCCAGCTGACGGAGACCAACGGGAAGTACTCCATCACGGATTACGCCTGCCACGAAATCGGCCCCGAACTCTCCCCGGCCGACGCCGTCGCCGAGCTTTTCGCCAAGAAAAAGTTCAAGACCAAGCGGGTGGCGACCTCGGTTTCGGGACGCTTCGTCTTCGTCCGGTACATCAACATGCCCGTCATGACCGACGAGGAGCTGGTCAACGCGGCCAAGTACGAGCTCGGCAAGTACATCCCCGTCGAGGTGGACGAGGTGCTCCACGACAGCCAGAAGCTCGAGGAGCTGCCCGTCTCCGAGGGGCACGAGGCCGAGATGCGGGTCCTCCTCGTGGCGGCCAAGCGGGCCTTCATCGACGACCACGTGGCGATGCTGGAGCAATCGGGCCTGCAGCCCGCGATCGTGGACGTCGATTCGTTCGCCCTCGGCAACGCCTACGAGCTGGGCGGGCTCGCGAACCCCGACGCGGTGCGCCCGGGGAAGCTGGTGGCGCTGGCCGACATCGGGGCGACCAAGACGAACATCAACATCATGAGCGACTCGGTCTCCTACTTCACCCGCGAGTTCTACAAGGGCGGGGACGACATCACGGACGCCATCAGCAAGAAGCTGGGCCTCGAGCCGAAGGAGGCCGAGCACCTCAAGCGCAATCCCCAGGGCCAGGAGCAGCAGGTGATGGAGTGCGTGGGCGGGGCCGTCGAGGACATCTGCCACGACATCAACATCTCGATCGACTACTTCGAGAACCAGTACGACCGGAAGGTCGACGAGATTTTCATCGCCGGGGGCGCCTCGCAGACCCTCGGGCTGGACGAGATCCTCGAGAAGACGATCCAGAAAAAGGTCTGGAAGTGGAACCCGGCGCAGTACATGGAAATCAAGATGGAGGAGCCGGACAAGGAGGAGCTGACGCTCCACGCGGCCTCGTCCGCGATCGCCTTGGGGCTCGCCTCCCGGATCCGGAAGGATTGAGGACGGGGAAACGGGGAATCCATGATCAAGATCAACCTGCTGCCGCCTGAGAAGCGCAAGGCGGAACGCACCCCGCTGCCGCGCTTCGGGCTGATGATGGCCGACGCGGCCGTCCTGGGCGTGGTCCTCGTCCTCGTCATCATCTCCTACATCCAGATCCTCAACACCCAGAAGGAAATCGAGATCAAGAAGAGCGAGCTCGCGGAGCTCCAGCCCTTCGTCCAGAAACACGACAAGCTCCAGCGCGACGTGACCGTCCTCAAGGGCGAGCTCGAAGCCCTCGGGAAGATCACGGGGCTGCGGCCCTTCGAGTGGTGGCAGATCTTCGATTACGTCTGGGACACCGTCGAAGACAACAAGCGCGTCTGGCTCGACAGCATGGAGGTCGCCGACGGCCGCCAGATGGCGTCGAAGGTGAAGGCGATCGACCCGGATTCGAAGGAGAACCCCTCCTACGGGGTCGTCCTCCGCTGCCACGTGGGCGGGCTGGACGTGAAGGGGATGACCAACTTCCGCATGGCCCTCAAGAACCACCAGGAGCTGAAGAGGCTCTTCCCCATCGTGAACTTCGACACCCAGTGGACGGTGGCCGACCAGAAGGACTTCGTCGAGAAGTACTCGCTCGATTTTGAGGTGATCCTGGTGAATACGGGCCAGACGTCGAAGGGCCCGCAGCCGGTTCCCGTCGGGAATCCGAAGCCATGAGCGAAAAGAACCTCACGATCCTCCTGCTCGTCGTCATGGGGGTCATCATCGTCGGCGGCGGGATCGCGCTCTATTTCATGCGGTTCGTGACCCTCGACGACCTGGAACAGCAGCTGACCGCGGTGAACACCCAGGTCGCCGAAGCCCAGCAGAAGAAGTCCAAGATCAAGGCGCTGGAGGAGGAGGCGAAGATCCTCACGGAGAAGAGGGACGAGATCCTCCAGCAGATCCCCGCGTTCGACGACAACGAGAACGACCAGTACGCCAACCTCATCGACCAGCTCCGGAAGAAGTGCCGGGTCCAGATCGCGGACCACAAGTACAAGGCCCGGGGCGGCTCGGGCGAGGTCCCGATGCCCAAGGAGATCTTCCGGGCCCGGTACGAGTTCAAGGCCACCGGAGGTTTCTTCCAGCTGCTGAACTTCCTGAATCACCTCGAGACCGACCGGCGCCTGCTGATCGGCGAGAACATCCAGCTCCGGGCCGGCGCGGCGTCCGAAGGAAGGTCGGGGACCCCGATCCGCGAGCTCTCGCTGACCGTGTCGACCTTCCTGAAGCGGATCACGCCGGCGGGCCCCCCCGCCCCGGGCACGAAACCCGCCGAGAAACCGGCCGAAACCAGGACCGATGAGCCGAAGAGGGTTTCGACGCCCATTCCCGACTAGAACTCAGCTTCAAGCTCCGAGCTTCGAGCTTCAAGCCCCGCCGATCTTCTCACCCGGATTTGGTCTCGCATTCGCGATTGCGCCTGGGATTCCATGTCTGGCTTGACGCTTGAAACTTCGGGGGCTGGGAACTGGGAACTGGAAGCGGGGAGCTTGATTAATGCTTGTCGGATGAGTAGATCAGCCGTTCGTACGTGTCTGCCTGCTTCGCGAGATATTTCACCGCCTGCGCCGACGTCTCGGGCGTCGTCGTCTTCAGCGGCCGGGTCTCCGTGACGACCAGGTTTCCGTCGGCGAGCGCCAGGCACCCGTGGGGCAGGCGCGCGTTCAGTTCCAGCGCCGTCCGCGCCCGCTGGTCGTCCACCGAACTCGCGTCACCGATCACGGACGTGTAACGCACCATCGGGTCCGAACCGTCCTTGAACGACGTCGCGACGACCGTCTGCTTGCGCCCCTTCGGCTGCGGAATCACGATCTCCCACCCGTCCGTGGAGGGCGCGGAGGTCCAGGATTCCGCCGAGCACATCTTCTCGACGAGTTCGCGAAGCGTCATGGGCGGCCCTTCCGTGTGCGAGGGGCGCGATTATAGTGCCGGGAAATTGGAAGCCGCAAATTATTCCACACGGACGGCGAGGCGGTCCCCGGCCCGGACGGCGGACCCCTGCCCGACCGTCCGGTTCCCCAGCCTCAGCTCGACGGGCTCGTCCGCGGAACGCGCGAATTCAATCACGGCCCCGGGACGAAGACCCGCCAGGGCTCCCAACCCGATGGATCGCTCCGCCAGGACCGCGCGGATCTCCACCGGAACTTCCGGTGTCCCGGCCGGCCCGGCTCCGCCCGAACGCCGCTCCAACGGCGACGGCGCGCGCTCCGGTCCCGCCGGCCGCGTCACCTCCACCGCGAGACGCCCGTTCAGAAGCCCCGGCCGGCCCTCGAACCGGGGCGTGCGGCCGACTTCGAGCGTGATCCCCGGAACGGGATCGCCTCCCCAGACCAGCAGATCTCCGGTCGCGAGGCCGCGAAGATCGGCGATGCGGAGCGTCCCGAGCGGGAATCGGGCCGTGACCTCGATGTCGACTCCCGGGGAGGGATTTGAATCCCCCGGTCGGACGCGGCCGACCATCGGCTCGAAGCGCCCCACGGGAACGGCGATCCAGACATCGCCCATCAGGCCCTCCGAGAGGATTTCGACGCCCACCACCGCCATCGAACCCTCCGGCCACACTTCCCGATAGAGCGTCTCCCGGGGCGCCCACTTGAGTCCGATCGGCGGCTCCGGTGTCCACACGGGGGCGAGGGCGTCGAGGAGTCCGACAAGGACCGGCGAAATGAGTTCCGCCTCGAGATCGCGCAACGGACGATCGGGCGGCCGCGAAACGCGACCGGCCCCGAGCGCTCTTTCGACGAGTGCGAACGCCACCGCCGGAGAGGGGTCCAGGAGCATATCTCCGGCACGCGCGAGGAGCGTCCCGTCGGGCCGCCCCTCGAGGTACTCGGCGGCCGTTGTTTCCACGGGCTTCAGGAGCCGGACTTGGACCGGCGCGTGGAGCCACGATTCGAGAACACGCGTGACCGCTTCGACCCGGGGCCTGTGGAGATCGCGAAGACGATCGAGATCGCCGGACCGGAGCCGGCGGGGACGGCGGAAATCCCAAGGCAGGATCGACGGGCTCGGGGCGTCAGGAGAGCGGATCGCGGAAAGGAGGGTTTCGATCTCGTCGCGCGAGAGGATGGGTTCCAAATTCACGACCGCCTCTCTCTCCCCCGGCCCCCGGCCTTCGGCCGGGGCCTAGTGCTCTACGACCGGCGCCTCGGGCCCGCCCGCCGCCCGCCGCTTCAGGATTGCGTCGATGTACGCCGGATCGTCGTTCAGGGCCTTCAGCTCGTCCCGCATCCGTTTCTTGTCGGTCCGGAGACGGTCCAGCTCCGCCTGGGCCCCTACCAGTTTCGTGTGAAGGACCGCGTTCCGGCCGTGGGCTTCCACCGCCTTCAGAACCAACGCGACCGCGAGGGCGGCCGACAGGATCCCCCACATCCATCCGCCGAGCGGCGTCCCCGGGGTTGGCGCGGTTTCCATGGTCATTCTAGGCTTCCCTGGCCGGACCCGCAACGCCGGGCCGCGTCCCCGGTTCAGTGTCCAATTTCCTGAGTCGGTCCAAGGTCCCGAGCCTGTCCAAAGTCATGAGTTTCGCGACACTCCACGGGAGTCCTGGCAGGGCTTCGCGAATAGCACCCGCCTTACGAGAGCTTGTACCGAATGGCACCGGATCTCTCGTGTCGTGTCCTCCCGACTTTGAACTTTGCACTTTGAACCTCGCACTTCATGCGCCGGGCCCCCCTCTTGACAGGTGCGGTCCCGGAAGGGCTAACTAAACAGGTCGTTCCGGATGCCTCGGCCCGTTCTTATATCGGTCCGGCGCCTCCGGCGCCTTGATTATGATCCTTCTCCTGACCGCCTACGGCCGCAAGGAAATCGCCCTGTTCTCCCTCTTCTGGACCGCGCTGGCGGCCGGACTATGGCAGCTCCATCCCGCGGCGGCGTTGATTCCCCTCGCGGCCCTGGTGTTCACTCTGTCCTTCTTTCGCGATCCGACCCGCCGGGTTCCCGTCGGGCCGGAGACGCTCGTGGCGCCCGCGGACGGGCGCGTCACGGACATCGCCGATTTCCCGGCGGGCGAGCACCTGCCGGAGCCCTCGGTTCGCGTCGGCATCTTCCTCTCCGTCTTCGACGTGCACGTGAACCGCACCCCGTGCGCGGGCGTCGTCAAATCCACGAAGTACACGCCGGGGGATTATCTCGACGCGCGCCATCCGGACTGCGCGCGCCGGAACGAGCGGAACGACATCCTCATCGAGCGCGCGCCGGCCGGCGACCGCGTCCTCGTGCGCCAGATTTCGGGCGCGATCGCGCGCCGCATCGTCTGCGCCTGCCGGGAGAACGACGTCCTCGAGAAGGGCCAGCGCGTGGGGATGATCAAGTTCGGTTCGCGCACGGAACTGTACGTCCCGAGCCGGTCTCTGGCCGAAGTAATGGTGAAGGTCGGAGACCGCGTCAAGGGAGGAGAAACCGTCATTGCTCGAACCCGCTAGGCCAGGACCGAGGCCCCTCTTCCGCCTGCGGCGCCGCCGCGTGCGGACCGTGGCGATCCTGCCGACGCTCATCACGCTCGGAAACGCCGTCTGCGGCTTCTTCGCGATGATCTCCATCGCGCAGGCCTGGGTCCCCGGCGCCGACCGCCAGCTCCACTTCGAGCGGGCGGCGCTCCTCATCCTCCTGGCGATGATCTTCGACGCGCTCGACGGGAAGGTCGCGCGGATGACCCGGACCGCGTCGAGCTTCGGCACCCAGCTCGATTCCCTCTGCGACTTCCTCACGTTCGGCGTCGTGCCCGCGTTCCTCACCTACGGCCTCTGCCACGACGGCCCATTCGGGTACCGCGTGGTCCTCGTCGTCTCCGCGTTCTACCTCTGCTTCGCGGCGACGCGGCTGGCGCGGTTCAACGTCGAGACGGGCACGGACGAGAAGTACCACAGGGAGTTCACCGGCCTGCCCACCCCCGCGGCGGCGGGAGTGGTGGCCACCATCGTCATCCCGTGGGCCGCCATCGAAAACAAATGGCACGTCACGGACTCGCTCAACTCGATCCTGAACGCGGGCCTTCCCATGATCATCTTCATGCTGGGCCTCCTGATGGTCTCCCGCGTCCCCTATCCGCACCTCCTGAACAAGGTGCTGCGGGGCCCCCGCCCGTTCGTAACCTTCGTCGAGATCGTCGTGGTGGGCCTGCTCGCCGTGATCTTCCACGAGTTCGCCCTCTTCCTCGGATTCATGGGCTACGCGATCATCGGTCCGGCGCTCTGGATCCGCGGGCGGCTGCTGAGGCGCCCCGCGCCGGGCCCCGGGGGAGCCCCCGAGCCCCCGGTGGAGGACTCGCTCTTCTGATGGCTCTCGCCTACGTCGGCCTGGGCTCGAACCTCGGCGACCGCCGCGGCCGGATCCGCGAGGCGCTGAGGAGGCTCGACCGCATCGACGGAGTCCGCGTCCGCAAGCGCTCCCGCATCATCGAGACCGATCCCGTCGGAAAGACGGACCAGCCCCGGTTCCTCAACGCCGTCGCCGAAGTCGAGACCCGGCTCGAGCCGCTTCCCTTCCTGCGCCGCCTCCTCGACGTGGAACGCGCCCTCGGCCGGGTGCGCCGCGAAAAATGGGGGCCGCGCACGATCGACCTCGACCTGCTCCTCTGGGGCGATCGGTCGCTTTCGACGAAGGCGCTCACCCTTCCCCACCCCCGGATGGCGGAACGCCGGTTCGTGCTCGGGCCGCTCGCCGAACTCTGCCCGGGACGGAAGGTCCCCGGAACGGGCCGGACCGTTCGCGGTCTGCTGCGCGAGGCGGAAAGGAAGGACGAGTGATCCGCCTCGTGGAGACCATCAAGGACGTCCGGAGCTTCGTCGAGGCGGTCCGGAAGCGCGGCGAGACGATCGGCTTCGTCCCGACGATGGGCGCCTTCCACCTGGGACACCTGAGCCTGATGCGCCAGGCGAAGAAGGAAACCGACGCCGTCGTGGTGAGTATCTTCGTCAACCCGCTCCAGTTCGCCGCGGGCGAGGACTATGACCGCTACCCCCGGCAGATGGCCAAGGACCTGCGGATGGCCGAGAGCGAACGGGTTGAGGTCCTCCTCGCCCCCTCGGTCGCCGAGATGTACCCCAAGGGTTTCGCCACCTACATCGACCAGAACGACCTGCCCACGAAGCTCTGCGGCGAATTCCGGCCCGACCATTTCCGCGGCGTCATGAGCGTCGTCGCCAAGCTGTTCAACATCGTCAAGCCGGACGTGGCTTTCTTCGGGCAGAAGGATTTCCAGCAGTACCTGCTCATCCGGCGGATGGCGACCGACCTGAACCTCGACGTGGACGTCCGGGTCCTTCCGACCGTGCGCGAAGAGGACGGGCTGGCGATGAGCTCGCGGAACATCTACCTGGGCCCCAAGCAGCGCAAGGACGCGATCTGCCTCTACCGCGCCCTCCAGCGCGCGGAGGAACTGATCGGCTCGGGCGAGAGCGGCGCCGTGCGCGTGGCCTCGGAAATGAAGCGCGTCATCCTTCGCGTCAAGGGCGCGCGCATCGATTACATCGCCGTCGTCAACTCCGACACCCTCGAGCCGGTGAAGGAGATCAAAGGCAAGACACTCATCGCCGCCGCCGTGCGCATCGGCAAGGCGCGCCTCATCGACAACATCCTGATCTGACGTGGCCCGCCCCCACTCGGTCGACTGTCCGGCCAAGATCAACCTCTATCTCGACGTGCTGGGCCGGCGCCCCGACGGATACCACGACCTCGTCACCGTGATGGCCCCGGTGACCTTGTGCGACACGATCTCCGTCGAACCCGCACGCCGTCGCGACGTTCTCGAAGTCGATCCCGCGGGAGCCGCTCCGGTCGGCCCGGACAACATCGTCCTTCGAGCGCTGAGGTCCCTGCGCGCCGTGCGGCGGGTCCCCCCGCTGCGGATCCGGCTCACGAAACGGATTCCGTCCCAGGCGGGGCTCGGCGGGGGGAGCAGCGACGCGGCCGGGCTTCTTCGAGCGGCCGACCGCCGCCTTTCGCTCGGGCTCACCCTCGCGGAGATGGAGAACATCCTCGCGTCGGTGGGGTCGGACACGGCCTTCTTCGCGCGCGGAACCCCGGCCTTGTGCACGGGGCGGGGCGAGCGCGTCTATCCGCTCGCGCGCGCGCCGTCGCTCGAACTCGTCCTCGCCTGGCCCGGCACGCCCAATCCGACGGGGGAAATATTCCGAAAGTTCAAACATTCATTGACGCCGGACCCGTCCAAGGTCATAGATTTCCTGCAGGTGCTGGCGGAGGGGAACCCGCTCCGGATCGCGCGGTCGCTCGTCAACCGTCTCGAGCCGGCGGCGTTCGCCTGGGATCCCGGGTTGCGCCGGGTTCCCGCCGCCCTGCGGTCCCGGGGCCTTTCCGGGGCGCGCATGACGGGGAGCGGATCCGCTTTCTACGCGGTGGCGGCGACCCGGGCCGAGGCCGACCGGGCCGCGCGGCGGCTCGAGGGGCGCGTCTTCCGGGTCCGGACGATCGCGCCGGTTGGGAGGGCTTGATGGACGTCACCGAGGTTCGCGTCAAGCTCACGGGCCGGCGGGCCGACAAGCTCCGCGCCTACTGCAGCGTCACCTTCGACAACGCCTTCATCGTCCGCGACATCAAGATCATCGAGGGGCCGCGCGGGGAGTTCGTCGCCATGCCGTCGCGGAAGGTCGGGGAGCGCTGCCCGGGGTGCGGGATGAAGAATCACCTCGGCGCCAAGTTCTGCAACGAGTGCGGGAACCGCCTGCCGCCGGAGCGGCCGGGCCAGCTGCGGCGCCACGCGGACATCGCGCATCCCCTCCACGCCGAGTCGCGCGCCGCCATCCAGGAGCGCATCCTCCGCGCCTACCGCGAGGAAGTGAGCCGCTCCCTGCAGCCGGGGTATCGACCCACGGAACTGGGGGACACGGCGGACGAGCCGGAGCCGGTCGAGATTCCCGCCGCGGCCCCTCCGGAGATCCTCAAGCCAGCCGCGCCTCCATCGTGATCTTCGCGTTGAGCGCGCGCGACACCGGGCACCCCGCCTTGGCGTTCTGAGCCGCCTTTTCGAAGGCCGCCGCGTCGGCGCCGGGGATCTTCGCCGTCACGTCGAGATGGATCTGCGTGATCGTCCAACCCGCCTCGAGCTTCTCCATCGTCAGCGATGCGTTCGTGGCGATGCTCTGCGCCGTCATCCCGGCCGTGCCCAGCTGCACCGAGAGCGCCATCGAGAAACAGGCGGCGTGGGCCGCCGCGATCAGCTCCTCGGGATTCGTCCCCGTCCCGTTCTCGAAGCGGTCCCGGAACGAATACGGGGTCTCCTTGAGCGTCCCGCTGCCCGTGGAAACCGTGCCCGAACCGTCCTTGAGTCCGCCCTTCCAGACCGCGCTACCGGTTCTTTTCATGGTAGTCCCCTTTCTTGCGGACCGTTTTACATGACCGGCCAGTCCCGAGTCGAGAGTCAAGCGTCGGGATGTCGTCGGGATTCGCCCGTCGGCGAGTCACGCGGCTGGTCCGGACTCGGGACGCGAGACTGAAGACGCGCGACTCTTTGGACTTCGACTCTCGACGCTAGACTCATGACTCCCGACTCCTTTCGAATAGCGCTGTAGTGCATTTCAACTATCAGCCGAGGTACACTGGGAACTCTTATGGCCCCTAAAGGCGCGCCCAAGGCGAACGACCGGCTGCGGAAGATCCCCTCGGTGGATCAGCTCGCGGGCTCTCCCGCGGGAGAGGCGCTCGTCCGGGAGCACGGACGCGAACCCGTCGTCGACGCGGTGCGGGAGGAGCTGGAGGCGGTTCGGGCCCGGATGAAGGCCGGCGGCGCCGCCTCGGTGGAGCCCGTCGACCTCCTGGCGGCCGCACTTCAACGGCTCCAGGCGCGAAACGCCCCGAAGCTCTGCCGCGTCATCAACGCCACCGGCGTGGTTCTTCACACCGGCCTGGGCCGGGCGGTTCTTCCCAAGGCGGCCCTCGACGCCATCGCTTCCGAGCAGCGCGGATACTCCCTGCTGGAAGTCGACCGCGCGACCGGCGATCGCTCCATCCGCGAAACCCACGTCGTCGAGCTGATCCGCCGCCTCACCGGGGCGGAGGCCGCGACGGTCGTCAACAACAACGCGGGCGCGACGCTCATCGCGCTGGCTACCCTCGCCGCGGGGCGGGAGGTCATCGTTTCCCGCGGACAGCTCGTCGAGATCGGCGGTTCCTTCCGCATCCCGGACGTCATGCAGATGAGCGGCTGCCGCCTCGTGGAAGTCGGGACGACGAACAAGACGTACATCTCGGATTACGAGAAGCGCATCGGGGCGGCCACGGCGCTTCTGCTGCGCGTCCACACCTCGAACTTCCGCGTCGTCGGATTTACGGCCGCGCCGACGCTTGAGGAGCTGATCGCCCTCGGCCGGAAGCACAACCTGCCGGTCATGGACGACCTGGGTTCGGGCGCCCTGGCCGATCTCGCGCCCTTCGGGATCCAGGACGAACCCGGCGTGCGCGAGAGCGTGGAGTCGGGCGCCGACGTGATCACCTTCAGCGGGGACAAGCTCCTCGGCGGACCGCAGGCGGGCATCATCGTCGGCTCCGCGAAATGGGTGGGGACGATCCGGAAGAACCCCATCTTCCGGGCCTTGCGCGTGGACAAGCTCACGCTCACCGCCCTGGAGGCGACGCTGAAGCTCTACCTCGACCGCGACCGGCTGATGAAAGAACTCCCGACGCTGGCCATGCTCGGGGCGACGGCGGACGAACTGGAACGGCGCGCCCTCGAGCTGGCGGCGAAGCTCAAGCCCCTCCCCGGGATCTCCGTGGAAATCCTCGACGACACCTCCGAGGTCGGCGGCGGGTCGGTCCCGGGCCACAAGCTCCCGACGAAAGTCGTGGCGGTCCGGCCTGCCCGCGGTTCGCTCGACGCCTCTTCGGCGGCGCTCCGGGCGAACACCCCCTGCATCTTCGCCCGGGTCCAGCGCGACCGGATCCTCTTTGACGTCCGGACGCTCCTCGAGGGGGACGCCGACGAGATCGCGGGGGCGGTGGGACGGCTGTAGGGGTTGGGTTCGCTTCGAGTATCCAGATTCCACATCCCAGCTTTCCGAAGTTTCGAGCCTCAAGCCCAGCTCCTCAAATCCATCCGTGTGATTCCGCGCTTTGAAACTCGAAACTGGCCGCACCCCCCTCCGCGTGTTTTTCTGCTAAGGTAACCCTCTCCACCCCGCCGGCTGAAAGCTGACCGCTGAAAGCTGAAGGCGGTGCGAGCAACCCCCACACGCAAAGATGAGTGCGAGCAACAAAGGCGATTTGCTTCTGGGCCGGATCGCGGTCCGCGAAAGCCTGCTGACCCGCGAACAGCTCTACGACTGCCTCACGGCGCAGGAGCGCAATCCCGCCCGCAAGCTGGGCCGCATCATGGTGGCCCGCGGCTACCTCAAGCAGGCGGACCTCGACAAGCTTCTCGAACTCCAGCGGCGTCTCGTCGCGGATGCCCCCGGCCCCAAGGGGTCCCTGCTCGGCCAGATCCTGATCGAGCGCGGCCTGGCCACCGATTTCCAGGTGAACGAGGCCCTGCGGCTCCAGGGAAGGCTCATCGACCTGGGGATCGTCCCTCTTCCCCGCCTCGGGGAGATCCTCGTGAAGCGGGGATACATCAAGCGGGACTCGGTGGAGACGGCGCTCCAGTTCCAGAACCTGCTCCTGTACGCCTGCCCCGAGTGCGGCGCGCGGGTCGAGGTCGGGAGCGCCACGGCCGCGGGGACGGACAATTACACGTGCTCCAAGTGCGGCGCGGAAGTGCCCTTCCTCTTCGCGAAAATGGCCGCGTCGGTGCACGAGGCGCTCGAGACGGCTTCGCGCGAATTCGACCTCGACCTCCCCGCCGAGGTGCGCAGCGCGGCGGCGAATCCGGCGAATCATTTCGGCCGGTACATCCTGGAGCGCGAGATCGGCCGGGGCGGAGCGGGGATCGTCTACCGCGCGTGGCAGAAGGAGATCAACCGGTTCGTGGCGCTCAAACTCCTCCCGCACGACAGCGACACCGCGAGCGGGGTGCGGACGCCCTACGGCGACGCCGAGGACGTCAAGCGGTTCTACAACGAGACCCGCGCGGTCGCGGAGCTGATCCACCCCAACATCGTCCCCATCTACGACTTCGGCACCGTGGACACCCACTTCTACTACACGATGAAGTACATCGAGGGCGCCACGCTCGACCGGATCCTGCGGGACGGCCTCGCCACCCACACGACCCGCCTCGTGGGCCCGGGGTACACCGGCTTTCCGGCCCCCCGGCCGGAGCCGTCCGCGAAGGACCAGCGGCGGCTGACGATGGAGGCGGTGGCGGCGATCATGCGGGACATCGCCCGCGCGGTCCAGTTCGCCCACGACCGGGGCGTCTTCCACCGGGACATCAAGCCGTCGAACATCATCATCGAGCGGGAGGACGGGCGGCCCTTCATCATGGACTTCGGGCTCGCGAAGCTCCGCCACCTCGGCGATAGCGCCTACGTGATCGGCGTCGTCATGGGCACGCCCCACTACATGCCTCCCGAGCAGGCCTCGGGGGACATGGAAGCCGTGGATAATCTGAGCGACATCTACTCGCTCGGGGCGGTGCTGTACGAACTCGTGAGCGGGACCAGTCCGTATTTCGGGCGCACCTCCGACGAGGTGCTGGAACGCCTCGTCAAGGAGGCGCCCGATCCGCTGGAAATGATCGCGCCCGCGGCGCCGCCGGAGCTCCACTACATCGTCCGGCGCGCGATGGGCCGCGACAAGAAGGACCGCTATCCGGCGGCCGGGGAAATGGCGGACGACCTGCAGAACTATCTCACCACCGCCGGCGAATTGCCCCGGAGAACCGACACCCGTTCCGTCTCCATCTGGGAGTGGTTCAAGCAGATTCTTCCCTGAAAAGCGACTCGGCCAGCCCCGCGAGATCCGGAAGGATCATCCCGGCGTCGACGCCCGCGGGACTCCCGGGTTTGCGCCAGATCAGGACAGGCCTGATTCCCATCCGCGCGGCCCCGCGCACGTCATCCTCCACCTGGTCACCCACGTGGACCGCTTCGTCGGGAGCGACCCCCGCCCGGTCGAGCGCGATCCGGAAGATGCGCGGATCGGGTTTCCGCATGCCCGCCTCGGACGAGGCCACGATGAAATCGACGAGGGGTTCGAGCCCGGTGGCGCGCGCGATGTCGCGCAGCCGCGTGGACCAGTTGGAGATGACGCCGAGCTTCAGCCCGCGGGAGCGGAGATCCTTCAGGACGCCCTCGACCTCGGGATAAAGCCGCCACTGATCGGAACGGCCGAAGCGGACGTACAGGCGGTGACACCACGCCTCGGCATCGAGGCCGCGCAGCTCGGGCGTGCGCTCGTGGACTCGCATCACGATCGCGCGCCACATCGCCGCGTCCTGCTCGTCGGACGCCCGCGCGCCCATCGAGTCGGCCGCCAGGGCGGCCTCATTCTCGGCGAATACCGTGCTGAAAATGGAACCGAGCATCCCGGGATCGACACGAACTCCGAGCGCTTCCGCTTCCAGGGCGTAGAGCTCCCCCACCGAGGGAAAGGGGTGCAGCAGGGTGTGGCCCGCGTCGAAAAAGACCGCGCGGAGGCGAGGCGTCACGTCAGGCTCCCCCGCGCGCGGCCCCGGATGAGAATGTCCTCGCCCCGACGTTCGACGGCCAGGCCCGTGAGCCCGAGAGCGTCCGCCATTTTTGCCAGCCCTTCGCCCTCGACGGGAGAAACGGCGTCCCGGCCCCCGATGATCTTGGGCGCGACGAAGACGATCACCTCGTCGGCCAGCCCCGCTTCGAAGAGGCTCGCATGGACCTCCCCGCCCCCCTCGACGAGGATCGAGTGGATCCCCGAGCGCGCGAGCTCCTCGAACAGGATCCGGAGGTCGGGAGCCTCGAGCCGCACGATCTGCACGCCCGCCCGCTCCAGCTTCCGGACCTTGGCGGGGGGAGCCGATTCCGTGACCACGACGATCGTCCGCTGCTCCTTCGCCGTCCGGACAACCTGCGCCTCGAGCGGCAGCCGGGCATTGGAATCAAGAATGATCCGGATCGGATGGCGCTTGCCCCCCCGCAGCCGGGGATCGTCGCGCAACGCGGTATTGGCGCCGACGAGGATCGCCTGGAATTCGTCGCGCGCCTCGCGGAGCCACGCCCGGGATTTTTCGCCGGAGACCCACCGCGAGTCGCCCGTCCGCGTGGCGATTTTTCCGTCGAGCGTCATGGCCCACTTGGCGCCCACGTAGGGAAGTCCCCGCCGGTGCGCCTTGAAGAATCCTCTGTTGAGCCGGATCGCCTCCTCCTCGAGCGGGCCGGTGCGGACTTTCACGCCGCGTCGGCGCAAGAGCGAGAATCCCCGCCCGTCGACGGCGGGATTCGGATCGCGCACGGCGGCGATCACCTCGCGCACGCCGGCCGCGAGGATGCGGCCGGTGCAGGGCGGCGTCTTTCCGAAATGAGAGCAGGGCTCGAGATTGACGTACAGCGTGGCGCCCTTCGCGCGGGAACCCGCCTTGTCGAGGGCATCGACCTCGGCGTGTGGACTGCCGAACCGCCGGTGCCAGCCCTCGGCGACGGCGCGGCCGCCCCGAACCACGACGGCGCCCACCATGGGATTGGGTTCGACAGATCCGCGCCCGCGGCCGGCGAGTTCAAGGCAGCGGCGCATGAACCGCTCGTCGGCCGACCCGCGCTTCATGGTCAGACCAGGCGGCCCGTGAGGGTGAGCGCGGTCGAGGAGGTGATCTCGACGTCGACGAACCGGCCGCGCAGATCCCGCTCCGCCTCGAAGTGGACGATCTGGTTCGTGTCGGTCCGCCCCGCCTGGCGGCGCGGATTGTTCTTGCTGGGGCCGTCGACCAGCGCCTCAAGCCGCTGACCGACGCGCTCCGCGTTCTTCTCGCGGCTGATTCGTTCCTGGAGAGCGAGCAGTTCCCGGTTGCGGCGGCCCTTATCTTCGAGCGGAACATCGTCGACCATTGTCGCGGCGTCGGTGCCGGGTCGCGGCGAGTACTGGAAGACGAAGGCGTTCTGGAAACGGACCCGGGCGCTGAGGGCGAGGGTCGATTCGAAATCGTCGGGCGTCTCTCCGGGGAAACCCACGATGAAGTCACCCGCGATCTCGACTCCCGGCACGCGCTCGCGGAGCCGGTCGACGAGCGACAGGTAGCGCGCCACCGTGTAGCCCCGGCGCATCCGCTTCAGGACGGCGTCGGAACCCGATTGCGCGGGCATGTGGACGTACTTGCACGCCTTGGGAAGCTCGCGGAGCGCCTCGATGATCGGCTCGCGCATGAACGAGGGGTGCGAGGTGATGAACCGGATCCGGCGGATGCCGGGGACCTCGTGGACGCGCCGGAGGAGGCCCCCGAGATCGATCGCCGGCTTGAGCCCCTTGCCGTAGGAGTCGATCGTCTGCCCGAGGAGCGTGATCTCGATGACGCCCGAGTCCGCGAGCCTTCGGACCTCGTCGACGATAGTCTCGGGGGTGCGGCTCGTTTCGGCGCCGCGAGTCGTGGGCACGATGCAGAACGTGCACGAGAGGTCGCACCCCTCCATCGCCTTGATGTAAGCCTTGAAGGGGGTTTCGCGCGCGGCATCGACGTCGGCGCCGTCGATGAACTCGTCGTCGCAGTCCTCCAGGGCTATCCGGCGGAGCCCGGTGGCGCGGATTTCCTCCACGAGCCGCGGGATCGCGCCGAACTTGCGCGGGCCCACGATGAGCTGGACGTGGGGCAGCCGGTCGAAGAGATCGGCGCCCAGGCGCTGGGCGGCGCACCCGACGATGCCGACGACGACCTCGGGCCGGCGCTTTTTCAGGTGCTTGAGCGTCCCGGCGTTGGAGACGGCGCGCTCTTCCGCGTGCTCCCGCACGGAGCAGGTATTGAAGAGCAGAACGTCGGCTTCATCGCGCTCCGAGGTGAGCTCATACCCGTCGCGCCGCATCCGGCCGGCGATGAGCTCGCTGTCGAGCACGTTCATCTGGCAGCCGTAGGTCTCGATCCAGAGCTTGCGCGGGGCGTCCATGAGGGGGCCCATTGTACAGTTATCAGACTTCGGACATCAGACTTCAGTGGAAATCAGCAGTCAGCTGTCAGCTACTGAATTCTGATGTCAGAAGTCTGATTTCTCACCCAAGATCAGAGCGCGACCCTCGCCGCGCGGCCCGCGCGGTCGATGTCTCGACCGGAGTGCGCCGCTCCCACGAACATCGCCTCGAATTGAGAGGGAGGCAGGTAGACCCCGGACGCGAGCATGCGTCGAAAGAACCGGCCGTAGGCGGCGGTGTCGCATCGCGAGGCCGACTTCCAGTCCGTGACAGGTCCGGAAGCGAAGAACGCGGTCATCATCGAACCGACGCGATTAACCGTCACTCCGGATTCCTTGAGCGACTGTTCGAATCTCGCGCCGAGTCGGTCCAAGCGACCGTAAAACCCCGAATCCGCTTTCAGCCTCCTCAGCTGGGCCAGCCCCGCGGCCACCGCCAGGGGATTCCCCGAGAGCGTTCCCGCCTGGTACACCGGCCCCGCCGGCGCGAGGAGGTTCATGACGTCCCGTCGCCCGCCGTACGCCGCGAGCGGGAGTCCGCCGCCGATGATTTTGCCGAGCGTCGTGAGATCCGGCGCGATTCCCAGAGCGCTCTGAGCTCCGCCCCACGCCACGCGGAATCCGGTAATGACCTCGTCGAAGACCAGGAGCGTCCCGTGTCGGACCGTCACTTCGCGAAGCGTCTCCAGGAAGCCCATCAGCGGCGGCACCACTCCCATGTTTCCCGCGACGGGCTCGACGATGACCGCGGCGATCTTCCGCCACGATTTCTTCATGACGCGCGTGAACGCGGCCGGATCGTTGTACGGCACCACGATCGTGTGGTCCGCCTCGACCCCGGGGCTCGTGGGAGTTCCGAACGTGGCGGCGCCCGATCCCGCCTTCACCAGGAAGGGATCGGCGTGGCCGTGATAGCACCCCTCGAACTTGATCACGCCCGGCCGCTTCGTGAAGGCCCGGGCGAGGCGGAGCGCGCTCATGCAGGCCTCGGTCCCGGAGCTGACGAGTCGCAGGAGCTTGATGGAGGGAAGCGCCGACTTGATCAGTTCCGCGAGTTCCGTCTCGCCTTCCGTGGGAGCGCCGAAGGTGGTCCCGCGCCGGGCGGCGGCCGTGACGGCCGCGACAATCTCCGGATGGGCATGTCCGAGGATGAGAGGGCCCCAGGACCCGACGAAATCGAGGTACCGGTTCCCGTCCAGATCCTCGAGCCACGCCCCGGAGGCGCGTCGTATAAACAGCGGATCGCCTCCCACCGCCCGGAAGGCCCGCACCGGGCTGTTCACCCCGCCGGGGATGGATCGGAGGGCGCGACGAAAGGCGGCCCGGCTTCCGCGCGTTTTCATCAGTATTCCGGAATGAACGAGGGGGGTGTCGGCGTCATTCTATTGGCGGGGCCATTGTACGCGGGATCGACCCTCCGTCAACGACGCCGGGTTGGGTGAAGTTCGAGCCGGTTCGGGGGGTATAGTACTAGGGGCGGGGAAGCGATTTCGGGTCGGACGCACTCCATGGGGAATGGCACCGTCGGCCGGGGCGACCGAATCTCGGAGTACATCCTCACGTCGAAGCTTGGCCAGGGCGGTTTCGGCGAAGTCTGGAAGGCCGAACACCGCCAGATCCCGGGCAAATTCGTCGCGATCAAGATTCCCTCCACGCCGGAATCGATGGACCTTATCCGCCGCGAGGCGGTCTTCCAGCACCAGCTCGACCACCCCAACATCGTGCGGACGATCGGGCTCGACACCAATCACAGCCCTCCCTACTTCATCATGGAGTTCGTCGAGGGGAAGAACCTGCGCGAGTTCATGGCCTCCGAAGGAATCCTGCCGCCGCCGTACGCCATCGACATCGCGGTGCAGGTCCTCGAGGCCCTCGGCTACGCCCACGGGAAGGGCATCGTCCACAAGGACATCAAGCCCGAAAACATCCTCGTCGAGAAACGGAAGGTCCGCGTCACCGCCGATCAGAAGGCGCTGATGCACTACGTGAAGATCACGGACCTGGGCCTCGGCGTCTTCCCGGAGAAGGCCCAGCAGGACATGGCGATGTCCACCGCCTCCTACACGAGCGGCGTCCGCCAGCTCTCCGGCACCCTCTTCTACATGGCCCCGGAGCAGATGATCAAGGGCCGCGACCAGGATCGCCGCACGGACATCTATTCCGTCGGCGTCGTCCTGTACGAAATGCTCACGGGCGAACTGCCGCTCGGCATGGACATGCCGAGCGAGCTGAACCCCGTCATCAGTCCCGAGCTCGACCAGATCTGCAAGCGGGCCCTCTCCCTCGACCGGGACCACCGTTATCGGGACGCCGAGGAGATGATCAAGGACCTGCTGAAGGCCAAGGAGCGGTTCCTGCTCCGACTGGTGGCCGCCGGCGCCCCCGCCGGGGAGCTCAGGCCCGTCACCCCTCCGCCCGAGATCAAGGCCATCCCGGTGAAGCCCGACGGGCGCCGACTCAAAAGGCTCTTCGAATGGGCCCTCCTGGGGACCGCGCTCTTCCTTTTCGGATTGTCGGCGGTGGTCTACTTCAGGACCCACGTGCGTGACCTCGCTTCACAAAATCGGAAGGAGTCGATCCTGGCCGGCGGGCTCTCGGCCCCGCTCCGGATCGAGACCGTGCCCGACGACGCGGAGATCACCGTGGGAGGCGACCGGATCGGGAGATCGGTTCCCCTGACGCTTCCCTTCGCTGCGCACGAAGTCCGCGTCTCCCGGGAATTCCACGAGCCGGTACATATCCGGCTGGAGCCGAGGACCCAGGAGGGCCGCCGCCTCTTCGCCGTCATCAACGTCCGCGAAAAGCCGCCCGCGCTCCTCGGGGTCGTCGAGGCCGACAAGCCCGGCCTGCTCGTGCGGGCGGAGCTGGCGCGGCAACGGGGATCGGTCCGGATCGCGACCGGGGACTTGAAGGATGCCGTGGTCTTTCTCGACGGGATGGCCGTCGGCGTCACCCCGTGGACCATGAAGGGCCTCGAGGCCGGTCCCCACCGGGTCCGCCTCTCCCGCGAGGGCTACCGCGACCAGGAATTCGACGTGATCGTCCGCGCCGACGAGCCGCTGGAGAAGAACGTCCAGCTCGTGGCCGCGGGAAAGTCGGCGGAGGGCATGGTCGGCGAATTCCACCTCGTGGAGATCGTCTCCCATCCCGCGGGCGCGACGGTGTTCCTCAACGAGGAGGACAAGGGGCCCGCGCCGGTGAAGCTGCGCCTCGCCACCGGCACGTACCGGCTCCGGCTCGAACTGAAGTACTACGGCGTGATGGAGCAACCGATCAAGGTCGAGAGCGGCCAGAACAACGGGTACACGCTGGCCCGGGTCCAGGGCACGGCCCACTTCGACAGCGAGCCGCGCGGCGCGCGCGTTCTCCTCGACGGCCAGGAGGTGGGCGTCACCCCGCTCGGGTATCGACTCGAGGGCGGACCGCACAGCGCGGAGCTCATCCTGGACGGCCATCACAGGGAAACGCTCCCGTTCGAAATCGTCAGCGGCGACCAGACCGTCGCGGTCAAGACGGCCCTCCGGAAAGTCCCCCCCGCGAAGCTCACGGTGACCTGCGACATCGCCGGCGCGGAGGTGCTGATCGACAGCGCGCCGTTGAAGGCGCAACCCGCGGTGCTCGAGTCGGGACGCCACCAGGTCCGCGTGCTCGGATTCGAGAAACTGGTGGAGCTCGACCCCGGGGAGGAGCGGACGCTCCAGTTCGGCCTGGCGGACCTCGGGATGGCGGAGGTTCCGGCCGGGGAATTCCTGTACGGCGTACCGGAGCCCCATTGGGTCCCCAAGCAGGCCCACCAGCGCCGGGAGCGCCTGCCCGCGTTCTACATCGACAAGTGCGAGGTGACCAACGAGCGTTACCAGGTCTTCCTGGATTGGATCCGCCGCACGGGGGACCACTCGAAGTGCGACAAGGCCGAGGGACGCGGCAAGGACCACACTCCGACGTTCTGGAAGCGCACGGACAACCAGGACCTGCTCGACTCGGACAAGCCCGTCGTGGGCGTCGATTACTACGATGCCTTCGCCTACGACGGGCTT
>Ga0193713_1000147_pt1 | contig 22578 bp, 16 predicted proteins | sample H3a2metaG_FD_143054 | JGI IMG/M metagenome (GOLD analysis project Ga0193713, IMG submission 143054) | Soil microbial communities from a riparian zone of the East river system, Colorado, United States - H3a2 | ecosystem: Environmental > Terrestrial > Soil > Riparian zone | place: USA: East River... | reverse complement strand
GGCGCTCACCCGCCTTTCCAAAGCTTCGGCGTGGCAGGCAGAGCGCCGCTACAGCGCGCCGCACGGTTCTCAACGCCTTAATTCTCATGGCCGATAGACCCGTACCGCGCCGCTGGTAGTGCCAAGCTGTATCACTGTATGGCTTCCGACGTCCTGGTTGAAGTCAGCAGGCAGCGGCTGGAAAACTGTTCCATGAGTTGGTTGAAAATCGATCTCGATGACGTGGGCAATTTCGTCCACGTTTGTCGAGGTGGCGATCCGCGCGATACCTGTCGGATCGAAGTTTATCACTCGATCAAATAGATACTGATAGCCGGAATCCAGTGGTGATCCCAACGGCCACGTAAATGGGGTCACCGAGCTGGAGAGGGCATGGCCCAAAATGTACGGCTGACGGGTCGGTTGATATCGCGCCATTTTGGAGTTCGGATGCGCGGTGGGAGTCCACGATCCAAAATCGAGCGGCACAAAATGCAGATTCTCATAGACCTGTAATTTCCCGACGGCGATGAGATGCGCGCCATTGGCATAATTAGCTTTCCAATCGTTGCCCTGATCGGTCGTAGCGTATTGGTATTGCGAAGTGCCGTCTTTTGCTGCAACGACCGCCATTGCCACTCTGCCGTAAGGTGTATCGCCAGTGGTAATCTGCGGACTGACCGAGGGATCGACCGAAGAATCCACCTCGGCAAAACCAACAAAAACATAGGTATGGTTTGCTTTTGCGTACGCTCGCGCGTGCTCGAGTACTCCCTTCACTCCGTATATGGCGCTGCCGACATCGGTCCCGCTTGTTAATGTCGTAAACGCGGGACCGACTAACACCAGCAGAATGGCAATGATGCCAATGACGATGGCCAGCTCCAGGAGCGTAAATCCTCGAACACTTTCGGGGCCACGCTCCGCAGAAGTCAACGCTCGGAGATCAGCGATCACATAGGGTGCACGTTGCGCCTGTGCGCAATCCCGCTTTATGCGTTCTGACCGGTGATGTCTGATGTCTGACATCTTTTTAGGGGAGCCGCGTTATACAAGAATCCAATCTGCGCGGCAAGCTACTTCGTCTGTTTCGTGGATGCGATTTTTGCGAACCAGTCCGTCTGCTCCGTTGAATCCGTGTTCAAAGGTCTGATTGGGCAGCGTTGGGCAATCCGCGGCCCCGGCAGCGGGGCCAAAAAAAGATGAAGAAAAGACTTCACAAGCGCCAAACAACACACTATAAATCCGCCCATGAATATGGAACGCCGCTGTATTTTACTCGTCGCGCCACTAGCGTTTGCCCTGGTAAATTGGCTGCCACATGACCTGTCTGCTGAGGATCTCGAGGAAGCAAAGGTTACCCAAGTAGTGCAGGAGGTTAAAGTAGTGCCCGCAGGTTCAGCAGCGCGTCCGGCGGCGGTGAACGAGACCGTTCGCCACGGCAACGCTGTGCAAACCGGAGTCCAGTCCAGGACCGAGCTGACGTATAAAGATCAAACGATCACGCGTTTGGGCGAGAAAACTATTTACAACGTCGGCAAAGAGGGACGAACAATCGACATGGGCAACGGCCAGTTTTTGCTTTATGTGCCAAAAAACAAGGGCGGCGCAAAGATCAAGATGGGTCCGGTCACGGCAGCAATTACAGGCACAACGGTATTGGGCAACGTCTTTCCGAGCGGAATTATCGAATTTACAGTGCTCGAAGGATCGGCGTGCATCAGCCTGGACCGCGTGGGCCAAACTTTGCTGGTCATGCCAGGTCAAATGGTAGTTTACGATCCGGTCCTCAGGAGATTGGAGGACCCGGTTGAGGTTGATCTTCAACAGGAACTCTCTTCTCCTCTTATTCGAGACTTTCGCCAATTGCCCAGTGAGCCGCTGATTAATGAGGAAATTCAAAGCCATCGTCAAGTTGTGGCCCCGAATAGCGATTTGGATCGCGCGGTCAGAGCAGCGGGAGCGGCCAGCATCGCCACCGCCACGCCGGACCAATTTATGCAAGCATTCAATTCGCTCCTTGTTCGTTACCCTCCGAGCCAGGTTCGCACGCTTGTAGCCGGAGCGATAAGAGCCCGTCCTGATCTTGCAGACAGGATCACAGCTGCGGCCGGACAGGTGCGGCCAGTGCGGCGGGGCTATGGGAAGGACGCAAAAGATTATAAATCATATAAAGAATATAAAGGCAAGGAAGTTGCGCCTCCAGAGTGTCCGCCGTGGAATCAGCCGGTGCAGCCGTTCATAATCGCTCCGCTCACGCCACAAATTAATTCGCCTGAAAAACCGCCGAACAACGGCGACTAAAAGCGGCGATATCCAGTTGTAGCCACCGGCCTACGGCCGGTTCGATTTTTGCGGGTTCTAACCCCCGCCAGGACGGCCCACAGGGCCGTGGCTACAACAACGACAAGCCGGGGGTAGAGAAATGCGCCTTCAAAGCGCGTCACCGCTTGTGCAAAGTAAGCGCAGCTGAACCGGCGCTAACTGCTCGCGTTCGACATCTGACTTGGCCTCCGCGACTGACGACGGGCACAATTGCGTTGCGGCTGAAGATTCATTCGACGTTGCTCAGAACAAGCTTGCCGCTACAGTTTGCGACTTATGCCGTACAAAGATGTTGCTCCGCCCGCAGGTGAAAAGATTACCAGAACCGACAGATTGAATGTGCCGGATCAACCGATCATTCCATTTATCCGCGGAGACGGCACAGGCCCGGATATCTGGGCGGCAAGTGTGCGCGTGTTCGATGCCGCGATCGAAAAAGCATACGGCGGGAAGAAGAAGATTGCGTGGTTTGAGGTCTTCGCAGGTCAAACAGCAAAGGACAAATTCGATGAATGGTTGCCGAACGACACAGTCGAAGCGTTCCGGGAGTATCTGGTTGGAATCAAAGGACCGCTGACCACACCAGTGGGCGGCGGCATTCGCTCGCTCAACGTTGCGCTGCGGCAGCTTCTCGATCTTTTCGTGTGCCTGCGGCCGATACAGTACTTCAAAGGCGTCCCCTCGCCCGTCAAGCATCCGGAGAAAGTCAACATGGTGATCTTCCGGGAAAACACGGAGGATATTTACGCCGGAATCGAATACGCCGCCGGCACGCCTGAAGCGCAAAAAATTCTTAATTTCCTTCAGAAGGAATTTCCAAAGCAGTTCGATAAAATTCGTTTTGGCACAAAACAGAAGGCTGCGGATTTCTGGAAGAAAGTCGGCGCACCGGAAAGCGATGAGGTCTGCGTTGGAATCGGCATCAAGCCGGTCAGTCGCTCGGGCAGTGCACGCTTAATTCACAGCGCGATTTCGTACGCGATCCAGAATCGTCGCAAGAGCGTGACGCTGGTGCACAAGGGCAACATTATGAAATTTACCGAGGGTGCTTTCCGGGATTGGGGCTTTGAAGTGGCGAAGAAATATTTTGGCGCGGAGGAATTCGATGGCGGCCCGTGGTGCAGGATTCCCATGGGCAAGCCGGGCGCGGGAATTGTGATCAAAGATGCGATTGCCGACATTACGCTCCAACAGGTGTTGACGCGGCCGGAAGATTTCGACGTGATCGCGACGCTGAATTTGAATGGCGATTACCTGAGCGACGCGCTGGCGGCGCAGGTGGGCGGAATCGGCATCGCGCCGGGAGGAAACATAAATTACATCACTGGCCACGCAGTTTTTGAAGCGACGCACGGCACCGCGCCCAAGTACGCCAATCAGGACAAGGTGAATCCCGGCTCGGTGATTCTTTCAGGTGAGATGATGTTCCGTTACATGGGCTGGACGGAAGCTGCCGATCTAATTCTGAACGGATTAAGCGGCGCGATTGCAAGCAAACGCGTTACCTACGATTTTGCGCGTTTGATGGAAGGAGCGACCGAAATCAAGTGCTCGCAGTTTGGCGATAACGTGATCGAGCATATGTGACTTTGGAGTGCGGCGATCCCGCGGCTGCGGGACCGCTTTCAAAGCGCGGACATGTCCGCGCACTTCATAACAATGACGAAAACCGAATGACGAAAAAGTGACGAAACTAGAAGCGCGAAGTGTGAGATCGACAATTTTTCTTCATTCGATTATTCGTCATTCCTTCGTCATTCGCCATTCGTCATTCGTCATTTGTTTGCTCGCATTTGTAGCGGGAATCGGCACTGCTTTCGCCGAAAAACGCCCCATCACCGAGAAGGATTTGTTCGATTTCGTCTGGATTGGCGATCCACAGATCTCGCCGGATGGCTCGCGCATCGCGTTTGTGCGAGTGACGGTCAACGAGAAAAAGGAAGGTTATAACACTTCGATTTGGTCGGTACCTCTCGCAGGCGGGGAAGCGCCTCATCAACTGACAAAAGGCGATCATGATTCGGCACCTCGCTGGTCGCCGGACGGAAAATTTTTGCTTTTTGTGCGCACAACCGAAAAGGACGGCAAGCCTGAGCCTGCACAATTGGCGATCCTGCCGACCGCAGGCGGCGATTCCTTTGTTTTTACTGATCTACCAAAAGGCGCGGGCAATCCCGTTTGGGCGCCGGATGGAAAATCCATCGCGTTCACGAGTGAGACGAATGCAGAGGATCTCGCGAAGCAGGAAAAGAAAAAGAACAATGAGAAGCAGGGGTCATCCCGCGATGGCGGGACTACAGCCGAACATGAGAGCGACGTGCGCGTCATCACGCGTGCGGTCTATCGGCAAGACAATGAAGGTTACGCCGACCCAAAGCACCCGACACACATTTGGATTGTCACGGCACCGCGTAGCGCTGAAGAAAAGGTGAAACCGCGGCAACTCACTACCGGCCGATTCGATGAGGAAAATGCGATTTGGTCCAAGGACGGCTCGCAGATTTATTTCACCTCGAGCCGGATCGACGAACCATATTATGATCTGCCAAGGACGGATCTTTACTCGGTTGCGGCGGCCGGCGGCAAACCCGTAAAGATCACAACGATCGATCTCAACACGCAATTCGGACCAGGCGGAGGGGCGTTATCCCTAAGTCCCGACGGGAAACAGGTCGCATTCGTCGCCGCCACGAATCAGCCGATCAATTCATATACAGAGCCAGATCTGTGGGTCCTCGATCTCTCGCCCAACGCAAAACCACGGAACCTCACTGCGAATTTTGATTTCGACATCGATGGTTTTGTTATCGGAGACAGCTCGTCGCCGCGGGCCGGCGGACTAAACAAACCGATGTGGACTGCGGATGGAAAAGGGCTCATCGAAGTTTATTCCAAGGAAGGAAAGCGAAATCTCGCGCTGTTTGACGCAACTGTAGCCGGGGACGGCTCGTCCGCCGTAGCCTCGGCGAAGGCAGATGGCCCCGGTAAAAGCAGCGCAGTGCAAGATCTCACTTCCGGAAATCACGGCGTGATGAATTTTCGCGCGACGCCTGATGCTTCGAAGCTGGTCTATGTCATATCGACGCCGACTCGCATTAACGACCTTTTTGTTCTCGATCGGGCAACTCCTGATGCAGCACCGAAGCAGTTAACGAATGTGAATGACGAGCTGTTGTCTAAATTGAATCTCACCGAGCCGGAAGAGATTTGGTACGACAGCTTTGATGGCAAACGCATACAGGCGTGGTTGCAAAAGCCGCCAAATTTCGATGCGCATAAAAAATATCCGTTGATTCTGAACATCCATGGCGGGCCGCACGTTGCCTACGGCCACATTTTTGTTCATGAATTTCAGTGGATGGCAGCGAAGGGTTACGTGGTGCTTTACCCGAATCCGCGCGGCAGCACGAGTTACGGCCAGGAATTTGGCAACGTGATTCAATATCGTTATCCAGGCGACGATTACAAAGATCTCATGGCCGGCGTCGACGACATGATAAAACGCGGTTACATCGATGACAAAAAACTTGGTGTCACCGGCGGAAGCGGCGGCGGATTGCTGACGAACTGGGTGGTTGGACAAACTGGACGCTTTGCTGCGGCCGTCGCGCAGCGTGACATCGCCAGCTGGGAAAACTGGTGGTACACGGGAGACTTCACGCTCTTTCAGCCGAATTGGTTTCGAGCGCCGCCATTCGAAGACCCGGACGAGTATCGGGCGCGATCGCCGATCAGTTATATCACCAACGTGAAAACGCCGATGATGTTTATTCTTGGCGAAACAGATTATCGAACGCCGCCCGGCGCCGGTGGCGAGCAAATGTTTCGCGCGCTGAAGTTCCGAAAGATTCCGACAGTAATGGTGCGGTTTCCGAATGAATCACATGAGCTGTCCCGGTCCGGCCAGCCGTGGCATCGCGTCGAGCGATTGCAGCATATCGTCGGATGGTTTGACCATTGGCTGATGGGCGTACCCAGGCCGGAATATGAGGTGGCTCCGCAGGAAGAAGTGCCGATCAAGCGGGCTACGATCGGCGGAAACTAATCTGAGCGACTGTTCGCCTGCACGTCCCTCGACTTAATCAGAGCTAGTTTCGATTCCGTCGAAACGAACAATTGCTTATCGGCAAAGGATTGCTTTCTGAGTCTTGGTCAAATCGATTCCCCTGTCAGCAACTCGGAGTCGTATTAAATGTGAGCGACCATCTTTGAGTTGCGGCGGAGTTGCGAAACGAAAAGCGTGTCGACCGTTTCCATAACCTGCGTCAGCGAGGTCCTGGCGGAACTGATTCGCAGAGATCGTTATCAAGTACTCTTTGCCGTCCCAAAGTTCGACTGAAACGGGGGCCCTCGGTTTATACTTGTCCCAGACCCAGCCAGAAATCTCGTGGCAATCGGCCTGCTCGATTTCAGCAAAATAATGCTGCAACGGCGGAGTACCGATGCGCCCCGAAAAAATAAGCAAACCGAAGCAAACGAAATGGAACGTTATGAAAACGGCCAATACGTTTGAAAGAAATCCCTCGCGCCAATAATGGCGCGTCTTGTTCCAGTCGGAAAAAATGTGGAAACCTGAGAGCAGCGTCGCCTGATAAAACCCATAAACGATGTAGTGCAGCTCGATCCCATGCCACAAACCCATTAATCCGAATGCAAGGAAATATCCGAGAATCGCAGCTGTGTTCAGGCTCCTAAACCATTTGCCTCGCGCGGCGGCAAGCAGGAACCGCATGTAGACGTGATCGCGAAACCAAAACGACAGAGTGATGTGCCAGCGGTTCCAAAAATCCCGGATGTTTCGGGCGAGGAACGGTTGGCGAAAGTTTTCCGGAGTGTGGATCCCAAAGAGATAACTTAAACTGATGGCAAAAGCGCTGTACCCGGCGAAATCGAAGAACAGATAGAAACTGTAGGCATACATGTAACTGAGCAGCGCACCGAAGCTTCCACTGCGCGCTGCTGGTTCGAGCCAGTGTTGTTTGATCAGCGCCGCGACTATGAACTTGTAAAATAGTCCGCGAAAAAAACGGTGCACCGCGCAATCGAGATCGCCTAGGAACTCAGCGCGCGTTCGTTTCTTTCTCCAGTCGGTTAGAAAACGCCGATAGCGATCGATCGGTCCGGCAGAAATCGTCGGGAAGAAGAATAGGAACATCAAGAGATCGAGCGTGCCGGGCACAGCGATTACCTGGTCTCGAAGACAAAAAACGACGTCGAGCGCCCGAAACGTAACGTAGGAAATGCCCAGAAAACCGAACTGACTCTGGGGCGACACGAGCGGAACCAGTTTCGCTGCTGCCAGCGGAAGCAGGCTTGCCGCAAGTGCACCGTAAAACATCCAGCCAGCGCGCGCACCGGCACCGGCAAATACGCGCACCGTCAGCCACTGCCATGCAGCGAAGCCAAGGACGATCCAGATCTCGCGCACTGGAAAGTGCGCTCGGACATGAAGCTCTTCGTGATACTGCACGAGAAGCATCGCCACAGTCACCAGGAGCGCCCAGCGCCAACCTGCGCGCCCCAGCAAACCGAGAATCAGGGTCGGAACCGCTACGTAAACTAGCAGTACAAAATATGTGAAATCCGCGTAGGGAATCACAGCGACTTGGCCAGGCTAGCCCGGTCGATCTTGCCATTGGCCGTCATCGGAAACGCATCGAGGAAAACAAATTTGCGCGGCAACATGTACGAGGGAAGTCGCTCACTGAGTTGGTTCCGGAGTCGATGCGACAAATTGAAATGCGATGCGTCATCTCGTGTGGCCAACACCACGAAAGCGGCAAGTGATTGGGCAGTACCGTCTTTGATGACCGGAATTACGAGAGCGTCCCGCACAACAGCCAGCGCGCGAAGATTCGCTTCCACATCGCCAAGCTCGATGCGATAGCCGCTCAGCTTGATTTGCTCATCCATGCGGCCTTCGAAAAAAAGGAGATTATCGCGGAAGCGCCCGAAGTCGCCCGTACGATAAGCGCGCTGACCAAGATATTGAAAAAAAGCATCCGCCGTCAGTTCCGGTCGAGCCAAATAACCGGGACTCACATTCGGGCCTGCAACAATGATTTCACCGCGCTGATTTGCCGATAACAGCTCGCGCTTTCCATTTACAATGAAAATTTCGCTCCCGGGCATCGCGCGTCCCACTGGTAAAGGCGAATATCGTTCTAAAACCGAAGCATCAATGCGTATGGACGTCGTGGCGACTGTCGCTTCAGTAGGGCCATACATGTTCCAAACCTCTGCTATTGGAAACCGCTTCAACAGCTCCGCAGCCGTCTGTGGTGGAAGCGTTTCACCACAAAAAAGAAAACGCCGCACGCGGGGCAGCATCGCGTCGGAAAATTTGTCTTCGACGAGGCACATCTGTGCGAATGACGGCGTTGAAACCCACGTCGTCACGCCGGAACTCGTGAGGGCGCGGTAAAGCTCTTTTGGGTTTGCGATAAGATCGCGGCTGATGCTAAAGAGCGTGCCTCCTGTTGCTAGACTGCAGTACAAGTCCATCACAGAGAGATCAAACGAGAAGGGCGCCTGATTCAAAAACACTTCGCCGAACTCGGTGAATCGTTGCTCCCCGAGCATCCACGTAATGAAGTGCTCGAGAGAAGCGAGCGTTATTATCACGCCCTTTGGTTCACCAGTGCTGCCGCTTGTGAAAAGAATGTAAAACGGCTCGTCGCCCTGCGCCGTTCTGGGGGGACCGCGCACCTGCGACGCGGAGAATTGCAGAACATCTTTCGGGGTAAGGACCAATGCCGCGCACGAAGTTTCCAAAATTCTGTCGATGCGCTGCTGCGGCAATGCGGTATCAAGTGGCACGTAAGGCCGGCCCGATTTAACTGCCCCCAGAAATGCGATTAACATTTCTGGCTCGCGATGGCCGAGCACGGCAATCGGCCTGCGATCTTCGCCGAGACGCTCTGTCAGATAGCAGGCGAGCGCATCCGACTGCCTGCGCAGTTCGCCGTACGTCAAGGTTCTACCGTCGCTAATGTGTGCTGTTGCTTCCGGAGCCACTGCAGCCCAGCGATCGATTCGTTCGATCAGATTCATTCAGAAACCCTGATAAACAAACGGCGGCGTAGAGAAATCGCCGCGTCCATACATAAGGATCAAGGCCAGGATGATGGCGAAGTAATAGAGAATCAGCAGTACGCGATGCAGCGCCGGATGTTTCTCAAGCCAGCTCACACGTGCAGTCGGTGCTGGAGATCCGCGATAATCTTTCGCGGCGTTTTCCAGCTTTCACGTTCAAATTCCGCCGGAGAAACTTTGATGCCGAATTGCTCTTCAATCATTAAGATGAGCTGAACGGTTCTCATCGAGTCGAGAACCTGATACTCATAAAGCGGCAGATCGAGATTGGTAAGCACCTCATCGGTTTCGGCGACCGAAGCCAGAAGTTGCAATACTTTGTCAGAGAAGTCGGCAATCATCACGAATAAGCCGCAGCATCATCGTGCCGTCGCTTAAATGAATGGGAGACTACCACTTTGTCAGGTTCGTGGGACACGTTCGTTAAAGAAATCATCAAGGGCGCGGTTGTAAAACATCCAGCCCTTTGCAGTGAGATGACTTTGGTGACGCAGAAGAAAAGCCGGATCTTCGTCATGCGCTTTGAATTCGACCAGGGCAAAATGATATCGCTGCACGAGTGCGCGAAGCTTTGTGTAATAATCTTCGCGAGCCGACCGCGAGACGCCAGCGTGATCATAAAACTCGCCAGCTATTGGCATGCTGAGCAGTAGCGGTCGGGCGTGAACCCTTGCCAATGTGCGCAAGAGCAGTTCCAAGTCGGTCCAGCTTGGCGACACGTTCACGCCGTAGCGAAATCCCACGTCACGAGAACCCGGGGTGATTTGCGCGTTCGGGCGCGAGGATTTTGTGGTCTTGGACCAATCGGAGGGTTTCGCCGCATCTACTTTCGCGATGAGCTCGGGCCAATCGAGTATCTTTGGATGACGCTGTGGTGCAGCCTTGATTTTGCGCCGAATGTAAATGAGCGCTGCGAAATGATCCTGCAACTCCATTACGGCAGTCTGCGCTTTTCCGAGTGGCCAGACGGCGCAGAAAATCGCGCGATCGAGCCAACGCCCGGAAGCCAGCCGCGTCAACGCAAATTCCAGCAGCGGGCTTTTCTCAAGTGTGCTCGGACACTCGATCATGCGCGAAGCGACCTCCCGCTTCAGCTCGAAATCGAGGGCGGTGCCGAATGCCATTTCGCTTGCTGCCATCAGCGAAAAATTTCCCTTGTAGCCGACCCACGAGGGTTTAGGCGTCAAAAACCACCCGGGCGAAAGGGAAATGGCGAGCTTTTTACCGCGCAAATCTGAGCCGAGTGCGCCGACTTTTTGCAGCATGACCAGGGGGTTGGCGCCTCCGCCGCCTACCGGCGAAAGCTGGAAACCCGTCGGCGCAGCGCGGAAAAAGTTATTTCCCTTTTCTGGAATGGGGGGGACCAATAATTCTGAACTGCCATAAATCGGCAACACGTTTGGCGCACGCGCGGCGGCACGTTGGAAGGCCAGTCCCTGGTTTTTGAGGAAAAATACCTCGGGAGCCGTTGAGAAAACGGTGGCGTGTTCGAGATGAGTGACAGCCTTTTCGGCCGCAAACAACGCAGCACCCCCCAGGCCAAGCGCGATCAGCCCTGCAAACAAATGGGACCACCCTGCCTTCCCGTGTTCGCGCACCATGATGCCGCGAAGTTATTGGCGCGACTCAAGGCTGCAATGTGAATTTCGCGGATGCTCTCTCTCTCTCTGGAGTTTGTGAGAAAGCTGAGTCTGACGAATTCAAAGACTCACATTGGAGTTAATGCACTTATGTCGTTTAGTATTGGCCAATCATTGCATTTCTAAAGAATGCCTTCTTCATCACTCTGGCAGCGCTTCCAACGATATTTTTTGTACTACCGCGATCTTGATTTTTCTCTCGACATCAGCCGGCTGAAATTTCCGGCGGATTTTTTCGAGAAAATGCAGCCGAAGATCGGTAAGGCGTTTGCGGCCATGCGAGAATTGGAAGCGGGAGCGATCGCTAATCCAACGGAAAAACGGATGGTCGGTCATTACTGGCTCCGGAGTCCTGTGCTTGCGCCAACTCCCGAACTTCGCACGGAAATTGATCAGACCATCAACCGCATTAAAAAATTCGCCGCCGATATTCACGCCGGAAAAATCACGGCCGAAAATGGAAAACGCTTCGAGCATGTGCTGCTGATCGGGATCGGCGGCTCCGCGCTTGGGCCGCAATTGATGGCAGACGCGCTTGGGTCGGCAGGTGATCCAATGGACATCTTTTTCTTCGATAATACGGACCCGAACGGATTCGATCGCGTCTTCGACAGGATTGACGATCTGCTCCCCCAAATACTCGTCATTGTGGTTTCAAAATCCGGCGGAACGAAAGAGACGCGAAACGGGATGCTGGAGACGGAAGCACGGTTCAAAGAAAAGGGACTGCACTTCAACAAGCACGCAGTGGCCGTCACCGGTGTTGGGAGCGACCTCGACAAAGATGCCGAAAAGAATGAATGGCTTGCTCGATTCCCGATGTACGATTGGATCGGCGGGCGTACCTCGGTGATGAGCGCGGTGGGACTTCTCCCGATGGCGTTGGAAGGCTTCGATATCGATAGTTTTCTCGCTGGCGCGACGACCATGGACGAGCGGACCCGCGTCCCTGATGTGACACAAAACGCTGCAATGCTTCTGGCGCTCATGTGGTACTATGCCGGCAACGGCAAGGGCCACAAAGATATGGTGATCCTTCCATACAAGGACAGGCTCGCCTTGTTCGCAAAATACCTGCAACAACTCGTAATGGAATCGCTGGGAAAAGAAAAGGATCTCGACGGAAACATCGTGCATCAAGGCATCGCTGTTTACGGCAACAAAGGTTCGACCGATCAGCACGCTTACGTTCAACAATTGCGTGACGGCGTCTTAAATTTTTTCGTGACGTTCGTCGAAGTGCAAAAAGATCGGAACGGTAATCGGCTCGAAGTCGAAGAGGGCATCACGAGCGGCGATTATCTTCACGGTTTTTTGCGCGGGACGCGAAGCGCGCTTTACGAGAATGGCCGCGAATCCATCACGATAAGCATTTCGGAGGTGAACGCGTTTAATCTCGGAGCGTTGATCGCGCTTTACGAGCGTGCAGTAGGTTTTTACGGCTCGCTAATTAACGTCAACGCCTACGATCAACCCGGTGTTGAGGCTGGAAAAAAAGCAGCGACGCGACTATTGCAGCTTCAAAAACAAGTGAGCGAGAAACTGGTTGTCGGTGAGGGAAAGACCGCGGAAGAAATTGCGCGCTCCATCGATGCCGACCCGGAAGACGTGTTTCACGTGCTGCGACATTTGGCGAGCAACGATCCACATATCAGGGTCGCGCCTGGCGAGGAACCGTCGGAGGACCGCTTTTCACTCGAACAAGAACGCTAATGTGCCCGATTTATGGCAGATAAGCCTGTTGAGAACGAAAAAGATTCCCAGAGCGTCCCGTGGAGCGACGCAATCCGTTTTATCGCGCAACTAAGTCATGATTTGCGCAATGATTTAAATGCCATCGAACTGCAGTCCGCTTACATCGAGGAATTGGGAAAAAGCGAAGAAGTCAGAAACGAGATCAAACGTTCGCGCGAAATGATCTCACGACTGGCCTCGACCTTACAACGACTTTCCAGAGCAGTGGGGGAGGTTAAACCAAACCTCATCCCGTATCCGGCCTCTGATTTTATGCAAGACTTGCGCGGAAAGATCGACCACGATTTCCCAGAGGAGAGCAAGGAGATCTCCTGGGAAATTCAGCTTGGTGAAGCGATGCTGAATGTTGATCCTCAGTTTTTCGAGGAAGCATTTACCGAGATTTTCGCCAACGCCTTCCGGCACGATCGTGGTAAAGGTCCGCTTGTTGCGAGAGCGAAAATCGATGACAAGAGATTCCTCTTCACCCTCTGTGAACCCAAGGCTCGTTTTGACTTGCCGACCCAAAATTGGGGGCGCGAACCGCTTCGGAAAATGAGCCAGCGCCATTATGGTCTTGGTCTGAATCGCGTCCGCGTTATCGTAGAGGCTCACGGCGGCGAACTGAATGCTCAATATGATCCGAAAGCTTCGGCGCTCACCACGACCGTTAGGCTTCCCCTGTCAGGCGAATCTTCGGAAGAAGCTTGAAACGTCGGTTCTTTCCCACCGTTTAAGCAACTGGAGCCCGCTGCTCGTGCGTAACACGAGCAGCGCAATTGAATGAAAACAGATAACCGTCATGTCCTGATCATCGATGACGAACGGCCTGTGCTCATGACGCTCGAGGCGTTGCTGAAGCGGCACGGCTATCAAGTGGACACCGCGCCCACCGCCACCCAAGGACTCAAGGCGTTAAAATCAAAACCGCCAAAAATCGTACTCCTCGATCTCCGATTGCCTGACGCGGATGGATTAGAAATGCTTGATCGTATCAAGACCGAGCTACCCCAAGTGCAGGTGATCATCCTGACCGCACACGACTCTCTGCACAATGCCATCGAGTCCATCAAACGCGGTGCGTACCATTTCATTAGCAAGCCGTACGCCCCCGAGGAGCTACTTAGTCTCGTCGAGAAGGCGTTGGAAACACAATTCCTGTTACGAGAAGCGGTAGAACTCCGGGAAAAAACAGAGCGACTCGAAAAACGGCTGGAGATCGCGGAAGCGAGGCCCACGCCGATTTTCAAGAGCAAACCGATGCAGGAGATCGAGGAATTGATCGATGCGATGGCGCCATCGGATGCCAACGTTCTCATCGTGGGCGAAAGCGGTGTGGGCAAGGAAGTGATAGCCAATACGATCCACGCGCGGAGCCGCCGCGCGGGACAGCCGGTGGTGAAGCTCAATTGTGCGGCGTTCCCGCAAACCATGATTGAAGGAGAACTTTTCGGTTATGTGAAAGGTGCGTTTACCGGGGCGATGCACGATTTTCCCGGAATGATCGCAGCGGCAAACGGCGGCACGCTTTTCCTCGACGAAATATCGGATATGCCGGCAGATCTGCAGACGCGCTTTTTGCGCGTTCTCCAGGAACGCGAGTATCGGCCGCTTGGCAGCACGCAAACAACGAAGGCAGACTTCCGCGCGATCGCGTCGACCAATCGGCCAATCGCCCAGGCACTCGCAGAAAACCGGCTGCGCTCGGATTTGTATTACCGACTAAACACTTTCCAAATTGAGGTGCCGCCGCTCCGGAAACGTAAAGAGGACATCCCCCCGCTGATCGCACAATTCGTGAAACAATTTTCTCAGCAACTCAGCAAACCGGAGCCGGACATTTCACCGGACGCATTTCAAAAGCTGCTTGATTACGCATGGCCGGGAAACGTTCGCGAGTTGCAAAACGCAATTGAATACGCTGTCGTGCTGGCGCGGCAGGGGTTGATCGACGTGAAAGAGCTCCCCACAGAAATACAGCTGCCCACTGCGCTGCAACAAGCCGAGCTCGGTGCGTTACCCCGCAGCGGCGTACAAACTCTCGACGACGTCGAGCGAACCGCCATTCTCCAGGCACTCGCAGAGTGTCGCGGCAATAAGAAGAAGGCAGCCGAACTTCTCGGCATTCAGCGCCCCACCCTCTACAACAAGATGAAACGCTACGCTATCGAGTTGTAACAGCGCGCCGGGGAAAAGTGATAGAGAAGCTGAGACGTAAACCCGAATTGTTTCGGGATGTTCGTGCGAGACTATTCGCCGCGGTAAACGCAGCGCGCGGTAGGTGTTTCGTGCACAACGATCTCGCAAAGGCCAGGGCATTGAGGTTCTAATTTTTTCCAGAACCATTCTGCCATTTTTTCGATTGTTGGATTTTCCAATCCCTTAATGTCGTTGAGATACGTGTGGTCCAGGCGTTTAAGCAGCGGTTTCATTGCTGCGCTAATGTTCGCGTGATCGTAAACCCAGCCGACTTTTGGATCGACATCGCCTTCAACTGAAACCTCAACTTTGAAACTGTGGCCGTGCACGCGTCGGCATTTATGGCCTTCGGGCGCACAAGGCAAAGTCTGGGCCGCTTCGAAAGTGAAATCCTTCGTCAACCGCGCGCGCATGACGCCAAAATACCACTACTCTCGCTTTCATGTCATTCCGAACAAAGTGAGCAACCTCAGATTGGCGACAAAAAACTGTAGGGCGTCTCTGTGAGACGCCGATCCTAAACAAAACGGCGGCTGAAACAGCCGACCTACAAAAATGGCGGTTCAGACTCCGCGCTGGGTCGGGCTCCAGATGAACTTGTGCATCTGAAGTTGAAACCGCACATCGAGCTTATCAGCCAGGATCCATTCGACGATCTGGCGAGGGTCGATTCGTCCGAAAATCGGCGAGAACAGCACGGCGTGACAGCGGGACGGCAGATCATATCGCTGAACCTTGTCACGCGACCATTCGTAATCTTCGCGGGATCCCATTACGAATTTCACTTCATCACGGTGGGTAAGATGATCAATATTCGACCAAAGATTCTTGTCCACTTCGCCGCTGTCCGGCGTCTTTAAATCCATGATCCGATGGACCCGCAGATCGACTTTTGAGATATCGTGTGCGCCGCTGGTTTCGAGAAGCACGGTGTAACCGGCGTCGCACAAGATCGACATCAATGGCAGCACATTCTTCTGCAACAACGGCTCGCCGCCTGTGATCTCGACCAACGGACATCGAAAAGCCGCCACTGCGTCGAGAATCTCCTTCAATGTTTGTTTTTTCCCTTCGTAAAACGCGTACTCAGTATCGCAATAATTGCACCGAAGATCGCAGAAGGTCAGCCGCACAAACACGCATGGTCGCCCCATCCAGGTGCTCTCGCCCTGAATCGAGTGATAAATCTCGTTAATTGTCAGCGTCTTTCCCGGCTCCGGCATATTGCTGGAGGATTCAATCGTTGATTCGCCAAGTTGTTAAAAGTCTTACGTGAACTACTGCAAAGCAAGTTTCGCCACGAAAATGCGCACTCTTTGGCTGACGCAAATGGCGACCAGACGGCACCTAAATCCTGGCTTTTTTTGGGCCAATTTTTAATAACATTTTTTTATTGACGGGCTTAAGACGCCAATCTAGTCTCGCCGCCATGTGCTCTGGCATTGCCTTAACCATGTACCGTTTCGCTGCATTTCGGCACCGTACCGCCGAAGGGATCACCTGCCCGGCCCCACGATCACGAATCCTTAGCTTGGTGGCGGGAATTTTCTTTGCGGCTGTTCTTGCTGCGCAAGCGCAGGAGTCGGTTGAGCCCGACGTCTTGCCTTCGTTGGCGGAGCCGCCGGCCGCTCCAGCGGAAGCCCCGCCCTCCGTGTCAACAGAGCCCTCCGTGTCAACAGAGCCATTGCCTGCCCTGCCTCAATCGTTGCCCTCCACCGCAGCGGAGGCTGTGCCTTCTGCACCAGAGCCGCTGCCTTCGTCCGAGCAGGCGTTTCCGTCGTCACCCGAGCAGTTGTCGCCTTCAACGAACTACACTACTGCGCAAACAACTGTTATTCCGCCGCCCGTAGCAGCAGGTCCTTACGGGCGCGGCACATATGACGTATTCCCAGCCGGCGAAGGAATTTCTCCAAGTGGGCGTATCTTTCACTACGCACTGAGTCTAACTGTGCGAGGTGTGTGGGATGACAACATCTTTCTCAGTCATACGAACAAGGTCTCGGATTATTATTTCGCGATTGAGCCGTATATCACCGTTGGAGTCGGCGACATCGAGGGGCGCAACAGAAGCTATCTGCGATTGGACTACATGCCGAGCGCTATTCTGTTCGTCGATCACTCGGATCAAGACGCATTTAACCAGCTGATTCACCTCGAAGGGGGATATAACTCTGGCCGGTTGACGTTGACCCTCTCCGAGGACATAGCGTTACTCGAATCGGCAAACCTCAACAGCTTCTTTGATACGACAGGCCTGTGGGCAAACACCGACGCAAGCGCGCCCACGCGGATGAACATCTTCTACACGCGTTTGAGGGCAACTTATGCACTGACCGGGAAAATATCCTTAGTGGGCGAGTTTGATTCCCCGTCCTACGCCTATCCCGGTCACATTAGTGACTACACTATTGCTGGCGGCCTTTACGTTTACTACAATTTTCGGCCAAAGCTATCGGTGGGCATTGGCGGCACATTCGGGTACAACTGGGTGGATGATCCAAGTACGAACCAAACTTTCGAGCAGATAAACTTGCGCCTTAATTATCAGTGGACATCCAAAGTACTTTTGTATGCTTCCGCAGGCGTTGAGTTCCGCCAGTTTGACGGCAACCGCGGTACGTACACCACGCCGGTGTTCGAAGTCGGGCTGAACTATAATCCGTTCAGCGGTACCTTTATCACGTTTGCGGCCGGCCGGCGGATTTACAATTCCGGGTTCCTTTCTAACCAAGATTTTGGGGCCACATACGTTGTGGGCCGGTTTCAGCAGCGTTTATTTCACCGCGTTTATTTAGGCTTGGCCGCCGGCTATGAAAATTCGGATTACTTCGCCACTGACCGGGACGTCAGTGCAACACGGAATGACGACTACTGGTTTATCGAACCATCGGTTGACGTGCTAATTACCAGGTGGCTGAGCGCCGGGGTATATTACCTACACCGCGAGGACAGCAGCAACCAGCAGTTCTTCGATTGGGAGGATAATCAGGTGGGCGTTAGGGCGACGCTCAGGTTCTAAACAGGGTTTGAATCGTTTGCGAGCTGGGACAGAGGGATGGTTGGCGATTGCGCTCGCGTTGTCGCTGCCAAGGCTCATGTTGGCCCAAACCATGCCGGGGACGGTCGCGTCCCAGCCCGCCGCCACCTCTACATCGCGAGCGGTCGCCTCGGCGCCCGCATCAGCCGGCGGAGTGAGCGCACCGGCGGGTTACATTTTGAGTCCTACCGACCAGGTGACAGTCGAGGTTTTTGGTGAAGACGATCTGCGCACAAGCGGACGGTTGAACCCCGAGGGTAACTTGAGCGTGCCATTGCTGGGGTCGATCCATTTGGCAGGACTGACTCTGACGCAGGCAGTTTCAAAACTCACACAGCTGTACAGCCGCGATTATCTGGTCAACCCGAAGGTCAACGTCACGCTTCTCAGCTACGCAAAACGGCGCTTTTCGATTTTGGGTCAGGTAAATCGCCCCGGCAGCATCGACATGCCTGACAGCAGTCCAGAGGGTATCGATCTACTGGAGGCGATCGCGTTGGCTGGTGGATATACGCGCATCGCCTCGCCGGAACGAATAACCGTGCGACGACAAAGCGCCAGCGGCGATCAGATTTTCAAGGTTAATGCGAAGCGCTTCACCAAGGGAAAGGGCGGAGGTTTTCTCGTCGAGCCGGGTGATACCATCAACGTCGGCGAAAGTATTTTTTAGCCGAGATTTTTCCGCCTTCGCCTTTGCGAACGAATTTCTTGGTGTAAGGTTCCAGCCAATCTTTTGCCGTGATTGACCCTGCCCAATCTCTGACGGGAGCGACCGTTGCGCCCCATTCCGACAAACCAGGCGTGCCTTTGACAGCGGAGTACTCCGATGGACTACACATGTTCGATTTTCGCCGGTATTGGCATTCTTTCCTCGAACGTATTTGGATCGTAGCGATTTGCGTTTTGGCTGGCCTTTTCCTGGCGTTGGGTAACCTCGCGCGGACGCCGAAGCTTTACCAAGCCCACACGGTTTTGGAAGTGGAATTTGAGGAGCCGAGTTTCGTCCCAACCGCGGATTACGCGACGCGGACGCGCTCAATGTTTCTGGCCAGCGGGGAGGCGCTGCGAACGATCGAACAGAATCTCACTAACCCAACACTTCTTGCGCGGGTTGTACGCTCCGAAGGTTTGGCGCAGGACAAAAGTTCCAGTGCGACCGGACAGACGGAGCCGTCGCAGGCCGCCAACAAGAGCCAGAACGCCAGTGGCGTCACGACGTTTACGCCGCTCGAAGAAGCGTTGGGTCGAGCAATGGTCGGCATGGTGCATCCGGCGATCCGTCGCGGTACGCGCTTAATCGATTTGTACGTGACGAACGGCGATCCAGCCATGGCACAGCGTCTCGCCGAAGCAGTCGGCCGAGAGTACATCCGCAACTCACTCGAGCGCCGCGCGTCGTCGAGCGAGGACGCATTGCGTTATCTGTTGGAAGAAGAAGAGCGATTGAAGAGGAACCTCCAAAAAAGTGAGGCTGCCGCCACCGAATACAAGGCAAAAAATCCAGATGCTCTCCAACTCGGCGGCGGCACAGCCGCGACGGGCTCACAGGGGGCTGGCGGATCTCGGGGCGGCTTGGTCGAGGACAACCTGCAAGACATAAACACGAAATTGGCCGCAGCGAGGAGCGATCAGATTCGTCTGGAAGGCCAGCTCAAGCAAGTCGATCAGATTGGCAATAATATCGACGCGTTGCTCGCGATTCCGAGTATCTCTGCCGCCCCAATGGTGGCTGCCGCGCGCAACAATATTATACAGATCGAAGCGGGGATCACCACCCTCGCCTTACGATACAAGGACAAGCACCCCAAAATGATGGCGGCCAAGGCCTCGCTGGCTGAGGCGAAAGACAAGCTTCGTCAAGCAGTCTTGGCGCAACCCCCGATTCTGCGCAATACCCTCGACCAAAACAAAGCGACAGAGGCCAGCTTGCAACAAGCTTTGTTAGCCCAGCAGGGCGTCGCGGTCAATCTCAACCGCACCGCGATCGGCTACCAGGAATTGGCGCGGCAAGCCGAAACCGATCGTGCGTTGTACGAAAGCGTTCTTCGCCAGATAAAAGACACGAACTTGGCAAAAGACGTCAAAGCGAGTGCGGTCAGCGTGGTTGAGCATTCCCCGCTTCCGACCGTTCCTGTTAGTCCTCGGCCCACGAGAACGATCCTGCTGGGCCTGCTTGGCGGCCTCGCTGTCGGTTTGGCTTTCATTTTTGGACTCGATGCGCTGGATCGTTCCATTAAAACTGTGGACCAGGCAGAAAGCACGCTCGGTCTGCCTGTTTTTGCAGCTGTTCCCGATACGACTGATGAGGGGCCCGTTAGCCGACTGAAACGGCGAAAGAAAGCTTTCGGAACTTCGAACTATCGCGTCGTGGTGGAAACTCCCGAAAGTCCGGCGGCGGAAGCGTTCCGCAATTTGCGCGCCGCACTTTCTCTCCTGGGCCCGGAAGCCGAGCGAAAAGTTTCGCTTTTCACCAGTGCCGTGCCCAACGAAGGCAAAAGTTTCACAAGCGCCAATTATTCGCTTGCACTGGCCCAGCAGGGTTATCGCGTGCTCCTGATCGACGGCGACCTCCGTCGGCCAAACATGCACAAAATTTTCCGGTTGCCGAATGCCAACAAAGGCAACAATTCCGACGAAGACACCCTACCTGGAGTAACGGATTGCTTGGTGGGTGAAGCGGATCTGGCGTCCGCGGCGCGCGTGATTCCCCCAGGAGAAATCCAGCTCGTCGACGAGAGCATTGAGCTGACGGGGGAAATTCTTACTGCGACGGGAGGCCAGCTTTCTGTTCTCGCCGGTGGACGACGCGCGCCGAATCCGGCTGAGATTCTTGCCGGCCCGTTCTTCGGCCAGCTGATTGCTGAGGCTGCAACCCTGTTTGATCGCGTGGTGATCGATAGCGCACCGATTCTTGCAGTCAGCGACACTCTCCTCATGATGCCACATGTCCAAACTGTGTGCATTGTTGTTCGGGCGGCAAAAACACCGCGTCCGGCAGTCCGCCGCGCGATTACCTTGCTGGCAAAGTCAGGAATTCGCCCGGCCGGTCTGGTCTTGAATCGATTGCGGCGGGGTCGCGGAGTCGGCTATTATTACTATTACGCTTCGCACGGTTACGGCAAAGACGAGGGAGCGTATTCTCGCGGCTACAGCTACCATCGGCGATCCAAGTCGGACCACGAAGGTAACGGAGCGTAGTCGACGCCTTCGTCATTAGCCCGATGGTTTAGTCCATGGCCATCAGTTCAGTTTTGCAGCGAGTTTTGATCTTGAACCAGAGTTTGATCTTTGCTGCTAGGTGAACCTTTCGTGCCACAACCTGCTTCCCCAGCACAAACCCAGATACGTTGCCACATACAGCTGGATCGATTCGATCTGAAGTGGGAAATCGACCAGCGCGTGCACCGCTATGCCGAATAGCGCTATGACCACCAACGGCTGTAGCACCGCTCTGCGCGGCATCCACACTCGCCGACGCCGATGATAACTGTGAATCCCAATTGCGATGCCTCCGAAGAGGAGCAGCGCCCAAAGGATTCCTCCGATCCAGCCCCATTCTAGCAGGGTCTGTAGGTAGTCGTCGTGCAAAAATCTCCAGGTGCCCGGGGCCTGGTTAGCCGATTCGATGTTGTAGGTTGGAAACACAACGCGAAATGTTCCCGGCCCGAATCCGCAAAGCCGTGCGTCGGGCACAGCCCCCATCGCCACACGGAAAGCGCGCCACCGGGCATCCGTGGAAATCCGTTGGCTCTCCGTCTGCCAGCGCTTTAGCGGTTGTTCGAGATGTACCGCCTGAGCGAGCGCAATCAGCGCTAAAAGAATCGCCAGACCACCTGCCAGCGCGGTGCCCTTTTCTGAGCCCGACAGCTTTCGCAGAAGAGCGAGCCCAAACTGCGCGCAAATCGCAAACAGCAATACGAGCGCGAGGACTTGCGACATACGCGAGGTATTCGCGAGCACACCCGCGATCGTCACAATGAAAAGGCTTATCCAAACCGCGCGCATGCCCGAATTCGACCGATTGCTAAAAGCGCGAATAACAAGACCGGAACTCAATGGCCACACCAGGTTCAAAAATGCGCCAACGTTGCCGTGGTAAAAATACGTCGCAAAAAAAGTACTGACTCGCAAGTACTCATTCGGGTGGGGCGGTTGCCAAAAAATCATCTGCGCTCCGGTGGCTTTCTGGAGTAAACCGAGAAACGCTATCGAGCCGCCGACCAGACCAATCAGATACCACAAGCGAAGCAACCATCGGTTGCTTTGAGAAAGATCTGCGACAAACAAGATTATCCCCAGGAGCAAGGCGCCTCGGACCATCCACGCAACGCTGATCGGGTAATCAACGGAACCGGCCACAGGGGGCGCGAAGTTGCGTAACGGTACAAAAACAGAAAAATCCGAGTCGTAGATCGATTTCGCGTTGAAGACCATCCAACCGCCTACGCAGATCAAAGCCGCCGTTAAGAAGAACAGAAGCCGTGGAAATCGCGGCGTTCGCCTACTAACAAGCAACTCAATGACCCAAAGAACAAGTGCAGCCAGTAACACCCAGTTGGTTATTTGGAT
>Ga0193713_1000146_pt1 | contig 22595 bp, 21 predicted proteins | sample H3a2metaG_FD_143054 | JGI IMG/M metagenome (GOLD analysis project Ga0193713, IMG submission 143054) | Soil microbial communities from a riparian zone of the East river system, Colorado, United States - H3a2 | ecosystem: Environmental > Terrestrial > Soil > Riparian zone | place: USA: East River... | reverse complement strand
GTCAGAAGTTCGTCAGTTATGTTACGAAACTGGACAAAGAGGATCTGAAGTTGTTGAGCGACCTCATGCAAACGGGGAAGGTGACACCCGTCATCGACCGGACTTACAAGTTGAGCGAGACCGCGGAGGCGATGCGGTATTTCGAAGAAGGCCACGCCAAGGGCAAAGTAGTCATAGCTGTGGACTAACGCCAAACCTAATTACATGGGCGGAGAGAAAATATGAACTCGATTAAGAAACAAGCACGAACCGCGGGACTCTGGTACCTATTGCTCGGAATATCCGCCCCTATTGGCCTTATGATCCCCAGCGAAATCATGGTGCCTGGGGACGCAACCGCGACGGCCGATCACGTTCGAGCTTCCGCGACTCTTCTCCGCATGGGTATCGGGAGCGAACTATTCTATCAGATCATTGCCATTTTCTTAGTTCTGGCCCTCTACCGCTTGTTCAAAGCGGTCAGCGAAAAACATGCGGTGCTGATGGTGATTTTGGGCGCGCTGGTCTCGGCTCCGATCGTATTTGTCAATGTCCTCAACGAGATCGCCGCGCTGATCCTTGTCGACAGTGCCAACTTCCTCTCTGTATTCGACAAGCCACAACTGGATGCCCTGGCCTACCTGTTTATGCGGTTGCATAGCCAGGGAATTATTGTCGCTTCCATCTTCTGGGGTCTTTGGCTGTTTCCATTCGGAACGCTGGTTGTTCGATCGGGTTTCATCCCCCGCCTACTCGGGATCCTGCTGTTCGTTGCCGGAGTTGGCTATGTGGTCGTTTCCTTTACCACTTTGGTTCTGCCACAACTCCCGCATGTTGTTGGGCAGCTCGGGGGAATTCTCGAGCTGGGGGAATTGCCCATCATCTTCTGGCTTCTGATCTGGGGTGCAAAGGATCAACGGGCCAGCCACGCGGTCCCTGCGCCCGCGATTGCGTGACTTATGAAATGGAAGCGAATCCTGAAGCGCAGTCTGCCTGATTGTTAGCCTAACGAAAAACGAATGAGCAGTGCAACTATGACGCAACGAATCACAGAGATGTCGCCGCGTTTAAAGGCCAGGATGGCTGGCGTCTCCTATTTGCTCGGAAGCCTGACGTCAGTTTTTGGCCAAATGGTCGTTCTCGGCATGCTCGTTGTGCCCGCCAGCGCAACCGCGACAGCGGCCAACATTCTCTCGCACGAGTCTCTATTGCGGCTAGGGTTCGTGGCTTCCCTCATGACTGTGCCGTTCCATCTCGTTTGGGCGGTTCTCTTTTATGGTCTCTTTAAGCCGGTCAATAGGAGCGTCTCGTTACTCGCTGGGTTCGTCATGCTCCTGGGATGCGCGATGTGGGCCCTTAGCAGTCTTTTTCAACTCGCCCCCTTGCTTGTCCTGCAAGGCAAGAGCTCCTTGAGCGCATTTGCACCTGAACAGTTGCAGGCTCTGGCGCTCATGCTTCTCAAATTGAATGCGCAGTCCTACGACATCGGCCTGGTGTTCTTCGGATTCTGGTGTGTCCTGATCGGCTATCTCATTTTCAGGTCAACCTTCTTGCCTCGAATTATTGGCGCGCTGGAGGTGCTTGCCGGGTTGGGTTACCTGACCCTTCTGTGGCGGCCGCTCGCACACTATCTGTATCCGTACAACCTCGCGCTCGCCGGCCCCGGGGAAATATCACTGATGCTATGGCTCCTCGTGAAAGGCGTGAACGTTCAACGATGGAACGAGCAAGCCTCGTTAGGCGTATGAAGCTAAAGCGCATTCTAAAGTGGAGTACGCGCGCGATTTTGCTCGCGCTGATATTGTCGATCTTTGCGGGATTCATCGCTTACTGGAGATCGACTAATGAATGCGATCGCGACACCGGCGCTCCGGCCAATCCGATGAAAGCTATCCTTCATTGCGAATATGGTGGACCTGAGGTTCTCACGCTGGCAGACGTTGAAAAGCCAACTCCGACCGACAACCAGATTTTGGTCAGAGTTCGTGCGGCTTCCCTAAATCCACTCGACCTGACCATCCGCGGCCCTTGGCTGTTGCGCCCAATGTTCGGAATGCGCAAACCAAAAGAGATTCGGCTGGGTGTCGACTATGCGGGGACAGTTGAAGCAGTTGGCAAAAACGTTACGCAATTCAAACCTGGCGACGAGGTATTCGGCGGAAGAAACGGCGCCATCGCAGAGTATGTTTGTGCTCTCGCCGATCGAGCAGTTGTGCCGAAGCCGGCCAACATGACTTTTGAGCAAGCGGCCGCTGTCCCCGTAGCGGCGATCACCGCGCTGCAAGGTCTTCGCGACAAGGGAAAAATTCAGTCCGGGCAAAAAGTCTTGGTCAACGGCGCGTCTGGCGGCGTCGGCACGTTTGCGGTGCAGATCGCGAAATCATTCGGGACCGAGGTCACCGGCGTTTGCAGCACGCGCAATGTCGATCTTGTCCGATCGATCGGCGCCGACCACGTGATCGATTACACCAAGGAAGATTTCACCAGGAGCGAACAGCGTTACGATCTCATCTACGATCTTGTGGGAAATCATTCGTTCTCCGAGCGCCGGGGCATTTTGAATCCGAACGGCATCTGCGTCATGGCCGGACTCGGCGGAGCGGGATGGCACGAAGGTTTCGCGTCGCGTTTGCTTGGTGAGCTCAATGGATATCTCCGGTCACGGTTCACCAGCCAAAAATTCATTGCCTACATCGCACAATTCAACAAAGCGGACATGTCGATCCTGGCCGATCTCATGCAATCCGGAAAAGTCAGGCCGGTCATTGATCGCACATTCAAATTCAGTGAGACCGCCGACGCGCTTCGATATCTCGAAACCGGACATGCTCGAGGCAAAGTCGTCGTCGCCGTGCAATGAACAGATCCTGAAAGATTGGAGAAACGAAATGGCAATTACTAAGATCGGCAATTCACAACGCACGGCGGCCAAAGTCGCAGGCTGGGACCGGTCTGCTTACTTTCGGGATCGTCGTCTTCGGCAACGACTACTGGTTCGATTCGCCGATGGCCATCTTCGAACTGGTCCTAAGCTTCTGGCTTCTGTTTAAAGGGATTGGAACATCAAATCATGGCGAAGCAGACCGCGTTAAGGCACGCTCAAACAAATCTGTTTCGCTGCAGCTGCCCATGTTTATCATAAATCTATGAAACTAAAACGTATTCTAAAGTGGGCTATAGGCATAATTCTGATCGCGTTGATAGCCTGGTTTGAGATCGCCTACTGGACATCGACTAATGAGTGCGAGCTCTACTCCGCTGTTCCTGCTAACCCTATGAAAGCTATTGTGTACTGTGACTATGGTGTGCCGAATCTTAAGTTTCAGGAGATCGAAAAGCCAACGCCGGCAGACGATCAACTGCTGATAAAAGTTCGTGCGGCTTCGGTTAATCCGCTCGACTGGCACTTCATCGAAGGCACGCCCTACTTCATGCGCGCAATGGGGGTAGGCCTTCGTAAACCAAAGGACACACGACTGGGCGTCGATTTTGCCGGCACGGTGGAGTCAGTTGGCAAGAATGTCACGAAGTTCAAACCAGGCGACGAGGTATTCGGAGGTCGAACAGGGGCCTTCGCTGAGTATGTGTGCGTCCGCGAGACTCGAGCAGTCGCGATGAAACCGGCCAACGTTACGTTCGACCAAGCCGCTTCGGTGCCTATCGCCGGAATCACAGCATTACAGGGTGTTCGCGACAAAGGAAAGGTTCAGCCCGGCCAGAAAGTCTTGATTAACGGTGCGTCGGGAGGCGTAGGTACGTTCGCGGTGCAGATCGCCAAATCGATGGGCGCAGACGTGACTGGCGTATGCAGCACAAAAAATCTGGATATGGTCCGATCGCTCGGCGCCGATCACGTGATTGATTACACCAAGGAGGATTTCACCAAGGGTGACCAACGTTACGACGTGATTCTGGACAACGTTGCAAACCACTCGTTGTCGGAATGCAGGCGCGTCTTAAATCCTGATGGGAAATACGTCTTGATTGGAGGCGGAGGAGTAAATGAGGGCCGATGGCTCGGGCCGGGGCTCACTCATGCGTTCAAGGCGATGGTCTTATCAAAATTCGTAAGTCAGAAAATGGGGATGATGCTGGCTGAGCTGAACCAAAAGGACCTGACTGCCCTGGCCGATCTCATGCAGTCCGGAAAGGTCACACCGGTCATCGACAGAACTTACAAATTAAGCGAGCTCCCACAGGCTATCCAATATCTGGAACAGGGCCACGCTCGAGGAAAAGTAGTTGTAAAGGTGGACTAGCAAAGAGAGTCGCCACGGTTCAAGGTTGTAGTCGCCTCGCTGTGTCGAGGCGCTTTGGTGTGCCCACTCAACACGGCGACAGAGCGCCGTGGCTACACCAATGTGTTATTCGTCCGGGTTTGGCTCGCCCTCACTTGAGGGCGCCGACTGATCCTGTGCCAGCGCGTGAATGATTTGCCGCCCAATACCGGTGGCATGCTGCTTGCCGCGATTGACGAGAATAACAACCCCCAGCTTCTTCCGCGGAGCGAACCCTATGTAGGTAGAGGTGTTTGGCAGTCCGCCGTTCTTGTCGATGAGAGTGAAGTTGCCGGCGCTGACGATCTGCCAGGCGAGACCTATTTTTAAGCGCTGGCTCACGGTGAAAACGCCCTGCTGGGCGAAGGCCATGGCATTTTCTATCGCCCCATGGCCGGGAAGCTCGCCAAGATTGGCAGCCAGGAACGTAGCCATGTCACGCGGCGACGAATAGATTTGACCGGAGCCAGGCCACTGGAAAGTTCCCCCTTCCTCACTTGGCCGGCCGATCGGCTTGCCCATCGGGCCATAACCCTGCACGGCGCGGCCAAGCAAGTCGCGCGGCAAAGGCAATGCGGTCGAGGTCATCCCCAGCGGGCCTGTTAACCGCTGGTGCATCAAGGCCGCGAACCGCGTGTTGAATCGGCGTTCAAGAGCGACACGCAAGAGCACCATGGCCGCATTGGAATAGAGGTATTGTTGGCCGGGTTCATGGTTCGGAGCCGCCTTCCAGGAATTAAGGAAGCGAACAAAATCTGGCCACGTATATCTCCCTCGGTGCCACGTTTCGTATTGCTGAGGCACGCGCGGCAAGCCGGAACTATGACTGGCAAGCTGTCCCAGTGTTATTCGTCGAATATCGCCACCGCGCTGTAACTCGGTGACATATTTGGCAACCGGATCATCGAGACTGAGCTCGCCCTGTTTAACAGCTTGCGCCAGCAATGTCGTCGCGAACACCTTGCCAACGGAACCGAGATTGAAAATTGAGTCGGCTGTAACCGGGCGATTCCGCGCATTGTCAGCCATGCCGTAGTTGAAGAACGAAGTCTTACCATTCATCCGGACTGCAACCGCAACCCCTCCTCCGCTCCCATTCTTCGGCAAAATCGGCTGAACCTTTTGCGCAACGATCTGTTCAACATTGACCTGGGCGTGTGCGGAACCAGCAGTAAGCAACGCTCCGATCGCGGTTACAATGACGACGTCTGTTCTAATCATGGGCGCGAGGGTAGATTCATGCGCCGCAAAGTCGAGCCAGCATTTCGAAGGTGTAGCGGCGGCTGTCCTCAGCGGCAAATTCCCTTGTAGCGGCAGCCGTGTCGGCTGCATTTTCATGAAATATGCGAGGACGGCGATGTAGGCTTGTTCGCTGCGCTCAGTTTTGATAATCAAGAACTCATGCTTTCTTTTTATCGGCGGCCCCTCCTGAATAAAAACCGAAACAGACGAGAGTTTTCGTCTAATTCTCGTTAGGCCGACACGGAAATGCGATGAAACGCACATGGACGATCATCGGGGTAAGCGACGTTCCGGGCAGCTTCAAATGGTACCAGTCGCTCTTTGGTCAGCCCGAGACGCCTCCGGGTCATGACGACTTTGGTCAGATCCTGGATACGGATGGAACCGTCTTGCTCTGCCTCCACCAGTGGGGCGCGCACGAGCATCCATCCTTGATGAGCCGGGACGAGGCGCCACCTGGCAACGGGCTGCTCTTGTTCTTCCGCGTCGACGATTTCAACATGGCACTGAAGAGGGTCCGCGCTCTCGTCACCCGGCTCGAAGAGGAGCCCCACGTGAACCCGAACACTCAAACAAAGGAGTTCTCACTCCGGGATCCGGACGGATATTACGTCACAATTAGTGCGCTCTCTGCGCCCCGCCCCGCGAGAAGACGGCCTAACAAGCGCTTGCAGCTGACGACGGCGCGCGGCCGACCCAAGAAGTCACGAAAGAGACGTCGGCTCCTTCGCGGCTGAAGCGCTAATCGTTAGGCCTATGCGCGTTGCGCTCGTACTCACTATGTTGCATTCAAAGATTCGCAGAGCAGCAGGGCATCTAGTTGTTCTTCCACTTTGTGTTCGAGGAGTGATAGGTCTAACCAGGCACTGCAGCCAACGCCGGCCCGGTTTGTTTCCTTGCTTTGCGATGATCTCCAACCCTAAACTTGCAGCCACGCTGGCGCTCGGCCGCCCTGGCTGAGCTTGAGCTCGTTAGGTGATAAATGAACAAACTAATCTTTGCATCTGTATCGATAATCTTCGCATCGTACGCGTTGAACGCTGCGCAGCCAGAGATCAATCCCTCGCACATTGATGCTTACGTCACACCTTACTACGATTCGAAGGGGCCGGAGATCAGCGTTGGCCGGTTTAGTTCGGGTCTGGCGTCAGCGAAGGCAGATGACTTTCTTACCACGATCGCTCAGATGAAGAAAGATTGGGACGGGCTCACATTTCCTGAACTCTATGTCGCCGCGATCCGGCTGTACGACCTGGGCTATCGAAAAGAAGCCGTTTACTGGTTTTATTCTGCTCAGTATCGCGGTCGGCAGTTTGGCGTTCTTCTGGATCAGGCCAAGATGGGAAGCATCGGGAGCCCTGGGTTTGAACTGTTGCACGCTCAGAATGCTTTTTATCAGCTTGTGGGCACTTATATCAATGGTTACGCCTTCGGAGATACCGATGGGCTTGTGAAGATCGTGGAAAGAGTCCAGAAAGAAGGCCGACAGATACCTGATTTGCAGGCTGCCTATCCGGGCGTCACATTCAGAAACAAGAACGAATGGCCGTCGGCTAACGCTGAACTCGCCGATGGCATGAACCAGCTAATATCGATACTGAAAGAGAAGAAGGACGACATAAAGCGCCAGCGCGTCGAGCGAGGAGTAGAGGAAACCTTCTCGAACTAACAAGCAAGGAGCTACCCAGCCGCTAAAGCCAATGCTTTCATTGGGGCGAAGCCGCAGGCTGTTATGAATTATGAACGCCGGCTGCTCGTTAGCGACCTACCCGCCTATGATGCGACTCATTCTTGTATTTTCTGCGATAGCAGTTCTTCCGTGTTTGGCGCTTGCCAAGCGCGCGGCACCGCCAAAAGTCGAGCCGGTGATCCACGAGGGTATCCGCTATGTAGCACCGAATGACGACGGTCGCCGCGCATACATTGAAGCGTGGGATGTTCAGACCAAGAAGAAGCTCTGGGAATTGACGGTGTTTACGAACCGCATTGAGCCAGGGCTAGAGGAAGATGTTCAGTGGGTTTTCATTAATAAGCTGAAGGTTTGCGATAGTACGCTCGTCGCGAAATCCGAGCGCGGTAACACGTACCAGATTGATTTAAAAACAAAGGCAATCACGCAGCCCGATCCCGCGAAGTCTGCAACGCCGGACGCGACCGCACATCCGCATGACATTCCTGAGGTGATCAATAGAGCCGTCGCTAATGGTTTGCTCGGGAAGGATTGCGAGCTCTCCTTTCATATGAATCCCTTCTATCTGCGCGGAGACTTGAATGGCGACGGCAAGACTGACATTGCGTTCCTGATGAAGCAAAGTTCGACCGGAAAGCTCGGGATTGCGATCATTAGCGGTGCGACCGACAAGGTAACGGTTGTCGGAGCAGGAAACGCAATCGGCAATGGCGGTGATGACTTCGAGTGGATGGATACCTGGCAGGTTTATTCGAAAGGCCGCGCCATCCAGGAAGCTGAGGGAAGTGTCCCATGTCTCCGCGGTGACGCGCTTCTCGTGGCTAAGAGCGAGGCAGCCAGCGCGTTGATCTACTGGAATGGCAAGCGCTACGCTTGGTTTCAGCAGGGCGACTAGCGACGGCTGGTCATCTAGCGTGGCGTTCCCGTTAAACTTATGACAAAATGGCCACTGATATGATTCGTTGCGTTCACTTGGTGACTGGGGCTGATGGCCGTTCACACGTCGAATACATCACGATTCCGCTTGGCGCTGTTCAAGAAGCAACGGCGATCCACTTTCAGGAAAGCCCGGCTGGTTCAGCCCTCGATTGGCATACCGCACCACACGTGCAGTATGTGATCACCCTGTCAGGAACGCTCGAATTCACGACTCGCGACGGCGAGACGTTTGTGTTGCGTCCAGGTGAAGTGTTGTTGGCCGCTGATACAACGGGGACGGGGCATCGTTGGCGACTCATTGACGATCAGCCCTGGCGACGTCTTTACGTAGAGCTCCGCCTACCCACTTAAGGCAGCTAGTGGGTTAATCTACTAGAACGACAAGCGCTAGATCTGGTTACAGTAGGGCGACTAGCGTGAGGTCGGATAAATGATATGAACAGCCTGCCTGGGCCGTCTATCCCCTTCGGTGCGCCCGGCGGTCGCGCCCTACAAAACATTGCATTCCCTATTTATGACAGAACCACTAGCTGAGTTTGGGAGCATTCATCCCCTGCTTTTCTTGTCCTCGTTTAATTGCGGCTTTCGCCCTAGAACGCATTATTCTAGCCTCAGGTTCTCCCAATGGATCTGAATGGCGTTCCAAGCCGTTCCACAAAAAGCCAGTTCGTCGTATTGATAGTTGAACGCCACGTTACCCAAGGCGTCGAGACCAACGATACCCGTATAAACAAACGGTCCGGCAAGCGTGTAATCGATGAGGTAGTTATCCGGCGCATCTTCATAAACGCTACTGCAGAACGGGCTATACACACTTGGATCCGGGTAATAATGCCAGAACTCAGTCGCCTCAAAAGCACCGAGATTGATGTGATACTTGCGAGGGGCGCTGTAGGTGCGTGTTTCTCCCGGCGGTTGTTGGAAGTTGCTGCCGGCTCCATCATCGAAGAGAAGCAGTTGATCGCCCGGCATGGACACAGCATGCTGACCGATCGGCGGCAACGTGCCTGCGGCGAGGGTTAGCGAGAATTGACGCAGCGATTGGAACTCATACCAGTGCTTTGTCGGATCGCCCAGAATCCACTTAATATTTCCGGAGTCGTAATCAATCGCGATGACAAAGTTTTCCCGACTGGAAACGATAAGTGAGTTATCAGAGCTGCGGTAGGCGGTGGCGTTGTTATGAAACCAATCGGTGGGCGCGGGATAGACGAATAGGCTTGGATCGTCTCCACCGGCAATCATCGCGGCGCTGATGATGTCCGCAAGCTTCCAGGTCCGGAGCACATTGCCGGCAGCGTCGACCTCCAGATTGACGCTCTCAGTTTGGTCGACAGTATCCACGTCGAGGATCATTCCCTCCCGGCCCGGGTCAATATTGTGATGGAAGCCGGTGACATCAATCGCACTGTAGTCGGCAATAGGTGTCGTCACGCCATCGAACTCAGTGCGAAGAAGCGAGGTGCCGGAGTTAACGTAAAATGCGTTGTCGAAGAGAATGCAGTTCTGGGCCCCTACTCCTGCCGTACCGACCCAGCGGATTTCGGCGTCAGTGTCGATAATGATAGGCGTGGTAGGATCGGCATAGTTCTTCAGAAGGATAAAGTCGTAGCTCAGAGTGGTGCCTGGTAACCGCGACTGAACGACAGTTGGATTGGAGTACGTGCCTCCGTCATAGGCGGGCGTCGTGATGGTGACGGCGAATCTTTTGATCTGGTCAAATCGACCGCTCAAACCGACGGTGATTATGACGCGGTTTGGGCGGCCGGCGTAGAGACCGAAGACCGGAACGGTGAGGTTGCCATTTTGGGGATCGAAATAACCCCGCGCTTCCAAATAGGCTCGCGCATAGCGGACCTTGATCGGTCGCGTGGCTGACCCCGTTTTTGGTTGAATCCGGAACTGGGCGAACCTGAAGCCGGCGACATCACTGACGCTGGTGTGGACGAAGCGGATGAATGGCGTTGGGCCGTCGAACACTTCAACGTTTTGAACCATCTGCCCGGCCTCGACTGCAACTGAGAGCATGCACATCAGCGCGGTCACAGGAGCAATCAATCGCGCTTTCACGCCGCCTTTTTGTCAAAGGCCACGAGAAAAGTCAAACTAATTCAGGAATAATTCATGGCGCATCTGTGGCGCCCGATTAAGAGGGTGCCTGGTTTCAGCAAAGCGGCCAACAGCAGTCTTAAATCCGCAGAAGCAGATTGCTCCCCGCTTAAGGCGTGATCAAAATATAACCTGTCCCCTGCTCTTTCTTTCTGTCACTTGATTTCAATTGGGAGACAGTAGCTCCTCGAAGCTGGGGCATGAGACGTGTAGCTTTTTCTGTTGAGGCTACAAGCGCATCGAGATTTCCAGCGTTCCATTCCGCGATCGCGTGATCCGGCTCGATGTAGTGCGTTTTCTGCAAGTAAAGAAGCAGACCCTCGTCTTTCGCAGAAACGGCTTCGTAGCGCCAGTGACGCGCCTCCGCTTCGCGACGAACGTTGCGGCCAAAAATAGCGAGCGCGTCACGATGATCGCGATAGCCGGTAACTATCTTCCAGGTTGCGTAACCGCCAGTAAAGAAGATCGCGAACACTAGCGCCGTAGCTAGATAGGGACGCCACGCAGTCCGGCTCGGACCGTCCAGTCGGCGCAGCGAGCCGACCCCACTAGAAACCTGTGCCGCCAGCAGCAAACAAAGCGGCGGAATAACCGGAAAGATTCTATCGACGCGCTTGGATGGAATCAAGGACATCACGATGAAGCCGCCGAGACTCCAGCAAAGCAGCCAGAAAGTACCCGGCGAGATCTCGCGAAACGCAGTACCGATTCTCCATCGGCGCAACGCAAGGTCGAAAATCGCAATCGCGATCAGCAGGAGGCTCCACGGAGCAAATTTGTGGAGCAAATGCGGCAAATAAAAATAAAGCGGCTGCGGATGATGAATTGTTTCGCCAAAACGTCCCAAAAATTCGCGCATAACGACTTCATCAAAGAAGCCGGGCTGAAACAAGATGCCGCCGGTGACCCATAGCAAAAAGACAGCTAGCGAAGCGATCCATGGCCACCAACCAGACCAGGCGCTTGCGCTCGTTTGCCAAGGTGAATCTTGGCCGGGGTCACCGACCCCGGCTACAACTCCGCTGTAGCGGTCCGCCTGAGGCGGATGTCGCCTGCGCCACCACTCAAACACTCCAATGCTTGGAAGCAAAAACGCGTAAACGATCGGACCCTTGATCAGCATTGCGATGGTGAGCAATGCGAAGAGGTAAACTCGATCCCGCGGCTTCCATTCTTCCTGCCTTTCAATTTTTTGCCATATCAGCAGCCCGATGAGGAAAATTACAAATGCCAGCGGCATGTCTGTCCGCACGAGTGTCGCCAGGCGCGGGCTCAGCAGATTTAATCCAAACGCACTCAACGCAACGAGGCCAGCAATTGATCCGTACGCGGAGCTGGCAGTGCGAAACAGCAAGACCGCCAGCGCAATGGCAGCGAGCAGCGATGGCAGCCGCCACGACACCTCCCATGACCGAGTAACTGCGAAGAGAGCAGCCGAAACCCATCCCACTAATGGCGGCTTGGTTGCCACGCGTTCGTGGGGCGTCTGCTGATAGAACCAGCGACCTTCCTTAGTCATCTCGAAGGAAGTGTATGCTTGCTTCGCCTGGTCATAGTCCTCGAGCTGCCACGGCAAATTGCCAATGAGAAACAAAAGAAAGCTAACGGCAGCAACGGGCCAAACGGTGCGCTGGTCTTCGAGCAGGTTGCTTGTCATGTCGAGCGGAGTCGAGACATCTCTAATTGTCAGGCTCCACAGATTCCTCGACTGCGCTGGCTCCGTTCGGAATGACACTCATATGGTCTCACTCGCGCCAGAGAATTGCGCGCATCGGCGCGCCATCGCCACCGGCGATTTTTAGCGGCAATGCCGCGAACTGATAAATCCCGGAAGCGACATCATTCAGAGCGAGCGACTCAACGATGGCGATGCCGGCATGGGCCAGCGCGTGATGGTTCTGCAACGATTTCGAATCGATTTCATCGACGGACGGAAGATCCATCCCGAGCAGTTTGACGCCATTTTTCTGCAGCCACGCTGGGACATCAGCGGCGATCACAGGAATTTGATTTGGAAAAACTGTGGAATCACTCCATCGACCAGTTTTTACAAGGAGCCGGGAGGTGGCCGCTATGGCTTCGGCAGACGGCCGGAGGTCCTCGATTGTGATCAGGTGTTTCTCCTTCGAGTCTAAGAAAGCTTGCGCAAGGTCGACCACTGTCGCGCGTCCCAGATAAGTTTCGAGCGGCGCTTTTTCAATCGATTCGCCGTTCGTGTCAAAATGGAATCGGGCATCCGCGTGCGTGCCGTTGTGCACGCTCATGCTAATCGCACCCAGATTAACGCTTTCACCTTTCGTTTGCTCTCTTGTCAATTGAAAACGACACGCCTCGTCACCGGGCCATTCTGCAAGGTCGTTCGAAAGCGTTCGCGAAATGTCCCAGATTTTCATGGCCTGATTAGTTAAGTCGGGCTTCCAATCTCTTCAATAATCGCTCGCGCGGCTCTCTCGCTTGCTCCGCTACCGCCTAATTTAGCGATAATCACATCGAACTGAGAAATCATCCGCTCGCGCGCGTTTACATTCTCAATCAGGGGCTGCATGGCTTTGACAAGGGCATCTGGTTTTGCGCGGTGCTGAATGAACTCAGGTACTACTTCTTTGTCTGCGAGCAGGTTAGGCATACCGAGATATTTCACACTCACTACGAGTCGCGCTGCCAGGTAAGTCGGCCACGCGACCTTATAAATCAGTACAAACGGCAATCCAAAATAAGCAGCTTCCAACGTGGCGCTTCCTGAAGTGACGATCCCAGCCCATGCGCGCTGCATGATTACCGCTGTCCCGTCGACTTTAATTTGAATCGCCGCCTCATCTTGTGATTGATCCAGTCCGGCGACGGCCGGCTTCATCTCGCGAGCAAGTTGATCGGATGCAGCTGCGACTTCAAAACGCAGGTTCCGGTTGTGCTTCCGAAGCTCACGCGCCGTTTCCAGCATCACCGGGAAAATCTTTCGCACCTCCCGGGAGCGACTACCGGGGAAGAGCCCGATTAAATTCGGATCACGCTTAGTGTCGATTTTCCGGCCCTGCAATCGTTCGATCATGGGATGACCAACAAACAACGCGCGCAAGCCCGCCTGGTTATAGGAATCGACTTCAAAGGGGAAAATGCAGAGTACCAGATCGATGAAGTGCGCCATTCTTTTGATGCGGCCGCGGTTCCAAGCCCATACCTGAGGACTGATGTAGTAAATTATCTTTTGTCGCGGCGCTTGCCTTCGCAATGCGCGAGCGAGACGCAGATTGAACCCTGGATAATCAATCACGACTACGGCGTCAGGCTTGCTCTCCCGAATTTCGCGCAGCGTTTCGTGAAACTGTCCTCGGAAATAACCATATTTCCTGAGTACTTCCCATAAACCGAGCACTGCTGCCTCTCCGATCCAATTTTTGAATTGCTCACCAGCAATCTGTTGCATTTGCGGGCCGCCGCGCCCGACAAACTTGAGTTCGCCGTCCAATTCGCGCAGGGAACGCATCAAAGCAGCGCCGTGATTATCTGCGCTCACTTCACCGGCGACGAAATAGATAGTCATGCTTTTATGGTGGCAGCCGTATCGGCTGCAAAGTCAAACTCCACGCAGGCGATACGCCTACCGCTACAGTTGAATTGGCAAGCTGCGATCGTCTTACCCACCAGGCGCGATTCGCTTCGTTATTTCGACTGCCAGCTTCAATGCCGCTGTCGCTTGAGAACCCGAAACACGCGGCTCGCGTCCTGTGCTCGCGCATTCGATGAACGAAGCCAGCTGAAGCTTAAGCGGTTCTTCACGTTCGATATCGACTCTATCGCGTATAATGCGTCCCCCAACCCGTCGATAGATTTCGCCGCTTTGATTTTGGTAATCGAGCGAGAGATAGGCGTCCTCTTGAAAGATGCGAATCTTGCGAAGCCGCTCGGGACTGATGCGGCTGGAGGTAACATTTGCCACGCAACCATCTTCAAAATGGAGTCGCGCATTGGCAATGTCTTCGCTCCGGCTAAGGACCGGCACGCCCACCGCGTCGATGCTCCAGAGCGGCGAGCGCACAAAATGCAAAATAACTTCCAGGTCATGGATCATTAAATCGAGAACGACACCGATATCCGTGCTGCGTTCGGAATAAGGCGAGAGCCGATGCGCTTCGATGAACCGAGGATGGGTCAGATGTGTTTCCAGCGCACCTAAAACCGGATTGAACCGTTCCACGTGACCAACTTGCAAAATGAGACCGCTACGCGCGGCTAACTCCGCCAGCTCGGTCGCATGCGCGGTATTATCGGTGATCGGCTTCTCGACGAGCACATGTTTCCCTTTCGCTAGGAGAGCGCGCGCTATCGCGTAGTGCGTATTGGTTGGCGTTGCTACGGAAGCGGCATCGACCATCTCAATAAATTCATCGAGCGATTTGGCAGGTGTTGCACCGAATTTTCCACCGATGGTGCGGCTCCTGAAAGGATCCACATCATACACTGCGGTGAAGTCGGCCGATGGAATCTCCGCATACAGCCGCGCATGGTTGCTCCCGATGTGACCGACCCCAACAACTCCGATGCGTAGGTTTTTCATCACGGGTCGCAGTCAACGCGGAAAGCCATCGGGGTCAACCCGGGCGTGGGTCCAATAGGTCATATAAGTCGTAAGAACCTGCGGTTAGAACAGATTACCTCGCATAGTTTGCGAGAAACCATTCATAGGTCCGGGCGATACCGTCCCGCAAGGGGACCGATGGCTTCCAACCAAGAGCGCGCAGCTTGGTAACGTCCAAGAGCTTCCGCGGCGTGCCATCTGGTTTAGTTGCGTCCCAGGCAAGATCGCCATCGAAACCAACCACCTCACAGATTAACTCTGCCAGTTCGCGGACCGAGATGTCCTCGCCGCAGCCGACATTGATGATTTCTGAGGAGTCATATTTCTCCAGCAGCAAGAGACACGCTGAGGCTAGGTCGTCCACATGCAAGAATTCGCGGCGCGGCTTTCCGGAGCCCCACACGGTCAGCTTCCGATCTTTCCGCGTTTTTGCCTCATGCGCCTTACGCAAGAGTGCAGCCAGGACGTGTGACGTTTCCAGATCGAAATTGTCGTTGGGACCGTAAAGGTTCGTGGGCATCACCGAAATGAAATTCGCGCCGTATTCGCGAGCATAAGCCTGGCAAAGCTTGATCCCGGCAATCTTCGCTATGGCGTAAGCTTCATTGGTCGGTTCCAGCGGTCCGCTCAGCAATGCTGTTTCCGGGATTGGTTGCGGCGCAAACTTCGGGTAACTGCACGAACTACCAAGAAAGAGAAGTTTACGCGCGCCGTTCTCGTATGCCGCGTGAATGACGTTGTTCTGTATCCGCAAATTCTCGAGAAGGAATTCGACTGGAAAATCGTTGTTTGCCTTAATGCCACCGACCTTTGCGGCTGCGAGAATTACGACAGCTGGTTTTTCTTCAGCAAACAATTGCGCGACCGCACATTCGTCTCTGAGATCCAGTTTCGATCTGTCGCGAACAAGCAAATTTGAGAAGCCTTCCGATTCGAGCCGGCGAATGAGTCCGCTGCCGACCATGCCCCGATGACCGGCGACGAAAATTTTCTCCGACTTATCCATCATGAGCTGCCTCGCTGCGGATAGCATTTTCTTTTTTCGTCCTTTGCGCAATCCCGGCCTTTAGCTCACCAATTCCGGTTACAGCTGCACGGCTCCATCGGTTTGCTCTTGTTCATTCGCGAAGGCGGATTTTGAATCAGCGAATGCTTCGCTTATCCGCGCTTTGTGTTATCATTGCGTTTCTAGCTTCAGTAGATCTGCCGGGGTCAGCGACTCCGACTACAACTGCAGCCGAGGACCCGGTTGATCAATTGATAAGGTGGTTACTGGATGAAGATCGACAGTTGCGCGGAATTCCGTTTGCTGAAGTGATTTTCGACACGACCGGCAAGCGCGTTTTGCCGGTGAATCCGAAAGATGAAATCGATCAGCGCGTGATTGAGCAGATCGGCGTCGCGTGCGATGAGACGATCAAGCAATTCAATACACCTGACAGTGCGATCCAAAGCGTCGCCCGCATCAACGAAGTGAGTAATCACTTCGAAGACAGCCTGCGCCAGCTGTTGAATTCCGCGCCGGGATTGAATTGCGACTTCCCGCGTACGGCGGAAGGTCGCGTGCAACGTGCCGGCTATCCCGATCTGCGCATTGTCGATCTGGCGAGCAAGCGCGTATTCTATCTCGATCCAAAGCTTTATGTTGCCGGGAGCCGTGACAGCAGTTTCCGCTCATTCTATTTCGAACCAAAAATCGACACGAACAAGGTGCGCGATGAAGCCGTGCATTTAGTAGTTGGATTTGAACATGAGCCGCGCGACAAAAATGGCGCCTGGAAATTCACGCGGTGGAACCTGGTCGATCTCGCCCTGTTCAAAGTGAAACTGAAAGCTGAATTTCAGGGGAGTAACCATGACATGTATCGAGCTGAGGCGATTGTGGCGACAGGTAGGGGCGATTGACCTCAATCGCTCAAGGCGGTTCGGGTGAACCACTGCGATAATGATTATGGACGAGTAAGAGTTGCTCAGGACGGCTGGGGACGTAATGGTATTATTCCGATGATCGCCAAGACGAAGGAGACATTTCAGTTTGACGCTATTGACGATGTGGTAAGCGACATCGCCAAGGGCCGCATCGTCATTGTGACGGACGATGCTGATCGTGAGAACGAAGGCGATCTCGTGATGGCTGCCGAAAAAGTGACGCCGGAAGCGATTAACTTCATGGCTACGCATGGGCGCGGCTTGATTTGCGCTCCGATTTCAAACGAGCGCGCGGAACAACTCGGCTTGCAAAGGATGGTGGTGCGGAATCGCGAGAAACATAAGACCGATTTTACTGTCTCGGTGGACGCCGCGCGCGGCGTGACCACGGGCATCAGCGCTTACGATCGGGCCACCACTATCCTGGCAATCGCGAATCCGAAATCTTCACCCGAAGATCTAAATCAGCCAGGGCACGTCTTTCCGTTGCGGGCCAAGGATGGCGGCGTGTTGCGACGCGCCGGTCACACCGAAGCCGCCATCGATCTCGCAGCAATGGCGGGACTACAACCGGCAGGCGTGCTCTGCGAAATCTTGCACGATGACGGCACGATGGCGCGGTTGCCCGAGTTGATGGAATTCCATAAGAAACACGGCCTGCGCATTTGCACGATCCAGAGTTTGATCGCACACCGGCGCGTTCGCGAAAAACTAGTGGAGCTGGAGCAAATCGTGAAAATGCCGACCGACTACGGCGATTTCGATTTACATTTGTACCGCTCGAAACTGGACGGCCAGCATCATCTCGCCTTGGTCAAAGGCAAGATCGATAAGAACAAGCCGACCCTGGTGCGTGTGCACAGCCAATGCCTTACCGGCGACGTGTTCAGTTCACGCCGGTGCGACTGCGGAAATCAATTGCACGCCGCGCTTCGGCAAATTCAGGAGGAAGGCAGCGGTGTCCTGGTTTATATGCGCCAGGAGGGGCGCGGCATCGGGCTCGCGGCGAAAATTCACGCTTACAAATTGCAGGAGGAAGGACTCGACACGGTCGAGGCAAACGCGAGGCTCGGATATCCCAGCGATTTACGAGATTACGGTCTAGGCGCGCAGATCCTTTTCGATCTTGGAGTGCGTCAGTTCCGTTTTCTGACTAACAATCCGAAGAAGGTCGTTGGACTGGAAGGCTACGGCCTGGAGATGGTGGAGCAGGTGCCAATACGTAGCGAAGCCAATCCGCACAACGCGAAATATCTCGAGACCAAAAAGACCAAGCTGGGACACATGTTGTGAATGACGAAGCACGAATGTCGAATGACGAAGGAAGGACAAGAATGCTACAATCCAAAAGGACTTGGGTGTCATTTGTCACTCTGGCTTCGTCATTGATTCGTCATTCGTCATTCGTCATTCGTCATTGCTAGAATGTCGAGCACTGCGCCGCGCCGCCCGCGAGTTGATAAGGGCAAACGCACCTTCCAAATCGTGTCCAGCCAGTTCAATCCGCAATACGTGCAGGCCCTCGTTGATCATGCTGCCAAGGAGTTGCACGAACTCGCACCCGGCTGGGCAATTTCGATTCACCGCGTGCCAGGTTCGTTCGAAATCCCTGTGGTTGTGCGCGAATTAGCGCGAAAGAAAAAAGCCGACGCGATTATCGCGTGTGGTGTGATCATGCGTGGAGAAACAGACCACGCCAAAAATCTAAGCCGCTCCGTGACCGATGCGCTTCAGCGAATTGCGGTTGATTATGGCGTGCCAGTGATCAACGTCGTGCTCAGCTTCGACAACGAGGATCAGGCGCGCGAGCGGTGCCTCGAAAATAGAATCAACCGCGGGACCGAGGCTGCGCAGGCAGCAGTGGAAATCACCAGGGTCATGTCGGAACTTCGCAGGAAGTAATTTATGGGCAAAAGACGGCGAGCACGCGAAGCAGCGATTCAGTATCATTTCTGGCGCGACCTTCAGCGCGGTGAAGGACCGGAAAAGATTGACGATTTTTGGGAATTCTGTCCGGCAACACCAAGGGTTCGCGAGTTTGCGCAGCCGCTTATCGAGGGAATGGTCGAGCATCTGCCGGAAATCGACGAACGGATTTGCCGCTACTGCGAGAATTACGAATTTCGCCGGATCTCAGCGGTCGACCGCAACGTCCTCCGCCTGGCGATCTACGAAATGCTTTATCGCGACGACATACCGCCGGTCGTCTCGATTAACGAAGCGATTGAATTGGCAAAAACTTTTGGTGGAGGCGAATCAGGCCGTTTCGTCAACGGCATTCTTGATCGCGTAAGAAAAGATTTGGACCGGCCCGCGCGTGAGGCGCTAACGAAACGAGATTCGTGATTCGTGATTCGTTAAAGCGTCCAAGCGAAAGCCCGAGACATCATTGTCATTCCAAGCGAAGTCGAGGAATCTCTGTTTATTTCCCTCCACAGCATTGAAACGATTGCCAGAGGTGTGTCGCTTCGCTCTGCGTGACACCATGAGCGAAGGTCGGTTCAACAGTTTAACGCTTTAACTCGGATGAAATTCCTTCAATCCCTGGCCCAACATTTCGCCGGTAAACCCATCGTCTGGGACGAGCTCGAAGAATCGCTTATTCGCGCGGACCTCGGCGTGCCGATGACCACTCGCATCATCAAGACACTGCAGGAACGGGAGGCTTGGTCGTTAATGGGAATAAACGACGTTGTGAAAATTGTGCGCCAGGAAATCTCGCGGGTTTTACCCGCGAACGCTGCTGCCATCCGGCCTCTGGCCGGCAAACCAAATGTCATCCTTCTGCTGGGGGTCAACGGCACTGGCAAGACCACATCGACAGCGAAGCTGGCTCGTTATCTTCAGAACGACGGGCACAGCGTCTTGCTGGCGGCAGCAGATACGTTTCGTGCAGCGGCGATCGAGCAACTTGGCATTTGGGCAATGAGGCTGGGCGTCGAAATGATTAAGGGACAATACAACGCCGATCCAGCCGCGCTTTGTTATGAAGCGTATCAGGCAGCCGCAAAACGCCAGGCTGACTTTCTGCTTTGCGATACGGCTGGCCGACTGCACACGAAAAAGAATCTGATGGCCGAGCTTGAGAAGGTGAAACGCGCTCTCGCCAAGCACGACCCGGACGCGCCGCATGAAACGCTCCTGGTGGTCGATGCGACGACTGGCGGCAACGCGCTCAGCCAGGCGCGCGAATTTCAAAACGCCATTGGGCTGACTGGTGTTATTGTCACGAAACTCGACGGCAGCGGCAAAGGCGGCATCGTGGTCGCAATCCAGGACGAATTGGGAATCCCAACGCGTTTCGTCGGTACTGGTGAACAGCTGGATGATTTCGCGCCATTCGATCGACGGACGTACATAGAGAACCTGTTGTGATCGCCGAAGGGTTGAGGTGGATCGCGATCATCCTGTCATGTTGAGCAAGCCGAAACATCTCTGATGTCATTCAGCGCTGCGTAAGAAATGATCAGAGATTCTGCGGTGCGCTCAGAATGACAATGCTGCCTACTGCTGTCATTTAAAGCGTCAATGAATGCCACTCGCGAATTTGTCGCGAACATGCTGTAGTCTCCGGGCAGGCTCATGGGAGAAGCAGTCAAAGAGACGTTTGTACCGGAAGACAACGTCCCTCCGGTCGTCGCGAGCGGACTTCGCGGTTTCATCTCGAAGTTTACGGTGCTTAAGGGAGCGCAACGCGAGCTGTGGCTCACGTTCCTGATCAAGTTCTTTATCTACGCAGCGTACTCGATCACGAACAAAACGATGGTGCTGTGGTTGTCGAAAGATCTCGGCTTTAGCGATCAAGCGGCTGGAGCCCTGGTCGGCTGGGTCTGGGCGCCGGCAATGACCATCTTTACGTTGCTTGCCGGGTCGATCACGGATGCGATCGGGCTACGTCGCACCTTCTTCCTCGGGGTCGCCATCTGCACCATCGCTCGCAGCGTGATGGTCGTTACCACGATCCCATCGTTAGCACTCGCCGGCGGGGTTCTGCCGCTTGCCGTCGGTGAAGCGCTTGGGACGCCAGTGCTGTTGGCGGCTACGCGGCGCTACTCCACAACGGCCCAACGATCGATGGCGTTTTCGATCATCTACGCAGTGATGAACATCGGCTACGTGGCCGCCGGGTATATATTCGATTATGTCCGCCAGCTGAACTTACATGTGAGCCTGCTTGGGTTTGAACCGACAGCGTATCAGCAACTGTTTATTGTGAGTCTGATGTTCGAGATCGTGCTCTTCCCCATAATCTATTTTATTCGCCGAGGAGCGGAAGCAACCAACGGAGGACCTGTAGTTGATGAATCGTCCCGCAATCGCGGGACGGCGCCCTCTTTTTGGAGCGGTATCGGAGCGACAGTACGGAAAGGTGCGATGGACACAGCGCATCTTTTCGGACGGCTGATCAGTCAGTCCGCGTTTTACCGGTTGCTCGTTTTTTTTCTCTTCATCGGATTTCTCAAAGCAATCTTTTTGCAGATGGATTATGTGTTTCCGAAGTTCGGCATGCGCGAGCTCGGACTGAACGCTCCTGTCGGCAAGCTTGCCGCAATCAACGCGATCATCATTATTTTTCTGGTGCCGATAGTAGGCGCGCTGACGCAAAAGTTCGCCGCTTATCGGATGGTTGTGATCGGCGGAGCGATTTGTGCCGCTGGAGTATTTATTATGGCCCTGCCGACGCAATGGTTCGAGCCCGCCGCTAATAGTCTAATCGGTCAATGGCTCGGGCACGGTTATCTCGGATTACACGGGAGTATTCACCCCTACTACATCATGTCTGCCCTATATCTGGCCGTATTCTCCGTTGGAGAAGCCTTCTACTCGCCGAGAGTCTATGAGTATGCCGCGGCAATTGCACCGAGAGGACAGGAAGCATCGTACGGCTCGCTGGCGTACCTTCCATTCCTCGTTGGCAAGATCCTTGTCGGAGCGGGTGGATATTTGCTGGCTGCATTTTGCCCGGAGCACGGTCCGCGACGCCCCGAAATAATGTGGCTTATCTTTGCTCTGGCGGCGTCGGTCGCGCCCATCGGCTTGGTTTCGCTGCGTCGCTACATTCGCGTCCCCGAAGCGGGTCGGCCCAATTAATCGGAAAAATGGCTTACGACAAATACGAACCTTCCAGCCATCTTTTACCTTGTTTGCGAATCAAATTAAAGAAGATCGATCTCGCGCCTGTGCGATTTGCCAGCGAATGGGTTGGCATGTAGATTATTGGGCACTCTCAAGGTAGTTACCCTCTCAAGGTAATCAGTAGGGGTAAAAGGGAATCGATAGAATTCAGGGTATGAAGAGTACGCATTTAATACGCCCGCATCATGGGTCGCATAAGTCGTTGTGGTTTGGTTTGCTTGGCGCAATCGTTGTGATTGTCGGCTCGATTTTCCTTGCTTATGCTCAAACGCAGAGAAAGGAAGCTGAAAAAATGAATCCAACCAAGTCAATGCCGGCCGACGCTGAATTGCGAAAACAATTGTCCAAGGACCAGTATCACGTCACGCGTGAATGCGGAACGGAAACTCCGTTTCACAATGCTTACTGGGACAATCATAAGGCAGGAATCTACGTCGATATTATTACCGGCGAACCGTTGTTCAGTTCGCAGGATAAATTCGATAGCGGCACCGGGTGGCCGAGTTTCACCAAGCCCATATCGCCTGATAAGGTTGTCGAAAAGCGGGATACATCCCATGGAATGGAACGCACTGAGGTTCGAGGAAAAACGAGCGATTCACACCTCGGTCATCTCTTCGATGATGGTCCCGCACCGACGGGCGAACGTTACTGTGTGAACTCCGCGTCGCTACGTTTTATTCCTGTGGAGAAGCTCAAGGAAGAAGGGTACGGTCAA
>Ga0193713_1000145_pt1 | contig 22641 bp, 16 predicted proteins | sample H3a2metaG_FD_143054 | JGI IMG/M metagenome (GOLD analysis project Ga0193713, IMG submission 143054) | Soil microbial communities from a riparian zone of the East river system, Colorado, United States - H3a2 | ecosystem: Environmental > Terrestrial > Soil > Riparian zone | place: USA: East River... | reverse complement strand
TCGCTCCACCCGAGACTCGACAACGTGGGAGCAACGCTGAAACACCATGAAGCTATTTTATCCAGTCATATTTTTATTGTCGTTGGCATCGGCCGCTTTCGCGCGCGAGGAGTCTATACTGGCGCGCGTTACCAGTTACTGGGCAGGTGAGGGCCCTAAATACGCCAGCACCGGCCGACGACTACGCTCCGGACATTGTGCAGTCGATCCCAAACGAATTCCGTACGGCAGTAAAGTTGTCTTCCCGGATCGCGCCTGCACGGCGGTCGACACAGGGCCGGCGGTCGTTAGTCGCAAAGCCGCTCGTGTATGCGGACGGACTGCGGGCCAACTCAAGGCCATCGTGGTCGACCGATTTTTTGAAACAAAGCGAGAGGCGATCGCGTGGACGAACGCGCATCCGCACTTTATGACGCTTCAAATTGTGCCGCCTGATCTCACTCAAAACCATCCGAGCTCTGATTAATTGGAAATAAAGATTGGATTGCTTTACACAGTCGGAGAGGGACTTACAGCTGAGATCGCCGGGCGACACTGGACAAACACGTAAACGGCTGTACATGAAGAGCCGATGAAATTGATCAACGCGCCGATTCGCGCTGCCCGCTGGGGCGGGCGAGCGGCATAGAGGCTCGTTAGATTTTCGCCAAGTTGGAGCCCGCAATTCGCGGCACCCAGTGGTCGAATCTCACACCACGCGCGGGTTTTTTCCGCCGGTATCCCGAACCGACTTCGGCAATCACACCTAACAATTTAGAAATTTATGAAACCAACACCTCAAATTAGTCACACGCAGCGCGCCTCGCGCCACGACAACCGCGCACGGCGCAAGCACCCAAGTTTTCCATTAACGGATTACAACTATCGTCCGACAGCGAAAAACCAGGTGAGTTCCTCCGTGGGTCGGCCAGCCACAAAGTTGCCCGCCTTCCACAAATTAAGCAGTGAATTCTTTGCTGCAGAATCAAGCCGGGATTACATCGCCGAGCTTTTCTTCTTCATTCTGATCACTGGCATTGCCGCCTGGCCGGTCATGTCCATGCTCGTCGCAGTGACCCGCCTGATCAGGAATTACTAACGGGGTCAACGCCGGGGCAGCGCTGAAATTACTCCGACGGTTTCAGCCGCTAGGACTAACCTACGTCGACGCCTCCAGCAGCGGTGCGGCGGACGTGGCGCCGATGATGCGATTGATTAAGGATCCTAGGATCCCAGCAGTCGGCGAGAAAATTACAGCTTGGCGTAAACGCCCAACAAAGGACGACGCGATGGCGTTTTCGAACGGAAATCGCTGACGAAACCGTCCCGCGTGCGCAGCTCAACATGACCGACGCTACGGGCGGTGCCATACACGAGCACCGAACCAACCGGCGCAGAGAATGGATCGCTGACCGACAGTCTTTTGAATCCGTAATTGCTGACGAGCTCCTGGGCAGCATCCCTGGCGAGTTCGGTCTTCGGGCGCGATTCGATAACGCCGGAAGCAAGCAATGCGTCTTTTACATAATGCCAGCATCTCGAGCGCGAATGCGCGTGGGCGCGTTCCTGCGCGATGGTCGCTGCTTGCATCAGTCTGCTGTCGATGTGCCGATCGACCCTGCCATACGGGTAAACGATCTGTCTCGGATAATACTGCGAGATGACTGGGATTGATTCTTTTTTGCCGTCTGCGGTTTTGAAGCTGAAATGGCCGAAAGGCTGTGTCGTTTTGCTTACGGTTTGTTGACCCATTGGTCGCACTGGCTCTGCCGTGAACGTTCGCCCCGAATCTTTGGCGGCTGGTTGTGACGGCTTTTGGGTGATCGCACTCCTCGGCTTTTTCGTCATCGCTTGCGTCGGCTCCTTGGCGATGGCTTGCGCAGGCTCTTGCCTGACCGGTTGTGCCGGCTTCTTCGGGGTCGCGGGCGCTCGCTTTTTCGTGACCGCTTTCATCGGCTTTTCTGTGTTTCCCGGCGCCGACTTCTGCGTGATCACTTGAACCATGTCGTCAGCCTTCTTCTGATCGTGGCTCGCGAGATCCAACGTTGAAGGGGCCAACGCCTGCGCGCGAAGCGCTGCGCTGGAAATGACAAGAAGCGATGCAGTTGCGAATGCCCAGAGGGCAGGTCGTTTCCCCACGAAGGCGAGGTTATGCCGGGAATCGTGCCGCTAGGCAAGCTTTTTTTTCTTATTTTTTTTCGAGAGGTTCCTAGGCCAAAACCGACCTGTCGGAAAGCAAGAGCCGTTGTCTTTAGCGTCTCTCACGCGCCCTCCTGAGGAATTAATCGTAGGGAAGATAATCCGGCCCAAATTGAGGCGGAGGAGCGAACATCTCATCGCGCTGACTGGGAACGCGGCGATGCCTGCGCGGAGCGAATTGATTTTGGTCCGAATCAGGCGCGATGATTCTGGTGCGCCCCGAGGGCAAACGATAAATTATCCTTCCATCGGACGTTATTCCAAGCATTCGGACGCGCACTGAACCCTGGCGAGGTAGCGATGTCGAAGCAACGCGTTTCTTTTTGCCACGTGAACTCGACTGAGTGGCAGTGGTGGGTTGCGCAGTCTCGGAAGCTTTCGTGGATGAATTAGAAACCTCGGCGTCAGCGGAATTTTCCGGAACTGCGCTTGGCGAAGTGGCCGCGACAGCGTTTTGGGTCGTAGCGGCCTGCGATTGGCTGCTCGATGTTTGAGCCTGTTGAAGATCCGGGGTCGCAGCTTGAGACGAATTGGGAACTGCCGCAGCGTCCGTCGCTGGTTGATTCGCGGACCCCATAGCCGCATTTGCCGCCTGCGATAGCACAGTCGCAGGAGCCACTGGCGTAGCAGCATTTTGGGCCGAGGCCGGCGCAGGTGAAGATTCGGGAACCCCAACAAGAACGCCAATCGACTTTGTCTCGCGAGGCAGATGTAAGATTTTGCCAGTCGCCCCCGGCAACAGGAATGCAGCAAGCACCGCTGCAGCCACGACGAGCGCACCAAACGCCAATGCTGTTCGTAGCAAGTGCCGCGGCCGAGGCTGGTCCGGTCGGGGAACTGTTGTTCTGAAGGGAATGCCGTATCGATTGGCCAATGCGAGTCGGCGTTCAATTTTTAGTAGGCAACTCCGAATCATCTCTCCTAGCACGACTAGGTCCTTTGGACGCTGACCGGGATTGGGATGCAACATCTGGGAAAGCAAGTTTCGCAGCGGTTTTGGAAATCCCGAAAGCTTCGGAGGCTGCCGGAGCGTCTCAGCCGAAAGCTCTATGCCGGTCAAAAGAAAATACATTGTCGCACCAAGCGAATAGATCTCCGAACGGAGACCCGTCGTTTCATGCTCTGCTCGAGGTCGAGCGATGGGGGACGGCTCCGCAGAAGATAGTTGCCCATTCACTTCTGCTTCGTTTCGCTCGAGTTCGCCTGCTACACGGGGGGACGAAGTCTCGCCAGGTGGCGAGCTTTCCGTGCCTGCCTTAACCCCGGTCAAACCGAAGTTCGTCACCTTGACTGGTGGCCAGCCGCCTTCGGGAGTTTGTCCCGGAACAACGATGATGTCTTGGGGCCGAACAGGCGGATACGGAAGTTTGTGAAAACTGGCAGATGAAAGCACGCTCACGATTTGTTCCGCCACACGCAACGTGGCGTCAGCCGGCATTGGACCGTGCTGGGCAACCCACGCTGCAAGCGTTTCGCCTGGTAATCGCTCCGAGGCGTAAACGTAATGTTCGCCTTCGCGTCCGAAATCAAAAACCTTGGCAATATTCACGTGGCGCAGTCTCTGCACAGCGCGCGCCTGCTCTTCGAATTGCTCCCGGACGGCCGGATCGATGCTTTCTACGGGAACTAGTGTTAAGACAACCGGTTCGCTGGATCTTTCGTCCACGGCCTCGTAAGCGACCGCGCCGCCGTCTCGGCCAAGCTCATTCGGCGTGCCATCATAGCCAACCCAGACCCGGTAATGCTCAAGGAATGTTGTCCGTTCCATAACCGAGCCCCATTGTCCGCACCAGGGACCATACGCGCCTCATCATTTATCATTCAACCTTAATTTTCTCGGCAAGTTGCTTCGCGGAAGCGCAGTCACACTTGAATTTTGGACATTGCGCTTGAATCGAAAATCGCCAATCTAAAATCGCAAATCCTCGTACCCCGTGGTGTAACGGTAACACAGCGCCCTTTGGAGGCGTTATTCTTGGTTCGAATCCAAGCGGGGTAGCCACGTAAACCCCGAAGCCTTCGGACACGGCTTCGTCTACGGGATCGCCGTTCGCAAATCGCCCAGATCAGCGTATGTTTATTGTTCGCCTTTATGAAGGAATTAAACATAGAGAGACTACACATCGCTGTGGGCGATCAGGAGATCGTTCGAGGACTGACTCTGCGTGTGCCGCGGGGTGAAGTGCATGCGCTCATGGGTCCCAATGGCTCAGGAAAAAGCACGCTGGCCAAGGTTTTGGCCGGGCATCCGGATTATCACGTTACCGCTGGCAAAATATTGATGGATGGCGAGGACCTTCTGGAACTTGAACCCGATGAACGCGCGCGACGCGGTCTTTTCCTGGCCTTCCAGTATCCGAGCGAAGTTCCAGGCGTGACAATCGCCAATTTTCTGCGGGCGGCATTGCAATCGCGTCTGCCGGAAGGCGGGGAGCTGGAGGCAACCGATTACTACGCGAAGCTTTATGAAAAGATGGAGTTGCTCGGGATGGATCGTTCATTCACGTCGCGGGCGGTTAACGAGGGCTTTTCCGGAGGCGAAAAGAAGCGCACCGAGATTCTACAAATGGCAATGTTGGAGCCTAAGTATGCAGTTCTTGACGAGACGGACAGCGGCTTGGACATCGATGCGCTCAAAACCGTCGCGCACGGGGTAAACTCATTGCGCGGCCCTGATCTTGGCATATTGTTAATTACGCACTATCAGCGCCTCCTGAACTACATCGTTCCCGATTACGTCCACGTAATGGTGGCGGGGCGAATCGTTAGAAGCGGACGGAAAGAACTCGCTCTCGAGCTCGAAGAGAGAGGTTACGATTGGGCGCGCGACGGGGCGATTGAACCAGCGTACAGGTAAATAGGGTAAAATTCACAATGAAAACCGAAACTTCAGCAGTAAACATTAACCGCAACATCGGGGACTTCTCATATCCGGAAGCTCACGTTCGCGATGCCGGCGCCGGCCTGAGCGAACGAACCGTTCACTACATCGCGGACGTAAAAGATGATCCGGACTGGGTGCGCGAGTTTCGCTTACGTGGCCTGAAAACGTTTCTGGAAAAGCCGCTCCCCACACATTGGGCGAGCAAGGATCTCGAAGCGATTGATTTCAACAAAATCCGTTACTACCTCTCCCCCGGGACCGAAGCGAAACGCAGTTGGGACGAAGTGCCGGACGACATTAAGCGCACATTCGAGCGCCTCGGTATTCCTGAGCAGGAGCGAAAATTTCTTGCCGGTGTAGAAGCGCAGTTCGACAGCGAGGCCGTCTATTCGAACATCAAGAAAGCGGTCGGCGAACAGGGCGTCATTTTCGTTGGCTCGACCGAAGGACTGAAACATTATCCGGAAATTTTCCGGAAATGGTTCGGCAAGGTCATCCCTATCGCCGACAATAAGTTTAGTGCACTGAATTCCGCCGTGTTCAGTGGCGGCTCGTTCATTTACGTCCCGCCCGGCGTGAAAGTGAAACACCCGCTGCAGGCTTACTTCCGCATCAACGCGGAAAACTTCGGCCAATTCGAGCGCACCCTCATCATTGCGGATGAAGGCTCGGAAGTAACTTACATGGAGGGCTGCACGGCTCCGAAGTTTAACACCCCCACGTTGCACAGCGCCGTGGTGGAATTGGTCGCGCTAAAGGGCGCCAAGATTCAGTACATCACCGTGCAGAACTGGGCGTCCAATGTCTTCAACCTCGTCACAAAACGCGGTCTTGCCCAGGAAAACGCGGAAGTGAAATGGATCGATTGCAACATCGGCTCGCGACTCACCATGAAATATCCCAGCGTGATTATGAAGGGTCGAAAAGCGCGCGGCGAAGTTCTTTCCATCGCGCTCGCCAACGACGGCCAGCATCAGGACACCGGCGCGAAGATGATTCACGCTGCCGATGAGACAACCAGTAACATTATTTCAAAATCGATCTCCATCGGCAAAGGCCGCGCGACCTACCGTGGCTTGGTTCATGTGCCGAAGCATCTTAAGAATTGCAAGAACAACACGGAATGCGACGCGCTTCTGATCAATGCGACTTCGCGCACGGACACGTATCCGGCTATCACTGTGCGCGGTACCGGCAATGCGGTCCAACACGAGGCCAGTGTCAGCCAGGTCAGCTCGGATCAAATTTTCTACATGCAACAGCGCGGTCTCACTGAGGCGCAGGCGATGAGTTTGAGCGTTAACGGTTTCGTCAACGATCTCGTCCGCCAATTCCCCATGGAATACAGCGTCGAGCTCAAGCGACTGATCGAGCTGGAGATGGAAGGCTCGGTCGGATAGCTTTCCGCGCCAGAAATTCTGTAGCCGCGGTCTCTGACCGCCGTTCTGGTTCCAACACAAAACCAAAGATGTCTTCAGTCGCTAATCGCGAAGTCGAGAAATCGGAATCGATTCTTTCTGGCCCAGCCGAGTCGCGCGAATTTCCCGATTGGTTTCGTGATCAGCAACGCACGGCTTGGAAACAATTTGAGTCCTTGCCGAAGCCGACGCGGAAGGATCAGGCTTGGCGATTTGCGAATGTCGGTCTTCTTGATCTGACGTCGTTCAAGTACGGCGGCGCATTAAGTGACGAAGAGCGCGCCGCGATTCTGGAACGATCGCGCGGCTTGGATGAGGTCGCGGGCCGGATGATCTTCGCCGGCGACGAGCTCATCGAGCGCGACGTGATTTCGGACCAACTGAAAAAGCGCGGTGTGATTTTTCAATCGCTTGAGCGCGCCATGGTTGAGCACGCCGAATTGTTCCGCAAACATTTCATGTCGCAACCAGCGACACTTGGATCTGCCAAGTTCGCGGCGCTGCACAAGGCGTCGGTTTCGTCAGGAACGTTTCTTTACGTGCCGCGCGGCGTCGAAATCGAGCTGCCAATCGAGATTTTCCATTGGCTGAATAGTGAAAACGATTCCGCGTTTCCGCATTTGCTCCTGGTCACCGACGAGCTTGCCAAAGTCGCCGTGATCGAACATTTCCGCTCGGTGAATGAACACGCGCCCGGTTTTGCCTGCGGCGTAAACGATCTCGTCGCCGGCCCCGGCGCGAAGGTCACCTACGTGTGCGCGCAAAACTGGGCAGACAATGTCATCGCGCTGCAAATGAACACGACAACGGTCGATCATGATGCTTCGGCGATGAGCCTGAACTTGCATCTTGGTTCGCGATATTCGCGCTTCGAAAGTCTCAGCCGGCTCACCGGCGAAGGCGGCCGCAGCGATCTGCTCGCTGTCGCGGTCGCCAAACACCAGCAGGAATTCGATGCGCGCACGTTGCAGGACCATATCTCACCGCATACCGCGAGCGATCTCCTTTACAAAAACGCGCTGGACGATCGCGCCCGCACGATTTTCGGTGGACTTATACGAGTAGAGCCGCATGCCCATTTCACCGATGCCTATCAAAAGGTTCGCAACCTTCTGTTGAGTGACGACGTAGAAGCCAACTCAATGCCCGGCCTCGAAATTCTCGCCGATAACGTCCGTTGCACCCACGGGGCGACTTCCGGGCAAGTCGATGACGACGAGCTTTTCTACCTGCGCACCCGCGGTATTCCAGTTCCGGTCGCCCAGCGTCTCATTGTGACTGGCTTTCTGGATGAAGTCGTCCAGCGCCTCGATCATCCAGAGATATCTGAATATTTACACCGGTTGATCGAGGAGAAATTTTCGAAAAATCGCGGTTGAATCGGGGATATCTGTTCCGGCGACACCCAGCGGGGGTGAGATATTCGTTATTTCGCTGTCTCCTGGTTCGTATTCAGCTCGAAATTGATTTTTACGTCGTAGTGATTGCCATTGCCAAGCCCGACCGGCGGTGGATCAACTTCAGTCACTCGTTTCGAAATTGCCGCAACCGATTCATTCACGACAACGTTTTCGGAGGGTTTGATGACTTCGAATTTGGAGACGTGACCGTCCTTTTCGATTCGAACTTTCACCAGCGTCGAAATTTTTGCGCCGGAAGGGACGGTAGTCGTTGGTTGGATCCATGCGCTGTAAAACCGGTCATGCAGCATGTTTCCATACCAGCCGAATTCGGATGCGCTCGTCCCACCGACTGCATGATCGCCGCCCTTGCCCGCTGAACCTGTCTTCCCCGCGCCGTTATCGGCTGACGATTTGGTTTTCGCGCTCTTCTTTTTCTCATTACTCGCCTCGGTTTGGCCTTCCGTGGGTGTTGGCGGACTCGACTTGGGGTGCGGCGATGATTTGGTCGCTTTCGCCAGCACAGTTTTTTTAGGAGTCGACTTGGGCGTTGGCTTCGGAGTGGATTTTGGCGTTGCCTTCGGCTTTGCGGTTGCCTTTGGCACAGGTGTTTCCATCGGCGTTGTCTTCGGCAATTCGATTTCGCTCTTTGCTTGAATTAAAGGTGGCTGTTCCTTTTCTTCTTCATCCAGTTTCAAAGGTTCTGACTCAACAGAAGGAATCGAAATCTTTGAAGAGGACGCGACGCTATTATCTGATCTCCCGCGCTCGAGATCTCCCGCACTCAACCAAATCAAGCTTTCTGCATCTGGCGCGCTCCGGGCTGCTAAACTCCAGCGAATCAATCCTGCAATCAGTGCGACATGCGCAACGGCAATGAACGTGACGTTTCGCCAAAACCGCGGATTCTTCGACATCTATTTCGACTCGGCCCTTGTGGCGATGCCAACCTTCGTAATCTGCGCCTGCTTTAGCGCATCCATCAACGTGATCAATTTTTGCACAGGCAAGTCGCGATCGGGCCTTATCACAACAGCAATGTCTGGATTGGTTTGTTTCAATTCCGTTAGTCGCGCCGTGAGCGCTTTCAAATCGATTACCTGATTGTTAAACCGAATCGTGTCGTTGCGATCGATAGAGACAATTTGCACTTGCGCTGACTTGATCGGCGGATTCGTCGCGCCGCTGGATGGAATCACGAGGTTCATGCTGCTTTCAAGCAGCGGCGTTGTGATCATGAAGATGATGAGCAACACGAACGCCAGATCGAGCAGCGGCGTGATGTTGATCTCGCTGAGGGTCGAAAGATTCTGGCGTTGGGAGTAGCGTCTCATCGGCGAAACGCCGATTCACGCGAACCGTGATCGACGTATTTGTGCTCGAATTCCGAAGCGAGCTCAGCGGCAAAATTGTCCATCTCGACGATGATCCCGCGAATACTGGTGACGAGAAAGTTGTATCCAAACATCGCTGGGATCGCGACGCAGAGCGCGGTCACTGTCGTGATCAGCGCGCCGGATACACCGGGCGCCATCGAGACGAGGTTCGGCGAGCCTGCCTCGGCCACGCCGGTGAACGCATCCATCACGCCCCAGACCGTGCCAAGCAAGCCGAGAAAGGGCGAACCACTTACCGCAGTTGCGAGCAAAATCATCTGCGATTCAAGCGAAAGCGCTGTCTCGCCCACCGCACGCTCCATCGCGGCGTTTACCGCACCCATTTGTGCCGGCGAAATTTTATCAGCGATTCCGAGCCGTGCACGAAACGTGTCGTCCACCTCAGGCGATCCGAGCAAATGAAATGTCATTTCCTCGCAACCAGCACGATACACATTGAATACCGGCGCTCCGGGAAAGCGCGCATTTTTCTCAAATAGACGCAGCGGCTGTCGGTCCTGTCGAAAAGCGGCGAGGAAACGCGCGTTCTGTTTTCGGGCAAACCGGATCACGCGCAATTTCGTGATCATGATGGACCAACTGAAAATGGAAACGACGGCTAGAAGAGTGAGGACGAGTTTTCCTGCGATCGTCGCGTGATCGAACGCAAAAAGGAGACCGCCGCCGGCCGCTACGATTTCCGGAACAAGCATTCCCACTTCACCGGATTAAGTAATAACGCCGTTTTGGAGAAACGAAAGTAAGATTCGCGGAAATAACATTAGTTCGTCATTCGTCATTCATGCTTCGTCATTCCTTTCGGGAACGTCGGTCGCATTTTTGCTACTACAACAAACCCGAGACCAATCGCGATCAGGAAGAACGAAAAAAATTGGCCTCGCGTGAAGGGACCAACCAGTGTCGCGTCGGGTTCGCGGAAATATTCGATTACGATCCGAAAAATCGCGTACCAAATAAAGAACAATCCGGTTAAAACGCCATTCGGCTCACGCCTGCGCGTACGTACGAACCACAAAATCGCGAACAGAACGACTCCTTCAAAAAAAGCCTCGTAAAGCTGGGAGGGATGGCGCGGCGAAATGATTGAGCGCAACGCAGTCGCTACTTGCGGTTGGCGAACTGCACCGACGATTGCATCGGGCGTGGTGAGCGATGGATTAATTCGAGCGCATGCCGCGACCGCGCGCTCGGCTTCCTGAGGATGATCGAATAGTTCCTTGGGGAATTGCATCGCCCAGGGGACTTTCGTCATCCGTCCGTAAAGTTCGCCGTTGATGAAATTGGCACAGCGCCCAAAGAACAAACCAATTGGCGCGGTCACACCCAGATTATCGCCAAGATTTGTCCACGAGATTTTGTGTCGGTGCGCGTAGTACAAAGTGAAAAGCAACAGACCAAGCATTCCGCCGTGACTGGACATTCCGCCTTCCCAAACGCGAAAGATCGACAGCGGCTCGCGCAACATTTCGGGTTTGTAGAAGAAAACGTAGCCGAGGCGCCCACCGATGATCACGCCAAACAGCGCGCAGCCAGTGATGAAGTCGCCGACTCGTTGCGGGGGTAGATCGGCGTACCCGCGTTTCGCCAGCCAGAGGAAGAGCAGATAGCCGCAGATAAATGCAAGCACATAAGCCAGACCGTACCATCGCGGCCCGACGTTGTCGTAAATGCGAAAGATAATCGGATCGAGATTGTGCAGATAATACGCGAGCATTGGTGTGGCATTGTTACTGATGTCACCGGTACCCGCAATTAGAACGCGCGTCATCCCGAACAAAGTGAGGGACCTCCCACTGGGTGATGGACCACGCTAGCTGCTCTGCGCGCCGCGCACTTTGATTGTGAGATCCTTCGCTTCGCTCAGAATGACAGCGCTCTTTTTGCACGCGATGTGTTCAATACTTTTCGCAAAAACGGCGCAGTGCGGCTGACGCGATTCTTTGCAACTTGTTCCGGCGTCCCGCAGGCGACGACTTCGCCTCCATCCGCGCCGGCCTCTGGGCCAAGATCAACAATGTAATCAGCCTCTGCGATCACGCTGAGATTATGCTCGATGACAATCACCGTGTTTCCTTCGTCGACGAGCCGATGCAGCACTCTCAGAAGCAATTCAATGTCGGCCATATGCAGGCCGATGGTGGGTTCCTCTAGCAAATACAATGTTGAGCCTGGCTTGCGCATCTTACGAATCCGCTCGTCGGCCGCGCGGCTAACACCACGCTTGAGTTGTGTGACTAGCTTCAGTCGCTGCGCTTCGCCGCCGCTCAGCGTGGGACTCGGTTGTCCCAGCTTGAGATAGCCCAATCCCGTATCGACCAGCAAAGAGAGCGGCCGCGCAATCTTCGGGTGCGCCGAAAAGAATTCCGCCGCTTCTTCGATCGTCATTTCCATCACGTCGCCGATCGATTTGTCGTTGTAGAGTACCTCAAGCGTTTGCGGATTGTAACGTTTGCCGCAGCAATCTTCGCATGGCACGTAGCTGCGCGGCAGAAAATTCATCTCCAGTTTGATTACGCCCTGACCCTTGCAAGTCTCGCAACGACCACCTTCGGCGTTGAACGAGAATCGGCTGGCAGAATATCCACGCACGCGCGAGACGGGTAATTGCGCGTAAAGATTCCGGATCTCGTCGAGCACTTTGACATAGGTACCCGGCGTCGAGCGCGATGTCTTACCGATCGGTGATTGATCGACCTCATAAACAGCTTCGATCTCTTGCCCGCCGCTGACGAGTTTGAACAGATCGCCATTTCCTGCGCGTTTTCTTTCTTTCAGCTGCTCGCCCACCGCAGGCCAGATCACCTCGTGCATCAATGTCGATTTCCCGCTGCCGGAAATTCCAGTGATCACTGAAAGCCTGCCGACGGGAAAACGAACATCGAGATCTTTCAAATTATTCGCCCTCGCGCCGCGGACTTCGATCCAGTCTCCAACATCGCGTAACGACCGGCGCGATCCGCGGGTGGGATGCTGAAGTGGCGATTTCAAGTAACGTGCCGTCTCTGAATCTGGATTCCTTTCCACGTCGCGCAGCGTCCCGCTTACCACAACTTCTCCGCCGTGAATTCCAGCACGCGGTCCAAGATCGACGATGTGATCTGCTCGCCGCATTGTTTCCTCATCGTGCTCGACAATAATGAGTGAGTTTCCTTTGTTCCGTAGCGCGGCGAGGGTGTCGAGCAGACGCACGTTGTCGCGCGGATGGAGACCGATTGTCGGCTCATCCAGTACGTAAAGGACGCCACGGAGGTTCGAGCCGAGTTGGGCTGCTAACCGAATCCGCTGCGATTCTCCGCCGCTTAACGTTTTCGCAGAGCGCCCAAGCGCAAGATAACCGAGGCCCACCTTCTCCATGAAACGCAATCGCTGCTGTATTTCCGGAACGAGACCGACAGCGATTGTTTGATGCGTTCCCCGGAACCTCAATCTATCAATCTTGCGTGCTGCTTCGCTGGCCGAAAGATTCGTGAATTGATCGATCGTGTAACCCTGGACACGCACGTGGCGCGCCACGGCGTTCAGACGCGAGCCGTGACAACTCGGGCATTCGCGCGCCTCTCCTTCCTCGATCCATTCGGATTCGCGCTCGGCGGCGAGCTCGGTTTCCAGAACCGATTCACCGTCTGGGCTGGCAGCGGTTTGCAGATCCTGATCCCAAATTTCGCCGAATCCGCCGCATTCTTCGCACGCACCGTGAGGTGAATTAAAGGAAAACAAACGCGGATCGAGCTGCTCGAACGCGCGGCCACAGTTTGGGCAGCTCATTTCGGTGCTCATGACTGTAAGCCTGTTTTTTGAATCAAGCAGACGGCCCGTGCCGCGGCCAATCTCCAGTGCCCGACGAACGACCTCGCGCGCCTCCGCAATTCGCTTCCGATCGATGAGACCGACGACTACATCGATCGTATGCTCTTTGAATCGCTCCAATTTTCGAAAATGCGGGGTGGGAATCAGTTTTCCATCCACATACAGTGTATCGAATCCCTGGCGTTCCGCCCAGCGCGCGACTTCGGTATGAAAACCTTTTCGAGCCTTGACCAATGGCGCAAGCACTCTCACCGGCCCGCGTTTCGCTGTTGATTCGATTTGTTTGGTAATGGCAGCGAGACTTTGTTTCTCCACCGGCAAATCGCAGTCCGGGCAAAACTGCGTTCCGGTTTTTGCGAAAAGCAGCCTGAAAAAGTGGTAAACCTCTGTCACTGTCGCGACAGTCGATTTCCCTCCGCCGCGTGTGACCCGTTGCTCAATCGCGACACTGGGAGGCAATCCGCTGACCAAATCGACATCCGGTTTTTCCAGCTGCTCGACGAATTGCCGTGCATAGGGCGACATGCTGTCGAGAAAACGACGCTGTCCTTCCGCGAATAGAATATCAAATGCGAGCGTAGATTTTCCGGAGCCACTCAGACCGGTGATAACCACCATTCGTTCCCTCGGGATTTTGACATCGATGTTTTTCAGATTGTGCTCGCGGGCGCCATGGACTTGGATTGCGCCGTTCACTCCATTTACTCGAAAACGGGGAGCGTCCTCAGCGGCTCGGGCTATTTCCACTTCGTCATCCTGAGCGCACGCGAAGGACCTCTCCAACTCGCGTGATGCCTTGCGAGGTCCCTCGCCGTCTTCGCGGCTCGGGATGACATGCAGCGCTCTGCGAGATTTCGACAGAACCTGTCGCAGGAATTTCCCGGTGTGCGAATTTTCGATCTTCGCGATTTGCTCTGGAGTTCCAACCGCCACCACATCACCGCCTGCGTCTCCGGCTTCGGGGCCAAGATCTACAATCCAATCGGCGCACTTGATTACTTCGAGATTGTGCTCGATCACCACGATGGAATGACCGCGATCGACCAGCCGCTGAAATAGCCGCACCAGCATCGCCACGTCATCGAAGTGAAGTCCCGTGGTGGGTTCATCGAAGATAAACAAATTGCCACGTGGCATCGGCATCCTGTCGATCGGAAATTGGCTTGAAGCCAATGCCACGACGTTTTCTGTTTCGCGCAAATGACGGACCAGTTTGAGACGCTGGGATTCACCACCGGAGAGTGTGTTAAGAGGTTGCCCTAATCGCAGGTAGCCAAGCCCAACCTCCTCAAGCACGCTAAGCGGTTCGGCCAAGGTCTTGTGCTCGCCGATCTGCGCGAAGAATTCGATCGCTTCGCTTACGGTGAGCTTGAGCAGATCATGGATTGATTTTCCGTGCAGTCGAACTTTCAGAACATGCGGTTGAAATCGTTTGCCTTCGCATTCTGCGCAGCGCACGAAGAGATCGCTCAAAAATTGCATCTCAATTTTCTCGTATCCTGTGCCGGAGCAACGCTCGCATCGGCCGCTGCCGGAATTAAACGAGAATGCGCCCGCTGCGAGTCCCTGCGACATTGCTTCCGGTTGAGCAGCGAACAATTCGCGAACGCGATCGTAAAGCCCCAAATAAAGCAGCGGCGTTGACCGGGGCGTGCGCGCAAGTGGTGCCTGATCGACCATGATCACGTCCCGGATGCGATGCGCGCCGGTTACCGATTTGCACGCGCCGGCCTCTCGATCAGACGACTGCCCCTTCGCGACCAGCAGATTCCGATAGAGTACATCGTGAATCAGCGTGGATTTGCCGGAACCGGAAACGCCGGTGACACATGTAAACACGCCCAGCGGAAGTTCGACATCAATGTTCTTCAGGTTGTGTTGTTGCGCACCGATGATCTTGATCGACGATGTCGATCTGCGCCGCGATTTTGGGAGCGAGATTGATTTGCGATTCGTAAGGTAATCATGCGTAAGTGATTGGGGAGCGCGGGCGCCTCGCCCGCTCGTTTCGGCGCCCGCGCTCCGCAGATTTCCGCCATCACGTGCGAGAAAATCTCGGAGCGATCCGTTCCAAACTAACTCGCCGCCGTGCTCGCCGCGGCCTGGGCCGATATCGATTAAATTGTCAGCGGCGCGAATGATTTGTTCCTCGTGCTCGACCACAAGCAGCGTGTTGCCTTTGTCCCGCAAGTTGTGCATCACGCGCACGAGCCGGCCAACGTCGCGCGGATGCAAACCGACGCTGGGCTCATCCATGACGAACAGCGTGTTGACCAGCGATGCACCGAGACATGTTGTGAGGTTCACCCGTTGCACTTCGCCGCCGCTCAAAGTGCGCGTGGAGCGATCCAGCGTGAGATAGCCAACGCCGACTTCGCAGAGATAATTGAGGCGCGCACAGATTTCGTCGCGCAACATTCGCGCGGTCGAATCGTTCGACGAAATCTCGATCGCCGTCAGAAAATTGCGGGCATCCAAGATCGAAAGCGCCTGGAATTCGGGAAGCGTCAGCTGTGCCGGCGCTGTGCGAGCACTGTCCCGGCGAGCACGCACCGCCGCGACTATTTTGTAATTGAGCGCGTCGGGTTGGTATCTTCCCCCGTTGCAGCTCGGGCAGGTGACGTAAGCTCGATAGCGGCTGAGCAAAACGCGCACATGCATTTTGTAAGTCTTGCTTTCAAGCCACCGGAAGAAGCCGCGCACGCCATACCACCGATCGTTTTCGTAATCATCTTCCGTATAATCGCCTGATCGTTTCTCACCTTCGATGACGAAGTCCTGGTCGGCCTTCGGCAATTCTTCGAATGGAACATCGATATCGATCTCTTTCCGTGCGCAGGCTCGAAGCAAATCTTTCTGCGATTCGCCAAACTCAGCACCGCGAAAAACGCGCACCACGCCTTGTTTGATGCTAAGACCGCGATTTGGAATCGCCTTGTTTAGATCGATTGCGATTGTACGACCAAAACCTCGACATTCCGGACACGCGCCGAGTGGATTGTTGAAACTGAACAGCCCGGGTGTAGGCGGGCGAATATCGAGATCGCAGTGGGCGCAATGCCAGCCAGTGGAGAATGGAAGCTCGTGATCACTGATCGGTGATCCGTGGTCAGTTCGACGTTGGATGCTGGGCGTTGGAGGTTGGGCGTTTTGTGAAAGAGAAATGATGTTGATCTTGCCTTTCCCAAAGCGCAGCGCGGTTTCAATTGCCTCGATTAATCGTGCGCGGTTTTGCTCCGAGATTGCAATGCGATCCTGAATAACCTGCACACGCGCGCCAAGTCGCTTGAATTTTGGATCGACATCGACGCGCACGATTTGGTTGTCGATCCAGACGCGCAGGTAACCCTGCTGCTGGAGGAAATCGAAGAACTTCCGGGGGTCAGTCTTCGACGGAACGGGAACCCAGAACATGATGAGAACAGTTTTCCCAGAGCAGTCGTGCAACACCTGGTGACTAATTGACTGTGCGGTTTCAGGGCGAATTTCCCGGCTGCAACTCGGACAGAACGCTCGAGCAACGCGCGGCCAGAGCAATTTCAGATAATCGTTGATCTCCGTCATTGTGCCGACGGTGGAGCGGGAGCTCTTGACAGGGTTCGCCTGCTCGATGGCGATCGCGGGAGGGATGCCGCGGATGTCGTCTACGCGCGGCTTGTCCATGCGGTCGAGAAATTGCCGCATATACGGGCTGAATGTTTCGACGTAACGTCGCTGGCCTTCGGCGTAAATCGTCTCGAATGCCAGACTCGATTTGCCGCTGCCGCTGGGACCTGTGACGACCGTCAATTTCCCCAGGGGAAGATCGACATCGATTCCTTTGAGATTGTTCTGACGGGCCCCACGAATCTCAATGCAATCCTTCGCGCTTGGCGTTGTGACACGCTTGTTCTTCGCAATCTTCGAACCCACTGGAAATATTCGCTGCCAGTCAAGCGGTTCGCAAATTTTCCGGGGAGAGCAGGCGGGGCGCCCGCGCTCCCCACCGATTACGAGCTCTACTCGTTAAATCGCGCGACGAGCCGTTTACGCTGTCTCAACAGCTCCTCCGGCACAACACCGCCGAGCGAGTCGAAAAACGTCTTATGCTCGGCGAGTTCTTTTTGCCATTCCTCGTGATCGATTCCGAGAAGGTCGGCGACAGATTTATGGTCGATATCGAGCTCTCCCAGATCGAGATCGTGTGGGCCAGGCAACCAGCCAACGGGCGATTTGAGCGCGCCGCCTCTCCGTTCGCAGCGATCAATGACCCATTTAAGCACTCGCATGTTCTCGCCGAAGCCCGGCCAGAGGAATTTTCCATTCTCGCCTTTGCGGAACCAGTTCACGTTGAAGATGAGAGGCGGATTGGTGAGACGTTTTCCAATGTCGATCCAATGCTTGAAATAATCGCCGATGTTGTATCCGCAGAAAGGCAACATGGCCATCGGATCGCGCCTGACTTTGCCGACAGCGCCCGTCGCGGCTGCGGTTGTCTCTGAGGCCATTGTAGCGCCAAGGTAAACGCCGTGATTCCAATCGAACGCCTCGTAAACCAAAGGCACCGTGTCACTGCGGCGACCGCCGAAAATGATGGCGCTGATGGGAACACCTTCGCCTTTTTCAACGTCGGGATCGAGAGCCGGATTATTGCGCATCGGCGTGGCGAACCGACTGTTTGGATGCGCGGCTTTTTCTTTTGAGTCGGGCGTCCAATCGTTCCCGCGCCAGTCAATGGCATGCTTCGGCGGCGCGCCATCTTTTCCTTCCCACCAAACGTCGTTGTCATCAGTGAGCGCGACATTGGTATAAAGCGTGTCGTGCTCGATCGATTTCATCGCATTCGGATTCGATTTATAACTCGTGCCGGGAACTACGCCGAAATAACCGTTCTCCGGATTCACAGCGAACAAACGCCCGTCGCGAATTTCCATCCACGTGATGTCGTCGCCGACGGTCGTCACTTTCCAGCCTTTGAAATGTTTCGGCGGAATCAACATTGCGAAATTGGTTTTGCCGCATGCGCTGGGGAACGCTGCAGCCACGTAATGTTTTTTTCCTTCGGGTGATTCAACGCCGAGAATCAGCATGTGCTCCGCCATCCAGCCTTGCTTACGCGCGAGATACGAGCCAATGCGCAGCGCGAAGCATTTCTTGCTTAGCAAAACGTTCCCGCCGTATCCAGAGCCGACCGAAATAATCGTGTTGTCCTGGGGAAAATGACAGATGAACCGCCGATCAGGATCGACATCTAACAACGAATGCACGCCACGGTTCCATTCCGCTTTTGGATCGTTCCCCAGGCGGTTCAGCGCAATTTTGCCCATACGCGTCATGATTCGCATGCTGAGCACGACGTATTTTGAATCGGTGATTTCGAACCCGACTTTGGTCAGCGGCGAATTGGGTGGTCCCATGATGTAAGGCACGACAAACATGGTGCGCCCACGCATCGCGCCATTCAGCAGTCCATATAATTTCGTATATGTGTCTGCCGGTTCCGACCAGTTGTTTGTTGGACCAGCTTCTTCCTTCGTCGGCGTACAAATGAATGTGACCTTCTCGACGCGCGCGACGTCGTTCGGGTTGGACCGGTGCAAATACGAGCGCGGAACTTTTTTCTCGTTCAGCTTAATCAGCACGTTCTGCTTTAACGATTCCGCAATCAAAAATTCATTCTCGCGCTCGGAACCGTCGCACCAGAAAATGTTCTCGGGTTTTGTCAGTTTTCCGATTTCGCGTACCCAATCGAGCACCGCCTGGTTCGTCGGCTTCGTATCGCCGATTCCATTGGGCGGGAATATGGCAGGTGCGATATTTTTCATGAAACGAGGGTGTCCATCTTAAGCATGAATGAACAGCTTCGCCACGTCGAATCGTTGCACGGTTAAATCGTTTTCCTGCCGGTAACGGCGTAAGAATCTTACGAATCATGAATCATGCTTGCGCAAGAACAGTGCGCGGCATTAATTGAAAGCATGTTCGGGGTCACCACCTCCGATGATTATCGGCCGGTTGCGTGGATGGGCCGTTATCCCGTCGATGTGACCACGATGCTGGTTGGGCTGCACGTCGCGGCCGCGATTCTCACGGCTATTCTCGTCGCGATCGGAGCGGGGTCTATTTTGGCCTATTTGCAATTTGATAGTGCGGCAGTCTGGTCCGGCCAACTGTGGCGGCTTTTCACGTATGCGTTCGTGCATGCACCGTCAGGGCTGCTCTGGTTCGCCATTGAGATGTACATGCTGTTCGTGTTCGGGCGCGAAGTGGAGCGCTTTATTGGGCGACGTGCCTATATTGCGCTCTATCTTATTTTGCTTGTTACGCCCGCGGCGCTGCTAACGATTTGGGGTCTTTGGCAACGTTCGGCTGTCGCCGGTTCGCCCGCACTGCACTTTGGAATTTTTGTTGCCTTTGCCACCATCTATCCGCGGGCCGAATTGTTCCTGCGGATCATGACCAAATGGGTTGTACTGATTCTTGCTGCCGTTTACACATTTCAACTCCTCGCATATCGCGCTTGGAGCGACCTGATGGTTGTTTGGACAAGCATTGGGGCGGCGTTCCTTTTCATTGAAATGAGTGGCGCCGGGCCGGAACTTCCCTGGTGGGACGCATTGAAAACGCGCTTGGGCCCCGGGCCGAAATTCCACGTTGTCCCCAAAACGCATTCCACCCATTCGGCGGACCCGGACGATGTTTACACCTCGATTGATCCAATCCTAGATAAAATTTCGAAATTTGGAATTGGTAGTTTGACAGCGAGCGAACGGCGGCAACTTGATCGCGAACGCGAGCGCCTTCTAAAAAAATCCGAGTAATTTCGTAGCGGCTGCTACTTCTCCCGAGACGCAGACAGCACGCCGTGCCTCTACAGCTTGTTTCCTGACAGGCGCGTTTCCGAGATCTCGCACAGCACGTGCAGCAGAAGCTGATGAGCTTCCTGGATCCGGGCCGTGGAATCGCTGCGAACCAAGAGGTCGATGTCAGCCATACCGGCAGTCGATCCGCCGTCGCGACCGAGGAAAGCAATAGTCTTAAGCTTACGCGCCTTTGCTTCCTGTAGTGCGCGCTCGACATTTCTGGATTTGCCGGACGTAGTCAGGCAGATCAACACATCTCCCGGAAGGCCAAAAGCCGTCACCTGGCGAGCGAAGATTTCGTCGAAACCATAATCGTTGCCCGCGGCCGTAAGCAGTCCACCATCGCCGGCGAGACAGATTGCGGGATACGCAGGACGATCTTTCATAAAGCGCACCACAAACTCCGTTGCAAAATGCGACGCATCGGCCGCGCTACCGCCGTTGCCGCAAACGAGCAACTTGTTTCCGGCGCGCAAACATTGCTCAATCAGGTCCGCAGCCTTCGCGACTTGCGCATCCAGATCGAGAACAGATTGCAGCGTCTCTTTCGCCGCAGCGACTGCGTTCTTTAAAATCACAGTTGATTCGCTCATCGGTCTCAATACCTCGCTTCCATTTTTTTTGTGAACGCAAATTGCTAGCTCGCTCAACCGTAATTGAAACAACTGTGTAAAAACCAGACCTTTTTCCTTTTTGATAAGCGTTTTGAGGGAACTTCATCCCCTGGTTCCCGTAGAAGTGCTTGTGCACGGTGCAATGCTATACCCTACACTTAACCTTCTTGGCCATCAGGCTGTGGCGAGGCTGCGGATTCCGTTGTGGAGCCCAATCGACCATCACCAGAAGACCGGCTTCCGGCCAACGAATCGCCTTATAACGAACAAAAGAGCGCATTTGGCGACCAGCAGCCAGCTGGGACAATGAAAAATGGATTTGACCGGCTTTACTGATTCTCTTTCAGCGACCCCGCACGAGCACGACGAGTGTCCGCACTGTTGTGGCGTGGTGCGGATGCACAACGGACTTTGCCTCGGGTGTTTGGTGCAAACGGGACTGACTGAAGACGACGGCTCCGAGAACGAAAATCTCGACACTCTTCTCTCCGAAATCGAATAAGTATGCGGATCGATCACCTGCGATCATCTCTCGAGTTTTGGAGCTCGATCCTGGGATTGTGACAGTGTCGTTAAATTCCCTTCTCCTGCAAAATAATCGGAACCTTCACCGCCCAGTTCCGTAGAAGTAAGCGTGCGGGAAATTAGACCAATCCAACAACAGCCTCTCCTGGTGGACCGTCCCGCCTGCGGCCAAACGTCGGTCTACTGGCCTGATTTCGACTTTCGTTTCCTGCTTTGCCCCCCGGTTTTCACATTTTTTAGAGTGAGTTTTTCGAGGCCCCGCTTCTCGGTCACGTTTCTTTAATGGACGAAAGACCTAGATGCGGGTGCCCCCTCACTCACACAATCCCGCACGGTTTAGCGGGTTAGCAGCAGTTGGAGGAACCCATCAGATGAGAATAGAAGGTCATCTCCCGCATGGGCGGGCGACCAAGGGCGGCAGCTTGCCCTATAACAGCTCGAACGGGAACGGGGCGAAAGCGCCTCGCGTTACAGTCGACTTTCCGGACGCGCCGGTGCAAAGGGTACCTGCCTGGAAATCGGCCCTCGATATCACGTGCATTCTGCTCGCGTCGCCTATTTGGTTGCCACTGATGATTTTGCTCATGCTGGTGACGCGACTCGCCTCGCCAGGCCCAATCTTCTACCGCCAAAAGCGTGTCGGCCTTGGAGGAAGACATTTTTCTATCTGGAAGTTCCGGACAATGAAGGTGAGTGCTGAGACACAAACTCACGAACACTACTTCCAAGAATTGATGAGGGTCGATCGTCCGATGACGAAGCTGGATACTTACGGCGATCCACGCCTCGCCCCTTTCGGCCGATTTCTGCGTGCGAGCGGCTTGGATGAGTTGCCTCAAATCTTCAACGTGCTTTGCGGTGAGATGAGCCTGGTTGGCCCGCGGCCCTGCACACCAAATGAATTTGCCCATTACGAGCCATGGCAACGAGAACGCGTGAACGCTCTGCCGGGCTTGACCGGATACTGGCAGGTCAACGGCAAGAATAAAACGACGTTCAACGAGATGATCGTGATGGATCTGTTCTATCTAAAGAACCTATCGATCCTCCTGGACCTTAAAATCTTGTTCAAGACCTGCACGGTTATCGCTGGGCAACTGGTCGAATCCAGACTGTCGGCACAACCTAACCGGCAAGACAGCACTCTCTACACACCGGCACCGATTTTACAAACGTTCGTAGAATCGGCTCGAAAAAGTCCGCGCTCGCCGAGCACGATCTTACAAGGCCTCGCAGAATCAGCTCGAAAAGTATGAAAAAACAAATCTCCGTCGGCATAATCGGGTGCGGCTACTGGGGGCCGCTGCTGGTTCGCAACTTCAAAGGTCTTGCGGACTGCCAGCTCAAAGCCGTCTGCGACCTCAATGCTGAGCGCCTAAAGCATATCCGCGCGCTGTATCCGGACGTCGAAGGCCTGACGCAGACGCAGCAGCTTCTCAACGGCGCAAACGTGGACGCCGTCGTCATTGCCACCCCAGTGAAGCATCATTATTCATTGGCCAAGGCAAGCCTCCTGGCAGGCAAGCATACGTTCATCGAAAAACCGATGGCGTCCTCTTCAGCCGAGTGCGAGGAA
>Ga0193713_1000144_pt1 | contig 22653 bp, 18 predicted proteins | sample H3a2metaG_FD_143054 | JGI IMG/M metagenome (GOLD analysis project Ga0193713, IMG submission 143054) | Soil microbial communities from a riparian zone of the East river system, Colorado, United States - H3a2 | ecosystem: Environmental > Terrestrial > Soil > Riparian zone | place: USA: East River... | reverse complement strand
ATAGGGACCGACTGCGCCGGATGTTCTGGCAGATTCGTATGCTTTTTTCGCCTGCCCCAGTATCTCGCTCTCGCCGACAACCATCGAGTCGAGCGCGGAGGTGACCCGGAAAAGGTGCTGCACGCATTTTTCAGCCTCGTACCGGTAAAATGGAGGCGCGAAGTCATGAGGATCGGTATCCATTTTGTGCATGAGGCAACGCGCAATTTCATCGGTGGAAATGCGTTGCTGCGAAACAGCGTAAACCTCCACCCGATTGCACGTGCTCAGCAGCAGCGCTTCGGTGCAACCGGCTTCGCGCACGATCGATTCAGCCGTTGCGCCGCCCGCGAACTGCTCGCGCGTTGCCACGGTCGCTGTGTGATGGCTCAAACCGATGCAGCAAAGATTCATGGCAGCGGATGCATCTGCGCGGTGAATGTAATTCCCCAAAGAAGCGTCAACGCGGCGCTAAAACCGATGATGCATAGTGCAGCCACGCGTTTTGGCGCGAGCCAACGAAGGTGACGACCTTGCAAAATCGCTGCGTAAAGCAGCCAGACTCCAACAGCGGCCCCGACTTGCACGCGCGGCAATGGATGGCCGGTAAAAAAACCACTCACAATGCCCAGAGTGTACAGCGCAAACCCCCACCAAAGCAGACGGGTGATGGCAGCAAACAGATCAGTCAGCGGCGGCAGATGATAAAAAATCGAATGCAGGTGATGTGTTTTAAGCTGGCGTTCCTGCACCAGATACATCACGCCCGCTATGCAAGCCAGCGCGAACGCGCCATAGGCCACGAGAGAAATGGATGCATGAAATTCCAGCCATGGGGCCGCCGGCACCTTAACCGGGTGACGAATGTCGATCCGCGCAAGCAGCGCAAATCCCTGTAGTAAAACCACCAGCGGCGCGGTAAAGGCGCCCATGAGCGACAGCCTATAAGCCGGGCCGACGAGCATGTAGATCGCCGCAACCGACCACGCAAGAAAGATAAAAACCTCAAATAGGTTCGTGAGCGGACAGCGTCCCAGCTCGTGCCCGCGCACCGACAAGAACGCCGTCTGAAAAATGAATCCCAAACCGACGGCAAAAAAATTGAATCGCATCGGCCGAAACATCCCGGCACGCAGCTCAATAACCGTGTGCAGGACCGCTGCGAGAAAACAGAGCGTCGAAACGATGAGTAGATATCGATCCACCGGGACAGCTTTATCTTAGATTGCTGTCCCGACTTGGCAATGCTGCATCGTTTTTCGGCAGGTGTCTGGCGAGCACAATCGCGATCCTTGCTTTTGGCTAGCGATTACTCACGGACTACCCGGATTGACGCCTCACTGCAACCAGCTAGCGTTCGCGCCAATGGCCACGCCGATCATCGAGAAGCTCCATGCGGCTGTGCGCAATGTGCCCGATTTTCCAAAGAAAGGGATCGTGTTTAAGGATATTACGCCCGTGCTGAATGATCCGGAGTTGTTCCATGCATCGATTGATCTCTTTCTGGAGCGGTGTCGCGGCCTGACAATCGACAAAATCGTTGGGATTGATGCACGTGGGTTTCTTTTTGGATCGGCGGTTGCTTATGAACTTGGCGTCGGTTTCGTTCCGATTCGCAAACGCGGCAAGCTTCCCTGTAAGACAGAGATCGCTAAGTACTCGCTCGAGTACGGCGAAGCTGAAATGGAGATGCATATCGATGGTATAAACGCAGATGAACGGGTTGTGCTGTTAGATGATTTGCTCGCGACCGGCGGGACTTCTGCTGCCGCGGCCGTCCTCATCCGTAACGCCGGTGGGCATCTGCTGGAAGCACAGTTTCTAATTGAGTTAGAATTCCTCCAGGGGCGCAAACGACTCGAGCCAACGCCGGTCACGTCATTTTTGAAATACTGAGTTGATTGCAGCGCAATCGGGATCGCGCCTGCTGTGTTACACGCTCTCTCACGGTGTCCATTCCGATCCCGCACTCGCGGGAGAAGAATCTCGCATCAATTTTGCCTCGATGTTCCCAAACCGAATTAAACCAGAGATGTTTCGTTTCGCTCAATTCGCCACAGGACGAATCCGCCGTGGCGGACATGACAGCGTCACTTATGAGATGACTTTTAGACAACGAATCCTATTTCTGACGAGATGCACATTTTGGATTTTGGATTTCCAATTTTACATTACGCGTAATCGAGGTTGGCGATGACAATGTCCCGACATCTGGAACAAGTTTTGGCTCACGCCGAAAGCCGCCTTGCCGCCACTGGGGCCAGACGACCTACAGAAGTCCTCCCACTTTACAAAAAGTTTCTCAGGGTGGAAGAGCATCGCTTACGCCTCAAGCACCAGGCCGGCGGCGGTGGTCGCGAAATTTGCGCGCGTCGGGCTGAACTAGTCGACGTTTTGTTACGATACGTCTTCGGCGGCGCTGCCGCTACTACGCGCGGAAATGGTGAACCCAGAGTTCCGCTAGCGTTGATCGCTCTTGGCGGATATGGCCGCGGCGAGCTTAATCCATTCAGCGATATCGACGTGATGCTTTTGCATCACCAACGCGCAGCAAAGATCTCGCCGGACCTGGAGGAGATGGTGAATCAAGTTCTGTATCTGCTGTGGGATAGCGGCTTCAAGGTTGGACACTCCACGCGCTCGATTAAGGAAGCGATTACCCAGGCCAACCGTGATATGCGCACAAAGACCGCCATGCTCGAGTCGCGATTTCTCGTCGGCGACGGCGAGCTGGCGCGGGAATTTCGTGACCAATTTCGTTCAAAATGCGTTGTGGGGCACGAGCGGGAATATGTCGAAATGCGCATGCGAGATCAGGTCGCCCGGCACAACAAGTTCGGCGACAGCGTCTATCTACAGGAGCCGAACTTGAAGAGCGGATGTGGCGGACTGCGCGATTATCAAAATCTGCTTTGGATGACCTACTTCAAAGAGGGTTCGCTGAGCACCAACCAGCTCGTGGGTAAAGACTGGTTGAGCGAAAGCGATCAGCGACGGATCGAGAAAGCCTACGATTTCCTCCTGCGCTTGCGCACAGATTTGCATTACGCCACCGGGCGCGCCACCGACATACTGCACATCACCTTTCAGGAGGAAATCGCAAGACGGCTCAATTATTCTCCTCGAAATGGACAGCTCCGCGGTGAGACGCTCATGCGGGACTACTACGAGCACGCGCGAAATATCTTTCGAGTAACGGAACGCATCACAGAACAATTTGTGAGCGGGTATGTCACGAGCAAGACACGCGCTCTTTTTAGTTTTCTTCCTTTAATCCGAGCGGACAAAACTCCCATCGGCGACTCTTTTTTTGTGCGGAACAAACAATTACACGCAGCGCGGCGCGATGTTTTTCGCAAAGAGCCCGAGCAGATGATGCGGGCATTTCAGCTTGCACAGGAGCGCGATCTGGATCTGAGCCCGGAACTGGCAGATTTGCTGAGCAGAAGCCTCCGGCACGTCACCCGTACTTATCAATATGCACGCGGCCCACGCGAGATCTTCAAATCGATTCTATCAGAAAAAGGCAAAGTAGGGCGCATCCTGCGAATGATGCACCGAGTCGATTTTCTCGGCCGTTATATTCCCGAATTCGGTCAGCTAACCTGTCTGGTGCAGCATGAGTTCCTACATCGTTATACAGCCGACGAGCATACATTAGTATGTATCGACAAACTCGACGCGCTCGCGGAGACGAATGATCCGAAGTTGATTGCTTATCGAAATATTCTTGAGCAACTCGACGACCCGCTAGTTCTCTACCTTGCGCTTCTTTTGCACGACACCGGCAAAGCCGTTGGTGCCAGGCCACATTCTGAAGGAAGCGCGCTCTTCGCCCAGCGCGTGGCTGCCCGTTTGCAGTTATCATCCGAGCAGCGCAAGTCGCTCATCCTGCTGGTTGATCATCATCTTACCCTTTCGAGGACCGCGCAGCAGAGAAACCTTGACGACCCAGCCACAGTGATGGAATTCGGCCACATCGTAAAACATCAGAGAAACTTGAACGCACTAATGCTGCTCACTTTGGCTGATGGTCAGGGGACGAGTCCGGAAGCGTGGTCGGATTGGAAAGAATCGCTCGTTTGGCAATTGTTTCACGAGACCTCGCGTTATTTGGCCGACCGGAAATCGTACTACGAACAAACAAGAATTGAACGCGAAAGCCTGCAGGCCGCCGTCGCGGAAAACCTTTCTCCAGATTACGCCGAGGAAATCGAAGCGCACTTTGAATTCATGCCGGATAATTATTTCCGCGCGAGCGATCTCTCCGAAGTTGTCGAACACCTGAAATTGTTCCGGGGGTTTCTTGAGAATGTTTCCAGAGGCGAGTTTCCGCTGGCTCCGGCAATAGAATGGAAGGTCGTGTCCCAGCAGGGGCACAGCGTTGTCACCTTCTGCACCTGGGAGCGTCAACGGTTGCTGGCAAAAGTCGCCGGATCGTTCTCCGTTGTGCCAGTGAACATTTTGAGCGCTGATGTTTTTCCGCGCGGCGATAACGTGGTGCTTGGTATTTTTCGTGTGTGTGATACCAAAGCTCGCCCTGTCAATAACCCGCGCGACTTCGAGTTGGTGGAGCAAACCTTGCAACGAGCACTCGAAGACGAGAGCTTCGATTTCCTCCCGTTAATTGAAAAAGCAAAGCGCCAAAGCCGTCCCGCTGTACCAGGGATTGAGTTTCCGACGCGCATTTCCATCGATAACAAAACTCATCCGACGTACACCCTTATTGAGATTCAGGCGCCGGATCGAATCGGTTTGCTCTACGATGTGTTGAGCTGCCTTGATCGCGAAAATATTTTGATCCCCCTTTCTCGTATTAATACTCAGGCTGGCGCCGCCATTGATACGCTGTATGGACTGGACGGCTCCACTCATGCCAAAATCACCGATCCCAACCGTATCCAGTTGATTCAGAAGCATATCAAGAACGCAATTCTCAGTGGAGGCACCGCGAAATCGCAGTAAGTAGAAGGCGCCACCATCTGGCATCATTTTGATCTCATGAACGCTCTTATTTTAGGTGCTGGATACGCCACGCGACTTTATCCGCTGACGCTCAAAAGGGCAAAACCGCTGCTCGTGGTGGGTGGCAAACCGATTATCGCATGGGTGGTGGACAATCTTGCGGGTGTTCCCGATCTGGAAACGATTTACATCGTCACAAACGACAAATTTGCAGCTGATTTCGAGGAATGGAGTAGCCGCTATCAGGCTGCTCATCCAGAATTCAGATTCAAAATCGTCAACGACGGCTCCACGAGTGATGAAGATAAGCTGGGTGCGATCGGCGATATCAATTTTGTAGTCACGCGCGAGAACTTGAGCCAAAGCGGTCTCTTAGTCATCGCTGGCGACAACCTATTCACTGAATCGCTGGCGAATTTTGTGGAGCGTGCGAGGAAAACCGACGCAACAGTAGCGGTCTACGACGTCCGGGATTTCGAAGCCATCAAGAAATACGGCAACATTACCGTTGATGCTGAGGGAATCATTACCCGGTTCGAGGAAAAACCGAAGAAGCCTCAGGGAACTCTTGCCGCGATCGCTCTTTACTATTATTCGCCTGCAGTTCTGTCTCTGCTAACGACTTATCTCGCCGCGGGGAATAATCCCGACCAGCCAGGCCGGTTTGTGCAATGGTTGTACCCACGCAAACCGGTAAAGACGTTTCAGATCAAAGGAAAGTGGCTTGATATCGGCAGCAAAGAAACGCTGGAGAACGCAGACGCAATTCTCGCAAGTCTTAAGACTGCATCATAGCCAAGGCGGGCCAGCCACACGGTAGCCTTGGCGAAGCGGGTCATTTCAATCGTCCTTCATCAAACTCGATCAGATCGAAATAAGTCCGAATATCCTTGCGCCGTTCGCCGCCAGCCTCTTTGAGAAAATGGAGGAAACGCGCCTTTTTGGCAGCGGTGTCGGGATGCCGTGAAATCATGGCCTGGTTCCATTGTTCAACTGCTTCGGCGGAATGTTGCGCTCCGTTTTTTTGCACCCACTCTAGAATTGCGTCGTCCTCCTCCAGCCTGTTGGCGACTTCTTCAAATGCGTCGCCATCGAGTTTGAGAAACGCAAGGAAATGTTTATCGAATCCAACGGTTTTATAGTTGTAACCATCAAGTAGTCCTTTGCGGTGCAGCCTGGCCTTATCGATCAAACGCGGCAGATGAACAAAACCGCCCAGTTTCTTGTAAGGACTGCGCGGATGCAGTCTTTCCATGGAGATCGTTATTAAGTCGCAGGAAGAGGCCGCGGCGCGGCGTCTGGAAAATGGGACTCGGTAATACTCGTCGCCACCGGTTCCTGGCCCCGCAACAATTCTCCCTGTGTAATGCTGACGTCCCCGATCACAAGCTGACCGGAAAACATCCCGCCTTTCTCCACAGTGATAGCCCTCGCGGTAACATCGCCTTCAAGTGAACCCTTTTTGTGAACGGTCACCATTGTTTGCGCAATGATCTCTCCCGACATTTTGCCTTTGATTTCGACACTTCCCGCTCGAACTCTGCGGAAGCAGTGAATGTCCGCCTTGCGTTCAACGACGATGTGTTGTGCGCTGATACGGCCGGGAATTTTGCCCGAGAAATTGATGGTCGCAGTGCCGTCGCAATGCAGATTTCCGCGCAGCCTTCCTTCGACTAGGGCGGATCGGCAAACCACGCTGCTGCTCCCCAGATCGCCTTTGCCGGTTAGATGCACGTCGCCGCGTGTTCGAATGCTTCGGCTGAAACCGCTTGTGATTTTGTAGTCACGCAGATCAATATGCGTGCTGCACGCAGGGCAGATTGTCGAGGTCGCCCCGCCACAGACCTGCTGTTTCCGTTTACATTCAAAGCACTCGATAACCGAACTGCGTTGCCGCTTCCAAAAATCCTCGAACCTGCCAAAGATGGAAGGGCTCTCTGGCGGGGGAGTTTCTTCTTTTGTCCGTAGCTTCAGGCCAGGTTTTGGAACAAACGGAGAAAAAGAGCGGCCGCACTGGCGGCACATTGAGCTTTTGGCCGCGGCATATTCCATCTGCTTGAAGCCACAGTGCGGGCATTCCGCACTGACTTTTGCAGGCAACGGATTGGCCACTGGACCCTAAGCCAATATCCCTTTCTCTATGCGCGCGCTCCAAACGCCGCTTTGATCGGCTCGTTAGGCCGCACGACCTCAGGACGCGCTGATGTCACCTTTGCGGGAATCGCTCCGCTGGTGACTTCCGACTTTCCAATGAAAGTTGCTCCCTCTTCGATGGTGAGACGCGCTGCCTTCAAATCTCCCTGTAACGTGCATTTGGATTTTAGCTCGCAGCGCTCGGCCACGGTGATGTTGCCGTGCACCTTGCCATAGACGGTGATCGATTTGGTTTTTATCTCACCCCGAATGTCAGCGTTTTCACCGATTGTTAAAACGCCGTCAGAATTAATTTCCCCTTCGACCTTCCCGTCGATGAGAAGTTCCTTTTGGAACTTGATCGAGCCTTTTATTTCGACATCGCTCGACAGAATGTCTTTGCCCCCGTGATCTGCCATAGGATTTGGATTTGGATTTGGATTATGGATTACTGTTGGTGTTGGTGCTGGTTCTTCGCGACTCGCAAAATGATTGGTGTCATCTGGTTCCGGATTCCGCGGTTCTTCTCGAACCGGCGGCATCGGCCTTTGCGGGACGAATCTTTTGAGCATCTGATAGTAATGTGACACTCGCCGACGCCTGTCAACGGATTCTCGCTCGTGATTGCAAAATTTTTGTTCTCCTATCGTCCAATAGCGACGCGGTAAAGTTTGCACGTCGCATTCTGTGCGGCAAAAACCAGAAACGGCGGCGCCTGGCCGGGCGTTCGATCCAGCACGCGACACAGCGGATGCGGAGGCAACGGCTCCTTCAGGACGGCTGCAGAATTTTGCGCCACGCGTTCGGTATCATACGCAAGAACCCACGCCGCCTCGCGTTTCTTGAGAATTTCGCGCGCTTTTTGTGAATCCTCGCAAAGAAAAAATCGAGCGCTATCTTCGATGCCGCTTAGACTTTCGTGCGAACTTCCGGCGACTCCGGGCTGCCCGCTCCAATAAGCAATCGAGGGCGAAAGCCACCACGGCGCAAGGAACGGGCGTGTCTCTGTCGATTGCAAATTGACAGCGAGGTCGCGTATTTGCACCGCTTCGTTACGCTGTTCCATTCGCCAGGCTAATTGCATTTCGTTTGGCCAAAGCCTTTCATCCCAATCGCGTAAAATCGGAAAGATCGATAAGACGAATGCGATCCAAACTGCCGCGCGTGATTTAATTGGCTCGAGCAAAGCTGGCAGTGCAAGAGCGAAAATCAACGCAAAGAAATATCCCCAGCGCGCCTGCCAGATGGTAAGAAAATAGGTCGCAACCAGAAGAACGTAGATTGATAGGGCGCCACCGCCGGGCGCGCCGTCTCTTCGGTATCTGACGCGCACCCAAATCAAAACTGGCGTGAGCAGCAGAAAATAGCCGCACCAGCGCAACCAGATTACATTTGCCGGTGAGACGTGCGCGAGTTCGCCGATTGTGCTGGCCCAATTTTTGAAAATCGCGTTCGCATGGAAAATCGAGAGCGAGGGGATGCGCCGCTCAATCAAAACCGCCATGGCAATGATCAGAAGAAAACAAAGCCACCCGGCACGCCGAGATCTTGCCAGCAGCGCCTGTCGCTCCTCCAACACGCTCACGACCGTCACAATCAAAAACAAAACCAGCGATTCATAGGCAGAATTCCAAATCGCCAATCCCCACGCGATTCCACTCACAATGCTCCATAGCCGAGACGTTCGCAGGTAGGGGCGATTGACCTCAATCGCCCGCGGCCCATCGCATTGCGAGCTCCACTCCGCGCAAATCGCGATTGTCACCAGCAGAATTGCTAAAGATTGATGATCGGGCCTGCCAAGTTCCGTCCCGTGAACCAGAATGGGACTGATCGCGTACAAGGCCAACGCGACCCAGCGATATCGGAATTTCATTCGGCGCGACCACCACCAGAGAAACCAACCTCCAAGCAGCGCCAGCAACGGCGAGACAAATGCTCCCGCCAAATCCAGCGTGTGCGCCGTGAATGGCTTTAGCAGAAGCGAAAGTCCGAGAATGAGATAATCGAACGGCGCGGTGGTGTGCGGAGTTGTTCCCTCCGGATAATTCTCAAAACTATGATGTCGAACGATCAATCCCGGATTTGCATGGCACATCCGCACGCGCGTCATGCGCGCGTAACAATCCGCATCGACGAAGTAAACGTTGCCGGCGACGAAAACGTCCTCATAATTCGCGCAGCGCGTTGCCAGGATCAACACGCTGAGAAGCGCGATTTCAATTGTGCTCAGGATTGCCCGAATCACGGCTCCATCCCAAGTCCGCAATCCACAATCCGCAATCCGAAATTTTAGCTGACTGACCCGCGAAGGTTCCAGTGTTGGCTGTCGCGATATGCTAGGCTTCAGTCCCCGCAAAACGTAGCTCGTGACAATTATCGAAATCAGATCAATCCGAAACGGCTGGCAAGTGTACGAGAGTCTGGTGTCCAGCCCGTGTTCTTGAATCAAGAAAATGCAATCGACTACGCCACTGGCCGAGCGTGCTTTCGACTCCAACACGGAGCAACGTCACGCTTTTGTGTATCTGCGTGAAAGCCGCTTGATGTGACCCGGGAGGAATTAAGCCCATCTGAGCCTGCTGCCCAAGAGCAGGGTTATTGGAATCGCCATCCCGATAACAGAGCCATAGCTCAGGGTAATTAAAAACTTAGCGGTATCGAGCGCGCGTTTCCAATTCAGTGATTCGCCGACGAGTAAACTCCAGCCGCTTGAATTCCTGTTCGTCCTTCTGAGCGGCGGTGATGTGCTCGCGCGTCGCCAGCCATTTCAATTGCTCCTGCTTGAGATTCTCGCGATCCGGCGGGGAAAGCGCGCCTGCCAGTCTGTGATAGACCCTGTTGAGTTGGGCTTCCTCATTTTCGTATTCGGCCGCTGAATCCTTCGAAACCCACTTAACCGTGTTTACCTCGAACTGCGGTGTGTCGAGATTGCCTTTAACGTTAAAGACAATCTCGAAAGTGTAGGTCACCGCGTCCACTCGCTTTGAAGACAACGGGCCCATCATCACACCTAAGACGACTCGTCTCGGCCGGACGAACACGGGACTCGACACAGATATTTCGTCGTCGGACGCGCTTTTTCCTTTTTTTCCAACCGCAACACCCCGGATCGGTTTTTCGATTTGCTCGGTCACATCACTCGTCTTGTGTTCAGTCGGATTGATCCACGCAACTCTGTCGGTTGTATAACGCGCCTGGTAAATAGCAATCCCGCCGTGATTGTCCGGCGACCATCCGACTTCAAGATGGAAATGGTTCTCACGTCCCTCGGAGCCGGCGAAATAGGTGAAGTCAGGAATAGTCGCCACGATTTTGCCGCTCGCAGTATCAACCAGATAATCTTGGATGTTATCCGACTCTATAAAAGGATCGCCGAGCTTCTCGGGTGCGTCTTCCGGGATTTCGGTTTTCGAAGCCACGTCGCCGTTCTTGTCATCCTTAATTCCCCAAGCCAGGACGTAGGCGCTATCATTGGTTACGGTTTCAGGAAAACGTTTGAAGTGCGCTTGCCCAAAAACAATCGGCGAATGAAGCCAGAGCAAGGCCAGCACGACGCCGGAAATTCTGCCGGACATACCGATCAGATTACTGGTCGTCCTCTGCGTCGTCGATATTTTGTTCGAATTTCTACGCTGAACGTTGCGCGTGGAGCGTTGAGCTGCACGCGAATTTTATCTGGCACTCAACCGAGCGGCGTCCTGCACATGGAAAATCAGATCACCTCCGCGTTTATCTTTGCGGGGCCTAACCTCGTAGGTGTGCGTTGGTCATCGCGACGGCCAACGGTTGGCTTTGCCTCGTAGGCAGTATTTCTTCTAAACCAGGCCGCGAGAATGCCCTTGCAGACATGTTTGTAGTTCGCAAACCGCTCCGCTACGCCCATCTTCTGCCGCTTTCAGACCTCGGTGGGGAAAATCGTTCCGCGTGCCCTGGGCGCGGCGTGATTCTCACTTTGCGTTACGACGACCGCCGAGGCGGAGCGTGGACGATTAGAGCGATTGGGGAACAGCGCCCGCGCCAACGACGATCACTGAAACAATTAGATCTTCGTGACTTCCTTTAACGAAACTTCCTCGATGTTCCCCACCGCTGCCTTTGCGGCAGTCGGTTCGGCCGTCTTATGGGCTTCGAAGTACGCGATCGTGCCTGCGTCGGACTGGTCGATCCGCACGATCACGCCACCGTGGCGGCCGATCTCTTCGTGCACTTCCGATAGGTTCGGGCGGCCTTTGAACGTCTGTTTGTAGAGTTTCGTAGCCATGTTTTCACCTCAGATGGTCTGGAAGCAGCTCTTGCTGCGTCCGTCGAATTCGATGTATTCAGCCTGTGCCTGGACGATAGTGCCGGCGGGCAGACTATTCAACTGGTAGAAGAGGGCGGTGATCCCCTGCTCAAGGTAGGTGAGCGGGTACGTCCACGTAATCGGCTGCGGCGCCGCGCGGAGATACAACGTCACAGTTGTTCCTCCGGACTGGTAGCACAGGAGTATCCTTCGGATCTCGACCGCGTTCTTCCCTTGGTTCTGAACGTACAGCAGGGCGTTCGATCCCGATTTCTGAATCGAGACCACGACCGACGAATTGGGTGTGAAACTAAAATTTTCGCAATTGGTGCAAGCCATAGCTCTCCTCCTTTGAGTTTCGGACTGCTTGCCGTCAGCATGGCCCGCCTGTCTTATGGCGTCAAATCAGGGCTCGGAGTCCCTCATCCGCTGTCTTGACCCTTGGGCGACCGTTGGCCCCTACAACTTTCCACGTAACCTCGCGCCGGGTTTTACGCATTACTCAGGTGAAAGGCCAGAAATGAGTTCTCAATGACGACAAATCAAAGAAGGCCAAAACAGTGAAAGGAAACTAAATAAGATGAAAACAAGAATGATCAGCAAAATCATTTCAGTGAAACGAGCGTTTCATCGATTGCGGCAGTATATTCATTGGATGCGGTCTGGTATCAAATGCTGACCGGCGCATCAGGTGATCGACTGCGAAACTTCACAGCGCGACTTTTAAGCCGCCAGGGCCATGCTTAACCCGTCTAGTACCTGGAGTGGTGGCCCGTACTGCCTGCGCCCCCTGTGGTGGGTTTGGAATTGCCCGTAACGCCGCCACCACCTTTGACGTCTTTTTCTGGCTGCAGGTCACGAACTTTGATGTGTCCCTTTTTCATTCGGCGCCAAACGGACCGGACCACACTCATATTGTAATCTTTGTTTTGTGGCTCCATGGTCCCAATTATTTCGTAGCAACGTTCGCCTTAGGATGTCCAACTGACCCGATAAACGCAAGCATTTTTAGCGCGCTACCACTCCTTGAAATCGCCCGCCTATTGGTGCGTCTCGATCACGTTGCCCTAGCGGATTTAACGCATTTCCGCATCTTTCCGCGTAACCTCGAGCCGGAGTTTACGCACTACTTGTGTGTGCAAAGAAAGGAAAATGGAAATCTATGAACGATCACGACAGCGCAACCATAATCATAACGTTTCTGCTTCTTCTTCCTTGGCTTGGGCGCACCGCAGTCTCGGCGATGGCGGTATGGCGAGCACGCACGGAGTCCCAAACCAAGAAAGCAAAATAAATTGCGCATGGCCGATTGCATTGCTGATTGCGCTTGGCTCACCGTACCACAGCGGATCGAATGGCAGCCCCTGGCCACGGCCGATCGAGTTCACCGTCTGCTTGGCGGTACCGATGCGCATACCGAATTGCATTCCGTGACCGAACTTAAAGTCATGAAAGCCACAAGGCGCAAGCGCGAGACCGAGCGCTGCGTGGTCGGCTTATAGATCAACTATCGTTACATGCTGGAGGGGCTTCCCCCATTGGTCCCGAAGCGAAGGGCCCAGATCACCGTTGGACGGGACGGCGATCTCGCGCAGGCTTACCGATTTTGGCGGGACGTTAAACCGCTGGCCGCTCGCGCGGGCGTGGAGTTGTTCTTGGCTCGTATTCGTCCGCACGCGCGTTACGCGTCAAATTTTGCCGGGACTGCTATAGCTCTATTGCTCTTCGCGCGCGTGGAAGTGTTTCGGGCAAAGCGCAGCCGGCGCCGCGAGCGGCCGGCGTTTCACCCGCCGCCAGATGGATGTCGATTCGAGAAGCGCATTCGCGATCTTCAGCGCAGCCTCCGCGAGGAACGTCGCGCCTTGAGGCAAGCGGACGCGTTTTATCGTCGGCTCGCTTTTCGGTATTTCGAGCCAACTTTGTTGGCACAACCGCGCATATTTCCCACCAAGCGCAAGCAATTGCTTGTGGGTTCCGCGCTCGACGATACGGCCGTGATCAAGTACGAGAATCTGATCTGCGTGCACGATAGTGGAAAGCCGGTGCGAGATTACGATCGAAGTGCGGTCGAACATTAGGGTCTCCAGAGCTTCCTGAATGAGTCGCTCCGTCGTGGTGTCCACACTCGCCGTCGCTTCATCCAGAATCAGAATTGGCGGATCCTTCAACAGCGCTCGCGCAATCGAGAGCCGCTGCTTTTCGCCCACACTCAACTTTACTCCGCGCTCCCCCACCACGCTGCTCAATCCGTGCGGTAGCCGATCAATGAAGGGACGCGCGTTTGCCACCGCCGCCGCCTCCAGCAATTCTTCATCCGTCGCATCAGGCTTCCCGATCTGCAAGTTCTCGCGGATGGTGCCGTTAAACAAAAAGCATTCCTGCGTCACCATCCCGATGTGTTGCCGCAGCGCGCGAATACTGAAATCACGAATCGGACTTCCGTCGACCAAAATCTCGCCGCTATCGAACTCGTAGAAGCGCGTGAGCAGATTGATCACGGTTGATTTTCCCGCTCCGGTCGTGCCGACGAGCGCGACGGTCTCACCCGGTCGTGCGTGAAATGAGATGTCAGTCAACGTCGGCAGCTCATCGGAATAGCTAAAATTGACATGCCGGAACTCAATCTCACCGCGCAATGTATGAGTAAACGTTTCGCCACCCTCTGGCTCCGCCGCTGAATCGAGAATTTCGAAGACGCGTTCGCCCGCGGCCCGTCCTGCCTGCACGAGTTGATTGAGTTCATGCAGTTTCCCTATTGGCTCGTAGAGAAAACTCGCGAGCACAAGAAAAGCGCCAAGATCGCCCAACTGCAAAGCGCCCGACAAAATATCGCGCAACCCCACTCCCACCACTAGCAGCACGCCGAGCGAGCCAAACAAATACATTGAAGAATGGTAAAGTGCCCATACTCGCATGACGACGAGGCTGGCACGCCGCAACTCGTCGCTCTCTTTGTTGAAGCGGCGATCTTCCTCAGTCTCACGTACAAAGCTCTTGATCTGACGAATGCCGGAGAGATTGTCGTGCAGGAGCGAATTCATGGCCGAAGCGGCGTGGCGGTGCAGCCGGTATCGCCGGTGCGTCGTCAGCGTATACCAGAGCGCGCCGCCGGCCAGGAATGGCACCGGCGCCAGCGCGACCAGCGCCAGTTTTGTGCTGAGGTAAAACATCCCCACCACCACCACGACGATCTGCAACACCGCCACCGTGCCTTTCTCGATACCGTCGATGAGGACGCGCTCGACCGAGCTCACATCCTCCAGAATTCGCGTCATCAGATCGCCGGTGGCGCGATTATCGAACCAGCGCAGCGGCAGAGTTTGAATGTGTGAATACAGATCGCGCCGCAGATCGAAAATGACTTTTTGCTCAAAGGTGTTGTTGAGCAAGAGGCGAAGATAGTCCAAGCCTCTCTGAAGCAACATGGCGAAAGCCACGAGAATAAGCAGCGGGAGCAAACGTTCGGAGTGGGGACCGTTGATGACGCTATTAAGAATATATTTCGTCGCCGCAGGGGGAACGATCACCATGAGCGTGCCCGCGATCGCGCAAGCCAGCGTCGCTATCGCAAGCAGCGGGTAGCGTTTTAGATAAGCAAAGACGCGACAGACGGTTTTCATTTCCCTTGGAACTCAGTGACGCGGATAAGATCGACTTATTCACTCATTCGTGATCATAAGTATAGAAGCCTTGCTGCTAGCAACCTATTTGGTGGGTTCTCGTACGGTGATGCAGATGCAATCGAATGCAATCGGATACGCAAAGTTCTACAGCCGGTCGCAGATGCACTGATTCGCGTTTGCGATGAAGCGGCAGCGTGATCGAAACGCACGAACACAAGGGCGATTTCAGGAGTGGTGAAACTCGCTTTTTGATTGTGCTCGCGGGGGCCTGTCAGTGACTAACTACAAGACGCAATGCATGGCTGCTACCGCGAAATCGCCGCCGCCCCGCAACGAAAAGTGATGCTCAAGGGAATAAATACTTTGCGAAATGGTACAGTTCTCCCCGGTCGAAAGATTGGGCGTTGGATGGTGGATGTTTGCCCTGCAAAGCGGTTCTGTAGCTCAGCGGTTAGAGCAGCCGCGACGGCATTTGGGTTGGTCATCCGCGGTTCGCATGATTAAGTTTGGAAACATCACGGGCCTGTAGCTCAGCGGTTAGAGCAGGGGACTCATAATCCCTTGGTCCCAGGTTCGAATCCTGGCGGGCCCAGCCTTTCATGTCCGCGCTGGTGCTCGCCTGCGTCCGGAGTCCAGCCGCGTCGGATACTCGACATATTATTCCGGCACGACGGCTGGTGGATTCATTCTGAAGCGCGCTGGGCCAACGTTGCGACGAGTGGAATCATACCGTTGCCACCGTCGCTGCGCCTTCTTGAATCAGAGAGTCGAGTTTGTTTAGGTCAATCGGCTTTACCAAGTGATGCTGGAATCCTGCCTCGTGGCTCTTACGGATGTCGTCTTCCATCCCGAAACCGGTGAGAGCAATCCTTAGAGCTGGCTTGGACGAGAGGTTCTGTATCAGATCGATCCCGCTTCCATCGGGCAAAGCCAAATCGCTGATTAGCACATCAAATTCCTCGTTTGCGCTTAGATCGAGGGCAGATTGAAAGTTTAGCGCTGATTGCACATGGTAGCCGCGCCGACGAAGCAAATTCGTGAGCGAGCGGTTTGTGTCTTCGTGATCTTCAACAAGCAGAATCCGCATCGGTTGACGCTCCGCCAAAACAGGCGAAACGGCTGGAGCGATTTGAGTCTCAGCCTTTTCGCACGTGGGAAAAACCAGGGTGAACGTCGCGCCTTTATTTCGCCCGGCGCTTTGCGCGGTGATTGTTCCCTTATGCGCTTCCACCAGGGTCTTGCTTATGGCGAGTCCAAGACCCAGGCCTCCGAGCTGAGTCCGGCCGCCTTGTTCGAAGGCATCGAAAATCTTCGGCAGCGCTTCCGGCTCAATCCCCAGCCCTGTATCAGCGATTTCGACCCGAAGTTGTCCTTTGGAATCATTGCTGGTGGAAATTATGATTCGCCCATTCCGCTGCGTAAACTTCACCGCGTTATTTATCAGGTTCCAAAAGATTTGCTGCAGTCGCGCCGAGTCTGCTCGCATATGTACCTTGCTTGCGCCGAGGTTGAGCGAACGTGCCAGATGCTTGCGATCCATTTCCGCCTGGCAGATCTCCAGCGCATTTTGCAATAAAGTATGCGCGTCAACGACTTCAAAATTCAGCTGCACCTTGCCGCGATCAATGCGCGTCAGATCGAGCAAATCATCGATCAGCCGCGCTTCCAGCTCCACATTGCGACGAATCATCTGCAGAGATTCATGAATGTCTTTCGGCAACCCTGGCTCGCTTTCCAGTGCGAGTGCAGAGGCCAGCACGGGCGTTAACGGCGTGCGTAATTCGTGGCTGAGCATGGCCAGGAATTGGTCCTTCGCCAGATTCGAGCGCGCCTTTTCTTCCAACTCAAGGTTTGTCTTCTGCAATTCTGCTGCGAGCGATTGCGACTGTTTGAGCAGGTTTTCTGTTTGCGTGCTTGCTTCGATCGTGTTGAGCACAATGCCGATGATCTCGGTTAATTGGTCCAGGAACGCCTGGTGACTCGGGCTGAATCGCTCGACCGTGGAAAGCTCCATCACAGCTTTTACCTGGCCCTCAAAAAGAATCGGCAGGACCACGATGCTTGTTGGGTGAAATTCGCCCAGGCCGGAACTCACTTTCGCGTAGTTGTTCGGTACATCGGTCAGAAGGATGCGCTGTTTTTCCAACGCCGCTTGTCCCACCAGGCTCTCACCCATCTTGAAGCGATTCTTGGCGCCATTGCCTTCCTGGGCAGCATAGCTAGCCAGCAGCTTAAGCTCCGATTCTCCGTTGGAATTATCGAGCATGTAGAAAGCGCCTTGCTGCGCTGAAACTAATGGAGCGAGTTCGGATAAAACGAGCTTGCCAACGGTTAGGAAGTCGCGCTGTCCCTGCAGCACCCGGGTGAAGTTAGCGAGGTTCGTCTTAAGCCAGTCTTGCTCCTTGTTCCGCAATGTGGTGTCTCTCAGATTGCGGATCATTTCGTTAATGTTGTCCTTGACGAACGCGACCTCGCCTTGTGCTTCCACCTGAATTGAACGGGTGAGATCGCCCTTAGTCACTGCCGTCGCGACGTCAACAATGGCACGAAGCTGGGTGGTCAGATTTGCTGCCAGTCGATTCACGTTGTCCGTCAAATCTCGCCAGGTTCCCGCGGCGCCAGGCACGTTCGCCTGACCTCCGAGTTTTCCTTCCACGCCGACTTCGCGCGCGACCGTCGTGACCTGATCGGCGAAGGTAGCGAGGGTATCGATCATGTTATTGATCGTCTCCGCGAGCTCGGCAATTTCGCCCTTAGCTTCGAGGAAAAGTTTGCGTTTCAAATCGCCGTTTGCGACCGCGGTAACGACTTTCGCGATGCCACGCACCTGATCGGTCAGGTTGGAGGCCATAAAGTTGACGTTATCGGTAAGGTCCTTCCAAGTTCCCGAAACGCCTTTCACCACGGCTTGGCCACCGAGCTTTCCTTCCATTCCCACCTCGCGCGCTACGCGAGTGACCTCATCGGCGAATGACGACAGCTGGTCCACCATCGTGTTCACCGTGTTTTTCAATTCTAAGATTTCGCCTTTAACATCGACGGTGATTTTCTTGGTCAGATCGCCCGTGGCAACCGCAGTGGTCACGGCGGCGATGTTGCGCACTTGTGTCGTCAGATTGGACGCCATGAAATTGACGTTGTCGCCAAGGTCCTTCCATACGCCCGCCAGCCCGCGCACATCAGCTTGTCCACCCAGCTTGCCATCGGAACCGACTTCGCGCGCCACGCGCGTAACTTCCGATCCGAACGAGCGAAGTTGGCCCACCATTGTATTAATCGTGTCTTTTAGTTCCAGAATCTCGCCTTTGACATCGACCGTGATTTTCTTGGATAAGTCGCCCATCGCGACGGCAGTGGTCACTGCAGCGATGTTGCGAACCTGCGCGGTTAGGTTGGATGCCATCGAGTTCACAGAATCGGTGAGGTCTTTCCACGTGCCAGCCACACCAGGCACGCCCGCCTGGCCGCCGAGCTTTCCTTCTGTGCCGACCTCGCGGGCCACGCGCGTGACTTCTGCAGCGAACGACGAAAGCTGATCCACCATCGTATTGATGGTGTTCTTTAGCTCAAGAATCTCGCCCTTGACGTTCACTGTGATCTTTTTCGTGAGATTGCCGGTAGCAACTGCCGTCGTCACGGCGGCGATGTTACGGACCTGCGCCGTGAGGTTCGACGCCATGAAATTCACCGAGTCGGTCAAGTCCTTCCATGTGCCGGCAACGCCTTTCACATCGGCCTGGCCACCGAGTTCCCCTTCCGTGCCGACCTCGCGCGCCACTCGCGTTACCTCCGCCGCGAAGGAGCGGAGTTGATCCACCATCGTATTGATGGTGTCCTTGAGCTCGAGAATTTCGCCGCGCACGTCCACGGTGATCTTTTTGGACAAATCACCCTTAGCCACAGCTGTTGTGACGTCCGCAATGTTGCGAACCTGTGCCGTGAGGTTCGACGCCATGGAGTTTACCGAGTCGGTCAGGTCCTTCCATGTGCCGGCAACGCCTTTCACATCGGCCTGGCCACCGAGTTTTCCTTCCGTGCCGACCTCGCGCGCGACACGCGTTACCTCCGCGGCGAAAGAACGGAGTTGATCCACCATTGTATTGATGGTGTCCTTGAGCTCGAGAATTTCGCCGCGCACGTCCACGGTGATCTTTTTGGACAAATCACCTTTAGCCACAGCGGTTGTGACGTCCGCAATGTTGCGAACCTGTGCCGTGAGGTTCGACGCCATGGAGTTTACCGAGTCGGTCAGGTCCTTCCATGTGCCGGCAACGCCTTTCACGTCGGCCTGGCCACCGAGTTCCCCTTCCGTGCCGACTTCGCGCGCGACGCGCGTCACTTCCGAGGCGAATGATGAAAGCTGGCCCACCATGGTGTTGATGGTGTTTTTCAATTCCAAAATTTCGCCCTTGACCTTGACCGTGATTTTTTTCGAGAGATCGCCGTTGGCCACAGCTGTTGTCACCGCCGCGATATTGCGGACCTGTGATGTGAGATTGGAGGCCATCGAGTTGACCGAGTCCGTTAAATCTTTCCACGTCCCCGAAACCCCCTCGACTTTGGCCTGGCCGCCCAGAATGCCTTCGGTGCCCACTTCACGCGCCACGCGTGTCACTTCCGACGCGAAGGAACGGAGCTGATCCACCATCTTGTTGATGGTGTCCTTCAATTCGAGGAATTCGCCGCGGACGTCTACAGTGATTTTCTTCGCCAGATAGCCATTCGCTACCGCTGTTGTCACTGCCGCGATGTTGCGGACCTGCGAAGTGAGATTCGACGCCATGAGATTGACGTTGTCGGTAAGATCTTTCCAGGTGCCCGCAACGCCTTTGACTTTTGCCTGGCCGCCGAGCTTTCCTTCGGTGCCTACTTCGCGAGCCACACGCGTCACTTCCGAGGAAAAAGCGCCAAGCTGCTCGACCATAGCGTTTACCGTCTTGGCCGTACGCAAGAACTCTCCTTTGAGCGGCTGTCCTTCAATCTCAGTAGCCATCGTTTCGGATAGATCCCCCTTCGCGACCGCACCGATGACACGCGCCATTTCACTCGTGGGACGGAGCAGATCCTCGATCAAAACATTGACGCATCCGATCGCATCGCCCCAAGACTCTGACACGTCGCTCAACGATGCGCGTTGCGTGATTCGGCCTTCCCTTCCAACCACACGCACGATGCGTTCCAACTCCTGCGTCATGCGCTGATTGGTTCTGATCACATCGTTGAACGTGTCCGCGATCTTGCCGGCGATACCTGTCCAATCCTCCGGGAGTCGCGCGGAAAAATTCCCGCGTTTAAACGCCATCAATGCTGCAAGCAATTGCTTCTCATCGAATTCACTTCCGTTAGTCTCCGAGCGACTCCGTCGGCGCATCTTTTTAGTAACGGGCGCTTTCTTCATAAAAGGGGTGCCTTAGAAAAATCGGCTTATCTTCGCCGTTGCGAATCCGACGCAGAACATGAGACGTTTCATATTCCAGAGCCGCAGAGTAATCGCCCAATCTAGCACGCCAAGCCGCATTTTCTTCCAACAAAACCACTTCGGACGCAATTAGTCGCGAAAAAAAGGCACTCGTCGCGGGAATTCCCCTGGATGCAACGGGATGAAACACCCGGCCGCGGAACGGCTGGATCCAAAAACTGCTGTATAAGCCTTTACCGACCTTACTCGTGCTTTCTCGCACAGGCGTTGAACGCGGAAGCGAGAGCAGGGACTTCCTGCTCACTAGCGCACAGGGAATGTCGCTAAGCTGCGCAACCGGAAGCCAAAAATAATCGCCAGGACTCCGAACACGATCGCGTACGAGCCGATGAGCCACACAAGAGCCAGAGCACCGGGGATCGGGTTCCACAAAAGCATGACCGCGAAGAGAATTGAAGCCAGACCCATAAGGATGAGAAACCATTCACCTTTGATTTCCCGGCGCAGCTTGATTGCCAGCGCAATCTCTGTTGCACCGATCATAAGCGCCCACGCCGCGATATAAATGACCAGCGCCAGCGCGGTTATCCGGGGAGCATGGAACGTGAGGAATCCGATGATAATCCCGAGAATTCCGATGATTAGATGAAATCCCCATTCTGGATCGGAAGCACGATGCCCAATCGCACCTACAACGCGGAAGACACCGTCGACAAGCACCCAGGCCCCAAATAACAACACCAGCACTGCGACCGTTAAGCCAGGATAGACGAATGCCATTACTCCGAAGACAACTGCGGCGATACCCCTTAAGACCGGAACCCACCAATGACGTTTTAAGGTTTCGATAAGCATTGCTTCGTTTTAAAGATCGGTTTGCGGCGAAGCAAGCCAGTTTTGACAAATGGCTTAGAAACCGTCCAAGCCGCCGGGATTGGCCGATGATTAAAGCCCGCACTTTGTGCCGGCTTCGGGAATGCTGGAACGAGTTCGAAGTAGAGAGGCCAAATAAGTATCGGTGTACGGCGCGCCATTGATTCGCGCCAGGTTCGTGGGGGTTTCAAGCCGGGAGAATAAGGCGTAGGCGATCTTCGTTCGCGGAACAGCTTTTTCACCGTAACCGGACGGAACGTTGCTTGACCAAAAACGGACATATTCCACTCCTGCGCGATTTTCTGTCCCGAGAAAAATCGTGGAGTGCCCGTGCTCGTTCTTGCCGACTTGGCGCGACCAAAAGATTTTCATGAAATCGCCGGGCTTCGCCTGATCGAAACTATCGAAGTTGTGGCCGAGCCCCAGCTCGTGAAAAAGGCGCGCTGTGCCTGGGCCATTAGCGTTCCAGCGGCCCCAGACGCCTTCCCCATCGCGCTGATCTCTGATGATCAAGTGCTCCAGAGTGGCGGAATCGAGATTCAGCTCACCCCGCGCCCGCAACGCCTCGATTGTTTTAATGAAGACCAGATAGGTTGCGCCCGAGCAAAAACTTGGCGAGCCAGCCGGAGGTAGGACAAAAAATTTTCCTGACTCAAAATGCGCGGAACGCTGAAGGCAAATCTTGGCAAAATGGGAAACGGAATAATGGCCGCCCCGCGGCATCTGCTTCATTTCCTCAAGTATCAGGCTGTTGTAATCGCCGGCGAAAGTTGTCCGTACGGAGAGCCCGAGAATCCCCATGCAAATCCAAGCCGCCAGTCCCTTCACGGCAGAACAAGTAAACACTGAAACGACATCTGGCAACGGCGCGCTTCAAGGAGCGACGGCTTGGGCAGCCGTCGATTTTCGAATTTGACGGCTGGGAAGCCGTCATTCCTCGAGCACGGCGTTGGCTTTGCAGGCGGACGTATGCTAAACGGAATGCATGCTGCGTTTCACGAAAATGAATGGCGCCGGAAACGATTTTATTCTGATCGACAACAGAGCTGGGGAGATTCTTCTGGATAGCAGTCAGATTGCGCGTCTTTGCGATCGCCACCGCGGCGTCGGTGCGGACGGCGTTTTGTTACTCGAAAAGGCCTCGAACAATGCCGACTTTCGTATGCGGTACTTTAATGCCGATGGAGGAGAAGCAGAAATGTGCGGGAATGGCGCCCGCTGCTTTGCCCGTTTTGCAAACGAGGTTGCTGGCGCGCAGAAAAGAATTTCATTTGAAACGCCTGCAGGCGTGATTGCGGCCGAGTTGGTGAATGAACTCGTGACGCTGCAGATGACTGAGCCGACCGATTTACGATTAAACATCGAGGTCCCGGTGG
>Ga0193713_1000143_pt1 | contig 22701 bp, 21 predicted proteins | sample H3a2metaG_FD_143054 | JGI IMG/M metagenome (GOLD analysis project Ga0193713, IMG submission 143054) | Soil microbial communities from a riparian zone of the East river system, Colorado, United States - H3a2 | ecosystem: Environmental > Terrestrial > Soil > Riparian zone | place: USA: East River... | reverse complement strand
TGTCGGAATGACGCATGCGCTGTCACCGCTGTGAATGCCTGCCTCCTCAATGTGCTCCATGATTGCGCCGATCACGGTCGTTTCACCGTCCGAAATGCAATCGACATCGACCTCAATCGCATCTTCCAGAAAACGATCGATCAGCACCGGACGATCAGGCGTTACCTCAATTGCGCTCGCCATGTAACGCCGAAGGTCCTCCTCATTATAGACAAGCTCCATGGCGCGCCCGCCGAGAACGAAGCTCGGCCTAACAAGTGTTGGATAGCCGATTTTTCTCGCTATCACGACGGCGTCTTCGGTGCTCGTCGCCGATCCATTCGGGGTTTGGCGCAGACCGAGTTTGTCGAGCATGGCTGCGAACAAGCCTCGATCTTCTGCGGTCTCGATGCTTTCAGGCTGCGTGCCAAGAATGGGTACGCCTGCCGCCTTCAATCCGCCCGCCAGATTCAGTGGTGTTTGACCGCCAAACTGAACGAACACGCCCTCGGGTTTCTCCTGATCATAAATGTTGAGCACGTCTTCGAGCGTGAGCGGTTCAAAGTAAAGTTTGTCGCTCGTGTCGTAATCCGTGGAGACCGTTTCCGGATTCGAGTTGACCATGATTGTTTCGAATCCGAGTTCGCGCAGGGCAAATGCAGCGTGTACACAGCAGTAATCGAACTCGATGCCTTGCCCAATGCGGTTCGGTCCGCCGCCGAGGATCATAACCTTGCGTTTGCCGCTCTCGCGCCGCTCGTTCTCGTCGCCATACGTCGAGTAGTAATACGGCGTGTAAGCTTCAAACTCGGCCGCGCAGGTATCGACGAGGCGATAGATGGGCAAGATGCCCAACGACTTCCGCTTCGCGCGAATCTCGTTCCCGGTCACGCCGTTTGCGACCGCGAGTTGCCGATCCGAAAACCCGAGCTTCTTGGCGCGGAGTAATTTGTCTTGCTGGATGTCAGGCTGCCAGCCTGACTCGGCAGGCAGGCTGCCAGCCTGCCCATCCTCCGGGAGGAGCGCATCCCGCCGCTCCAGAACGAATTCCTTATCTCGCAAGTTCGCCTGCTTCGGATTACGCGCGATATAATCGCGACAGGCGACAAGGTGCGCGTAATCGCGGATGATCGTGTCGAATGTTTCTGCCATCCAAAGCGATCCTGTTCGCTCGAGGAGTTCATTGATTCGGTTGCTCGTATAAGATTTCCAAGAATGCAGGACTGCGCTGAGAGAGTTCGGCTCCAGCGGTTTCACGATGATGTGCACGTGGTTCGGCATTGCGACAAAGCCATCGATCACATATCGGTGGCGATTGAACTGATTGAGGCTCTCTACAACGACCTGTTGGACGCGCCGATCCCGGAGAAGACATGAGCCCTGGCCTTGATCCAGCCACTGCTCACGTTCTTCTTCGAATCGCCTCATATATTCTTGCGCTGTTTTCCAGTCCCAAGGCTGAGGACGAAATTTAAGCCACTGGGCGCGTTCTTCCTTCCATTGTGCGAGGACGTCACTCGCGATGGAATCGGCTAGCCGAAATGTGACGAAGTAAGTCGCGCCGGGTTGCTCCCAGTGAGGCAAATGCCGTCGCGTCATTTTGATCGGCGCCTGTTTGTCGAGGCCGTGGAACTGGATGTCTGCCAGCTTGGCTGACTCGACCCCCAAGCTGCCAGCTTGGCGAACAAGATCTGGGCAGGCTGGCAGCCTGCCCCCCAAGTCACGCTGGCAGCGTGACATCCGATCTGCTTCCTCTACAATCTGCTGCACATTCCGCAAAAACCACCTGTCGATCTTCGTTAATTCGAAAACTTCATCAATTGGCATTCCGTCTTGAAACGCCTGGGCTAGATAAAAAATCCGTTCCGCGTTCGGGATCGCGAGCTTCAAACGCAGGGTCTCAGCGTCCACATCTTTATTTGCGCCATCGCCGCATAAGCCGAAGCGCTTGATCTCCAGGCTGCGCAGCGCTTTTTGCAATGCTTCCTTAAAGGTCCGTCCGATAGCCATCGCTTCGCCGACGCTTTTCATTCGCGTCGTAAGCGTCGCGTCGGCCTGTGGAAATTTTTCGAACGTAAACCGCGGCACCTTAACCACGCAGTAATCAATGGTCGGCTCAAAGCATGCCGGCGTTTCGCGTGTGATATCGTTTTTGATCTCATCGAGTGTGTATCCAACCGCAAGTTTGGCCGCGATTTTCGCAATCGGAAATCCCGTTGCCTTCGATGCCAGCGCGCTGGAACGCGAGACGCGCGGGTTCATCTCAATTACGACCATCCGGCCGTTATCAGGATTCACCGCAAACTGAATGTTCGATCCGCCGGTTTCCACGCCGATCTCGCGAATGACGGCGAACGCGGCATCGCGCATCATCTGGTATTCCTTGTCGCTGAGCGTCTGCACCGGCGCGACAGTGATCGAGTCGCCGGTATGCACACCCATCGGATCGAAATTCTCGATGGAACAAACAACCACGCAGTTGTCCATCCGATCGCGCATGACTTCCATCTCGAATTCTTTCCATCCGACCAGCGATTCCTCGATCAGCACTTCGTGGACTGGCGAGAGATCGAGCCCGCGTGCAACGATGGCATCGAGCTCTTCGCGATTGTAAGCGATGCCGCCGCCGGTCCCGCCCAGAGTGAACGCCGGCCGAATAATGAGCGGGAATGTTCCGATCTCACCAACGATCCGATCGATGTCCCCGAGAGAACGCGCTATGCCGGAACGCGGCACCTCCAGCCCGATGCGCAACATCGCTTCCTTAAATAATTGGCGATCTTCGCCTTTTGCAATCGCCTGGGCGTTTGCGCCAATCAACTTCACCGCGTGTCGCGCCAACGCGCCGTTGCGGTTCAATTCCATCGCAGCGTTCAGCGCCGTTTGTCCGCCTAGGGTAGGCAAAATGGCGTCCGGTTTCTCCCGTTCCATGATCGCTTCGATCACTTCGGGGGTGATCGGCTCGATATAGGTGCGATCCGCGAATTCTGGATCGGTCATAATGGTGGCCGGGTTGGAATTCACCAGCACCACTACATAGCCTTCCTCGCGCAACGCCTTGCACGCTTGCACGCCGGAATAATCAAATTCGCAACCCTGTCCGATTACGATTGGACCGGAGCCGATCAGTAGGATTTTGTTGAGCTCGTTATTTCGCGGCATCTGCGCGCTGGACTTTAGATGAAATTATCCAGAGTTCACGCGCGAAAGGAAGATTGCCGTCGTCGGCTGGTGGATCGGAACACCGACAGGCCGGAGGCTCGTCTGCCATGACAGGCGAAGACGCCCGTCTTCCTACGCCACCTGCGCCATGCGTTGTCGGTCGAGCCAGACTTTGCAGATGCTTTTGATGCGCGTGAGGACGTAATAGACGGTCTGGCTGCGGATGCGCACCAACTCCGTACCGACGATGCGGGTCACGAAGTCGCTCGGGAGATCGAGAATTTCCTGCGGCGTTGAGCCTTCGAGTCCTTTGCAAAGAATCGCCGCCATGGAGCGGGTAAGTGTTTGCACTTCCGGACCGAGCGTCATGCGAATGTGTGCCTTGGCGTTTTCATCAACTTGCAGGTAAACGCCGACGGTGTCGGTGCATTCCTCGTCTTTTCGCACATCGACAAGATCAAAGTTCTCGCCCCCGCGCGGCTCCTGCTTCTTCGCGTTGTCCGCGTAGGAAACGAGCGTCTCGCGCCGCTCATCCTCGGGGAGCGACTCGAAGAGGTTGATGATCTTGTTGAGCTTGGTTGGATACATGGACCATCGGGAATCTATCACGGCTTCGCGCTTTGCTCAGTAAGGTGTTTGTGCCTAATTGCGTTATGAAAACTCCGATTAAGGTCGCTGTGACGGGCGCCGCTGGGCAAATTGGTTACGCGCTTCTGTTCCGCATCGCCTCTGGACAGATGTTCGGGCCGGACCAATCGCTCATACTTCATTTGATCGAAATTCCAGATGCGCTCGGCGCGCTGGATGGCGTGGTGATGGAATTGCACGATTGCGCCTTTCCGCTGCTCGTGTCGGTTGTGCCTACTGCCGACCTCAATGAAGGCTTCCGCGATATTAATTGGGCGTTGCTGGTAGGAAGTGTCCCGCGCAAGGCCGGCATGGAACGAAAGGGTTTGCTTGGGATCAACGGCAAGATTTTCATCGGACAAGGTCAGGCGATCGAAAAAAACGCTGCCTCCGATGTGCGCGTGCTCGTGGTCGGAAATCCCTGCAATACTAATTGTCTAATTGCGATGAATAACGCGAGAGAAATTCCGCGTGATCGCTGGTTTGCCATGACCCGACTGGATGAGAACCGTGCCCGCGCGCAGCTCGCACACAAAGCCGGTGTAGACATTAGCTCGGTCACAAACATGACTATCTGGGGGAATCATTCCTCGACGCAGTATCCGGATTTCTACAATGCGAGAATCGACAATCGTCCCGCGAACGAGGTGATCCCAGACGAAAAATGGTTGAAGGAAGAATTCATCGCCAGTGTGCAACAGCGCGGCGCCGCAGTGATCAAAGCGCGAGGACTTTCGTCAGCGGGTTCCGCCGCGAACGCGGTCATTGACACCGTCTTTTCACTTACCAACGACACGCCGGGTAACGACTGGCACAGCGTCGCGGTTTGTTCCGACGGAAGTTATGATGTCGAGAAAGGATTGATCTCGTCGTTTCCGGTTCGTGTGCGCAGCGGGAAGTGGGAAATCGTGCAGGGAGTGCCGATCAATGATTTCAGCCGCGCGAAAATCGATGCGTCGGTGGCGGAGCTAAAAGAAGAAAAATCGCTGGTTGCCGAGTTACTGGGCAAATAATCAGCACGCTTGTCATCCCGAACGAAGTAAGGAACCTCACCTACGAAGGTAGTGTCACACTATGGTAATAGGCGCGATCAACAAGATTGCGGGAGGTTCCTCGCTCCGCTCGGAATGACAACGCTCAGTAGCGACGTTACAAGAGAGAAGTGTCTCGTTGGCAAATTGATTTCGTAATATTCAAGCGCGATGCTGCGGGCGCTCGCCCTAGCCTTTGGGTTTGATTGCGTGGATTGCTACCGATGCAGGGAAGATCAGGCTCGTCAGGCTCACTTCGCGAAATCCGGCCTCGAAAATCTCGCGCCAGAAATCGGCGCCGTATTCCGTTTGCACGACACAATCATCCCGGTTCTCTTCCTGTTTTCCGTGGTAACTCGGAGGCAAACCGCGCCGCGTCCGGGTCAAGCGGCCAATAACAATCGGCACGGTAAAAAATAAATGGCCACCCGGTCTTAGAACGCGGAGGGACTCTCTCAGAGCGGCCTTCGAGTCTGGAACGTGTTCCAACGTGTCGGAATGAATGATGACGTCGAACGATGAATCCGCGAAACTCATTCGCTGCATGTCGAGCTCGGGGAAGGAATGAAGCGCATGTTTGGGAAGGGTCTGCAGAAAAGGCGACAAATTTTTGGCCGGATTGATTTCAATGACAGTGAGCTGCCGAATCCCGGGATCGTTGCGACAGAAATCCTTGAAACTTCCGGCGAACCCGAACGCTCTCGTTACCGCCGCAGCCAGTGTCATCGTTCTCAGATTATTGCCGCAACCCGTGCAACAAAAACCCTGTTGTAAATCGATGTACGCGACTTCGTCAGGTGACAACTCCCATTGCGCGATCAGTTCCGGCCACAGCACTGATTCGTTCGTGAACTGGTCACCGCCGCATACCGGGCAAATCTCCAAACTCATGGGGGCGGCTCACCCATTCTGCCTAACGACTGTCAACTGGCTTCACCAGGAGCCCCTGGCCAGTGGGCAACGACAAAATTTTGATCCCTTTTTCCTGGGCGAACTGGTCCATCGCAATTTTTTGCGAAAGATAGCCGTAATACGCGTAGTCATCGAGAAGCACAAAGGCGTCCGGGACGAGACGCTCCCAAAAGAACTGGATCGCTGCAATCTCGGGCGCCGAACAATTCATATCGAGATGCACGTAGGCGATCTTCTCCGCGCGAACCTGCGGCAGTGTTTCCGGAATCGATCCTTCGATGAGAGAGACATTTCTCCATTGAGAAAAATTCGCGCGCACTTCTTCGATCCCCTGGACATAAAATCCCGAAGCCAGGCTCTTCCTGTTTTTCTCCACTGCGCCTGAGGCCTTGTCTGCAGATGAAACAAACCGTTCGTCCAGGCCGCGAAAAGTATCCAGCAGATAAAAGTGTTTTCCCAAAGAATCCCAGTTCAGATAATCCATAATCGCGGACGAGAGGAAACCGCGGTTCACGCCGCATTCGACGAAGTCGCCTTCGAGCCGCGCGGCGCAGGCGGCGGCCCATAGACCGATGTGAACCCGCCAGTGCCATCGATAATCGTCGCCTGCCGCGCGAACACCGCGCTCGTAAGCCTTTCGAAAATCTGGATCGTCCATGAATTCATGATTGTGAATCGATCGCAGTCCGTCCTGATCGTAGACGTGGCCTTCGGCGTGCGAGAAATCGGCAGAAGCCGCCGGCGCTGCAGAAGAGACATTCGCGGCTTTCGCTAGCGCTTTCGTAAGTCCCGCGTTCCAGGTGAGAGGTTTGTTCTTGAACCATCCTGAATCAAACTTTGGCGCGGCGAAAAGCGCCCATGTTTGCCGGGGATGTTTCCAATCCAGAAGTTCAAATCGCAAACCTGCTTCTGCCGCCGCTTGTCTCATTGTCGCTGGCCTGTAGTTCACGCATTCGGGATAGACCCAGCCCTTGGTCGGCGCGTCCTCTTCCCCGGGTAAAAACGTGGCAATCAAAGCTCCATCTCCGGAAAGCGAGTTTGAAATTGCGGACAGCCAATTTTTGATCAGATCTAGTCCGCAGTGACTAAAGATCGATTGAGCCAGAACGAAATCGAATGAGACTTTCGCCTGGGCAATTGTCTCCGGTGAATCGGAAAAAAAGAATGTGGGGCCTTTGATTTCCAACAACGCCTCCCCGAGCTCCCGCTTAATTCCCTCCTGCACCAGCCATTCATTTGGCTCGACCCCAAAATATTTTCTGCGATTCAGATAAGGAATCAACAAACGGCCGATCCGAAGAGAACCGCATCCCACGTCGAGCAGCGAATGATGCTGCCGCAGACCCAGCGTGGTCAAGAGATTGAACGCCATCGCTGCAATCAAATCGTAATCTTCCGGAGGGCCGACGTACGCGCGGTAATGCGCGTCTCCGGGCTTGAGACCGACGCCCAGACTTTCCTGGTCCTCCAGAGGTACCTCCATATTAGTTCACTCGCTTCAATGTGGCGCGATCGAAACCTTTCAATGCGTCTTCTGGTCGATCCGGAAATCCAACGACCCCACGCGACCGGTCGAATTGATAGATGCGCGTCCGTGGACGCTTGCGAAAAGGAAACGCGCGCAGCTTTTGGCCATCGAGGGCGTCTATCGCGCCTGGCGCCTGACATGCTTGCACACCCAAAGCGTGCAGATCGTTCCTGATTTTAGAATCCGATGCGACGCAGTTCGACAGTTCATTGGGATCTTGCCTGAGATTGAAGAGCTGTTCCCGTCCACCGTTTGCCATGAAAATGTATTTCCACTCATCGGTAACCACCATAAGTTTGAAATCGTGCGAGCCGGGAGGTTCAACCATGCCCACAAGATGCTGGCGTCGCGCGCATTCGCCTCGCAACATTTTCAGAACGTTCGTTCCCTCTCGCACGTCGCACTCGCCAGCCGCCTCAGTCGCAATTCCGAATAAGTCCGCAAGGCTGATCAATTCACTCCGCACAGTTTCCTTCGACAGCATCGCCGGCCAACTCACCAGGAGCGGAACACGGCAGGCGGCCTCAAAAAAGTTTTGTTTCTGCCAACCGTGATGATCACCCAAAAGATCGCCATGGTCCGAAAAAAAGCAGATGAGAACATTCTCCGATTTCGGGCGCGCTTCGATCGCGTCAAGGATTCGGCCGACACAATGATCCAAGTAACTAATCTCGCCGTAGTATCGGGCCTTCACGATTCGCGCCAGCGCCGGATTGATTGCATCTGCCCAAACGGCATATCGCATGAACGGAATTTCTTCATCCAGCTGGTCTTCCTCCACGCTGCCAAGAACGAGGTCCGGCATTCGATCCGGGTCGTACATCCGGTTGAAAGGAATTGGCGGTGCCAGCGGCGGATGGGGGCCGACAAATGATACAAACCCAAAAAAAGGGCGTGAATTATCCGAGTTAGTAATCTCCTGCACAGCGCAGCCAGCCGCCCACCATTCAACGCCTAATTCGGCCGGAAGCGGACTACGCTGGGGCAGGTAATACATCTCGGTCCGTTCCCCAAGAGGTTGCTCCAGAAAATCGAATGCTGGATGCTCCCGCGTCAGCCATGAACCGTAGTCGTCGCCTTCGCGCGCTGGCGGATGGTACGTCTCTTCACTGCGCCACAGCGTTTCGTAGCCGATATCTTCATTCCATGGATACGTATGGAACTTCCCGATTCCAAAAGTCCGGTATCCCAGGCGCGACATTGTGCGCGCCAGATACGGTCCGCAACGCGCTTCCATTTCAGCGGCCTGCCCCGCCGCCGGCTTTGGTTTTGCATTGCTGAAGGCACGCGTGGTTATTGGTTCACATCCTGTACGGATCGTGTACCGCGCCGGGATACAAATCGGACAAGTCGCATACGCATTGGAAAAGCTGATTCCCCTGCGCACCAGGCGATCCAGATTCGGCGTATAAATGTGCGGGTTACCAAGCGCAGCGATCGTATCGAATCGCTGCTGATCCGTCATGATAAACAATATATCGGGCCGGGTCAGTGACATTTTTTGAAGGGCCCGTGGAGGCGCGCAAATCAGTGATCTAGGCGGTTGCGAGTTCGCTACCCGTTAAGCGACGGAAAGCTTCGAGGTATTTCGCGGACGTTTTCTCGATAACATCTTTCGGCAGACGCGGCGCAGGCGGAGTTTTGTCCCAGTCGAGTGTCTCCAGATAATCGCGCACGAATTGTTTATCGAAGCTGGGCGGGCTTTGCCCGACAACGTATTCATCCTTAGGCCAGAAGCGCGAAGAGTCCGGCGTGAGGCACTCGTCGATCAAAAGCAATTCTCCATCGACGATGCCAAACTCGAATTTCGTGTCTGCAACGATAATTCCCTTCTGTGCGGCGTGCTCGCGCCCGCGGGAGTAGATTTCGAGACTTAACTTTTTCACGCGGTTGGCGATTTCGTCTCCGAGAATCAGCGCACATCGTTTCATATCGATGTTCTCGTCATGACCTTGCTCTGCCTTTGTCGCCGGCGTGAAGATCGGCTCCGGCAATTGCGACGCGAGCTTTAGTCCGGTAGGAAGTTTGATTCCACAAACGCTCTGCGACTCCTGATATTCTTTCCAACCAGACCCAGCGAGGTAACCGCGCACCACGCATTCCACCGGGAGCGGCTTGGTTTTCTTTACGATCATCGAACGCCCGGCAAGCTGCTCGCGGAACGGTTGCAACCCCTTCGGAAACTCTTCGAAATTGGCTGTGACAAGGTGATTCTGGATCGTCTCGAAACGCTTGAACCAAAACGCGGAAATTTGATTGAGGACCGCGCCCTTATGCGGAATTGGGTCGGGAAGAATCACATCGAAAGCCGAGATGCGATCGGTTACGACAAACAGCAGCGTGTCGCCAAGGTCAAAGACTTCGCGCACCTTGCCGCTGCGCAGTTTTTTTATTCCCGGAACGTCGACGAAAGATTGTGTGGTTGTGTCCATATGCGTAGTGATTATGAGTGGTGAGAAGTGATCGGCGTACTTACTTCTTACTAATCGACTTCTCACCTCTCACACTTCATTTGAAACCATGGCTGGAATTGTTGTCAAACCGCGTGCGCGAATTTTGCATGGACACGATTGGGTATTTTCCAGCGAAGTGCTGAAGGTCTTTGGAAAACCGGCGGACGGCGATGTCATCTCCCTCAAGGACGGTAAGGATCGTCTGATCGGCAGTGCGATCTACAATTCCAGGTCACAAATCGTGGCGCGCCGTTTCTCGCGTCGAAAACAGGAACTAGACCTGGATTTCTTCAAACGCCGGATCACGCAAGCGGCGGAATATCGTATCCGGCGAGGCGTCGATCCAAGGCTTTGCCGAGTTGTTTGGAGCGAAAGCGATGGATTGCCGGGGTTGATCATCGACAGGTACGGCGATCATTTCGTGATGCAAACGCTCACCCTGGCGATGGAGATGCGAAAGGATCTAATCGCCGACGCGATCGAAAGTGGCATCGGCCTCCAGCCGATGTCCGATGCGCTGGAGGCGCAGCCCACGATCATCGAGCGAAATGACGCGCCTGTTCGCAAGGCGGAAGGGTTGGAATTGCACACAGACGTCATGCGCGGAGGTGCGCCACCGCAAATCGAGATCGAAATCGACGGCGTAAAGTTCGAAATCGATCTTTTGCACGGACAAAAGACCGGTTTTTATCTCGATCAAAAACACAATTATTCGGTCGTTGCCGGGTACGCGCACGGCCGGCGCGTGCTGGATTGTTTCACAAATCAGGGAGCATTTGCGCTGACTTGCGCCCGCGCAGGTGCGGCGGATGTGATCGGTGTTGAAGAAAGCTCCGAGAACATTGCAGGCGCGAAACGAAACGCGGTGCGCAATGATTTGAAAGTGCGATGGATCGAGCAGGATGTTTTTCAGTTCCTGCGCGCGGCCGAAAAAGCCGACGCGCAGTATGATTTGATTGTTCTCGATCCGCCGTCGTTTACAAAAACCAGGAGCGGATTGCGCGACGCGTTGCGTGGCTATCGGGAATTGCACATGCGTGCGTTCAAGCTCTTGTCGAAGGATGGCCTGCTGGCGACTTTTTCATGCTCCCATCACGTGAGCGATACCGCATTTTCGCAGACAATCGCCGATGCGCTCGTCGATGCCCGGCGTTCCGCGCGACGGTTGCGCAGGTTCGAGCAGGCGCCCGATCATCCCGTGCTGCCTACAATTCCCGAAACGGAATATTTCAAAGGTTTCCTTCTGGAGATGATGCCGGGGCGATGACGCTGAAATATCACCCTGAGCGAAGAAGAATCTCACAAGAACAGCTGCGTTACATTGTCCGAGCCGTTAGCATCCCCACACCGTGTCATCCCGAACGAAGTGAGGGACCTCGCCTACGAAGTTCACGTCCCATTGGATAGTCAGCGCAATCGACCATCCCGTGAGAGGTCGCTCGCTGCGCTCGGGATGACGACGTTGTAGCTGCAGAACAAACGTTGACTCGAAATTTTCGCGCGTGGTAGCGAGAAATATCTGGAATTCTCTATTGAGCCATTTAATATGGCGCTACAGCGAGCCCGGACGGCGAGTCCCGATTTGTCATGGCAGAAAAACTTCGACAGGTTGAACAAATGCTCGAATTGAGCGAGGACGAAGCCAATTCTCCCGAGCATCTGGACTCGCAAGTGCAGAAGGCGCAGGAGCAACTGCTCCAGCTCAAACGTCAGCAAGAGCAGATCGAAAAACAAAAGCGCGAGCTGGAAGAACTAAGCCGTCGCCAGGAGGAATTGGAGCACGGTCGCGCGGAAATGGCCGATAAATTGACTCGCTCGCTCGTTGTGCTTGAACGCGAAGGATACAACGCGCAAAGCCGGCTCGAGCAGATCCGTGCAGCCCGGGAGAGTTTCGGTCAGCATTTGGAATTAATTGAAGCGATTGATCCAAAGAGCTGGAACCCCTCCGATCTACACAAGGAACTGAGCCGGGCTTTGAGCACAGTGGACGAGGCGCGCACGGTGTATAACGAGCAACGCAGCCGGTTGCAGGCAGCGGGTGGAAATGAAGGCGATGCATCACTGCCTGACGTCGTGACGGATGGTTATGAGGGCAGCAACGGGCGTTCATTTTTTCACTGGTTCCAGATTGGCGTCGCACTCACTTTGCCGCTGATTATTTTTGGCGCTGTTGCCCTCGCCCTTTTCGTTTGGATGGCGAGCAAGTGATGGCGATGTTTCGTCGTTCGCCCAAGTCCAGCCCGCCGCTTCGTCGCAGGCAGGAAGAAATTGCACGACAGGAAGCGGACCTGTGCGAGAGACTCGAAAAACTCGAGCGGCTTGTTGCGAAGGTGCCGATGGTCGAGAAAAACAGGGCGGAACAAGGACCAAAAGATAATCGAACCGATAAACGATTCCGCGTTTCGGTCGCGGCGCAAGACCAGCGCGAAAGCAGACGTTCCGGGCGTCCTCGTTCGATGCGCAAAGAGCGGCGAGACGGCCAAATCATTTTTCTCCTTCTTATGGTGGCGCTTGCAGCAGCCGTCATTTGGCTAATAAGCAACCTGCATTCCTGAACGACAGCCATGGCCTGGGCCGCGGATCTCGATGTTGCGTACGTCGCCAGACTGGCGCGGATCAATCTGATGGAAGAGGAAGCGAACGCTTTTCAGAAGCAATTGGGCGATGTGCTGAATTACGTCGAAAAACTTCGTCAGGCTGACGTGAGCCATGTGGAAGTGGCTGCTCACGCACTTCCGATTTTTAATGTTTTCCGCGAGGACGCGCCGCGTGACTGGTTTACGGCGGAGCAAGCGTTGAGCAATGCCCCCCAAAAGGCGAACGGTCTTTTTATCGTCCCTAAAGTTGTGGAATGACGGAGAAGGATCTGCCGGCGCTTAGCATCGCCGATCTGCAATCATTGTTGCGTCGCAGGGAGGTTTCCGCGCGTGAAGTCATCAATGCTCTGCGAGAACGCATTGAAGCTGTCGATGGAGAAATTGGCGCTTATCTGTCGCTGGACATTGATGCTGCGATGAAAGAAGCAGAGGAGGCGAATGTCGATCTTCCATTGGGCGGCGTCCCGCTTGCGATCAAAGACATCATCAATGTGATGGGTCAGCCTTGCACGTGCGGCTCAAAGATCCTGCGCGGTTATCGAGCGCCGTACAACGCCACTGTTGTTCAAAGATTGCGCGCTGCGGGCGCAATTCCATTTGGAAAGACCAACCTGGACGAGTTTGCCATGGGTTCGTCCACCGAAAATTCTGCAGTGAAGTTGACGCGCAATCCGTGGGATTTGTCGCGCGTACCGGGCGGCTCGAGTGGCGGTTCGGCAGCAGCAGTCGCGGCGGACGCAGCGTTCGGTGCATTGGGCAGCGATACCGGCGGTTCAATTCGGCAACCCGCTGCGCTTTCGGGCGTTGTTGGTTTCAAACCGACCTACGGACGTGTCTCGCGATTTGGCCTCGTTGCGTTCGCGTCGTCACTCGATCAAATCGGGCCGTTGACCAAAACTGCCCGCGACTCTGCCCTTATCATGAACGCGATCGCAGGTTGTGATCCGCGAGACAGCACCTCTCTCAACGAGCCGGTGCCTGACTATGCTGCAAGGCTCGGAAACGATTTGCGCGGAGTCCGGTTGGGTGTGCCGAAGGAATACATGATTGAAGGGATCGATCCACAAGTGAAAGCCGCGATCGACGCCGCGGTGAAACAGATGAATTCGTTAGGCGCTGAGATTGTCGATATCTCGTTGCCCCATACTGATTACGCGGTCGCGGTCTATTACATTTTGGCAACAGCGGAAGCCTCCGCCAACCTCGCTCGCTTCGACGGTGTTCGTTATGGATTTCGAGCAGAAAATCCCAGGGACATGCTCGATCTGTATGGCCGCACGCGTGAGCAAGGTTTCGGGCCGGAAGTGAAGCGGCGCATCATTCTCGGGACGTACGTCCTGAGCTCCGGCTATTACGATGCCTATTATTTACGTGCACAAAAAGTGCGCGAGCTGATCAGGCAGGATTTCGCGGAAGCATTCGAAAAAGTCGATGCGTTAATTTCACCGACGTCGCCGGTGCCGGCGTTCAAGTTAGGCGAGCGTACTGCGGATCCGTTGCAAATGTATCTTGCCGATATTTTCACGATCGCGGCGAACTTGGCCGGAATCTGCGGAATCAGCGTGCCGTGTGGTTTCGCGGAAGTGGATGGTCATCGATTGCCGATCGGCTTGCAGTTGTTAGGCAGACCGCTGGATGAAACGCGCATTCTGCAAATGGCGCACGCCTACGAGCAGAGTACAGACTGGCATAAAGCGCGTCCTCCGATTGCCTCGCCAAAATGATCCGCCAGACATACAGGCAAGCGAGAGCAAAACCAAGAGCGCCTTCCCTGTCATTCTGAGCGAAGCGAAGAATCTCAGTGCTTCCGGAAGTCGACCCACCCGAAATAGTCAGAGATGTTTCGCTTCACTCAATATGACAACGTGAAGACTCCCCAGCCATCGCATCGTGGTTCACCTTGAATCGCCGATTCAATGGCCGACTCGGACTTCACGGGTTGCTCGTGGCTTTTGTCGTGGCGGCGACTGTCTTCTCCGCGCTTCCGCTTCTTCGGTACCTTCGCGGCCACAGCATCTTTGATTACGAACTCTGGTACACCACAGGCAAGCATGTGCTCGCGGGTGATGAGATCTTTTTCTTTCGTGCTGGTAAGTACGATTTCATGTACCCGCCGCCCTGCGCGCTTTTTCTGGCGGGTGCGAGCCTGCTTGGTCAGGGAGCATTGATTTTTCTTCTCGTCGCGATCAATTCGGTTGTCTGGTTTTGCAGTGCGAAATTGAGCGCAAATCTCGCTGCAGGCCACCGAGGTATAACAAATCCGTGGCTATACCTCATTCCGAGTCTGCTGGTGATTGTTTATGTCTGGTCAAGCTACCACCTGGGTCAGCCAAACCTTGTTTTGCTGGCGCTGATGCTGGGCGCTTTTGTTGCGTTGCGAACAAAACGCGAAATCGTGGCCGGCAGCCTGATTGCAGTTGCTGCCGCCATCAAAGCGTTTCCGGTAATTGCCATCATTTATCTGGTTTATCGGCATTACTGGAAAGCCGCCGCGAGCCTCGTAGTGACAGTGGGGTTTCTGCTTTTCATTTTACCGGCGCCGTTCCGAGGATTTGAACGAGCGTGGCACGACCTCGGGAAGTGGAGCGCTGGAATGTTGAAATACAGCGAAGTCACCGTTGGGCAGCGCCCGATGCGCAGCTACACGTGGAAAAATCAATCTCTTATCGGTGTAAGCAATCGCCTGCTGCGTCACGTCGATGCCGATGCTGCGTCTGCGCCGCACCAGCCGGTTTACGTGAACTTCGCGGATCTCAAGTTTCCGGTCGTTAACGCGATCATCATTAGCGTGGCGCTGGCACTCGGCATCTTGTTCATCGCGGCGATGCCTCGACGCGACATGCAAACAGCAGATAGCGACGCAATCGAATTCGCTCTGCTCCTTTTGCTGATGCTAATGATCACACCGCTTTCGTTTGGCTACTTTTATTCCTGGCTGATGCTGCCATTCGCGGTGATAACCCAACGTGTGCTCGTTGAAAAAGGTTCGTCCATTCTGTGGTGGTGTCTGCCCGCGTTGGCATTGCTCGCTGTAGGTTTGGTATTTCCGCGGGGTGCGCAGCTCTACGGCAATACATTTTTTGCCACGCTGCTGCTGTTTATCGGGCTGTCGATTGAGCTTTCGCGTTTCAAACAACAAGCAGCCCAAACGCAAAACGCCGGCGATTTCCATTCACCGGGGTTGACCTAACGAGAACAAGTTAGACCTGTTAGTGTGGCTCACGCTCTGTTTCTTCTGATGATCTCCACCGCGGCTCAGAGACAAGAACTCCAGTGTGCGAAATAACTAGAACCGGAGGAACATCGTGGCGGTGCCACGTGCGCATCTGCTCCGCCATAAACGTGGCGATGAGCCGACCCTGCTGGTCGAAGAACTCGTCACGCTGACCCCGAGTATCGCCGAGTTGAGGCGGCCTGTGCTCGCCTGGTTCAAGGGTAAGGCGCTTTTCTGTGCTGCCAACGTGATGAACAACGGTCACTGGATAATGAAGCTGATTGACGTAGCCATACCCGATCGGATCGCATCCGGCGAAAGCCGGGACCAAGGCGCACAACGCACATTGAATCGGAACGCGCATGGACCTAACGAAAATTATGCGAATGTTCGCATTTAACGACGGATATTATTTCGTCTAACGGACAAGTTTAAAGATTTCCGACAAAGTGCCTAACGAGTAGCGACTAAGCACGGTTCCTCCAATGCGTTTTCACTTTCTGAGCGGCATTTTTCGATTTGTGCGCCGAACCATCAATTTTAATCCGGACCAGGTTTCATCGATCGCGCACACTTTTACATCGACGAATCCAAGCGGCAGCGCGACAGCGCGAACCACGTCTTCTGTCACATCATTAGGCACGCCGGACGATTTTTTTGGCCAGGAAACCCAAACTGTTCCGGTGTCCGCGATTTTCTCGCGTAAGACCGACAAGCTGTTTGCCAATTCGCTGCGCTTCTGGATAAAAACGTGGACAAAACTCGAATCGGGCTTCAAGCGATCGAAAAAAGTTACGCCTTCGGGAATTGTACCGAGCAATCGACGATAGTTTGTCGGCGCATTGATTGTGACGACGGTCAGGCTCGGTTTGATTCCGAGCTTTTGTGGTAGTGGTGTTCCTGAGTAACCAGCCATCGTTAGTGCGTTATCGATTCAGCATGGCTTTCGAAGGATTTCCCAGTTTACGGTAGCCTGAGTAAAAACTGATACATCAAATATCGGCATCCGACTGTGGAAACTAAATATACTGGATTAGTTTCCAACACTGTGATAAGACTACCATGAATATGAAACCGGCACACAAACGGCGGCCGCGAAGCCAAAAGCGCGATCCGAACCGGCAGCGAATCGTTGATGCTGCGCGGGTCCACTTTTTCAGTCACGGATTTCGAAGTGTGACCATGGATGATCTGGCGGAGGAACTGGGCATTAGCAAGAAAACGCTCTACGCCCATTTTCCAGGGAAGATCGATCTGCTCGAGGCAGTGCTGGCCGATAAATTCGCAGCTGTCGAAGCGACACTGAAGGAAGTTACGCGCGCGCACCCGCACGATTTCCCAGCGGCTTTGCAGGAGTTGTTGGCCGGTACGCACCGCGAATTGGATGAGATTAAGCCGCCGTTTGTGCGAGATATGCGCCAGAAAGCGCCGGAAGTGTTCAAACTCGTCGAACGCCGTCGGGCCGCGCTAATCCAGCGCTACTTCGGAAAATTTTTCGTCGAAGGTCAACGGGCGGGAATGGTGCGCAAGGATGTTCCGGCCAAACTGATCATCGAAATTTTGCTGGCGATGGTTCAATCGATCATGAATCCGCCGAAGATGGAGGAGCTTGGGATGATGCCGAAAGAAGGCTTCGCCGGCATTCTTAAGATTGTTCTCGAAGGCGCGCTGACATCAAAAGGCCGGAAAGCGTGAATGCGTCATTCGTTGGGGAAGATCGATTCGCACCAGGACGGATTCGCCGTGGCGAACAACCCCGAAAGAATCGGATCTCGCGAAGACTTTCGGAGTTGATGCGCGAAGTGGGAGCTTTGACGTTACTTATCTTGCTCGCCGGTTGCGGCGGTCGTGGCAAGGCAGTTTCGGGAACCATCGAAGTGGACGAAGCGCATGTTGGTCCGCGCATGAGTGGACGCGTTGAAAAGATTTTAGCCTGGGAAGGCGATCACCTGCGGGAAGGCCAACTAATCGCACAACTGGATGCCTCAGAACTCCGAGCGCGTCGCGATCTTGCGGCCGCGCAAATCGATACTGCACTCCACGACGCGGACGCACAAGAAGCGCAATTGGTGTTCATGCGCGATGAAGCAGGGCGCCAGCAGGATTTACTTAAGCGGAGAGTCGTTTCTCCAAGTGACGCTCAGCGGGCCGACAGCTCGGCGAAAACGCAGGAGAAAAACCTCGCGGCGGCCAAAATGCGTGTCGCGCAGGCGCGTGCACAACTTGCCGACATCGACGCGCAGTTAGCAGAAATGCAGGTTACTGCTCCAGCCGATTCGGTTCTCGAGGTGTTAAGCGTGAAAGTGGGCGATGTGCTCCCGCCAAACCGTGAAGCCGCCACGCTGCTGCTGACGGGCCATCTCTGGGTGCGTGTTTATGTTCCGGAATCGTGGCTGGGTTTGATCAAGCTCGGCGAACACGTTCGGGTCCAGGTCGATTCCTTTCCGGGAAAAGATTTCGATGGTGTCGTCGAGCAGATAAATCGGCAGGCCGAGTTCACCCCGCGCAATGTGCAAACCGTCGCCGACCGGATCAAACAGGTGTTCGGGGTCAAGATTCGTTTGCCCAGCGAAGACGATCATTTGCGGGCCGGAATGGCTGCTGATGTCTATTTTCCCAATGTGAAATGAGCTGAACAACCACGAATAGACACGAATGTGGAGAAACTACTGTTCAAGGACGAAGTCTTTCAAATTATTAGCTGCGCAATCGAGGTCCTTAACACACTTGGCCACGGGATAGTTGAGAAGCCCTACGAAAATGCACTGGTCGTGGAGTTTGGGCTGCGACAAATTCCATTCAGGCAGCAGCCGGCATTCGACGTTCTCTACAAAGGCCAGAAAGTCGGCACCTTTGTTCCAGATCTTATCGCCTTTAACTCAATTATCGTAGACACCAAGGTGATCGACCGGATCACCGATCACGAACGTGGGTTGATGTTAAATTATCTGCGCATTACGAACTTGCGTGTCGGAGTGATTCTTAATTTCAAACAGCGGAAACTAGAGTGGGAGCGAATCGTCTTATGAATTCGTGCCCATTCGTGTCCATTCGTGGTTGCTGACTCCATGAGCGAGCCGATGATCGAAGTTGAGGGTCTGACGAAGCGCTTCGGCACACTCACGGCCGTTGATCACGTTTCATTCTCGGTCGGGAAAGGATCGATCTTCGGGTTTCTCGGCCCGAACGGTTCCGGGAAAACAACCGTGATCCGGATGTTGTGCGGAATTCTCGAGCCGACTGAGGGCACGGCTCGCATCGGGGGCCATGATGTTGTGCGAGATACCGAGCCGATCAAGGAAATGATCGGCTACATGTCGCAAAAATTTTCGCTCTATGACGAGCTGACCGTGAATGAGAACCTCATCTTCGCAGGAAAACTTTATGGCTTGAGCGGTAGCGAATTGGATCAGCGGCGCGAGGAAATGATCGCAACAACGCATCTTCAGCCGTACATCGGCAGGCGTGCCTCGCAGCTCTCCGGGGGTTGGCGTCAACGTCTGGCAATGGCTTGCTCGCTCATGCACAGGCCGACTGTGCTGTTTCTCGATGAACCAACGGCTGGCATTGATCCGGTCGCCCGGCGCGAACTGTGGGATCTGCTTTTCGAGTTCGCCGGTAAAGGCATGACGCTTTTCGTGACGACCCATTACATGGACGAAGCGGAGCGCTGCGATCACGTGGGTTACATTTACATGTCGAAGTTGATCGTATGTGGTGAGCCGGACGAGCTAAAAAAACTACCGGATGTAAATCCGCCCGGAACGCGCCGGCTCGACGTGACTTGCGATCATGTGACCACGGCATTGCGCGCGATGCACGAAATGCGCGGAGTGCGCAGTGCCACAGTGTTCGGTCAATCGATGCATTTGCTGGTCGATGAAAGTGTCAAGCGCGCCCAGATTGACGAACAACTGCGCAAAGTTGGTGTCACCCACTCCGAAATTCACGAAATCGGCCCTTCACTCGAGGACGTGTTTGTCGAGCTTTCGGCCAAACATGCTGCTGAACAACAAAAGGCTGCTTGATGATCGCTGTCATCCTGAGCGAAGCGAAGGACCTCGCAGCTGGAATGCGCGCTTGCTGCAACCGATTGAACATTAATGAACCGAAGATGATCCAGCCTAGTTTGAAAATATTGCCGCCGACGAGAGGTCCCTCGCTACGCTCGGGATGACAGAGTAGCGGAGCAAAGGACCTCACGAACCAATGAAGGCATTTTACGTCTACATGATGACCAATCGCAGCCGCGTCGTTCTCTATACCGGGATAACAAACAGTTTAATGCGACGAGCCTCGCAACATCAAAACGGCGAGATAGAAGGCTTCACAAAGACTTACAAGGTTAACAGACTGGTATACTACGAACGCTTCAACGATCCCGGAGACGCAATTGCGCGTGAGAAGGAAATCAAGGGCTGGCGGCGCGAAAAGAAGAACGCATTCGTGGAGACAAAGAATCCGGAATGGGCCGATTTATCGGGAATGCTATTCGAGCATATGCGGGGTCCCTCGCTTCGCTCGGGATGACCAAAGAAAAGGACATGAAACACAAATTCTTTCGCGGGCTCGGCGCAATTTTGTTCAAGGAATTCATCATCGTTTGGCGCGATCCGATGACGCTCTTCTTCATGTTTTTTCCGCCGCTGATCGAAATGGTCGCGTTCGGTTACGCGCTCGACAACGACGTAAAACACATGGCGATGCTTATTCTGAACGAAGATCGCACGGTTGAGAGCCGCCAGTTGATCGATCGCTTTGTGAATACCGAGACGTTTCGCGTGGTGGGCGAAGTGCAAAGCCTGGATCAGCTGAAGAGCGAAATGCGCAAAGGTCGCGCCTATGCCGCGTTGGACATTCCGCCGAACTTCACTCGCAACCTTAATGCGGGTCACTCTGCGCAAGTGCAATTGCTTGTCGACGGATCCAATTCCACGACAGCTCTCCAAGCTCTAAACACGGGTCTTGGCGTGGCATTGACCCAATCAGTCGAATCGCTTCTGCGTGACACCGGCCGGCAGGGAGTGCCGATCGATATTCGTCCCCAGATGCTTTACAACCCGGCAATGCGCGCCCCGAATTTTTATGTGCCGGGTGTGATCGGGATCGTCTTGCAAATCGGAACGACAGTCGCGACTGCCATGGCCCTTGTGCGTGAACGAGAGCGCGGCACGCTGGAGCAATTACTTGTCAGTCCCTTGAGTAGCGCGGGCCTGATGCTTGGTAAGCTCGTGCCGTATTTGTGCATCGGAATGGCCATGGCAGTGGTCCTGTTTCTTGTTATGCGGTTTGTGTTTTTCGTCCCCATCGAGGGCAATATCGTAGCGATGCTGTTTTCAACGCTGGTGTATGTCTTTGCGTTGCTCAGTCTCGGTTTACTCGTCGGGACCTACGCCGAAAACCAAATGCAAGCGTTGCAAATGTCGATGGTGTTTCTGTTGCCGAGCGTTTTCTTTTCCGGTTTCATTTTTCCGCGTGAAACGATGCCCTGGATTTTCTATGCGCTCGGCACGCTCTTTCCAACGACCTATTTTATCGCGCTCATGCGCGCCATCATTTTGCGGGGAGCAAATCTCTTCGAATACTGGCCGAATCTTGTCATTCTCATTCTGATGTCGAACTTGCTCTTTGCTCTCTGCGCTTTGCGATTTCGAAAAAAGATCGCGTGATTCTCAAACGCATTGTTTTCAGTGCACTTCGCGTTCTTATCGCCGTCGTTGCGGTTGTTGCGTTACTTTGGTGGTTCGGAATGAGGGTGCCCGGCAAGAATATTTCGAAGGCTGCGCCACTGTCGCCTGATGAAATTGCGTTACGTGAAGAGCTGCGCGCCGATGTGCAAAGGCTCGCCGGCGAAATCGGCGAGCGAAACATGTGGCATTACGCCAAGCTCAACGCCGCTGCAGATTTCATCGAAGATTCTTTTTCACGCGCCGGCCTTCGTCCGCGCCGGGACAGTTACGAATTGCGCGGCCAGGCCTGTCATAACATCGAAGCGGAAATTCGGGGTGCTCGTCCCGAGATTATTTTGATCGGTGCGCACTACGATTCAGTATTCGGCTCGCCGGGCGCGAACGACAATGGCAGCGGCGTCGCTGCAACGCTTGCTTTGGCGCGACGCTTTGCCAACAGAAAAACGCAGCACACCATGCGCTTTGTCGCGTTCGTGAACGAGGAGCCGCCTTATTTCTTGTCGGGCGAAATGGGAAGCCTTGTTTACGCCGGTAGATGCAAAGCGCGCGGCGACAAAATCTCCGCCATGATCAGCCTCGAAACGATCGGCTATTTTTCCGATGCGCCGCATTCGCAAACCTATCCGTCGCGGGTACTAGGCGCCTTTTATCCAAAAGTTGGTAACTTTATTGGATTCGTCAGCAACCTTCAATCACGTGCGCTGCTCCGTCGTGTGATCGCGGTCTTTCGGCAATATGCAAAGATTCCATCCGAAGGCGCGGCGCTTCCCGCGTTCATTCCCGGCGTTAGTTGGTCGGATCAATGGTCATTCTGGCGAAACGGTTATCCCGCCATCATGGTCACCGACACCGCGCCATTTCGGTATCCGTATTATCATTCAGCGAACGACACGCCCGACAAGCTCGATTACGATCGCTTTACGCTTGTAGTCAGCGGCGTGGAGAAAGTTATCGAAGATCTGGATAAGTTATAGCCGGGGTCGCTGACCTGGTCAGCCTATTTGTTGCCTGGCCAACACTGCGGTCACTGCTGCTCGTTACAACAGAGTACCGTGAAGGATAAACAGCGCCACGTTGAAATAAATTACCAGCCCTGTTACATCGACCAACGTCGCGACGAATGGTGCCGATGATGCTGCTGGATCGAGTCCGCAACGGCGCAGCAAGAAGGGAAGCATCGCTCCGCTAATAGTTCCCCACAGCACCACTCCTACAAGCGCCACGCCAACCGTGAAAGCGACGAGCCAATGATACTTACCGTAGTCGAAAATGTGCAGATATTGCCATAGCGTAATGCGGAAGAAACCGATGGTTCCAAGAATCAGCCCGAGAGAAAATCCCGACAGCAATTCCTTGCGCACAACGCGAAACCAATCTCGCAAGCGCAATTCGCCAAGAGCCATTGCGCGGATCACGAGCGTGGTCGCCTGCGACCCGGAATTGCCGCCACTCGAAATGATCAAGGGCAAAAACATCGCAAGAATGGCCGCCCTTTCGATCTCGCTGTT
>Ga0193713_1000142_pt1 | contig 22704 bp, 20 predicted proteins | sample H3a2metaG_FD_143054 | JGI IMG/M metagenome (GOLD analysis project Ga0193713, IMG submission 143054) | Soil microbial communities from a riparian zone of the East river system, Colorado, United States - H3a2 | ecosystem: Environmental > Terrestrial > Soil > Riparian zone | place: USA: East River... | reverse complement strand
ATACACGGTCAGTACGCAAGGCCGACTCGCGGACGAAAAGGAGTTCGGCGGGATCATCGTTAAGACCGGCGCCAATGGACAAGTCACGTACGTGCGCGACATCGCGCGGGTTGAGCTCGCCGCTCGCGATTACACGGTCAACAGCGGGCTCGGCGGAAAACCGGCGACTGCGATTGCGATTTTCCAACTCCCGGGCTCGAACGCGCTCGCCACTTCCGATGCCGTGAGAAAAAAAATGGCTGAGCTCAAACAGCGTTTTCCGAGCGGCCTGGACTACACAATCGTTTACGATCCGACGGTCTCTGTCCGCGAATCAATTCACGAGGTCCAGAAGACGCTCTTCGAAGCGATCGCGCTTGTCGTGCTTGTCGTCCTTATCTTTCTCCAAACCTGGCGCGCGGCAATCATTCCTCTCATCGCGATCCCAGTTTCGCTGATCGGCACGTTCGCGGCGATGAAAGGTTTCGGATTCTCGATCAACAATCTCTCGCTTTTCGGCATCGTTCTAGCAATCGGTATCGTGGTTGACGACGCCATAGTGGTTGTCGAGGCAATCGAGCATCATATTGAAGATGGTTTGAGTCCCCGCGACGCAGCGCGCAAGGCCATGACGGAAGTCGGCGGCGCATTAGTTGCGATCGCTCTCGTGCTTTGCTCTGTTTTTATCCCGACCGCGTTTATTGCGGGCATTACTGGCACATTTTTTCGTCAATTCGCGCTCACCATTGCAGTCTCGACTGCGATCTCCGCACTCAATTCGCTCACACTGTCCCCTGCCCTCGCTGCCCTGCTCCTCAAGCCGCGCGGCGCGAAGAAGGATTTGTTCCAACGAATTATCGATGGATTGCTTGGATGGCTCTTCAAAGGATTCAACAAAACATTTTCCTGGGCGTCGACCGCATACGGCAACACGGTCGCGCGCCTTGTCCGATTAGCTGTCATCGTTTTATTTGTCTATGCAGGTTTACTTGCGCTGACCGGTGTCGGTTTCAAAGTTGTGCCGGGCGGCTTTCTGCCGACGCAAGATCGCGGTTACGCCGTCGTGTATGCGCAATTACCTGATGCTGCTTCGCTCGAGCGGACCCAGGCGGTTGTCGACAAGATTTCGAAAATCGCGCACGAAACCCCCGGCATTCTCAACACCGTCGAATTCGCAGGATTCAATCTCTTCGGCGGCAATCAGCCGAACACGGCCGCGGTGTTTCTTCCATTCAAAGAATTTTCAGAGCGAAAAACGCGCGAACAGAGTCTCCCGGCGATTCTGGCGAAGATCAACGCGCGCGTACGCGCGGAGATTCCCGAAGCGCTAGTGATTGCTTTTCCGCCGCCGCCGGTGTCCGGCATTGGTAATGCCGGCGGTTACAAATTGTTTATTCAAGATCGCGGCAACGCCGGTCTCGACGAACTGCAAACGCAGGCTTTCGCCATGATGGTGAAGGCAAATCAAACGCCCAGTCTGGCGAACAATCTGACGACCTTTCGCGCGAACGTTCCGCAGCTTTGGCTCGACGTCGATCGCGTCAAAGCGAAAAGCATGGACGTGCCGCTCAGCAACATCTTTGGCACGCTTCAGACTTATCTTGGATCGACGTACGTGAACGATCTCACACTCTTTGGTCGCACCTATCGCGTCACGGCACAGGCCGACTCGCAATTCCGTTTGAGTCCGGAGGACATTCGCTTGCTGAAGACGCGCAATAACTCGGGCGGAATTGTTCCGCTCGGGTCGGTTGCGACCGTGCAAGAAGTAAGCGGCGCCGATCAGATCACGCGCTACAACATGTTTACCGCGGCCGACCTCAGCGGCCAGCCTGCACCCGGCGCGAGCACCGGCCAGGCGCTCTCTGCCGTCGAACATCTCGCCAAACAAACTCTACCAACCAGTTTCACGACCGAATGGACTGAGATAGCACTGCAACAAAAGCTCGCAGGCAACAGCGCGATTTACATTTTCCCGCTTTGCGTTCTGTTCGTTTTTCTGCTGCTCTCGGCGCTTTACGAGAGCTGGTCGTTGCCACTCGCAATCATTTTGATCGTCCCCATGTGTCTGTTCAGTTCGATCTACGGTGTCTGGCTGCGTTCGATGGAGAACAACATCTTCACGCAGATCGGCTTCATTGTGCTTGTTGGGCTGGCTTGTAAGAACGCCATCCTGATCGTCGAATTCGCAAAACAAATTCAGGATCGCGACCAAAAAGATCGTTTCACCGCCGCGGTCGAAGCGTGTCGTCTCCGATTGCGTCCGATCTTGATGACTTCATTTGCGTTTATCTTCGGTGTCGTTCCGCTGGTCATTAGTTCGGGTGCCGGCGCCGAAATGCGGCAAGCCCTCGGCACCGCGGTCTTTTTCGGAATGCTCGGCGTAACCGGCTTCGGTCTTTTTCTTACACCCGTGTTTTACGTCGTGATCATGTGGTTTAAAGAGCGTCGCGCCAAAACCTCCATGGCTGCACCAACACAATCCACGCCACCGTTAGTAGCGGAACCAACCCTTAATTAGCATCGTGGACGCGAATCTTATCACAGCATTGGCGGGAGTGCTCGGCGCGGTGAGTGGCGCGTCAGCAGCGATCGCTACCACTTGGATAACGCAAAAGAGCCAAACAATTCGCGAGCGGGCAAAGTCGGAAACGCGCAAGCGCGAAACACTCTACGGAGATTTCATTACGGAAGCGTCGCAACGGCTCGCGGACGCCTTTGATCATTCCCTGGACAAGCCGGACACGCTCGTAAAGCTCTATGCCATTCTCGGCCGTATACGACTCATGTCCTCCGACGCCGTCCTGACCGCGGCAGAAGAATGTTGCGATCGCGTTGTTGATTTGTACGCAAAACCCAACCGGACAATGGCCGAGATCTTTACGACGTTACACAGTGGCGAGTTCGAAGCCTTAAAGCGCTTCAGCGACGCCTGTCGCGTCGAGCTTCGCAGGTATTCCACCTATTGACGCGTCATGTCACCCTTCTAGCATTCCAGGTTCTAGGTCGTGGAAAAAACACCTACGCGCGGCGAAGGCGAAGAACTTACCCCATCGTCCTGATGATATTCGACATACTCGGGCGGAGTGTCCCTGATGCCGATGAGTAAAAAAGTTCAGTTGATTCTCAACGGCAAAGCGGAGGGCAACGACGCGCTCAAGACAGCGGTCGCCAGGCAACGCGCGATTGGGCACACCATCGAAGTAAGAGTGACTTCGGAAAAGGGAGACGCACGACGATTTGTGGCAGAAACAGGCGAAGTGGATTTGCTGATCGTGGCCGGAGGGGATGGTACACTGAACGAGGTGGTTCACGGTTTAATGGATCTTTCCGAGGTCGCGCGGCCCGTTTTGGGAGTCGTGCCACTGGGGACCGCAAACGACTTTGCCACCGGATGTGGCATTCCGCGTGATCCGGAGCAGGCGCTGGCGCTCTGTATCGAAGGGACGGAGGTAGCAATCGACGTCGGCAAAGCCAATGAGCGCTGGTTCCTGAACGCAGCGAGCATTGGCTTCGGCGCCGAGATCACCGCGACCACGCCACCGGAACTCAAGTACCTGCTTGGCCCTGCCGCCTACGCTGTGATGGGAGCGATTCTGGCAATGAACGTCCATCATTATCGAGGGAGGCTTACCTCGCCGGATCGCGAAATCGCTGGGAGCGGCCCGGTGGCGATTGTCGGCAATGGGCGTCAGGCAGGCGGTGGTCTCCAAGTTACTCCTCGAGCACGGGTCGACGACGGTTTGCTCGACGTCCTCGCCGTTCGTGATATCCCGGCGCGGGCGTTGCTCGCTGCCGCGCGCGAGTTACAAGAGCTCTCACCGGATGGCGAATACATCTCCTATTGGCAAACTCCTTGGGCCGAGATCCACACCGAGGAAGCGATTCCGGTCAACCTTGATGGCGAGCCGATGCAGTTTTCAAGCGTCCGATATGAGGCCGTACCAAGAGCGATTCGCCTCATTGTTCCGCCGAATTGTCCATTATTATCGGCGCAACCGTAAAGGCGTTTGGCCAAAGAAACGTCGTCGACACCACTCCCGCTGATCACACGGGGACGACCCGACGGGCATCCCGATTATTCTATCCTCGGCTGATTTGAGGCTAGACTAGCCGCGATGAACCGGAGCGGATATAATTTTCCCAACTATTAGCCTGCGAACATGCTTTTTCCGATTGCCTGTTCCCCGAATGGGCAACGTTATTCGGACATGATTGGGGGTGATGAGATAAAAGCCATGACGTCGAGCCGCAACGCGTGGTGGAAAATAGCGATTCCTGCCGCTGAGTGGTTGCCGGGTTATCAGCGCAGTTGGTTTCGGCTGGATTTTGCAGCAGGCATTACCCTTGCGGCTTATCTGCTGCCCGCTGCATTAGGTGATGCGTCTCTTGCCAACCTACCGCCAGAAACAGGCCTTTACGCCTGTCTGTTCGGTGGTCTGCTCTTCTGGATTTTTTGCGGTTCGCGCTACACCGTCGTCTCGGTTACCTCTGCCATTTCACTGGTCATTGGCGCCTCGTTAGGCGAAATCACAGGTGGGAACACGATGCGTTTTGGCGCGCTCGCGGCCGGAACGGCGCTGCTGGTCTCGCTCATCGCCTTCATTGCATGGCTCGCGAAAGCGGGAGTCCTGGTGCATTTCATTTCGGAGAGTGTTATGGCCGGCTTCAAATGCGGCGTTGCGCTTTTTCTGGCCAGCACGCAATTGCCGAAGCTTTTCGGATTTCATGGCGCGCATGGAAGCTTTTGGGGAAACGCGGGTTTCTTCTTCAGCCATTTAAACGAGACGAACATGACGTCATTGTTAATCGGAGGAATTGCGCTGGCGCTGCTTATTCTTGGAAAAATCTTTCTTGAACACAAACCGGTTGCGCTCTTCGTCGTCATCGGAGGCATAGTTGCCGCCTCGATGCTTTCGTTGGAGACGCGCGGTGTGAAACTGATCGGTGCCGTGCCCCAGGGATTACCTCCGCTGAAAGTTCCTGCTCTTTACTGGGGTGACCTGAACGAATTGCTTCCACTAGCCCTGGCTTGCTTTCTTCTCGGCGCGGTCGAAACGGCCGCGATCGGCCGAATGTTCGCCGCGAAGCACGGCGGACGATTCGATGCTAACCAGGAAAATCTAGCCCTCGCTGCGTCGAACCTGTTCGCTGGACTCGGTGGAGGCCTTCCAGTGAGCGGCGGCACATCGCAGTCGCTCGTCAATGAAGAGGGAGGTGCGAAGACACCGCTCTCCACCGCCTTTGCTGCGGTTTTTATCCTGGTGGTGGTGCTCTTTTTCTCCCAACTCTTGAGTGCATTGCCGCAACCGGTGCTCGCCGCCGTGGTGTTAGTGGCGGTCGCGGGTTTGCTCAATCTTTCAACGTTGAAAGAACTGTGGCTTAATGATCGTTCTGAGTTTGTGGTTGCGATCGCGGCGTTCGCCGGCGTGCTCACCTTTGGTTTGCTCCGCGGTGTAATGCTCGGTGCTTTGATTTCACTTGTGCAATTGGTGCGCGTTTCGTCCCGCCCGCACGTTGCCCTTCTCGGACGAATTCCCGGCACGCGCCGTTTCTCCGATCGCGACCGGCATGCAGACAACGAACTGATTCCGAATGTAATGATTTTCCGGCCCGAATCGGCCCTCATTTATTTTAACGTGGATAATGTATGCGAGGCGATCCTGAGCCGTGTTCGTGTCGAAGCGATACCGCCAAAACTGGTAGTAATCGATCTCTCAGCTGCGTCGATGGTGGACATGCAGAGTGCGCACACCCTTGCTAGCATGGCGGATGAACTCGGCGTCATAGGTATCCGGTTTCAAGCAGTGGAGCCGCGCTCGTCCGTGCGCGACCGCCTCAGGCGTGAAGCCGTTGACGCCAAATTGGGCGGCGTAAACCGGTTCACGACTGTGGCCGATGTGATCGACCACTTTCTGGGCGAGACCGAGCGGTCAGCAGCTGCGATCAAATCCTCGCTTTAGATCTACTGATTATTTCGCAACGAGTAGAACCCGTTAGCCGATCGCGCTGGAAGCTTGTCAGTGAGGACCTGCCGCGATCGCTTCTTTCATCATCTGCCGAGCTCCCTGCGACAATGGCCCCAAGCCGCTCCCGGGCAGATACCACAACCCTTTGTCGTTATCGCGGATGTAAAGAAAAATCACCCCCTCACCTGCCGAGGCATGGTAAAAGGTGGCACCGGGATTTTCGGTGACCACTGAAAGGAAAGTTTGTCGCCAGGGTCGATCGGGTTCATCGAAGATCTCTTCACCAAGTTTCTTGAGCTCTTCAACGCTGATGGTTCGAATGGATTTCGCGATGACTTTCCGCCGTTCGTTGTCGATGGCTTCAGCGTCCTCGAATTTTTCAAATGGCATGGGACTTCTTGGATTCCAGTGAATCAGTACTGAACGATTATATCTGAGTCAGTGGAATAGGGCAAAGAAGAACAAGACAAACGTCGAGCTAAGAACGCTGCATTTTTTCAGCCGTGCATATACGAATGGCTTCCAATCTAAGGAGGACTCCTAACATTGCGTCATTCTTCGTCGCTTCAGAAGTTACAAGCGCAGAATGTCAGCAAAAACAAACATCGATCTCCATTCTGGCGGCCGACACGAAACGCGGCACGAACTGAACCGCTGCGACGTTATCACAAATTTGCTTGTCTCGATTTCAGCCGTCTTGCACAATCGGCCGTCGCCTTGGCCGCCCGGCGATCGAACGAATGAGAGTTTCGGCGATATATAACTCGAATGCGCTGGATCCGCAGTCACCCCAGGCGCGCGCGATTTACGACGATGAAGACTTCCCGTAACAAAGGAAGCGGTCCCGATAGAATAACAGTTTGCCCTGGCTGATGCGAATTCCATGCAGGGACCTCAGTCGCGTGAGAAGCAAAATGTCGCCGCCGCTCGTTGGATAGCTAACGCGACTATCGCGTTGCTGCCCGTGCTCGCCTGTTTCCTGGGCGGCGGCACTCAAAAATGGGAAGAGGGACTTATCATCACGCTTCTCGCGCTCTACATGTTGGTGCGACCGCCTCGGTTTTCGCTCGGCGCGCTCACGAACCTCGTTCTTCTCGCCCTCTTTATTTTGGGGACGGTCGTCTTTTTCCCGGCCCGCTGGTTTTACCAACCCGAGTGGCATGCAGCACTCGTAAATGACTTCGGAATTCAGCTTCCATCGACGCTCACTCCGCAGCCGTGGATTACGCTGGGCTATCTGGTTAGCTTCGCTGCTGGGCTCAGTTGGCTCTATATCGTCTCCACTCAAGATCTTGAGCGTCGCGAGGTGCGCTTTCAACTACGCTTGTTTACCAGTGGAATTGCTCTCCTAACCGCAATATCCATCGCGCTTCACCTCGCACGCACCACGCTCGTTTTCTGGCACAACGAGCAAAATTTCGGCCCATTTCCAAATCGGAATCAAGCCGGGGCTCTTTTCGGGCTCGCCGCGATCGTGATTCTTGCCTGCGCTCAGGACGATCTTCGCAAGCGAAGAAAACGGTGGATCGTCTGGATCCTGGAGCTGGTTCTGATCGGGGCAGCGATCATTTTGAATTTTTCGCGCTCTGGAATCGCGATCCTCATGGCGGGCAGCGCATTTTGGCTTGGCGCGTTGGCGTTCCGACAACGCTCTCCCTGGCGACTCGCGCTTGGAATCTCTCTTTTTCTTCTTCTTTTGCTACTCACGGCGCTGCTGCTTTTCGGAGAGCAAACACTCGGTAGATTTAATCTTCACGATTTCGGCAGCACCGGCATCTCATCGAATCTCCGGTGGCAAATTTTTCATGACACGCTGCGACTCATTCGCAATTCGCCCTGGTGCGGAATCGGTTTTGGGAATTTCGAACCGATCTTTGCAATTTTTCGTGACACTTCCCTGGGCGACGCGCGAGCCTTGCATCCGGAAAGTGACTGGCTTTGGCTTTGGACTGAACTCGGGTGGCCAGCCGTGGTGCTGATCATCGTCGGTATCGCGCTGCTTGCTAGTCGAGTTTTCCCGCTGCGAGCGGGAACCAATCAAGGTTATCGCCTCGCCGCGCTTATCGCTGCGATCCTGTTTGCGATCGATGGACTTATCGATGTTTCCGGGCACCAGATGGGTACGGCGTTTGCGGCAGTATTTTTGCTTGGCCTCTCAGCACATCGGCCGCTCTCTCTAAAAAGGAGTCGATGGACGTCGATCTTATTTCGTTTTGTCGGGTTGGTATTGCTTGTTGCCGGCCTGTCATTGGTTATCGCCGCCCGCGGTGAAAAACTTCTTCCCGGCTCAGTCGGCGTTTCCAGCGCGAAGCAATTGTCGGCGGTAGCCGATACCGAACTCAACTTTAGTGAAACAATTGCACTGACAACTAGCGCGCTGGGATGGGCGCCGCTCGATTGGGAACTTTACTTAGAGCGCGCGATCGCAGAGGTCGAACTCAAACAGACGAAAAACGCAGTCGATGATTTCCGTCGGGCGCGCTTTCTGGAGCCGATCGCTTATGAAGTTCCGCTGGCCGAAGGAAATGCCTGGCTGCCGTGCGATCCAGTTTTGGCCGTAGCAGCCTGGCGTGAGGCGCTACGCAGAGCCGGACCTCTGCGGTCGCGAGTCTACGCAAGCATGCTGAGCGACGCTTCGCTCAGGAGTCCAGAAGTCAGTCCGATTCTGGAGGCGATTGGACTTAACGAACACGATTTAGCCCTGCCCTATCTCAGCCGCATTTCCGGAGCTCGTTTCAATCGCGCTCTCGCGCAACTGCTGAGAAATGATCCGAACTTACGTTCGTTCGGTGAAACAGAAAAACTCGCGCTCTTCGCGTTTTGGTCCGAACGCGGTGACCCCGAGGAGATTTACCGAGCCGTTGAACAGCATCCCGACTGGCTTCGTTATGCCTGGCTTGGCGTGGCGAAATACAAAGCCAGCAAGAATGATTTTCGCACCGGCTACGAGTTGACCCAACGATACGGTGAACCGGTCGCGCTGCCGCGAGTCGCCACAAATTTCTCTCTTCAAGATTTGGAAAAGCGCTTCCAAGCCGCGCCCAAGAACTATGCCATTGGTTACGAACTTTATCGTGCGCAGAAGCAGAACGGTCGCATTGATGATGCACTGCTTACCGCCCGTCATTTTAGCGAACGGCCGAACTCACCGGCCTATTTTCATTTCTTGGAAGCGCAATGTTGGGCCGAGAAACAAAATTGGGAGCGCGCTTGGAATGCATGGCAGGCCTTTCAGGTGGCGCAGGCACCAGCAGCCAAGTAGATTTTTCGCGAGAGATACGCTTATTCCCAAAATTTTGTCTCTCTAATTTGCGCTTGAGTGCTCTTTCACTCCTGCGCTGCTCCGGCTCGATCCGATGTTCGACTCGCTTCGGAACGATCCGCGTTTCCAAAAACTCATCGTCTCATCCGGGCCGAAGATTTAGGCGCAAAATATTAGCCGCAGCATTACACTTCTCAGATTTTTTTCTTGATTGCCGCGCACAAAAAAGATAGCAACGAAACAGCAACAAAGGGGGCTTAACGAGGTGAAATCGCCGATTGGCACGCGTGACCGTTTCATTGCTGCAACGTGCGGTCAGTTCGCGGCACGGCGCGGAGAAGGAAAAGCAAAGATGTAAGGTCCGTCGCGATGCAGACCTCAAATGCTCTGGATCCACAGTCGCCACTGGCGCGTGCAATCTACGATTTGGGGATCGTTTCCGGCGTTGTCTTCGCTCTGATTTTCGTCATCGTAACGGGCGCGATCATCTACGCGATTTTTCGCTTTCGCGTGCGCGAAGGAGAGCCCGACCCGAAGCAGATCGCCGGTAACAGGAAGGTGGAAATCGCGTGGACGATCATTCCGTTCCTGATCGTCGTGTTCCTTTTAGTAATGACGCTTCAAGCAATGAATCGCGCTGATCCGCCGCCGGCGCCTTCACCCGATTTGGTGGTCACCGGACACCAATTTTGGTGGCAGGTCGATTACCCCGGCTCAGGAGCTATCACGGCGAACGAAATCCACATTCCGACGGGCAAGCCTTTATCGGTGCGGCTGGAGTCAAAGGATGTCCTACACGAGTTCTGGGTGCCGGAGTTGACTCGCAAGATGAGCAATGTGCCTGGTCAACCTAACCACATTTGGTTACAAGCCGACAAACCGGGCACTTACATCGGTCAGTGCTCGGAATTTTGCGGAACGCAACATGCCTGGATGCGCATCCTGGTCGTGGCCGATGAACCTTCGAAGTTCGAAGAATGGCAACGTGCTCAACTACAACCAGGCCAGGCACCGACAAGTGATACTACCGCAAGAGGCCTGGCGCTGTTTAAAACATCAACCTGCATCAACTGTCATGCTATCCGCGGAATAGCTGGAGCGGATTTGCGGGTCGCGCCGGATCTGACACACGTCGGCAGCCGGAAACAACTTGGTGCCGGTATTCTGGACAACACGCCGGCGAATATGCGCCTTTGGCTCAAAAGCCCGCAGCACATCAAGCCCGGCGCGCTCATGCCGGACTTTACCTTCACCGACGAGCAGCTCGATCAACTAGCAGGATATCTCTCGACGCTACAATGAACGGCACGACTACTATCGAGGAGTTCAAGGAGGCGGTCTTAGATCCGGCCAAGCGTAGACACTATCAGCTCGCGTGGCTTTCCACCGTTGATCACAAGCGCATCGGCGTCCTCTACATGCTTACCGGGCTGGTCTTTTTCATCGTCGGCGGAGTCGAAGCGCTTTTCATCCGTCTGCAGCTGGCAGTGCCTAACAACCACCTCCTTCATCCCGACACCTTCAACAAGCTTTTCACCTTGCACGGCACAACGATGATTTTCCTCGTCGCTATGCCGCTGCTGTTCGGCTTCGTGAATTACGTGCTGCCGCTGCAAATCGGTGCGCGTGACATGGCTTTCCCGCGCCTGAACGCCTTCGGGTTCTGGTGCCAGCCGTTTGGCGGAATTCTTTTGCACTTTAGCATTCTCGCCGGGGGCGCCCCGGCGGTCGGCTGGTTCTCCTATGCGCCGTTAAGTGAGACGCCCTATTCTTCAACGCCGGGCATCGACTACTGGGCGATAGCTATCTTCGTCCTGGGTCTCGGCACGATTAGCTTCGCCGTTAACACGATCACGACCGTGATCTCCTGTCGCGGACCAGGCATGACGATGCGACGTCTGCCTCTCTTTACTTGGATGAATTTCATCAACTCTTTCCTCATCCTGATCGCGCTGCCGGTATTGAACGCCGGGCTGGCCATGCTCTTGATCGATCGCCAGCTCGAGGGACATTTCTTCCTGCCATTCCGCGGCGGTTCAGCTGTTCTCTGGCAACACATCTTTTGGGCTTTTGGCCATCCGGAAGTTTATATCGTGGTGCTTCCTGCCTTCGGCATGATTTCGGAAATGATTCCGGTTTTCTCGCGTAAACCGATCTTCGGTTACGAATTCGTAGCTGCCTCCACTGTCGCCATCGTGGTGCTGAGCTCGCTGGTGTGGGGCCATCATATGTTCACCGTCGGCATGGGCCGGCCGATGGACCTGTTTTTCATTATCACGTCCATGCTGATCGCCATCCCGACGGGCGTGAAAGTATTGAACTGGAGCGCGACCATGTTCGGCGGGCGCGTACGGTTTGACGTGCCGATGCTCTTTTGCATCGCCTTTCTTATTCAGTTCACATTCGCCGGCCTAACCGGTGTCAGCCACGCGAGCGCGGCGCTCGATTGGCAAACCAAAAACAGCTACTACCTCGTCGGGCATTTCCACTTCGTCTTCGTCGGCGCCATCGTCTTCGCGATGCTCGGTGCGCTGCCATACTGGTTCCCGAAAATGAGCGGCCGGATGATGTCGGAATCGTTAGGCCGCTGGACGTTCTGGCTATGGGTCATCGGCTTCAACATGACCTTCATCATCCAGCACGTCCTCGGCCTCTACGGCATGCCGCGTCGCATCTTCACTTACCCGGACATACCTGGCTGGGGCTGGATGAACATGCTTTCTACCATCGGCGTGTTTTTCATGAGCGCCGGGTCGCTGGTGTTGCTTTGGAACGTCGCGCATTCGTTATTCCGCGGAAGAGTAGCCGGCGATAATCCATGGAACGCGTGGACGCTCGAATGGGCGACCACTTCACCGCCGCCGCATGAAAACTTTGTTGCCCTGCCACCGATCCACAGCCGCCGACCGCTCTGGGACCTGGCCAACCCGGAACGGCCGGATCCAGTCGTTGGCGACGATCAGGTGGTCCTTCCGAATCACAATACGACTGGCATCCTCGCCTTTCTTTTCTCCGAAGTCGGGTTCTTCGGCACCCTCATCCTCGCCTACTTATATTTCTACGCCCACCCGCAGGCTGGTCCTAGCGCAAGAGAACTGGATGTTCCGCGCACGCTGGTATTCAGCGTTTGTCTTTTCGCTAGCAGCTTCACGTTCTGGCGTTCGGAGGTGGCGCTGCGCAAACAACATCGCGGATCGATGCTGGCGTGGCTCGGCCTAACGATCGTGCTGGGCGCAATTTTCCTCGGGGGCCAGGCCAACGAATACTGGAAACTGTTTCAGAGCGGCGTCGATCTCAGCACCAATATGTTTTCGACCAGCTTCTTTACCCTGACTGGATTCCACGGTTTGCACGTGCTCATCGGTCTCATCGTGCTGCTGATCTTTCTCTGGGCGGCGTGGGAAGGCGATTCCGTTTCTTCGAAGTTCGACTCCGCCTTTAAATCAGTCGGCTACTACTGGCACTTCGTCGACGTAGTCTGGGTCTTTGTTCTACTCACTGTTTACATCCTTCCACTTATGCGATGACTACCTACCAATTCTTCACTACGGCCTGGACGTGGAATTCTATCGTTCTAATTGTTAGCGCGCTTGCGGCCGTCGGTTACTTTTTCACCTTCGGCCGACGAGGCAAGCCGCTCTATTTCGCAGCCGCGCTCATCGCATTTCTACTGGCTTTCGTCTCGCCGTTCAGCGCGCTGGCTAACGGTTATCTCTTCAGTGCGCACATGGTTCAGCACATCCTTCTCGTGCTGGTCGTTCCCGCGCTACTACTCCTAAGTCTTCCCCGATCGTTTTCACTTAGTTCTCCACTCACTCATCCACTTATCGGATGGATTGCAGGAGTCGGTGCGATGTGGCTGTGGCACGCGCCCACACTTTGTAACGCGGCGGCAACGTCGCGGGCTGTCTCCGTTATCCAGACAACCTCGCTTCTGTTGATGGGAAGTCTTTTCTGGTGGCAGGTGCTCGCGCCGAGCGAAGAGCAACGCCTTTCACCGCCCGCCGGAATTATCTATCTTTTTACCGCCTGCACCGCCTGCAGCGTGCTCGGCATTATCCTGACCTTTGCGCCAGTTTCGATTTGTAAGGTCTATGAACACCCGGTCGATCGTTTGGGAATACTGAGCACGATCCGCGGCGACTGGGGCCTAACCAGCGATCGCGATCAACAAATCGGTGGATTGCTGATGTGGGTTCCGATGTGTGCGATTTACGCGGCCGCAATTCTGGCCCAGATGGCGCGCTGGCATTCATCACCACAACCGAAGCAATCAAATGCCTAACGAACAATCAGCCACGCAAGATTCGAACGCAGTGCCGCCGGGCTGGCAGATGCTACCCGATACACCACTGCCGCGCCCCACTTACTTTCCAGCCGGGCTAGCGATGGGCGCGGCCTTTCTCTTCTGGGGGTTGATCACCACCTGGGTCGTTTGGCTGGTCGGTGTTGCTCTCTTCATCGCATCGCTTGCCGGTTGGATCACGGAAATTCGCCATGGATACAAATCTCACTGAGTCGTCGTCTGCGCCGTTGACTGAAACTCCGGAGGAGATCAGTCGCCGGCGATTTTTTGAAAAACTCTCTATCGCGCTTGTAGGTCTTTGCACTGCCATTGTTGGAGTGCCGTTAGTCGGCTTCATCGTCGCGCCGTTGTTTCGGAAGGTGCCGGAGAAATGGGTGACGCTGGGCAAGCCAGATGATTTCCAGATCGGCAAGACTGTCGCCGTGACGGTGACAGATCCTTCGTCGCTCCCCTGGGCCGGAGTCACGGCAAAGAGCGGCGTCTGGCTGCGACGCGTAAGTGAAGATAGCTTCATCGCCTTCTCAGCTAACTGCACGCATCTTGGCTGTCCGGTGCGCTGGTTGGAGGGCGCCGACCTTTTTATGTGTCCATGTCACGGTGGTGTCTATTACAGCGACGGCAACGTCGCCGCCGGTCCTCCACCGCTGCCGCTTTTCCGCTATGACGTGCGGGTTGCAAATGGCGAGGTGCAAATGAAACAGGCGATTGTTCCGATTTCCACCACGCTGTGATCAAGTTATTCAAAACAGTCTGGAATTGGCTCGACGATCGGCTCGGGATCAGCGTCCTGCTCTCGCCGATGAAGCATATCGCGCCGCAGGATTCGAAATGGTGGTACGTCTTTGGCAGTGCCACGCTCGTCGCGTTTATCGTTCAGGTCGCAAGCGGCGTTGCGCTGGCGTTTTCATACATTTCTTCGTCGTCACAAGCTTACGAGACGCTCTTATTCATAACTAACAACGCGCCATTCGGTCGCTTCTTGCGCGGACTTCATTACTACGGGGCGTCCGCGATGGTGTTGATGATCGGAGCGCATATGGCGCAGACGTTCTTGTTTGGCTCCTACAAATTTCCACGCGAGATGACGTGGACCACTGGAATCTGTCTGCTGGGCTTCACACTTGGAATGGGGTTTACCGGGCAGCTACTCCGGTGGGATTCGACCGCAGCGTGGTCTGTCGTGGTCGCCGCTGAGCAGGCAGGGCGTATTCCGATTATCGGTGACTGGGTGGCGCGCTTCATCCTTGGTGGTAATACGATTGGCGGCGCGACGCTTAGTCGGTTCTTCGCCATCCATGTTTTCGTTCTGCCTGGAATTATGTTTGGGTTTATCGGGTTACATCTGTGGCTCGTCCTTCGCCACGGGATCTCGGAGCCGCCGGTTGCAGGCAAACCTGTCGATCCCGCAACGTACCGCGAGGAATACGAAGAGTTGCTCAAGAAAAGTGGCAAGCCATTTTGGCCTGACCTCGCCTGGCGCGATGTGATTGTCGTCACGGGCCTGATCATCGCGATCGCTGTCGCCGCATTCTTCGTCGGACCTCCGGCGCTGGATAGGCCGCCGGACCCGAGTATACTGGCGGCCGATCCACGACCGGATTGGTATCTTCTTTGGTACTTCGCGCTGCTCGCGCTCATCCCAGCCAGGATCGAAGGCTACGTCATGATCGGATTCCCAATCCTGATCGGGCTACTCCTGCTGTTTGTTCCTATTTGGAATCACAAAGGCGAGCGCGCTGCCTCCCGACGCCCCTGGGCAATTGCGGTCGTGTGTCTCTCGGTGATCATGATTGGTGGGCTTTGGTGGGAAGGACAGCAATCGCCCTGGTCGCCTAACTTCGAGGCTCAGCCGCTCAGCGAGAAAGTGGTAGGAGCAACAAGCGGTCCGGTCTTCAAAGGTGGTCAGTTGTTTCACGACAAAGGATGCCTGAACTGCCACCTCATTCAGGGTTTCGGTGGCCGGCGTGGACCCGACCTAACCTACATCGCGAACACCCTAACGCGCGATAACCTGGTTATCCGCATCGTCAATGGCGGAACCAACATGCCAGCCTTCGGTCCTTCACTCAAGCCGGGGGAGCTCAATGACTTGGTTGCCTTCCTGGAAACACGCAAACGTCCGCTGCGTCCGCAAGATCAAGCGAGTGACACGGCTTCATCTTCTACATCTGCATCGAAATGAAAGCGCATAGAGAAAGAAATCCGCAGTGTCTAAACAAAGGAGTAACTCATGCTGTCGCTAATCAATCCCGCGGCTCTTCCCGCTCTGCGAATCGCGGCAACGTTCTTCCTAACCGTGAATATTGTCGCCTTCGTATATATCTTTCGCAATCGACACCGCTTTTTCGACCGAGATCCCAACGTTGAAGGCGATATTCCGGCCGTGCGCAGGCTTCGCGTCGAGGTAATCCTGATCCCGTGGTGTTTTTTAACCACAGGCCTCCTTATCCTGCTTATCGCGCTCTGGTGCGAGTAGGTCGTGAAAGAATTGCCATTTTCTGAAATGTCCTCCGCCAACTCCCTAAGAAGAGATAGGGAAATCATCGCGGATGTAACCCTCTCTTCTTGGAAAGAATAATTCTTGCTACGAGAGGTCGCTGCGAAGCGAATTGAGCGCGTGGCAACCAGCGATATCGCGAAGGATACCGATGCTGATCTTTCCACTGCGTTCGACACATGGAATAAAACGGTCGAGCAATTGCGACCGCAAAACGGGCGCAGTGCACTCGTGTCTCGAATCGCGACGAAAGCGCAACGTCTTGGATGAAATTGTGAGTTCGGCGCGGACAAGTGTTTTGGTGTTAGCCGCCCTTCTTGCAGCCTCGCTGCAGTTAGCCCACGGCGCAGAAACACGTACTCTAATCGATCGGCCTGACCCTGACTCGAGGCCAACTCAAGTTTCGGTCGATATATTCTTTGTCGACATCAATAGCATCGACAGCGCACAACAAACCTTCACGGCTGACATTGCCGTAGTTTTGCGCTGGAAAGACACTCGCCTGGCTCACACCGGAAGTGGAGTCGTACACTACCCGCTCGACCAAGTCTGGAATCCGCGAGTCGTCATCGTAAACGAAACCAATTCCGTCAATCGCAGGCTGCCGGAGTCGGTCTACGTCGACGCAGATGGGACGGTGCTCTATCGGCAACGCTATGTTGGCGCTTTCGCGCAGCCCTTGCGTTTGCATTCGTTTCCCTTCGACAAACAAACTTTTCGTGTGCAGCTCGTCGCTATTAGATTTAGCCCTGACGAGGTCAAGTTCGTGCCGGATCAAAAGTGGATCGACGCCGGCCTCAAACAGGCCGGTGGAATCTCCGCGTCCGTTGCTCTCCCAGATTGGACCGTTGAAAACTGGGATATCAAGGAACGCACCTACGCTCTTGCGCCAGGTCTGGAGGATGCGGGTTATGCTTGAAATCCCGGTTCATGACACTTGTAATCGAGCGAATGTTTCCGCGGTTCGTCTATTTCAACGACGTCGCACTTCTTCTTTTGCGCATCAAGGTTTGGCCTTGTGTTCGTGACGAGTGGATGGAATGACCTCAAAAATCCACAGGCGCGAAGGAAGGAGATTACCAACGAATCCGCAACACGTTTCCTCACCACGGTCAGAGTAGGGACTCAGTTACCCTGAGTATATCGGGCCTGACATGCTTTAGTCGCCATCAAATCGCAGGCTTTCACCGTCTGGTTTGAGGGTTAATGCAAGCTCTCCTTTTGGAGTGAGATTACAACGAGCGATCAACGCGTGCCGTCATCTTTCGGGTTGAGCAGGTTGGCCAAGTCATATTGCAGCAGGTCGCCGATGCGCTCGATGCTGATATCGGCTGCGGGATAGCTGGCGAGCGTTTTCGGATCGGTCGCGTAGTGACCTTGCCGGACGAAAACGGTGCTAACACGCGAGCCCCAGAATTTTTTGACCGCGGTCAGGATTCGCAATTTGTCGTCGACCAGCACGTAATGTTCAGCCGGGTAGCGCTTCTCGACATCCTCGAGTTCCTGCTCCTTGTGCACGTAAACCAGCACGCGACCGGAGACCGCGGCGGCTAGGTCGGCACGCTCGATTTTCAGTGGTTGGAAGACGACATCGCCATCCGAGAGAATGACCGCCGGTCCCCATTGCTGGACATGCTCGATTACTTTCAACGAGTCAGGAAACAGACGCTCGGCGAAAGGATAGTTGATGAGAAAATGAGAAACGGTCAGCAGGTGCGGCGCACGCGGATGCTCGACGCGGTAACGTTGCAACGCGCCGAGGTAATCCGTGTAGCCCAGTTCGGCTCGGAGCTGCTCAAATATGCGCCAATACTCTTGCGCTCCTTCCGAACTGACTTGATCGGCGAGGTGGCGCTGCAGATCTGCTGCGACGCGATCGTTGTCTAGCAAAGTGTTATCCACGTCGAACAAAAACACCACATGGGCATGAGAAGCAGGCTTATTCACTTATCTCCTTTGCGGTCAGAGCAGCCGCATGTCCAATGTGTTTTGTTGGCCCAAGCGGTAAACTGCCATCCGGTATTCGTTCTGGAGAATCGAGGACGTGACGTAACTGATCGGCGCTGAAGGCGAGCACAAACAGAACTGTAGTACCTCGCGGCCTACGATAAGCCGAGGACGTGAAGCGTGGCCGGTGTAACTGTGCCGGTTACGCCTAGGTCACGGTCCTCTTGGTACTGCGCAAGGGCAGCCTCGGTCGATCGAAAATGAGGCCGAGCAAAGTTCCAGGGAATCTCATGGCTAGGTTCCGCCCGTGTGCAGTGCGCCAAAGCTACGGGAAGGTAAGCACCTGCTTTGCTGCTCCATGACCGCTGGCGGTTCGTTCATAGGCTTCAATAGCATTTGGAAAGGGAACGACCTGAAGAGGAGGAACTTTAAGAACATTGGCCTCAAAGCCAGGGCGTAACTCTTCAGCGATTGCAGCCACGTCACGAGGAGTAAACTTCATGCTGTCCACGCCGATCAGCCGCGAGAGATTATGATAGAAGTCAACCAGATCGAAACTAACTCGCCTTTCTCCGGTGCTCGTAATTGCAACTTGCCGACCGCCAAGCCGCAAGGATCGCAGCGCCGGCTCGAACATAACCCCACCGACGGTATCGAAGACAGCATCGGCGCCCTTGCCGTTGGTTAATTCAAATACGCGTTCGCGCAGATTCTCAGTCGTTGTGTTAATAACGGCAGCAGCTCCGGTAATAGGATCCGAAGTACGAGCCGCTCCCAGCACGCGCGCTTTCCGCCAATTTGCAATTTGGGTACCTGCCTGTCCGACTGCGCCGGCAGCGCCGACAATCAGAATTGTTTCACCGGCCTCAAGCTGTGCAGCATGTACCAGGCAGAACCAGGCTGTGAGAAAGGGAACGCCGATAGCTGCCGCTTGTTCCAAGCTTAGGTTGCCAGGTTTCAGCGAAAGTGCTTCCTCTGACACTGTCACGTACTCAGCCTGCGCTCCGTCGCGAGTGACGCCGAGACCAGGGCCGCTGCTCCACACCTCCTGACCTTGATACTTTCTTCCTGCCACGACAAGGCCTGAGAAATCGCGTCCCGGAGTGCGCGGCAAAGTTGTTCCCGAGAAGTGACCCGAGACGTTCTTCACGTCGCTCGGATTGATCGCCGCCGCCTTTACTTGAACCAGCGCCTCGTCATCGAGCGGTTCAGGCCGCGGAACTTCTTCGATGGCGAGCACGGACGGCGGGCCAAATCTCCTGAAACGTAAGGCCTTCATGTTATACATAGCTTTAAGGACGTTGTGTCGATTCCAGATCGACGATGTTAGCATCGCCGCCGATTACGCAACGCGCCATGAAAGTTTCAGGTCGCGAACCGGCTTTCTACAGTTGAATGAGGCCGCGGCGTGTGGCGGTTGCGACTGCCTCGGTGCGGCTGACCACATCGAGTTTGCTGAAAATACTTTTGATGTGGGTTTTAACCGTGCCTTCGCTGATGAATAGCTCCGCGCCGATCTCTTTGTTACTCTTACCAACGGCCATGCGCTTCAGCACCTCCATCTCGCGCGGGCTTAATGCTTGGCCGCTGACGCGCTCAGCCAGTTTCGCTGCGAGCGTAGGCGGCAGGTAGGTTTCACCGGCGTGCACCCTCCGCACGGTCTCCACGAGCGCGTCACGCGCAGTGTCCTTCAACAGATATGCTTTCGCGCCTGCTTTGATGGCGCGATAGATGTCCTCAGCCCATCAAACGTGGTAAGCACGACGATTTGCGCGTTATCGTCCAGCTCCCGGATTTCCTTGATCGCGCCGACACCATCTAACTCAGGCATGCGCAGATCGAGCAACGCAGTGAGCGATGTCATGTCGTTCAATCCTCCCTTATGCGGCAATTTCCATTGGTACTTTTTTTATTGGCAGCGGTAAAGCACAAAGACTTGGGGCCGACGAAGGATAAGATTTCAAGGGGCACCCCGAAACAGATATTCGAGAGCGCGCACGTCAAACACGTACCAGGAACTCGTTCCCAAACCACGAGTAGGTCATCGACGCTGCGCGTTCGTGGCGCGGCGGTTACTCCTCAACGCTGTCGAGAGGGACAGAGAGCGCGCTGAGAACGACCGGCGGCGCCAGCGCCCAGAGGCCGAACTTGACTTCCAAGACCGCCCCAGCGACACAGCGGACGACGAACCCAATTATGCAGCGGGATGTCATGCGTGCCCAGCGTCCGGCCCGGGCGACCTCGTCGGGGTTTCCCTGCTGCGGGCGAGAGGTCGACAGTCAGTGGCTCCTTTTGTGGGCATTTAAACGAGCGGGAGATCATGCTGTAGCTTTCTGTTCCACGAACCGTTTGAAGTTGCTGAGATAGCTGCGCAATGCTCCGGTTAGCATTACCGGTTCGATGATGGAACGAACTTTCACCGTCACCCGTGTGGTGCCGTCGTCGAGCGCGTCGAGAAACACGACGCCGACGCGAAAATGATCGGAAAGCGCTTGCCATGCGATCCGGCGGTCAGGAACGCGCATGATTATCTTGATCTCGCTTGTCACTTCTTCGCTATTGATGATTGACGTGCATGAGAGGCGCGTCTCATCAATGCGCTCCACCTTTCTAATGGACGTGATGAACCGCGGAAGGTCTTCGAAACGTAAACAACGGCGATAAACCTCCGCCGCTGACGCATTCAACACAATGGATTGGCAATCGGCGTTCACGTCGATAAAGGTCGGTGCCAGCTTTTGCGGCTTGTTGCCGATGCGAGGCAGTTCATCTTGCGCTGTTTTCATCTGCTGAACTGCTGCATTTGTTCCTTCGCAAGGAGCTGGCTCCAGCCAGCCGCGAAGTTGAAGAGCTTTAAGTTGAGGACAAGCCACCGATCATGCGGAGGAGTCGATCGCCGCGAAAAAATTCGGCACAGAGTCACACGCTGGGATTTGTTGATTTTCATAAAGGTGTTTCTTGTTGAATAAACGTTACGAGCTGCAAAAAATGCTCGCCATGAAGCAGTCGATAGATTTGTTCCTGTACCCATCGTGGTAGCTCGTCGCACCCCTTTTGAGGGATAGGAAACGAACTCGACAAGGTCGGACGGCGGTCAGATATTCGCCGCAACAGTAATGCATTCCGCGGCCAATAAGTTGGCTGATTTCGCGGCGCGCGATCGCGTGAATTCGGCCACGGAAACCCAAAGACCGGCTGCCAAGGCGGCTGCGGCGCTTCGGCAGTCGTCTGGGCGAATCATTCTTCGGTATGGCCTGGCGCTGGGTTCTATCGCAGCAGCAACTGCCCTCGGGTTTTTAGCCGAGCGCTGTAATCTTCACGAATCGATCTTTACGATTTACCTTTTGGCCGTTGCCCTAACGAGTTGGTACGCCGGAGCATGGCCGGCGGTCACTGCATTTGCAGTCGGAGAACTCGCCTTCGATTACTTTTTTACTCTACCGCTCTACAGTCTCAGCGTCACGCGTCAAGATATCGCCTACTTTCCCGTGTTCACCTTGTTTTCGGGACTTCTGATTTGGTTCGGCGTCGTGCGGCGCCGGGTCGAAGGAGCGCTTCGACAATCGCGCGACGTACTCAAAGCGGAGGTCGAGCAACGGCGGGGTTTGAACGTGGAACTTGCAAAGCGTTCTGACGAGTTACAGGCGACTAACAAAGAATTAGAGGCGTTTGCCTATTCGGTCTCGCACGATCTGCGCGCGCCGGTTCGGCATATTGCCGGATTCACCGAGCTCTTGCAGAAACACTCTGATGCCGTTCTCGACGACAAAAGCCGGCACCACATCAGGATGATTCTGGAAGCGGCCAATCGGATGGGCAGCCTGGTGGACGATCTTCTGGCCTTCTCGCGGATCGGCCGCGTTGAACCGCAAAAGACAACCATCCATCTGGAGCGGCTCGTGAAAGACGTGATCGGTGAAATTGCCCCGGACACGCAGGGCCGGAAAATTATTTGGCGGGTGGGGACTTTGCCCATTTGCTACGGCGATCCTTCCCTGCTCCGGCTGGTGTTCAATAATCTCGTTTCGAACGCGGTGAAATTCACTCGAACCCGTCCTCAGGCTGAGATAGAAATCGATTCGTTAAACCACACGCCGGACGAGGTGGTCGTATTTGTTAAAGACAACGGAGTTGGATTTGACATGAAGTATAAGGATAAGTTGTTTGGTGTTTTCCAACGCCTCCATTCGCAAGAGGCGTTCGAAGGCACTGGTATCGGTCTGGCCACAGTCCAGCGAATTGTCCAAGGCCATGGCGGTCGAGTGTGGACGGAAGCCTCAGTCAATAATGGCGCCACGTTTTATGTTGTGCTGCCCAAGGCTGGAAAGGTAAATGCATGAGTGACAGCTTTGTTGAAAAGTTCACGCTCATTGTAGCGACGGTGCTATGGGCACGTGCTGATGAGTTCGACTTTCCGAGAAGACCGGCCACAGGATGGCCACAGAATGTAGCAAGCTGCGAGATAGTGAGGGCGGTCCTTAAACGAAAAGGTTTTGACTACAACAAGGAGGCTTTATGAATTTGCCAACACAGAGAACTCCACTCATCGCGGCGCTCGAACAACTCGGCCCACACGATCATTTCTGCTCGATATACGAGAACCGTGAAGAACATTACGGGGTTGCCATTCCGTTCATGCAGATCGGGCTGGATCGCGGCGAAAAATGCATTTACATCGCCGACGACGGCATGGTCGGCGACGTTCGCCAAGCCATGCAGTCGGAAGGAATTGACGTCGAGCGCG
>Ga0193713_1000140_pt1 | contig 22789 bp, 24 predicted proteins | sample H3a2metaG_FD_143054 | JGI IMG/M metagenome (GOLD analysis project Ga0193713, IMG submission 143054) | Soil microbial communities from a riparian zone of the East river system, Colorado, United States - H3a2 | ecosystem: Environmental > Terrestrial > Soil > Riparian zone | place: USA: East River... | reverse complement strand
TGTAGTCGCAGTTTCGTTGGGAGGTATAGCCGATCAACCTGTAAGCGTTACGAATGCTGCCAAAGTGCGCGATGTAGACTTGATGGCACGGCAGGCCAATGGTTTTGTTAATAATCGCCGGGCTTAGCCGACCTTCTTTCATCAGCGTTCGGCGCAGACGGGCCAGCATCTCTTCCTCGGGCAGGTCTACGCGACGCTCTTCGATGATCTTCTTCGCTGCGAGGAAAAAGTATAACCCTACGATCGGTTCGATACAGCCCTCGCTCCTGACCCAAAGGTTGGGAGGGTTATAAACGGCGTCTCCTCTCAGCTTCTTTGATCGGCGATTGTAAATGAGGTTTCCGACGTAGTTTTCGTTCCTGAGAATTCGAGTGACGAACGGGCCCCTCCAGCGGCCACCATTGCTCGTAGGTATGCCCTGTCGATTAAGCTCGCGGGCGATAGCTTTCTCGGACTTCACCTTGAGAAACCGATAGAAAATCCACTGCACGACCGCCACCTCGTGGGCTGCACCTGGCTGCAGCCTAACGTGGTCGGTTTGGAGGTACTTGCGATCACCTTTCTCCAAAATTCCTTTTGGCTGTAGCTTCTCATTCACCAGCACCCGTTGCAGAGCATAAGCAACTGGGCCACCGATCTGAAAGCCCAAGCTCGCAAACCGGCACGCCCCAGCGTGAACCTTTGCCGAGAGTTCGCGACTGTACTCAGCGGCCATCACTCTCTTGATGTTCTTGACGATGCTCGAAATCATGCTGCCGTCATTGTCGAATTGTTCTGCACAATACGCGACCTTGATGCCAGCCTGTTTGCAGATGAACTCGTAGTGCGCGCTCTCATCGACGTCCTGAAAGCGCCCCCAACGGCTTACGTCGTAGACAAGGATGTACTCGAAATCGGCTTGGTCAGCGCTAACATCGTTAAGAAGTTGGGCTAAGCCAGCTCTGTTTTTGAGCTTCAGGCCGCTCTCACCTTCGTCGCGGTAGGTACGGATGATCGACAGATCATGCAGTTGTGCATAAGCCGCTATCACAGCCGCTTGATTTTCGATTGAGTACCGCTGGTAGTCCGTTGACATCCGGACATATTGTGCCGCGCGAAACGTCTTCTGAGAGGTCGGCAGTTGGGTCTTGCGAACAATGAGCGCGTTGACCATCGATCAATGATCCCAGCCGCAAATGCTGTTGTCGGATCAGGCAGGGTTTCCTGCAAAGCTTCATATTCCGTGCAGCCATCCAATTCCTGGCGCCACGATAATGCAAGAGGAATGAAGATATGGTCGTCATGCCCGCAAAAGTAGGCTGTGTACTTTATCACCCCAGGGTCCCCACTGGTCGGCAACAATCCTAACCCTTTTGAGGGTCCGAGCCCCATTACATTCGATGTCACCTGACCAGCCAGAACTGCGCGTCTAGTTTTGGAGTTTCATCGACTGTGGTGACGTCGCAACGCGTACGAGGGCGAGCCGGAAGGGGTGGTTGGGCTCCCGCCCCGGCTCTAAGCCGGGTCCCCTGGAGGCAATCCATAAACCCGGCCTGACCCTGTAATCGCGGGCTCGTGCCGAGGTTCCTGCCGTCGCGCCAGCTAGCCGTCAGCATCAGTCCATTACCTCCGACCGACGTTGAGCCGGTAGCAAGATAGGGTCCTCAAAGGAGCAATTATTGCGTGGCGGCCCGATTCGACTTCGGTCCGTGCAAGGCGAACGCCATTTACGCTCCTAACCTCAGTACACAAGCATGTTGGACCCGCCGACAGGACGGACATTCCACATGATGCTAGTGCAGGAATAAGACTTGGATTTCAGAGAAGGCGTAGGGCCCTTAGTTGGCGGAACATTTTTCAAGCATCTGTTTTTTTGTGCAGCATCGCCCGGCGGTCCAAGAGGGAAGGGCGTTGTTCCGGCGATGTTAGGGACCTCGCCGGGTCCGGTTTTATCTGGTCCATTGTACAATTCATGGGAACCAAAACTCGCTCCCCGCTTGTGCATTTTAAGGACTGGCGGATGGTGATTAGATGGCGTGGAATCTTTCAGCCCGGACTGGCAGAACCGAATCCGAACGGAGCAATCTCTTATCCCTGGCCTTCCATTTCTCGACGGGGCGGCGGCACAGAGGGCGGTTCACTTGTTCGATTGCAGTTGAGTCAATGACTCCCGCGCGAAATATGCGGCTTTGCCTCGAAAGAGAGCGACCTTACAGAAGAAAGTTCGCATCTTCGTGGTAATTTGGCCCTGCGACTCGACGTTTATCCCGTCGATCCCGGCAAACCATCCAGGAGAAGCGCGAAGATGTTTCAATTATTCTTAAAGGCGCGTGCTAATAATTACTTCAAGGCGCGGTCGGCCGGCCGAGACACCGAAACTGATCATGCTCGCGCTGCATCCATTTTTCGTTCGATAGAGGACGCGCTGGAGGGAGCCAAAGCTGAGCAAGCTGGCCTGAAATCACGTATCGATGACGCGCTAGCGCGAGCCGCAGTAACCCTGGGCAATGATTCCGATGAGTACCTGACGCGCGGTCCGGAGGACAATCAGTATCAGAATTTGCTCGGTACCGAGATCGCAGAAGGGCAGCGGCGATTGAACGAACTGGGAATGACCATCGGGCATATCCAGTTTTTGAAGACCGCGCTCGTTGCAAGGTTTCCTGACTTTAAGCTTGGGACACAACACTTCCCGCGCGAAAGATAGTGGATTGACTTAGGGAAATGGGCGGGGCCGCTGTCTCCAATCACTCAGCAGCGACCCATAATCGCGCGGTACACATGGCCGGTAGGAGCGGCGCTGGCCAAACCGCGCGACTGTAGCGACGATAGAATTTCGAATGGGCGCCGCAACGAAACTCGCTCGTTAAGCTTGATGTCCGCAGAGTGGGTTAAATCTGGAACCGCCAAACAAAGACCGCCCGAGTGTGGACCGCGACCAGGGCGTCAGATCGGCTCTAGCAGGCTGCTGAAAAACTTGGTTCTGGAGCGATTTTCTTGGCGTTGCGGGTCGAAGAAGCGAAGTGATGGGTCGCGATCCGCGCTGCATAGGCGGCGTTGGTTGCGGTTTTGCCTCATATTCGACGCTCCAGACGGACTCATCCCGTTGCGGCCAGAAGCTTGGGGACGCGAACGAGATTGTAGGCGACAGCAGTCAGGACGAAGAACCATTCCACCAAGCCGCGCCCACGATGCCGGGTCTTGCGCAAACCGCCGACGGTCTTCATCCAGCCAAAGGGTTCTTCGATCCGCTTGCGCTTGATCGTGCTGATGCGATAGCCGGGATGGCGGGTCGTGCGCGCGTCGATCGCGGAGCGGCGGTTGGCATTGTTCTGCGAGACATGCGGCGTACAGCCGCGTTCGCGGCAGCCGGCGACAAAGTCGGCGGTGTCGTAGTTCTTGTCGCCGCCCACGGTGCTGCCGGGCCTGGCATTGTCCTCGATCATGTCGAGCGCGGTCGAGCGCTCTGCTGTGCCGTTGGCCTCGGTCAACCGCGCATCGACGATGAGGCCATTGCGGTTCTCCATCATCAGATGCCCCATGTGGCAGAGTTTGGCCTCCTTGCCGGCACCTTTGCGGAACAAGCGAGCGTCAGGGTCGGTGGTCGAGAAATGCGTGTCGTTCCTGCGCTTCTCGCCGTGGAAGTTGCGCTCGGCGTTGCGCCCACCGCTACCATGACCTTTTCCCGATGGCGGATCGCCGCCGTCCTTCGGCACAAAGCTCTTCATGCTGGCCCAAGCCTCGATCAGGGTGCCATCGACCGAGAAGTGCTCGCCGGAGAGCAGCTTGCGGACTTGGGGCAGGTTCAACACGCTGACAAAGAACTTGGCCGCGATATCGCCGTCGAGCAGCCGATCCCGGTTCTTGCAGAAGACCGTCGCATTCCACACCTGATCATCCGCCGAGAGCCCGACGAACCACCGGAACAACAGATTGTAGTTGAGTTGCTCCATCAACTGCCGCTCCGAGCGCACCGTGTAGAACGCTTGCAGCAGCAGCGCCCGCAACAGCCGCTCCGGCGGGATCGACGGCCGTCCGTCTCGCGCGTAAAGCTTGTTGAAGTCTCGCGACAGTCCGTTCAGCGCCTCATCGATCAGCGTACGGATCGCGCGCAGCGGATGATCGGCCGGGATGCGGCTCTCCAAGCGGACGTAGCTGAAAAGAACTTCCGATCGCTGATCTTCACCGCGCATCGCGTCCCTCAAATCAAAGGAATCAGGCACATGCACAGAATCACACTCCAACTGCCCCGCAAAACGACTTTTTCAGCAGCCTGCTAGTACCGTTGACCATTGTTGCGGCAATCGTTCCAGAACCAAGTTTTTCAGCAGCCTGCTAGTGCTTTCGATCTTCCGGGGGCAGATTATGCGGTCCCTGATGATCAAACACGCTGCCAAGATCACGGCAATCAATCCATCCGCCGCACGTTTCGCACATGAAGAAATGCTCGGCTTCATGCTTGTGCGGATCAGCGTTCTTGGCAATATATTTTCCGCGCGGGATTTTCATTCGCCTCTCTTCAATTTATGCTTTCCCCACTGCTTGTCTTTGCGCGACGGATTAAACACCCGCTCGACGTTTCGGTTCAGCGCCCGCATCATACCAATGCGCGCCATCATGGTCGGGCGGCCGAGCTCAACGACCAGGAGCAGGGCTTCGACCGCGGTTTGCCACGCTTCAAGATTTTGTTCGGCCTTCCGAAGCTTAGTCGGCTGCATCGCGCAGGGTCACAAGCTCCCGCCCACCCGGTAGCAGGACAGGATCATCGAAGGGACGAGCCCAGGCGGCAGCGGGCCTTAGATCGTGCGATCAGCTATCTGCCTTCAGGGATGTGCTGCGTGCTCAATTGGCATTCTTTTCCGCCGCTTCGATTGCCGCACTCTCCGAGCAGATTGCTGTGCTTTCGTGAGCTGCTCACGGAGTTCGTTCAATTCGGAGATTTGAATAAGGAGATTGGTCGAATTACTGGTGAAAATTGAAAGGTTCTCTTGAAAAGAGCGCATTTATGAACTCACTGATTGACGTTGACTCTCCATCGGTTGAGCCCATGTCGCGCCTTGGACGTGGGCCCTCGTGAGCACCGTAACGTGCACATGGTACCTTTGAAATACAGTATAAATACGGTTTCCTTCAGCGGAACACCCGTGAGCAGGAAGTGTTCCTATTTTTGATCATCGACAAACGACCGGTACGGCTCGGTCACCACAAGCTGATATCCGCGGCGGAAAAGGTCGACCATGCGTTCGCCGGCCGCAGCATTTTTCGGCGCGGACAGTGCGACCGATGGCCAATTTCGTGGCAAGGATTCGAACCACTACGGCGAACCACTATTTGTGCCGGCCGTATCCGCCGTAGGGCCCGTAGTAGGTCCCGCCCTTGTGAGACGAACCGGATCCACCCGAAAAATGTCCACCGTGGCTCGATGTGTGGTGCCCACCGCCGTAGTAGTGGCCGCCACCACGTCCGCCGCCGCGAGCTTCTGCCGGCAGGGTCCACGCCGCGAACGCTAGTGCCAGCATTAAGGCCATTGCCTTCATGTCATCCTCCCGAATCTAAGCTGGAAGGACTGTTGTGCAACCATAGGATGAACGCAAGCTATCTTTCGTTCAGTAGTTAGCTATCGCTCGAAGCGGCGAGATCGATTCACGGGGCCGCGTCGGAAGGCGCGCGACCAATCAGCCATGATGCAGCCATGACGGGCTAACATCGGCGCCGCGGTGATCGCACACTGTGCAGAGTATCCGCTGCTGCAGATCCCCAAAGGTCACGTCGTGGGGAAGGCAGCAACGATCGATATGGATTGGCTGATGTGGGCTTCAATTGCAGTTGACTGCAAATCTAACCTGCCAAAGTACGATAGATGCCCTTGCGCTCGCGTGGATGTTCATTCATGCACAGCGCGTCCCAGCGGCTGTAGATCCACACGTTGTACGAAATCGACGTGATCCAAAAATACCAGTTTGGATCATGGGTGCACCGAGCGATTTTGACTGTCAGCAGCTTCCAGCACGGCCACGCCTGTGTGCCAAGTGACGGATGATAAATGCGCCGGTCAAACGTGATGCTCACGCGGTGACCTCATTACTGTGGTCGCGCAAACCATCCCGGAAACGGTTTTCCAAATCACGTTTTGTCCCATCGGTTTCTATCGTGATTGGAGGGCGCGTTTTCCAAAAAAGGTGAAGACTTTCAAAGAGCGCAGAGAATTTTAAGTCCCTTGCGTCTACCAGTTCCGCCACGTCCGCGCCGTTGTTTCTTATAGGGTTTTCGCCCCGGGGCAACGAATGTTTTCCAGGTCGGCGTTCCCATTTTCCGCGCGAACGGACCAATGATTGTAACGTAAATTTATCCCTGACTGCCTAGATGGGCCGAAGAGAGCCGCGCGGCGTACATGGGCTTCCTCCCAACGTCGATCACTTAACCGAAAAATAAAAATCTTCGCCCGGCAAAGACCCGTACACAAAGGGCTCTTGTTGCCGCCGAGTGGCAGAACGAACGTCATCTCGAACGATACGAAAAAACATGCCTATTTCTAGGTTCGGCGTCTGCATGTGATTTAGAAGGCCGATCACAAACGGGCTATGTTGGCCGTTGCCATCAAAGGCGATTTGACCGTCTCGGGCTGCGTAAGCAACGAGGGTTCCGACGCCAGGCTCGACGGCTGCGAGTCCCCTGGTCAGCGAGCGTGAGGCTGTCGTTTGGCGCATTTTTGTCAGGAACGGATTGTCGCGGCACGCATCCAATAGGAGCATCCGCAGTTTCTTAGCTCCTTCCGTTGCAACAAGAACGCGGTTCAGCGCTACTGCCTCGTCGAGCACGTCCCGATCGGAGAACAACTTTGCATCCACCGGCACCAGATAATTTTCACCATTAATGACAATACCGTGGCCACCATAATAAATTACCGCCCAATTTGCGGTCGCGGCCACGTCTTCAAATTTTCGTAGAGCCTTAGTCAATTGCTCTCGAGTTAGGTCGTGCTCAACTTGTACCGATTGAAATCCTACCTTGCGAAACGAATCGGCGATCGCGTCGGCGTCGCGGGCCGGATTTGGCAGGGCTTGGACGTTTTGATAAGCGGAATTTCCAATGACCAATGCGACCCGCCTTCCCTGGTCGATCACCGGTTTAGGAGGGACGTTCGCTAATTGCAGTTTCTCCGCTGCTTTTCTCCCTTGCTCTATTGCGGCTGCCTTTCGGATTGCTTCTTCCTCTGCTTGCTTCACAAGCAACTGCTGTCCGGATTTGGCCGCCAATAGTTTCTCGTTCGCCAACGCCGCCTGCTCTTTCTCCGCTTGCGCGCGCCGTTCGGCTTCCAGGCGCGCGTCTTCCGCCAGCCTGGCAATATGGGTGCGAGCGGCGCTCTGGGCCTGTCTGCCCGAGGTAGGGTCTGGATCCCTTTCGAGCGCAAGCGTGAGAGCTTTGTCGTATTCCGCCTTCGCTTCCTTTGAACTGTTCTTTTTCTCGAGAGTAAGACCCCTGCCGGTATAGGCACATATGGCGTTCGATGAGACCGCGATGGCGGCGGAAAAATCATTGAGGGAACGATCGAGTTCTCCCCGTTCCCTGAGCGTATCGCCGCGACGGCAAAGCGTTAGAGCTGAGTTCGGAATCAGGCTAACGGCCTTATCAAGATCAGTCATGGATCTGTTTAGGTCGCCCTTAAGGCGCCAAACTTCTCCTCGATTGCTGAGCGCCCGATCCTCCTTAGGGTTTAGCAACAGCGCGTCGTCGTAGTCAGAGATAGCTTGATCGAGATCGCCCTTATCTTTCCAAACGAGCGCTCGGTTGACGAGAGCATCGGTCGATTTCGGATTCAATTTGACAGCTTCATTGTGACTGGCGAGTGCCGCATCGAGATCGCCCCTTAACCTGAGGCTTTCCCCACGTCCGCTGTAGGCTCGCCAATCCTTGGGCTCGAGAGAAATCGCCCGTTCGTAGTCTTGAGTAGCGCGATCAAATTGGCCCTTGTCGATCCAGACCTGAGCGCGCTCGTTGACCGCTGCAGCGTCTTTGGGGGCTATCTTGATGGCCTGATCGAAATCCTTGACTGCTTTGTCAAAATCTCGCTTCCGGTACCAGGCATCGCCCCGATGCATGTAGGCGGCGTAATAATCGCCCTTAAGGGCAATCGCAGAGTCAAAATCCTTGATCGATCTTTCGAATTCGCCCTTGCTGTACAGCGCAAAGCCGCGAAGATAAAACGCAAAGGACGATTTGGGATCCAGTGCGATCGCCTGATTCAAGTCAATGATGGCGCGGTCAAATTCATTTTGATTGACGAGAACAAACGCGCGATTTCTGAAGGCTTCGACAAATCTGGGATTGCGTTCGATGGCTGCCCCGTAGTCCTGAAGCGCATTGGAATACACACCTTTGCGAAACCATGCGTTGGCGCGATTGTTGAAAACCGATTCCGGTTTTGGACTTTGGGAGTCGTTTATAATACGGGTGCAGGCTGGTATTCCCTCGTCGGGGTCATTGATGGAATTGTCGCAAAGTTGAACATCATCACTTGCTTTGACACTTTGCGGAAAAAGCGAAAGCAGCCCCATGAATCCGATGCAGGCGCAGACCAGGCCGAACGGACTGTTTGCGTTTTTGAGCATCAATGTCCTCACCTCAAATGGTGAAAAATAGCTCAAGCCTCGGCAGATTCATAGGCTACGTAGCGCGCAAAACACCTCAGCTCCAGCTGAACGCTGGAGCATAGGTGATCACTTATACGGCTAGAACTGCATGCGAGCGCCGACACGTCCCCCGGCGCCGAACAGACCGGATCCGCCGCGAACGTCTGCCTGCACGAAGGTCGAAAACCCGCGCCCGTAGTCGAAATTGGCCAAAAAGATGCCTCCGCCGCGCACTTTGCCCTGGTCGGACGGCAGTACCGTGCCGCCGGCAAAAGAGCCGGTCGTCGCACCCCCGGTGATAGGTCCACCGACGATCTTGACGTCGCTGTAAGCCAAGCCTGTGATGGTTGTCGTCACGTGCACCGCGTTCCAGAATGACTCGATACCGAGGCGTCCACCACCCTGGACGCGCCAGTCATAACCGTCTTGCAGACCCAGAGCCGCGCCACCGGCGTCGTAATGGGAATTGACATATCGGTAGCCAGCGGTTGGCTCAAACCAAAGTCCCGCGGAGATTGGAAAGCGGTACTGAAAATTCTGGGCCGCGACAAAATTCGTTACATTGGCCGAGCCGGCCCCAGAATTGAATTGAGGAGTTCCACCTGGACCGGCACCTGTAAACGCCAGGACCTCGCTAAAGCTCTCGTTAATCGAGAGAAAATCAGCCTTCAATGTCGTATCGTTCGAGAAACTTCCATTGAAGTAAGTGTAGTAGCCACCTACGGAAGGCCCGGACACACGAATCTTACCGTTGCTACTGCCCGTCGGAAGGGCAGTGGCATTGGGGGGGGACGGCGTCGTCGTCCCGCTTAAAGAGATATCGGTCGACACATAGCCGGCCAAGATGCCCACGATCAATCCGTCGCTTCCAGCAAGGAGATTGCGGAAGGTGGCATCCACGCCTCCAATCACGCCGCCTGTGGTCGCTTTTTGAGTTAGATCGGTAACTATACCTTGCCCGCTGCCGACACCAGTAACAGATATCGAAGACGATCCGGATTCGGTCCGCCGTTCGTAATCGCCGAACCCGTGGGCCCAGACCCCCCACCGCCATCCTTGATCAACCACGATTGGCAGAGCTTTGACCGGCATCATCGGCGCTGGCGCCTTCTGCCTCTGCGCCGCCGGCCGTGACGACGAAATACGCGGACTTGGTTCGGAAACGACGATGCGCTTGCAGGTTCCGTCATTGGAGCGCTCGAATCCCTCCGGGCAGCGCTCGGTCTCTTCCTTGCGGCGGGCCGAGATTGCATCGAGGGCGGCGGTCGTTGTCTGCTGCGTCATCGACTGCTGAATGTCACCAAGGGCTTGACTGGAAAGCGCCGCCGTCGAAAAGGCACCCGTGTTTCCGTCAGTACACAAACCGTTGACCAATTGGAAACCGGGGGCTCCGTTAATCGTGGCAGGGCAAAAAATGGTTCCCTGCGCTTGCGCGGAGAAGCCAATCAGGCTTAAGAGCGCGGCAAGACAAACAGATTTTGATATCCTCAAGTGAACCAGAACATGATTTTCCAACATTTTGATCCCGAAAGTTTTGGTGGCAAAGCGAACTGGTTGAACGGCTATTGCTAAACTAGCTCGGCAGCGAAGGCAGATGTCGAGCCAAGCGCAACGAGAGCTGTCGCAAGAATAATCCTTCTCATGTCGGTTCAACCCCCATGTCATGGCCACCTTGAGATCCGAGACGTCAACCAAACAGTTGATCTCCATCTGGATGCAAACATGCACGACTCCTGCGCGCCGGGGCATCGGCCAATTGGATGAGGTCGGGCGGTTTTCCCGATTCGGATCGCACTTGAATGGCGAATGTGGCGCGCCGGACACACCTGCTTCACAGCCGGGCTTTGCCGATCAGTATTGCGAAACCGCCGGGCTGCCGAAATGGTAGCTCACGCCGACGCGAACGATGCTGTCCTTGAAGCGGACCTGCGAAGAAGTATCTACGGCAGCCACAGCGGCCCAAGGTCTGTCACAGTTTTATCGCTACCATTGTAAAATTTGCCGGAATGTCCCCTCGAGCAACGAGTTTTGAGCAGCTAGCCGGTGCATTCAAGGGCAATGTCTAAAATGCGTCCATTCGATCTGGTCTTCTGCATTCTCGCTTTCATTGCCTATTCGGAGCAAGGGATGGCTGCAAGCCGCATGCGACCGGCGCCCGTGGGGGCGCCGAGCGGCGCGCCACGAGAGTATACTGCGTTCGACGAATTCGACCTTACATCAGGATTCCTGAGGCTCGCATTTGGATCGGACATGCAGCGTCTGGGCGGGAGCGATGACCGTATCCGCAAATTCGATCACAGAATTGCTTTCCGCATTTCCAGCAGCGGGCACGTCGACCGTTCGGAAATGTACAAGCGCGTTTTGGATGATTTCATTGTTCGCGTGCCTCGAATCGACGCTGCCGTGGTCGACACCTCGACTGCACCGGACGTTATTGTACGTCTCGTCGACGCCAAAGATTTTGTTTCGTCGCTCGCGGCCGCTTTAGGGGATAGCACGGCGAGTGCATTCATCAATCAGACCAATCCGCGATGCACAACCAGGTCTCGCGCGGACGAACTTGGTCATCTCTTAAGAGCGGATATCTTCATTGTCGTCGATCGGGGTACCGACATCTTCCTCGACTGCGCGTACCATGAAACATTGCACGCACTTGGTCTGATGAACCACGCAGACGATATACCTTGGACAACACTCAACCAACACCGCAGCGTCGGTTACTTGTCCGTTTACGACCGCGCCATGTTACAAATGCTCTATGACCCGAAAATTCGCGCGGGAATGAACCGCCTTGACGTCCAAATGCTGTTGCCGCAAATAATACAGGGCTTAGATTAGACCCACTCCGCAATAGTTTACTCGTATTTGAGCCAAAATGACCCAAGCGAGGTTATCCAAGCTGCTCACCCTGGGAGGCGTTCTTTGCGGCGTTGCGTTTTGCGTCCCCGCCAGCGCGGCAACTGATTGCAAAAAGACAATCGACCGGTTCAACCTGGCCGTTGATGCGGGGCTTGAGAATGATGCCCAGGTCGAAATCGACAAAATCGCCGTAAGCGCTGAATGTGGACAGTTTCAGCTGGCTGCCCAGCGCCGGCTGGCAGCCCTGCGGCTGTCCGCCGCCCAGATACTGATGGCGCGCGGACGTCCGGTCGCCGACTACGATCGCCTGCTCGTTACCGCAGAAATGCCCGAAGTCATCTGGCAGGCCTCCGCGACCCTCGGCGAGGTGCGTTTTGGTGAGCGCCGTTTCGTTGACGCCGCACAAGCCTATGACCGAGCCATTGAAATCGTAAAGAACGAGACGCTGACGCCGACTTCGCCCGAAAAGTTCGAAATCGAAGGTTTGATGGCGCGATCCGCGCAGGCACGATTGCTGGCTGCCAACGTCATGCGCGCTGATGGGCAAACCCGATTTGTCCAAACTGCGCACGATCACCGTGACGGCACACTCGGTGGTGTCTTCTCGCGCTCGGTGCGAGGAATCACGCCACAGGCGGTTCCGATTCCGATCACTTTCGACTATGCCAAGACTTCCTTCACCCCTATCGGCAAACAGGCAGCAGAAGAACTGGCGACTGCGCTAAAAGAACAGCGTCCGGATCGCATCAAGCTGGTGGGCCACACGGATGTGCGTGGTTCGGCCGAAACCAACCTGAAGCTTTCGGCCGCTCGCTCTGAAGCTGTTGCCGCATATTTGAAAGAAGCCGGTGTAAGCACCACGATCGAGACGTCGGGTGTTGGCTCGAACGAGCCCCTGGCAATCCCTGATTCATCCGGTCTCAGCCAAGAAGATATCTACGCTTTAAATCGTCGGGTTGAATTCATTCGTCGATAGTCACGAGACGCGCGCCCATGCCGGCTTTGATCCCGAGACTTTGCCTTCTCGCTGCCATTCTAGCAACGACGCCGCTTGCTGCGAGCACGTTGGACAGCCTGCGCCTTCAAAATCCGGACGGTGGCGCAGTCAGAAGCCTCATAATTGGCATAGATGCCTATCAGCACGTGCGTCAGCTTAAAGGCGCAGTCGCCGACGCACTGGATATCGAAAAATCGCTGCGTTCGATGGGAATCGGCGATGTGACAACGCTCATCAATGCGGGCGCGAGTCGCGAGAACATTATGCAAGCGATCAAAGATCTGGTCCAGCGTACCGGACCGAATGATCTGATTGTCTTGTCGATCGCGGGACACGGTGCCCAAGAGCCGGAAACTGTCAAAGGTTCGGAGCCGGATGGTATCGAAAACGTTTTTTTGCTCCCGGGGTTCGAGCTCACCGCTCGAGGATCAAAGCAACGCATACTCGGAAGCGAGTTCAATCATTTTATTCGACAGTTCGAGTCGCGTGGTGCCAAGGTTCTTTTTGTCGCGGATACCTGCCACGGCGGCGGGCTTGCTCGCGAGATAGATCCGCGTGCCGAGGAAATGAGTTTCAGGCAGGTGCCGACATACACTTTGTTGGTCGATATGCTGAAACCCGTCACGGATGACCAGGAATCGGTAACGGATCTTGACCTCGATAAGACCACCTTTCTTGCAGCCGTCGATCGAAATACCAAAGCCCCGGAAATTCGAATCCCCGGTATTGACGGTTTTCGTGGTGCGTTAAGCTATGCAGTTGCCCGCGCCTTTGAGGGCAGCGCCGATGACAATCACGACGGCAAAGTGACGCTGAAGGAATTGTTCGCCAATGTTCGCCAGGTGGTTTACCAACTATCCGATCAGCGTCAGAATATCGTAACGAAGACATCGCCCGGCCGCCCGATCGATCGTGATGTTGTGTATCAGCTGACACGCGGAATAACTTCACCTGGCGATATCAAGATTTTGCCCAAGCCTGGGTTGCAGGCCCCCTCCGACGTGCAGGACAGTCCAGCGGTCCCGCGCGCGCAAGCGCCGATTCGACTTGCTGCCTTGGATGGGAGGACCGGTTATTTTGCAAACCTAAAGCCGCGCGACGTCATGATTGAAATTGTTCGACCGGTCGACAATCCCGATTTGATTTGGGACCCGAATTCTCACGATGTGATCGCTTGGGGCGATGTCGTTGCCTATAACGTCGATTCAACCGATCTTGCGAGCGTGATCGATCGAACGGCGGCGGTCAGAGAACTTAAAAAAATATCGGCTAAAGCTCCTCAGCTGCTTCGCCTTACTGCGGGCGATGAACAACACCACAACGATGACATGGTGCAAGTCGAATTGTCAGATGTCGCGCAGCGCTCAATCGTTCTGGTGAATGTATCTGGCGATGGGACGATTCAATTGCTGTACCCGCTTGGAACAGACCAAAATACTGCCTCAAGTTTCCAGATTTCGCTACGCGTTCGCGAACCATTTGGGGCCGATCAGGTTATCGCGGTAACTTCTACGGATCGGCTTCCTGAGCTCGAACAAGTGGTATCCGAGCTCAATCGTCGGCGGGCCCCCGGCGCGCTGATCAAGAGCATGATGCGTTACATGCCGGCGGATGTTCGAGTTGGCTCGATCGGGATCTTCACGGCCCCTTGAGACATGGTCATGTTCAAAATTCAAAAGTTATTGCAGCCGTTTATTTTGAGCGGCGTGCTGTGTATCGGACAGTATGCGCGAGCAGAAGAAGACGTCTCGCGCTTCGTTACCATTATCGATGGCGCTTCCAATCCTGCCGCAGCCCCTGCTGCCCCCACTGCCTCGCCTCCAACAGACGCCCCAACCTCAACTGCGAAGTCTTCCAACTCATCGATCGAGTCGGGTCAAAACCCTCCTGTGTCTTCAACAGAACGACTTCAATCGGAGCCGATTATATCTCCCTCGACGCCCCCGAAATCGGTTAACTCTGCAAATCTTGATACCCAATCACCGATCAAAATTGCGAACACCGCAGAGCTTTCCGTAGAAATGCTGCCCGGCAAGTCTGTCAGTATCGGCTCGCAAGTTTCATTTCGGATCAAGAGCAAGAAAGCCGGGTATGTGGTCCTGATAGATATCGACGCTAATGGAAAACTCACTCAGATTTTTCCCACTGTCGCCTCGCTGACCCGCAACTCCAGACCGAACGCTAATTATATCAAACCAGGGGTGCCGTTACTGGTGCCAAATCTCGCCAACGCCGAGGGTATAGCTTATGTTGTTTCGCCCCCCGCCGGTAACGCAATGGTCGTCGCGATGTGGAGCGAGCAAGCCGTACAAATACTCGATCTACCCGACATTCCGCCTGAGATGGCCGGCCAGGATGAAGCGCTTAACTATTTGACCAAGTGGGCGAGTCAACTCCGTATCCCGGAGAGCACGACCAACCGACTACACGAAGCCAAATGGTCATTCGACGCAAAGACCTACTCCATCCAATAATTACCAACGGCTTTTGTTGAGTATTCGCGGCGCCCCCAATCTGTTGAGCCGCCAGCCGACTTCGGTGTAGCGATCAACCGCATCGGCTCGTCATTTTCGCCCCGAAAAGTCCGACAACGCCTTTGGTTTACAAGGCATGTGCGCCTGGCCTCGCGAGCTTCCCCCGCCTGCGTAGAGGGTCCTGCCGTCCTTCGCCAAGCGCTTTTGTGTCGGGACCATTCATTTCCTCTTCGCCTTCAGCTGTTCGGGGCCCACGAATGCTTTGGCAGCTTGCTCGGCCTGCTTCCTGGTCATTCGACCCGTGGAATTGCGACTTGCAGGCTCATCCTCGAAATAGAAATACGTAGACGCGCCGCGCTGGCGAACTTCATAGGATTCGGGATGCTCAATGATGGTGAGCTGTTTCCCGTTCTTCGGTGTATTTCGCCACCCGCGGACCATATCCTACCGCCAACCGTTGCGCCCGCTGCGACTACCTGCCTTTTTGTCGAGGATGGAAGGCATCCTTTCCGGTATAATCTCAGCATCACAATGGGTAGGCTCGATATTGCGCCGCGATCTTTGCAACCCGGTGAAGCCGCGTTGAAACGCTGATCATGCCGCCCACGCCGCGATATTCACCGCCGGTGTATGTGATCCGGCTCACGGAAGAGCGCCAGACCGTATTCTACGTTTGCATCCGGACGAGGAGCGGAGAAGTGCACGCTGGCGGCTGCTTCGCGTGCACTGCAGCCAAACGGGTGCTGCAGCGGTTCAACGGGGGCCGGAAACCCAAGGTGCGTCATGACGACCTTACAAGCTATCTGTTTTGGAGCGATGCTCGCGTGGACGCCGTCGCTTGTTGTGTTGGTATTACTGCTTCGCGAGGCTCCGCTAGATGAGCTTCAGCACGACCCATCCTAAGGCACAGACCCATCCCGTCGTTGCCACACGTACCGCGCGTTTTTCGAGGAGCTCAGTCGCCTGGGCTACGTCGAGCGCCAAAACCTCGGCGTGGAACGGTACACCGGGGAAGGGCGACCCGAACGCTATGGCGGACTGGTCCGCGATGTCGTCAGCACGCATCCCGACTTGATTTTGACGTTGGGGGCGCTCGTCTATCGTTAGACTTCAAAATGGCGACGACGACGATCCCGATCGTGACGATATTGTTCGATCCGATTGCCCTAGGGCTTGTGGCAAGCATCGCGCGGCCGGGCGGCAACATCACAGGCGTTACTATCGCTGCGGCGAAAGGTCGGATTCCCACAGTTTAGCGCGAATTCGTCGAAGTTGGCGGACTGATGGCTTATGGGAGCGACCTAGCGGACATCTATCGCGGCCTCGCCAACGTCATCGGTACGATTCTTAGGGGCGCCAATCCGGGAGATATCCCATTTTACCAACCCACCAAATTCGAGCTGAGCATCAATCTCAAGACTGCGAAAGCGCTCGGTCTCAGCGATGCTGCTCGCCCGCGTATGCGCATGCAGGTTCACCGCCAGCGCGGCGAGATCAGGCGACTCCAAAGAGCAGGCATTTCCACGACATCTGCCGAAGCGTTGCTAGATCGGATGCTGAACAACATCGATGGGAGCGATTTTGACTGCCGGCAGCTTCCAGCAAGGCCACGCCTCTGTGCCATGTGACGGATGATAAATGTGCCGGTCAAACGTGATGCTCACGCGGCGACCTCTGTGCTGCGGTCGCGAAACCAGTCCGGAACGGTTTTCCAAAACACGTTCTGTTCCATCGGTTTCTACCGTGACTGGAGGGCGCGTTTTCCAAAAAGGGTGAGGACTTTCAAAGAGCGCAGAGAATTTTAAGTCCCTTGCGTCTACCAGTTCCGCCACGTCCGCTTTGGTCGTCAGATCAGATACTTAGCGCGTTTCCTGGCGAAGTGGAATGAGCTTGGCCGGGAGGGCGCGCTCCTTCCATAGTGGAGCGCGTCAGTTAAGGCAAAGCCTCAATGCCGACACCTGCCGGTGGTTTACGCAACCTCAATGTTGTCCGCTTACGAAGGTCGCATGATCGCTCGCATTTCCTTTTCCCGGCCGTTGCGGCGCGCAGCCACGGCGCTGGCGCTGCTCGGGCTCGCCATCGGGCTGAACGGCTGCGCCAATATGAGCGACAGCGTGACCTCGGCTTTCGCCGATCCTGCCAAATACGATCTGTACGAGTGCAAGCAACTGGAGACCGAGCGCAAGACGCTTGCCACGCGGGCGGCGGAACTGCAGGGCCTGATGGCGAAGGCCGAAACCGGCGTCGGCGGTTCTGTGATCTCGGAGCTCGCCTATCGCAACGACTACATCGCGGTCCGCGGGCAAACCAAATTGGCCGAAGAAGTCTGGCAGCGTAACAAATGCCAGGCGTCTGCCTCGGCCGCTGCGGGCGCCCCGGCGGCACCCGGCGCGGCACCTGCAACTGCCAAACGTGCGAAGCCGCCGATGCGGTCGGGCAGCGGGGTCCACTAGAGCAAGATCCGGAAAAGTGGGCACCGGTTTTCCCTCGGGACAAACGCGAAGCGTTTGCCCGGAGATCATGCTCAAACAAAAAGATAGAGCGGAATGACGATTCGAAGAAAAGTCATCCCGCTCGAGGCCCAAACAGACGACGATCGCGCATTCTCGCGAGCCCGGCTCACGCCCGCCAGTCGTAAATCCAGTCCTGTCGCGCCAGCACGCGCTTTGCGCCCATCGCCTTGATCGCGAGGTCGCGTGCGTAGGCCGCGGGGCCCGTGAGGTGATAGATGCGCCCCGATTGCCGCGCGGCGCGCTGCACCCGAGCGACGCGCGCGCGGCGCAGCCGCGCATAGTGTTTGAGCGCGGCCGGGATGCCGGCGGCGGTTTCTCCAACACCCTGGTTGAGACATTTTGCCAGCACTGCCGCGTCCTCGATCGCCATTCCCGCGCCTTGCGCCGCAAACGGAAGCATGGCGTGCGCGGCATCTCCCAACAGTGCGATGGCACCATCGGCCCATTCGCCGCCATCGGGCATCGTGAACAGCGCCCATTTCCGCCAGTCATCGACCGCGCCGATCATCATCCGGGCGGTTCCCGGCCACCTCGATGAGGCGAACGCGTTCTTGATCTCGCAGGTCTCGCCGGGTGCGCTCCAGCCCGGCCTGTTCCAGGTTCCCGGCACCACCGCGACGACGTTGATCTGTCGCGCGCCGGATATCGGATAAGCCACAAGATGCGCCTCCGGTCCCATCCAGAGCTGGACCCGGCACGAAGCATATTCGCGCGGTAGCTGCGAGGCGTCGATCGTTCCGCGCCAGGCGATCAGGCCGGAGAATTGCGGTTGTACCTGCGGAAACAGGTGATGCCGGACCGCGGACCAGATTCCATCGGCGCCGACCAGCGCCACCGCCACCACCTGCTGGCGCGTCGTGCCGCTGCGCTGGACCACGGTCAGTCCCTTGGCGTGGGGCACGACGTCTTCGAACTGGCAGCCGAGCCGCAATTCGATGTCGGGATGGTCGTTGACCTGGGCTTGCAGCGCCGCTTGCAGGTCGGCGCGATGCATCACCCAATAGGGCGCGCCGGCGCGCAACGTGGCGGCTTCGCCGAGCGGCAGGCGGGCGATCTCGCCGCCGCCTTGCGCGCTCATGATGCTGATGGCGTGGGGCGTGACGGCGCGTGCGGCGAGCCGGGGTTGCAAGCCGAGGTCGATCAGCACGCGGCTGGCGTTGGGTGAGAGCTGCAGGCCGGCGCCAGCTTCCTCGAGGCGCTCGGCTTTTTCGAGAACGACGACGCGAAAGCCTTGTCCCGCCAACGCAAGCGACGCCGTCAATCCCCCGATTCCGGCACCCGCGACGACGATCGTGCGTGAAGCGGCCACCCGGCCGGTCAGGCGACCTTGTCTTTCAGCACGCATTCGGGCGGCCGGGCTTCGCCGGCCTTGAGGTCGGCGGCGTAGCGATACAGGGTCGAGCAATAGGGGCAGATGATCTCGTTGTCGTTGCCAAGATCGAGGAAAACATGCGGATGATCGAACGGCGGATTGGCGCCCACACACATGAACTCCTGCGAGCCGATCTCGATGACGGAAACGCCGGCATCGTTGTGGAAGTGCGGAACGACATGATCGGACATTGTATTCACCTTGGGTAGCAATGGAGGCGGACGCAATCAGATATGTGCCGCAGGGTCGAAGTGCGGTGAACCATAGTGGCGGGTGTTGGTGATTCCCAGAGCCCCCGAGCGCTCATTTGCTCATGCAAATTCGACACAATATTGTCGTCGAGAGAAAGCCCTTCTTTCGTCGGGGCGGTTGTGTCTTAAAAGCGGCACACCATCTTGAGGAAGCGAAAACATCAGGGTTCCCGGCATGAATCGATGGCGGCTCGGATCGGCAGTGGCAGGCGCGGCGGTGTGCGCGATCGCGTGCGCGTTGCTGTGGCCGCGTGCGCGCGACGCCGGCGCCATTCTGGCGGCACAAGACGACCCGGCGGCACTTTCCGACGTTCAGCTTAATGCTGCCCTGCGGAATAATCAGGCCGTGATCGAGCAGAATATCGAGACGGCACTTGCCGCTGAAGACGCCGACCTCGCCAACAGCTTTGTCGATCTTGCCAGGGAAAAGAACATTCCGGTCAACGATGAGTTGTCGCGGCGGGTGGCTGCGGCCATCGTCGAGGAAAATTCGTCATCGCGTTTTGCAAAACGCTTTGCCACCGGGCTCGTCACCGGAAACGCCGACGATGTCGCGAGCCTGTCGGGCACGGTCGCCGGCGATCTGTTCGTGTTCGGCGACATCAGGGACGTGGTGCGCGAAGGCAAGCATATGGCGATGGGCGAGGACACCGATCGGTTGGTGCTGGGTCTCGCCGCTGTGGGCCTTGTGGTGACGGCGGCGACCTATGTCTCCGTCGGCGGCGTCGCGCCGGTACGCGCCGGTCTCACCCTGGTCAAGGATGCCCGCAAGGTGGGCCGGCTGGGCAAGGGGCTCACGCGATGGGCCGGCCGCTCCGCGCGCGAGATGGTCGACGCGCCGATGCTGCAACATGCGGTCGCGTCCGGCTCGGTGATGCGGCCGGCGCAGACCATGTCAGCGATAAGAGCGGCGTTTCGCGCCGAGAAGGCCGGCGCGCTGGTCCGCCTCGCCAAGGACGTCGGACGCGTCAGTGAGAAGGCGGGGATTCGCGCCGCGCAGGAAACGTTGAAAATCGCGGAGGGCCCGAAGGATGTCGCACGGGCGGCGCGGCTCGCGGAGTCCAAGGGCGGCCAGACCCGCGCCATCCTGAAGGTGCTCGGCCGCGGCGCATTGCTGCTGGCGGCCGGTGCGTTCGATCTCACGCTGTGGGTGTTCAGCGCGCTGCTGGCCCTGTTCGGCCTTCTGTCATCGATCAAAGCCACCACCGAACGCCTGACCATGTCTTGGCTGCTTCGCAAGAAGGCACGGCGGCTAAGAAAGCAAATGGCGGCTGCGGCTTTGCCGTCTGGGCCGTCCCTGGCGGGCGCGGTCGCGCACGGCTAAGCTTGCGACCTTCCATCGCCGATCCCTCTCCCAAAAATACGGATTAACCGATGCCGAGTTTTCATAACGGCGCAGTTGAGATTGCCTACCTCGACGAAGGCGAGGGCGATCCTATCCTGCTGGTGCACGGCTTTGCGTCGAGCAAGAATGTGAACTGGGTGTATCCGACCTGGGTTTCAGAACTGAAGAAACACGGTCGCCGCGTCATCGCGCTCGACAATCGCGGCCATGGCGATTCCGCCAAGCTCTACGATGCCGAACAGTATCACATCGGCACGATGGCCGGCGACGTCAGTGCGCTGATGGATCATCTCAACATCGAGCGCGCCGACATCATGGGCTATTCGCTTGGCGGGCGGATGACGGCCTGGCTGGCGCGAAGCCAGCCGCAGCGGCTTCGTTCGGCGATTTTCGGCGGCATCGGGATGGGCTTGATCCAGGGCGGCGGCCCAGGTGAAAGCGTCGCGGTCGCCCTGGAGGCGTCCTCGCTCGATGAAGTGACCGATCCGGTGGGGCGGACGTTCCGCGCCTTCGCGGACCAGACCCGCTCCGACCGCCGGGCGCTGGCGGCGTGCCTGCGCGGCTCGCGGCGACTGATGACCAGGGACGAGGCCGCCGGGATCACCGTGCCGGTGCTGATCGCCGTCGGCACGTCAGACGAGATCGCGGGCTCAGCCGCAGCCTTGGGTAAAATTATCCCGGGCGCGCAGGTGCTCGATATTCCCAACCGCGACCACATGCGGGCCGTTGGCGACAAGGTCTACAAGGAGGGTGTGCTGGAATTTTTGTCCCGCCGCCCGTGATCGCTGGCTTGATTTCCTGGAATTCCCGACCACTTTGAGCCGATGATTTGGGCCAAGGTGGGTTTCGGCTGACGTGATTAAAGTGTGCGACTTCAACGTTTTAGCGCGCATTTAAAGCCAAGGCCGCGGTTCATTTTTGACAAAGTCGCGCTAGGACAGCCGTCCGTCCGTCGTGCTATAATGCCCGGCGAAACAATTGAATTTGCGAGAGCAGCACATGGCAATGCATCAGATCAATCCGCAGGGTGCGAAATTAGCGGCGCTCGATCCGATCTGGGATCGCGTGCGCGGCGAGGCGGAAGACATCGTTCGCCGCGAGCCCGAGCTGGCTTCTTTTATCTATTCCACCGTGCTGCATCACGAACGGCTGGAGGACTCAGTGGTGCATCGCATCGCCGAGCGTCTCGACCATTCGGCGCTGTCGGGCGACTTGATCCGCCAGGCCTTTGACGAAGCCCTGCGCGACGAGCCCGATCTCGGCAATGCCTTCCGCGCCGACATGGTGGCGGTGTACGACCGCGATCCCGCGACCTCGCGTTTCATCGACCCGCTGCTCTACTTCAAGGGTTTCCACGCCCTCCAGACCCACCGTCTGGCGCACTGGCTCCATCAAAAAGGCCGCAAGGATTTTGCGTATTATCTGCAGAGCCGCTCCTCGGCGGTATTCCAGACCGATATCAATCCCGCAGCAATAATCGGCCGCGGTATCTTCCTCGATCATGCCACCGGGTTCGTGGTCGGTGAGACCGCTGTGATCGAAGACGACGTCTCGATCCTGCATGGGGTCACACTTGGCGGCACCGGCAAGGAGAACGAGGATCGCCATCCCAAGATCCGCCACGGCGTATTGATCGGGGCCGGCGCGAAAATTCTCGGCAATATCGAGATCGGCCATTGCGCCCGTATCGCCGCCGGTTCCGTGGTGGTGAAGGCTGTGCCTCACAATGTGACCGTGGCAGGGGTTCCCGCCAAGATCGTCGGCGAGGCCGGCTGCGCCGAGCCATCCCGCACCATGGATCAGATGATCAACGCCATCGGGCTTTGATTTTCCAGCGCGTATTCCGCAACTATGGATTTTTGCGATCAGAATACGCGTAAGGTATGAACTAACCGCTTGAATCGCGTTTGTGATTTGTGCAGATACGGCTAGCAGTTCGCTTCGTCTCGTCCTAAAAACTTGCCGAAACCTAAATCGCATTGGAGATTGCCGTGGACGTTCAGGAAGTCAGGAAACTCGACGCCTATCTCAAGCGCCTGTTCGGCAATCAGAAGATTCGCGTGGTGCCGCGGCCGAAAAAGGACGATTCAGCCGAAGTCTATATCGGCGAGGAATTCGTCGGCGTGCTGTTCGTTGACGATGAAGACGACGATCGCTCATTCCAATTCCAGATGGCGATCCTCGAGGAGGATCTGGTTGAGCAGGGCTGAGGCTTAGCCCGCACACGCCAACGTCATCCCTGCGGCCCATGCAATTGCAGCGTCAAGCGGTCCATCGCATTGGCCACGTCGCGCCATTGCGCGAGCCAGCTGCGGGGAAAGCGAAACGTCAGATCGGCCCCGTCGATGCGGCGTTCGCTCAGGCACATG
>Ga0193713_1000139_pt1 | contig 22844 bp, 21 predicted proteins | sample H3a2metaG_FD_143054 | JGI IMG/M metagenome (GOLD analysis project Ga0193713, IMG submission 143054) | Soil microbial communities from a riparian zone of the East river system, Colorado, United States - H3a2 | ecosystem: Environmental > Terrestrial > Soil > Riparian zone | place: USA: East River... | reverse complement strand
TTGCTCCTCGCGCTGTCGCTCGTCTGCCTGCTTCCGGACCGCCGTTGGCGGTTCGCGCCACTCGTCGTCGCGGCGGCGGGGTTCCTGGCGCTCCCGCTCTGGTCCGGGATCCTGGTGGAGACGGAAAGTGTGGGGACCCTCCCGGAATTTGCGCGCAAGTCGGACCTGCATCCTCCGGCCGAAGGGGCGGTTCTCCTCGTGGTCTACGAAAAGCCGGGGTGTCCGTACTGCGCGCTCTTCGCGTCGAGTTACGAGCCCAAGTTTGCCGCGGAATTTGGGAATCGCGTCGCCCTGAGGCGGATCGATGCGAGCGGCCGAACGGGACTGGGTCGGGTGCCAAGCTTCCTGATCCGCGGCCGAGACGGATCGCTGCTCGTCATTCGGGGACTGCCGCCGTACCGCGACCTGGCGTCGTTGGTGGCGCGCTAGCTACTTCCCGTATTTGCCCTTCAGCTCCTCGTAGTCCGCGCGGGCGCGGGTGCGTTCGTTCACGCCCTCGTTGATGGTCATCTCTTTCGTCGGGGCGTAGCCCCCGAGCTCCGGGTTGGCGAAGCAGTTCGCCTCCGCGGTGAGCGCGACGGAGCACCGGAGCACGTGGTGGTCCTTGGGGATATTCTCCAGTACCCACCACCAGTGATAGTGCGCCCAGTTCTTGCGGTCCAGGTTGAAGTTCGCGACACCGGCGTAGAAGCGCAGCTCGCCCATGCGGTTGGACGAGGGGTATCGGCGGATCGCGCCGTCGAGGAGTTCCAGCGCCTTCGCGTGCTGCTTATCGGCGAGAAGCCGATGCGCGCGTTCCATCGCGCAGTCGTCGGCGATCGCGAAGCGGTCGCCCTCGTTGAGGGCTTCGGCGGACGTGAGGCGCTTCTCGGCCTCGGTCCACGCGCGATCATGACGGGCCAGCGTGGCCAGGCGAAGATTCGCGCGGGCGGCCCACTCGCTTTCCGGCGACGCGGCGATCGCTTTTCCGTAGAGCGCCCGAGCCGCGTCCGAGGCGGCCGCTTTCTCGCGCGCCTCTCCGGCCCGGTACTGCGCCCCGGCGTCGCCGGGGGCGGCCTCCGCGGTAGCGATCAATTTCCGTTCGTCGGCGGAAGGACGATCGTACGCGGGATTTTCGCGGAGCGCGTCGCGGAGGGCGTCGTGGAACTTGTCCTTGTCGAACTGGATTTCCCGGGGGAGGAGCTTCAGCGCCGCGCGGCCGCCGGGGGAATAGACGACCGCGGGAGGAAGGCCGGACTTGAAGTCGGCGTCGTCCTTGAGCGTTTCGTTGTAGATCGCCGCGGCGTCGGCGTCGTACCCGGTCCGTCCCTCGCGGAAGCAGAAATAGAAGGGGACGAAGCGGGAGTTGATGAGGTCAATGATCCGTTTTTCGGCGAAGGAACTCCCTCGCAGGAGATCGCCGGCGGGTCAGCAGGTGCCGCGTTTGATATCGGTGGCGGCGTCCTCGTCGAGAATGACGCTGACGCCCTTGATGAGGAGCATCCGGTTCTGGTCGGTCGCCTTCTTCAGGGCCTCCTTGAACTGGCCGGCGTAGAAAAACTCGATGCGGCTCCGGTCGCCGGGACTGTCGGGATCCTGGAAGGCGACCGCGAGGAGGGCGACGCCGAGGAGGAGGCTCCGCATGGGGTCCAAGGTAGGCGAGGGGGCGAGGGTTGTAAAGTGCGGAAGGGCCGAATCAGGGTCTCGTTTGGGCGTTCCGATTCTTTTGACTTTTCACGCCGGGTTAGCGCGTATATATCCTGCTTCGCGGGAGGGCGTGGACGTTCCACGGCCCGCGAGGACGGACCCGTCATTCCAGGAGATTGACCATGGCAGGGATGAAGCACGGAGCCTGGTGCCACATCGAGATCCCGACCGGGAACCCCGAGAGCTCCAAGAAGTTCTACTCGGGCCTCTTCGGATGGTCGTTCACCCACGTGCCCGAGCTGAAGTACACGGTCTACAACGCGGGCGAGGGGGAGATCGGCGGAGGCCTCTTCGATCCGCCGCCCGGCGCGCCCCGGCACATCACGAACTACATCACCGTGGCCGATCTCGAAGCGGCCGCCCGGAAAGTCCCGGAGTTCGGCGGTCGCGTCATCACGGACCGCATGGAAGTTCCGGGCATGGGAAAGTTCCGCATCGTCGCGGACCCCGACGGCAACAGTTTCGGGCTCTGGCAGCCCAACCTGCCGGCCCCGTCGAAGAAGGCTCCGGCCGCCAAGCGGACGGCGCCGAAGAAGCCCGCCAAGGCCGCCAAGAAGCGGCGGTAGGCCTCAGAGTCTACGCGCGGGACGCCGGCGGTGCCGTGAGGCTCCAGGAAACCGCGGAGACCAGCAGCGCCCCGGCGACGAAGAGCCAGAGTCCCGGCTGGGTCGCCACGTTCACGACCCCGTTGAGCTTCGTCAGCACGACCGCGAGGCCGAGCGCGAAAACATCCGCCATTGCCCATCTCCCGACGTGGCGTAGCACGGCCATGATCCACCCGTGCGCCCGGCGGGACCGCCCGAACGCCCACAGGCCGACCGCCCCCGCGGCCTGGACGATCGGCGCCGCGATGACGAATCCCGCCACGATCACGGCCAGGAGCGCGTGACCTTCCCGGAACATCATCGCCGTCCCTCCCAGGACGGAGTACTCGTTCCTCCAGAAGATCCACTTGTCGATCTTCAGGAGCGGACGCTCCAGCCCCGCGGCCAGGAGGAAGAGCGCCGCGACCGCGAGCAAGGGGACCGCGATGGAGGGTCGCGCCGGGACGGGAGCGGCGGCCGCCGCGCGTCGCGCCCAACGAGACTGTCGTCGCGTCGCCGTCATCGAAAGAAGAATGGCCAGCGTGAAGACGTACGCGCCGACTTGCGGTGTCGCTTCAGAGAGAATCCCGAGATCGAGCGTGCCGACCAGGATTCCCACCACGAACACGTCGAGCATGGACCACTTGCCCAGGAATTCCAGCCACTTCAGCGGCGTCTCCCTCGAGGCCGCCGGCAGGGGAAGGAACCACAGGGCGTACAGCGAGAGGATCTTGGTCACGGGAAATATCACGGAGAAGAACAGGATGATCAGGCCGATGAAGACGTGCCCACCTTGGAGAAGGTCCGAGATTCCCGTGAGCACCGAGAACGTCGTATCCGTCTTCAGCGCCCACGAGAAATGGATGACCGGAAGGATCAGGCCCAGCGTCAGGGCGGCCGTCGCCAATACGAGCGGCCCGAGGACGTCAACTCGAAAACCGTGCGCGTGAAACTGGGAGACTCTCTCAAGAGTGACAGGACTGGCCGGCGCTTCCGGAGATCCATTGCCCCCGGCGGCCGGCGCCCGTGGCGGACGCCGGCCGCGAGCTGTCGCGGGCCGGAGGCCGGCCTTACGGCCTGGGCTCCGGCGGCGGATGGGTCGGATGGTGGTAGATCTCAATGTGCGTGTCGCAGAGTTCGAGCACCAACCAGACCACGATCACGAGGAGGGCCAGCGTCAGGGCGAATTCAACGAGGGCCCCGCCGGTGAACTGCGCCAGGTCGGGCGCCTGCGCCTCCCGCGCCGCGTAATCGTCCAGGGCTCCCGCGCACACCGTCCTGTCCGCGGCGCCGACGGGCATCGGCGTCGTGGCGGACAGCAGCGCCACGGAAAGCACGATCAGGGACGCCTTCATCCAACGCATGGGCGACCTCCCTTCTTGCTTACGGTCTTGCCGACTTCGACTTTTCCGGATCGTCCTCGCGGAACACGAGCAGGGTCAGGCGACCGGCCGGTTCCCACTCCCGCAGGAATCCGTCCAGCGCGTTCTGCCTCCACCCGGCCGCGGGATCCAATGTGACGACGATCTTTTTCTGGGGATGCCAGGCCACGACCACTTCGTAATGGGTCCGACCCCCCGAGATGAACGGCTTCACCATGCCGACGATCAGGGGCCGGCCCCGATTCAGCTCGCGCTCGAAGTCTTCCGTCTGTCCGTGGAACAGGTACGCCGAAAGCCCCTTGGACTTCGCGTGCTCCCGGAGATCGGCGGCCCGGATGCCCCCCTCGCCGGCCGGGCACGCGGCGAGGACCTCCTTGCCGTCCTCGTGGACTCCCCACCACGAGAAGATCATGGCCAGGGCCGCGGCCCCGCAATCCTCGGTGGACCCCTGCCGGATTTCGGAGACTCCGCGGACGGCGACCCAGCCCGGCTCGCGCCGGAGATCGGCCGCCTCGAAACTCTTCGCCGTGCCCAAGTACGAGCATCCGGTCAGGAAGAGCGACAGGATCGCGGCGGCGATCGGCAACGCCTTCAGATAGCGACTCTTCATGAGGTCCCTCCGACACCTCAATTGATGCGCGGGGCGCGTGGGACGTTACGCGGAATCAGGCCCCGCGAAACGTAACGCCCGCGGGAATCGCGCATCAATACGGACGGGGAGGAATAGGAGGAAGCCATGTGGAGATGGATCGGATTCCTGGCCGTCCTCGTGCTGGCCGCTTCCATGACGTCGTGCATCGTCACGACGCACGACGGCGTGGTCACCGGCGTCGAGGTCGTCCTGCCGGTGGCCCACGTCTGCGGCGTGGGCTGAGGCCACTACCAGTACCACGGGCAGTGGTACTACTGGCGCGGCCACGTCCACGGCCCCGGCTGCGGCCACGTCTTCGTGAACGGCGTGTGGAGGATCGACTAGGCACTCCTCTCGAGGGGCCCGGCCTGGGCTTTCCAGGCCGGGCCCTCTCTTTCCGGACCTTGAGGACCGAGATTGCGGCGGATTGCGGTTATAGTGGCCGCCGGGTCCGCATGACAGAATCCGTTTCGAGAATCTCCGACTACGAGATATTCCAGGACAAGATACTCGGGCAGGGCGGCATGGGGACCGTCTGCCGGGGCCGCCAGATTTCCCTGGGACGCGACGTCGCCATCAAGCTCCTCCGACCCGATTCGATCGACCTTCCCGAGTTCGTCCAGAGGTTCCGCCGCGAGGCGGAGCTCCTCGCCCAGGTCATCGACGGCAACGTCGTGCAGGTCTTCGGCGCGGGGGAATGGAACGGCCGGCAGTTCTACGCGATGGAGTTCGTCCCCGGCGACGACCTGGGGGCGAGGCTGCGCCGCGGCGACCGGTTCGCGCCGGAGGAGGTCCTGCGCATCGCCGAGGGGGTCGCGAGGGCGCTGCGCGCGGCGTGGCGCTTCCGCATCATCCACCGCGACATCAAGCCCTCCAACATCCTGATTTCGCCCGACGGCACCGTGAAGGTGGCCGACTTCGGCCTCGCGAAGAGCCTCCGGAATGACGCCGCCCAGTCGGCCGCCGTCGCCGGGACCGCGCGTTACCTTTCGCCCGAGCAGGGCCTCGGCCTGGCCACCGACGTGCGCTCCGACATCTACTCGCTCGGCGTGGTCCTCTTTGAGCTCTCCACGAACCGCACCCCCTTCGAGGACGAGGGGATCACCTCGCTCATGTTCCGCCACGTGCACGACCAACCTCCCTCCCCGCGTGCGGTGGATCCCACGGTGCCGGAGCCGCTCGAGCGGCTGATCCTGAAGTGCCTCGCCAAGCAGCCGGGGGACCGGTTTCAGAACCCCGAGGAGCTGCTCGAGGGCCTCACCAGGACCCGACAGGAAATCGAGGCGGGCACGGGCGCCCCGGGTCGGCGCCGACCCCGGCGGCTGGCGCTCCTGGCCCTCACGCTCCTGGTGGCCGGCGGTGCGGCCTTTGCCGTGGCTTGGAAGTTCTACATGTCCCCGGTGTCGGATCGGGAGCGGAACGCGCAGGCGGTCGAACAGGCGATCGGACTGGGGGACTATCCGGAGGCGATGAAACTCGCCGAGCGCCACTTCGGGCTCGAGTCGCCGGAGTACAAACGGGCCCGTGAGCGCTACCGGGAGGCCCGCTTCAAGGAGTGGGAAGCCAAGGCCGCGAAAAAGATCGAGGAGCGCGACTGGAAGGAGGCGGTCCGGGCCTACGAGGTGATGCTCGAATTCGCCGACAAGGCCCGGCAACCGGAGGCCTCCGCCGGCCTGGAATTCTGCCGCGACCTCCAGGCGGCGGCCGAGGCGGAAGCGGCGGAAGCCTGGGAGCGCGCGATCGAGATCTACCGGAAGCGTCTCGCCGCTCCCGGCGCCCTGAAGCCGTACCTGGAGCAGGCGCTCAATCGCGCCCAGGCGGGACAGCGAAAGCCCGCCACGACAAGGTGGACGTCGCCCGCCGCGAGGGCGGAAAACTCCTCGAGGAGGCCGTGAGGCTGCGCAAGTCCAGGTCATGGAGCGAGGCGCTCCTCGCGATCCGCCGCGCCCGGGAGGAATTCCTCAAGACGGGAGAGGTCTCCTCCGGGGTGACTTCGCTCGTGCGCGAGATGGAAGCCGCCGCCAACACCCCTCCGGGCTTCGTCTTCATCACGACCGGGCCGTTCCTCATGGGCTCGGAAACAGGTCCGGAGGAAGAGCGGCCGCGGCACACCGCCGAAACGGTCGCCTTCTTCATCGGCGCGCGGGAAGTCACGCGCGCGGAGTACGGGAAGTTCCTTGAGGCGGTCCGGGCCGGGAAACACGAGACCTGTCCGCCCGACGAGCCGCCCGACAAGAACCATACACCGGAAGGGTGGTCGGCCGACCTGCCGCAGAACGAACCGGTGACGGGCGTCGACTGGCATGACGCCGCGGCGTACGCGAAGTGGGCGGGCGGACGACTTCCCACCGAGGGTGAGTGGGAAAAGGCGGCGGCCTTCGATTCCGAGGCCGATCGCAGCCGGGTCTATCCCTGGGGGGACGCCTTCGATCCGCAGGCCAAGGACATCTCCGCGTCCGGGTGCTCGGGCATGGGTAGCGGCCCGCTGGAGTGGACATCAAACGTTTTCGAGGCCTTCCCCGGATCCTCGACCCATCACGGCGATTTCGGCAAGGGGTACCGAGTCCTGCGAGGGGGTGTGGCGGCCGGGGACGATTCGAGGACCACGGCCCGCGCCGCCCGACGGATCGGCAAGCCGGCCGATCGACGGGACCGCTCGTTCGGATTCAGGATCGTGAAGGACCTTCCCTAGGAGGGCCTGGGGGAGTTTCGAGATCCCAGATTCCAGGTTCCAGCTTCCCGAAGTTACCAGCTTCGGGCCTCAAAGCGCGGTGTCACTTGGATTCGTTCGAGGTTTCGGGCTCGCGACTCGAAACTTCAGAACCTGGGATCTGGGATCTGGAATCTGGAAACTAACCCGCTACCCTGGTCTCACGCCCGGGGAAGGGAGGTCTCTTCCTCGCGCAGTTTCTCCCGCAGGACGGCCCGGGCCCGGTGGGCCAGGGCCCGCAACGCTCCCGGCTTGCGGGTGGTGATCCGCGCGATCTCCTCGAAGGCCAGCCCCTCGACGTAGTGCAGGACGAACACTTCGCGCTGCGGTTCGGTGAGGAAACCGAGGGCGATGGCCAGTCTCCGGCTCGTCTCATGGCGCAGGAGGCTGGTGAGGACGCCTCGTTTCGGCGGGCCGTGCGGGCGGGCGGCCTCGAGCGCCGAGGTCTCGGCGAGCGTTTCACGGATCTGCCGGCGCCGGATCCTCTGCCGGCACGCGTTCAGGGCGATGGCGCAGAACCACGCCCGGGGTTCCGACTCCCCCCTGAAATCGGCGAGGTGTTCCAGCCCGGCGGTGAAGGTCTCCTGGACGGCGTCCTCGGCCGCCTCGGCGTCGTGCAGGATGAGGTAGGCCATCTGCCAGATGCCGGCGGCCCGATGCTCGAACAGCTTTCCGTACGCCTCCCGGTCGCCCTTCCGGGCCATCTCCATGAGTTCGGAGTCGGCCTTGGACGGCTCCCCGGTGAGCTGGAGCGCCGTTTCGTCCGCCTTCCGCGCGAGCATGTCGGCCAGCCGCGTGGAGCGGTCGGGGTCGGTCATTCAGGTCCTCCTCGTCGGGTCCACTCCCTAATCTACTGATTATCCCCGACCCGGAAAGTTATGGGGCCCCAATAAAAAAAATGCGCGGTCCCGGCCTGGGGGGCCGGGGCCGCGCTTCGTCAGGGGATGGCTGGCGAGAGATTACTTGGGGGTATCCCCCTGCCGGGGCTTGGGAGCCTCGTCCGCCTTGACGGTTTCCTCCCCGCCGTGGGGGAAGGTTCCGGATTTCTCGCAGGTCCGGGCGACCTTGCCGTCGCACGGATCCTTGAGGTGGCGCACGCCCTTCTCGGTCAGGCTCGACTGGCCGCACGCGTCGCATTTGTACATCACCCTCGAGAGGAGGGTGACCTCGGCGCAGCAGTCCTTGACCTCGGGCCTGCAGCAGCGGCGGGAGTGGAGGACCTCGCTTTCGCCGTGCTTGTGGCAGCGGAACGCCGTCTTCACGCAGGCGGAGACCTGCTGGACCTTCTCCTTGCACTTCTTGCAGGCCCCCTTCTCGATGTCGGCCTCGGACGGGAAGGCGTCGCACCGCTCGCAGTAAATGCGCGTCTCCACCTTGGCCAGGTCGCACTTCTTCGAGTCGGCCTGGGTCCCCGGCTTGTCCCCGGGGGTGTCCTGCGGATAACCGAGGCTCGCGGCCAGCACGAGTCCCAGCGCCACGCATCCCACGGTTTTCATTCGGCCTCCTTTCTGGAACACCGCCAATGGGGATGAGGCGGAGCCCGGAATGTGACGCGGATTTTTCGATTTTCAACGAATCTTGATGGGGTTCGGACTCCCCTTTGAGCCTTCATCTTCCCTTTTTGCCTCGAAGCCCGAAGCTTCTTGAGCTGGGAACTGGAAGCTGGGAGCTCCGCGAGATCGAGCCTTTCCGCCCCCTTCTCAGAAGCACCAGAGAATCTTCGAAATCAATGTAACGGATTCGCGCCCGGCGGTGTGGTAAGGGCAATGGTGGGGTTATCGGGGTCGGCTCCCGCCGATCCTCAGGCCGCGAAATCGATGGAGGTGGTTGTGGCATCGAGATTCCAAGCTCTGGTGGCGGTGCTGGCGCTTTTCGTGGGAAGCGGGATCGCGTCGGCCCAGGTTTCGCCTACGGGTACCTGGGCGAATGAAACCGGCGGCCAGCAGTTCCAGTACGGAACCGGCGCCTCGGACGGGACTTATCTCTACGTCTTCGGCGGGTACCAGTACGGGGTGAGCTACAACTACCCCCAGTACTACCAGGCGTGCGCCCGGTATGACCCCGTAAACAACTACTGGTCGACCATGGCCTTCCTGCCGGTACCGCAGTACTACTGCGCCGGCTCGTACTCCAACGGCCGGGTATTCTGCTTCGGCGGGTACAACCCCACGACCGGCCAGTATTTCAACCGGATCGATGCCTACTCGGTCGCCGCGAACACCTGGACCACGTTGAGCGCGACGCTCACCACGACCCGGTACCTCCTGGCCGCCGCCGCGACCTCCACCGACCTGGGGGAACGGATCTACATCACGGGCGGCTACTACAACGGCTACACCAACCAGAACGACGAATTCAATCCCTCGACCGACACGGTGACGGCTCGGGCCACCATGCCGTACGGCCTGTACCAGCACACCATGGCCGGCGTCCCGGCCCTGGGGAAGGTCTACGCGCTCTGCGGCTACAACTCGCAGAACAGCCAGTTGAGCGCCGTCTGCTACGAGTTCACGCCCCCGACGACCGCCTCGGGCACCGGCTCCTGGGCCACGAAGGCGCCCATGGTGAACAGCGGCGGGACCCAGCAGGCCCGTTATTCCCCCGTCGCCATGAGCTTGGGCAACCGCGTCTACGTGATCGGCGGAAACAGCACCAATCAGAACTACGAGTACAATCCCCTCACCGACACCTGGACCCAGCGCGCCAGCTGTACCTACAACAGGTACTATTTCGGCGGCGCCGCGATCGCCAACAAGGGCTACATCTACGGAGGACCCAGCGCCTCGACCCAGTGCGAGGAATTCACGCCGCCGAGCTTCGGCTTGCCGCCCAATGCGCCGACCAACGTCAACCAGACCGGCAGCCAGGCGGGCTCGGCGCTCCAGGCCCAGACCGATCCGATGGTGCCCGATGGCTGGACCAACAACCTGATCAGCTTCTCCGCCAACGTCACCGACCCCGACGCCGGCCAGCAGGTCCGCCTCCGCGTCCAGGTCAAATCCGCCTCCGCGCCCACGTGGGCCGGGGCCGCCACCATTGACTCCGGCCTGACGAACCAGGGCCTGATCACCGTGAACTACACCATTCCCACGGGCGGAGACTTCGACTGGCGATACCGTGTCGAGGACACGTACGCCAACTCCTATCCGGCGACACCGGGGACATGGGTCGAGGCATTCGGGAACGCAAGCAGCCCCGATTTCCGCAGCGACCAGGTGCCTCCCGCCGACCCGCTCGCCCAAAACCCTTCCAACGTGGACGTCGAGGCGGGCCACCCGGTGGAGGGCCCGGTTGTCCTGCATTGGACGGAGTCGACGGACAACGGTCCCACGTCGGGCATCTCTTACGAACTGCAGGTGGCCCGCGAAGGCGGATTCATCGACATCGAGGCCCAGATCTTCTCGTCCGCCGGAACGTCCGCCTACCCGGTGACGCTCTCCGTGGCCCGCACCAACAAGTTCTGGCGGGTCCGGGCCAAGGATATCGGCGGCAATCTCAGCGCCTGGAGCCCGTCCCTGACCTTCCGCGTGGTGTACGACGACAAGCTCGACCACGGCGCGGGCGACGCGAAGAAGTCGTGCGGCTTCGGCGCGACCGCGGCGGCGCCCTCGGTCGCCCTCGCGCTCCTGGCCCTGGCCTTGATCGGCCTCGGCTTCGGACGGAGGCCCGCCCTGAAGTAACCTTCACCACGACCACCACCACCGGCCCGACGGGGCGTCGCTTTGATGTCCCGTCGGGCCTTCTTATTCAGGTTCAAAGTTCAACGTTCAAGGTTCAAGGTTCGTCTTGATGCGACCCGGGGGAGGGGGCAATCCCTGTAACGCTCCTGTAGTCCGCGGTGTAGTATCCGGAGGGTGGTAAAGCCTACTGATGAGGAGGTGGTGGAGGCTGCCCGGAGCGGGATCCCTGACGCGTGGACTGAACTTGTACGACGTTTCGTGAAGCCGGTGCACGCGCTCTGCCTCCGTTTCGTGAGGAACGGGGCGGAAGCCGAAGACGCTTGCCAAGAGGTGTTCGTGCGTCTCATCCAGGGAATCAGTCTCTACGAACGGACCGGCCGGTTCGCCCCGTGGCTCTTCCGGCTCGCCGCCAACGTCTGCCGCAACCACCTGAGATCCTCCGGCCGGCGCCGGGAGCGGGAGATCCTGACGGCGTCGGATCCCGAGCCCGTCGCCAATCCCGCCTCGGAGGCGGAGCGGCGCGAGGCCGTCGTGCAGCTCAAGGACATCATCGATTCCCTGCCCGAGCTCTACTCCGTTCCGATGTGGCTGAAATTCCAGCAGGGCTTCACCAACGAAGAAATTTCCCAGGTGCTTGAGCTGCCTTCCAGTTCCGTCCGCGTCGTTCTTTTTCGCGCCCTGTCGATGGTCCGGGATCGCGCCTATTCGGGGAGACAACCCTCGTGAACGTCCATCTTGACTTGGAACGTCTGACGTACCTGGCGTACGGCCTCATGGGCCCGGATGAGGAGCGCAAAGCCTTGTTGCATGTCTCGGGCTGCCCGGGCTGCGCCGAGACGGTGCGGCGACTCGAGGCGGAACGCGCCATGGTCGTCGATGCGACCCAGTCGCCGGAGCCCGGCACGGCGCTCATCAAGAAAATCAAGGACCTCGTCCAGGAGCGGTCCTCCGCCGTCCGGCGCGCCCGCGCGAGGCGGATCTGGATGTTCTCGATCGCGGCGAGCGCCCTGGTCGTGATCGGCCTGGCGTTCGCATCGAGGATGAACCGGATCGCCGAGGAGCGCGCGGGCATCAACGCGGGCCGCGTCTCCGTCCAGCGGGGCGACAAGTGGTTCAGCGAAACCACGGGCTACGTGCCCGCCTCGGGAGAGCGCCTCCGGGTCGAGGGCTCGGCGGGAGCGACGCTGCGGCTTGAAGAGGGCAGCCTGTTCCAGCTCCGGCAGGGAAGCTTGGTCGAGTTCCGGGGAAACCGCGGACCCAAGGCGGTCCTCCGGCTGCTCGCGGGCGAACTCCATTGCAACGTGGTTCCCGATCCCCGGCCCTTCTCCATGGAGGCCGAGGGGGCCACGCTCACGGTGGTGGGGACCGAGTTCATCGTCCATGTGCTCGAGGATACGCCCGCGTTCCAGCCGGAGGAGCGGATTCCCCGGCCCCCCACGGTGAGCATGCGCGTGATTTCCGGCGTCGTCGTCTTCTCCACGGGCGGCGGGCAGATCCGCGTGCCCGCGGGGTGGATCGCTCTCGCCGGGGCGGCGGGGGCTCCGTGGTTGTGGGGCACCGAGGAGGAATTCCAGCGGCTCGTGAACCAGGCCATGGGGAAGGCGATCACCCAGATTCTCGGGCAGGCCGTGAAGTCGGTGGGTCCAGAGGGCGCGTCGCGGGACGCCGCCTGGAGGGATCGGGCCGATGAACCGGTCAAGGAGCTCGTCGGCGCGGTCCCCTGGACCAAGCTGGCCAAGGCGCTGGTCCAGTACCACCGGGAGATGGAAAGCGCGGTGAAGGAACAGCGGACCCTCAGGGTCGAGGGCGATGTGAAGACCGACCTGGAATTCGGATGGGGCAAGGTCCAGGCGCTGGCGCGGGAGTTGCCCGTCAATGAAGATTTCATGCTGGCCTGCCGGAACCGGCTGGCGTCGGTCCCGTTCGTGGAGGCCGTCATCGTGGCCCTCGCCGAGGAGCCCCTGACCGAGGCCCAGCGGCGGGGCCTGCCCGTGGCCGAACTGGTGGACAGCCTCCTGCCGCTCATCGATCCCTCGGCGCCGGCGCTCGCGAAGTGGAAAGTTCGGGCGGAACGGACGCTGAAATTCGTCCGGCAGATGAAGGAGATCCTGACCGAGGACCAGTTCGGTCACCTGGCGCAAGGCGTCGGGCCCTCGTGGTTCATGAAGGAGCAGGACTACAAGGTGTGGATGGTCGAGGGCGCCTCGGTGGAGGAGGCGGCCGACCGGGTCGTTCGAATCTGGAAGGAGCAGTTCCGGCTCCCGCCTCCCGTGGAGGCGGCCCTGGGCACGATCGCGACCCAGCACGTCCGCAACCACCTCGAGGAGCTCAAGAAGTTCCAGGGGACGCATCCAGGCGCCGTGACGGGGATCGGGGAGCTGGAGCTGTCGATTCTTCTCCTGGAACTCCAGGCCGCGGCCGAGAAGCGCGTCTCCCTGATTCCATCGCTGAACGAAGAGACCCGGAAGCGCGCGATCGCGGGCTCGAATTCCCTCATCCGGATCAAAGTCACTGCGGGAAAGTAGGCGAGCCCGACGGATTACCGGGCTTGGGCCGGCCCTAGCCCCGGTAGGCCTCCTGCAGTTTTTTGATGTCGAGCTTGATCATCTTCAGCACGGCCTGCATGACGCGGTTCGACCTCGCCGGGTTCTTGTCCGTCAACATCTTGAAAACCACCGTGGGGACGATCTGCCACGACACGCCGAACTTGTCCTCGAGCCAGCCGCATTGCACGGGTTTTCCCCCCGCGGTCAGCTTGGCCCAGTAGTAGTCCACTTCCTTCTGGCTCGCGCAGTTCACGACGAACGAGATGGCGGGCGTGAACTTGTACGTCGGGCCGCCGTTCAGAGCGATGAATTCCTGGCCCTCGATCTTGAATGAGACGGTCATGATCGAGCCCTTCGGCCCGGGGGTGCCCTCTCCGTACCGGGAGACGGCTCCGATCTTCGAGTTCTTGAAAATCGACGTGTAGAACTTCGCCGCCTCTTCGGCCTGGGTGTCGAACCACAGGAACGGCGTGATTTTATTCGCCATGGCGCACCTCAGATTGTGGGACAGGGAGACATCGTGCCCGAATGGGGACTCCGTACCCTAACTTAGAAAAATCTCCCGGCGGCGTCGAGGCCGGGCCTCGACGTGCAGCGGGCGGCCATATCAAGGATGTGCAACCCCCGGAAAGCGCCATCGTAAATAGAACTGTCTGGCGGATGCACCATTCGCGCCTATCGACATCGGTCGCTTCCACAGGAGGTGATCCAATGGACCATTAGGGGCCCGCGCTCCATGACCCTCAACCCCGGATCACCCGGGGGTGAAAATCGTGAGGGCGCGGGCGGATCACTGTCGTCCAACGGCTGGTTTCTCTTCTCGTCCTTCCAAACCAGCGTTGGCCGGTCCTGTCATCAAGAGTAGACAACACGAGGTCATTGTGAAACATCTCAATCCCGAACTGGAAAAACTCGAGTCGCGCATCGCCCCGACCCTGGTGCCGATCATCGACGTCATCCTCGGCGGCGGGTGCGGCGGCGGCGACGGCACCAATACCAAGGGCAGCTGCTCCAACAGCCACGGCTCCGGGAGCCACGGTTCGAAGAGCAGCGGATCGAATGGTTCCGGCAGCACGTGTAGCTAAAAAGCACGGCAGCTGAGATCACCGAACCCATGGAGCAGGGAAGGCCGCCTGGCCAGCGGCCTTCCCAAGCTCGATGGGCGGCGTGGGCTCGGCAATCGACGATGCGGCCTTTCGGGGATGGCGCCATCGACCCGGCCCAATTACCGGCGGCTGAACCCGGATGAACTCCAGCGCCCCCAAATTCCGAAGCGATCTCGAGTGCCGCCCGCAGGAGACGGCCAACGGGACGGCGCTGGTGGTGAAGGACCCGGTCAGCGGAGAGTTTTTCCGATTCCAGGAAGTCGAGCGGTTCATCGCGGAACAGCTCGACGGGGACAATTCGCTCGACGTCATCCGGCTCCGGTCGGAGCAGAAATTTGAGGCCGCCCTCGCGCCGGAAGCGCTGGCGGGGTTCGTCAAGTCGCTGGACGAAAACGGGCTGCTGGAATCCGGGCCGGGGGAGCCCGCCCGGCGGCGCCGGAAACGGGGACGGCTCGCGGGGGGGCCGCTCAATCTTCGATTCCGGCTGTTCGATCCGGAGCCGATCCTCAGTCGCCTCGTCGGTCCGGCCCGGCTCCTCTTCACGCCTGGATTCGTCATCATCTCCGCCGGGCTGATCGCGGCGGCGATGGCGGTGTGCGTCTTCCAATGGAACGCGCTGATCGCCGAGGCCTCGTCCCTGTTCCAGCTTTCGGCGGTGCCCCTCCTGGTGGGCGCCGTCTTCGCCGTCATCACCGCCCACGAGTTCGCGCACGCGCTGACATGCAAGCACTTCGGCGGCCAGGTGCGGGAAATGGGATTCCTGCTCCTGTATTTTCAGCCGGCGTTCTACTGCGACGTGAGCGACGCGTGGCTCTTTCCTGAAAAGTCACGGCGCCTCTGGGTCGGCTTCGCCGGTCCGTATTTCGAGCTGTTCCTGTGGGCGCTCGCGACCCTGGCCTGGCGCGTGACCGAGCCGGGAGCCTGGATCAACCAGGTCGCCCTGGTGGTGACGACGACCTCGGGGATCAAGACGATCTTCAACTTCAACCCGTTGCTCAAGCTCGACGGGTACTACCTCCTCAGCGACTATCTCGACATTCCCAACCTGCGCAAGAAATCGTTCACCTACTTCGGGGACTTTCTCAAGAGCATCGGCGGATGGCTGAAACCGCTGCCGGCGGTGCCGCCGCGGGAGCGCCGGATCTTCCTGGCCTACGGCCTGAGCGGGTGGTTCATCTCCATGGCATTCCTGTGCTACGGCGCCCTGGTGGTCGGGCAGTACCTGATCGCCGAAGGGAAGGAGCTGGCGTTCTTCGGGTTCATGGGCCTTCTCGGCCTCCGGTTCCGTCGCAAGATGGGCCGGATCTCCGGCGAAAAACCGAAGGAGGCCGGGGCTCCGCCCCCGCCTGGGCGTCCGTCCCCGAGGGTGAGGCGGCGGTTCCTCTGGCTCGCGGCGGCCGGGGCGACCCTGCTGCTCTTCTTCGGCGTCGACATGGAACTGCGGGTGGTGGGATCCGTATCCGTCCTGCCTCAGCACAACGCCGACGTGCGCACGGAGATCGACGGCGTCATCGAGCAGATCTTCGTGGACGAGGGCCAGCGCGTGGCCAAGGGGGATCTGATCGCCCGGCTCATGGGCCGGGAATACCGGTCCGATCATCAGAAGACCGAGGCGGACATCCAGCAGGTGCGCGCCCGGCTGGACCTGTTGACCGCCGGTCCGACGCAGAAGGAAATCGACGTGGCCCGGAGCGTCGTCACCAAAACGCAGGACCGGGTCGGGTTCGCCAAGGGCCGGCGGGAGCGCTGCGAACTCCTGTACAAGGACGACCTGATTCCCCTCGACGACCTGGACTCGGTGCGGGAGATCGAAACGGCCGCTCTCAACGAGCTGGCCGAAGCCAGGAGCAGGCTCCAGCTCCTGCTGGCCGGGAACCGGCCGGAGGAAATCCGGGCCGCGGCCGCCGACCTGGCGCGGCTCGAAGCGCAAAAAAGTTTTCTCGAGGGACAGTTGCAGAGGCTCGATGTGTTCAGTCCGGCGGCCGGGGTCGTCACCACGCCAAGCCGGCAGCTCACAGGGATGGCGCGCCAGGCCATCGTGAAGGGCGGCCTGATCGCCAGGGTGTACGAACTCGAAACCGTGACGGTGGAGGCGGTCATTTCGGAAAAGGAGATCGCCGACGTCAAGGTCGGCCAGACCGCCGCCATCAAGGCCCGCGCCTACCCGGAACGGCTGTTCTACGGCCGGGTGACCCAGATCGCGCCGACCGCGCAGGCCACGGGCACCCCAGACTCCCTGGGCCTGCCGTCCTCGGGGACGCCTCCCCCGGCCGACGGCGACAAGTCCGCCATGAGGATCCGGGTGCTGACGGAGATCGACAACCGCGACGGCCTGCTGAAGGCGGGCATGACCGGCATGATCAAGATCGATTGCGGGGAGCGGCGGATCGCCGACCTCATGATGCGACGCCTGTCGCGCACGTTCCGCGTCGAGTTCTGGTCCTGGTGGTAAGCGGGAGATCCGCAACCGGAGGAAGACCATGGCCGCAACGCCGGAACCCCACGAGATGGAAGAGCCCGCGAAGCGCGACTCCGGGGCGGGACTGGACCTGGAGGGGATCGAGCCCCTCTCCGCCGGGGCGCGAGCGCCGCGACCGTCCGGCGCCCGGCCCGCGGTCGAGGCCGACGAATACCTGTACCTGATCGGGCGGCCGAAGCGGAAAGAGTTCCTGCGTTTCATGCGCGACACCGCCGTCGATCCTCCGAACGACGACATGCTCGGCGCGGAATGGGAGGCCGCCCGGAACCGAATCCTCGAGCTCGAGAAGAGCGAGGCCGGCGGCGCGGACCATCCGAAAATCACGAAGCTCGACGTGGATTCGAAATACCGGCCGCTGCTGGTGGAGTTCCTGAAGGACCCGTTGATCCAGCATGGTTTCAACACTGTCCCGACGGAAGTGGCGTTTGTCGAACTGGACCGGATGGTGGTGTACCAGAACCACATCGACCTCACGTTCGTCCGCGAGCTGCAGAAGCGCCTGGGCCCCGCGCCGAGCGACGAGAAAGTCTTCACCGCCTGCCTGCCCTTCGACCACCCGAACCCCCCGGCCGAGTGGTCGCGTCTCGATGCCGAGAGCTTCGTCTTCGTCTCCCGCTCCAACGACCTGCGATATCTCGGGGCGATGCCGCTGAAGCCCGAGCATCTCCAGGGGTGTCCGCCTCACGGCAGCCTGGTGGGGGTCGTGGGGCTGGCGGTCGGCTTCGGCTCCAACTTCATGAATGCCCTGTATTGCGAGGGGCGGCTCATCCTCAACAACGGCAGCCACCGCGCGTACGCGCTGCGCGAGATGGGGGTCACGCACATTCCCTGCATCGTCCAGCATGTCTCGAACCGCGACGAACTCGAAATGCTCGCGTCGTCGAAGGTCCGTCGGGACCCCGACCTCTATCTGAAACACCCGCGACCGCCGATGCTCCGGGATTACTTCGACCCGCGCCTGCGGAAGGTGACGCCCGCGCGGCGGCGGGTGCGCCAGATCCGGGTCCAGTTTTCGATCAGCGAGTGCTTCGTCCCGGGCTTATAGGGGAATCCGCACCACTCCCTATCGGACCGCGTGGCGCGGCGCGAGGTTCGACTCGACCAGGATCCCGTGGTGTGCGAGGAGGATCCCGGTCGCGTGCCGGTGGCGCGCCCATGCCATGGAATGGTCGACCCGCGCCCGCACCTCGTTCGTCAGGGCTTCCGTCATCTTCGAGCGCGCGTCGAGCACGTGGAACGTCGTGCGCAGGCCCAGGTCGCGGCGGTTTTCCTCCCCCTCGAACTGCTCGCGCGCCAGGGCCGCCGCGGTGCGCGTGGCCCCGATCCGCTTCTCGGTCGTCTTGATCTCGCGGACCGACTCCCGCACCTCGACGAAGATCTGGTCTTCGAGGTTCCGCCGCTGCAGCAGCAGGCGCCGACGCTCCAGCTCGCCCTTCCGGACCGCACCGGAGGCCGTCCGGTTCTCGATCGGGATCTCGAGCGAAATCCCCGCGATCCACGAATACGTGCCGGCCGACCGGAGCTCGTCCGCCGCCCTGCTGAAGCGGTCCTCGATGCCCGTGAACGATCCCGAGGCGATCGCGTTCAATCGCGGCAGCGCGTCGTTGCGCGCCTTCTCGATGATCCGCTCCTGGCTGTCGATCTGGACGAAGACCTGCCGGTACTCGGGCCGCTTCTCGAAGGCCTCCCGGAGCCCGCGCTCGATCGCCGCCCGCTCGTCCAGCTCCGTCTCCGGTACCGGGGGCGCGTCGATCGGCAGGATGGAGACCTCTTCATGCAGGAGCGCGGGATCGACAAGCCTTTTCAGCCGGTCCATCGCGTCCTGCACGGCGTTCTCCGCCGTGAGGATGCCCTCGACCTGGGAAGCCACCCCCGCCTCGGCCTCCGTCACGTCCACCCTCGCGAGGACGCCGCGGGCGAGCCGGCGCTTGTTCTCCGCGAGGAGCTTCCGGGCGAGCTCCAGGGCCTGGTCGCGAAACCGCTTCAGCTCGATCGCCGAGACCAGCGCCCAATAGGCCTCCTGCACGGAGAAGACGGTGTCGCCCAGCATCTTCTCGAACTGGTCGACGGAGAGCCGCCGGGCGTTTCGCGCCAGGAGGATCGGCGATTGGTTGGCCGCCTCTCCCGCCCCCTGCAGGACCGGCACGGCCAGCGTGAGACCCAGCGACTCCTGCCAGACCGGGTTCAGGGTGGCGTAGCTGGAATTGGTCTGCTGGCGGTTGAAGGAGTAGTTCAGGTCGACCACGGCTCCGATGGGCAGGGTGCGGCGCATCCCCGTCCTGAGGAGGACGCTGTCATCAATGACCACCGGCGCCCCCGCTAGCAGCGAGGAAGCCGCGAGCCGGTTGCGACTGGTGGCGGTTTCCGCATAGAACACATAGTCGAAAGGTCCGAGGGCGGACTGGATGGCCTGATCGTCGATCCAAGGCTGGTATCGGGAGATCTCGACGTCGATGTTGTGATTCAGGGCGAGGTCGATGCACTCGCGCAGTGAAAGGCGCATCTCGGCAGACTTTGTCCGGCCCTCCTGGCCGGCCTGCGCCGCTACGGGCAGGGCCAGGACGACCGACATTGCGAACCGGCTGAGCTTCATGTCTCGATGAACTATGCCGTTTCCTCAATATCGCGAAGGCGGCGGGCCATACCCGCGCCCATGCGTCAAGCCGTCGGAGGGTCTGATAATGTGAACGATGCTGCGCTCGATCAGGTTACGGGCGGGTGAAGAGCCAGGACGCCTTCGACGATCTGGGAGGTCAAGGATTCGGAATCATCACTTGGGCAGCTTCAGCGGCGTTCCATAAGCGTTCGTTTTTTCCGGCGACACCTTCTTGTCTTCAAGAATGGCCGTCACCGCCTCGACCACATGATTGACCGCCTTGTCGCCCTTCTTGCCGGCCGGATCGTTGTCGATCGCTCCCGAGTATCGGAGCACCCCTTTGGCGTCGATCACGAGGGCGTGGCACGTCGTCCGGACACCCAGGAGCACCGCGGTCGAGGCGTCGGTGTCCATCAGCCCCCTCGAATCGATTTTCCGGTCGGAAAGGAACTTGGCGACGGCCACGGCCTTCGCCTCGGTGTCGCTGCATACCGATAAATGGACGACTTTGGTCGAGCCCTTCTTGACGGTCGCGATCATGGCGGAGGTGATTCCATCGGCCACGCGCTTCGACACCGGGCAGGCCGGATCGGTCCACTGGAGAATCACGATCTGGTCCTTGAAGTCGGCGAGCCTCGCGATATAGCCGCCCGTGTCCCTGAGCTCGAACTCGGGCGCCGGTTTGCCGATCCTCGCCAAGGTCTGGACCTTGGGCGATGCCGCCTCCGTCAGATTGGCCGCGTATTCGCCGGGGGACAGGTCCCAGGCCTTCTTGCACGCCTCGCAGCAGAACCCGATGGGCTTTCCATCGTACACCGACAGGATGTCCTTCTTGATGAGCTTGCCTTTCATGACGGGGCAGGTCTTGTTGACCGCGGCCCGATCGTCCTGGAGGGTGAAAGCGGCTCCGCCGGTCCCCGCCGCGAGGGCGATGGCGAGAAAGAGCTTCTTCATGTCGGGTTCCCCTGAATCACCGTAACAGGTATAGGCGGAATTCATTGGCAGGAATGGGGAAATTCAGCCTCCCTTCCGATGCCCCCAGGGAATCGCCCGGCGCGCTCCGGTGTTTAAGTGATGGAGAGAATGAAAGGATTCTTATGGTTGGCAAGATAGATGATCAGTCGTTCGAGTCCACGGTGCTCGAGTCGGACACTCCCGTCCTCGTCGATTTCTACGCGACGTGGTGCGGGCCCTGCCAGGCGCTCGCTCCCTCCATCGAGGAAATCTCGAGGGACATGGAGGGCCGCCTCAAGGTCGTCAAAGTCGACGTCGACGAATCGCCCGCCGCGGCCTCGGAGTTCGGCGTGACGTCGATTCCGACGCTCGTCCTCTTCAAGGGCGGCCAGGAAGTCTGGCGGCGGGTCGGCTCCGCGCCCAAGAGGACGCTCGTCGACGAGCTCGCGAAGGCCGTCTAACCCGGCTGGAACCACGGGGCTGGAACCTCTAAATGCCCCCAAGGGGATCTATCCCCAAACGTAAGGAATTCGGCCCGGCCTCTTGTCAGTGAAACCCACCGTTATCAGGAGCGATCCCGGCGATGTCTAGACGATGGCCGTCCCTGTGAAGTCCAAAAGCTTGGGGAGGTGCCGTTCCATCAGCGGGAGCGTCACTTGAACGGCACGGTCGGAGCAGTCAGATTGCAATCCAACTGCTGAATCCGCCACGGGGCAAGTCGAAATCGGGCCATCCTATGCGTATAGTGACTTGGGGAGCTCGAGGTGAGGAATGCGCGACCTCGTTGTGGCTCAGAAAGAAAAGTCGAACGGGGCCATGCGGCGACCCTGCCGGACCTTGGCGGCGGCACTCCTCGCCGTGAGTTCGTGCACAGGGGTGATTCAACCCCGGCTCAAGCCGGGCGATCAGACGCCAGGAGCGGTCGTCCTAAAGAACTCCCCAAGCGATGAGGGGGAGATTCCCTCCGGCCCGGCGGGCTGTCTCGGCGTTCCGTACCTGAGGCATGACAACCGCGTCACTTCGGTGAAGTTTCACCCGGACGGGAACACGCTGATCAGCGGCGGAGACGGCATGACCCGTTTCTGGGATCTCAAAACGGGCCGGGAAATGAAGCGATGGAAAGGGTGGGGTGGGTCTCCGGTCGCCATCAACGGCTCAACGCTTCTCATGGATGCGTACGGCCGGGCCTATGTCTATGACCTTGATTCGGGGAAACGGGGATTGTGCATATCGACGCCGAACAGGGTCCATGCGATGGCGCTCCATGTCGGGGCCAAGCGTGCCGCCATGGGTGGGGCGGACGAGAGCACCGGGTCGGATGTCTTCCTCAAGCTCTATGACTTGGAGACAGGAAAGGAACTTAGCGACTTGAAGGGCCATTCGGGAGACGTGACGGGCGCGATCTTCTCACCGGACGGGCTCACGCTCTATTCCTCCAGCGCGGATCAGACGATCCGTGCTTGGGACGTCCGCGCGGGAAAAGAGATTCGATCCATCGAAACCGGCTCTCCCATCCGGGCCCTGGATCTCTCTCCTGATGGTAAGCGCCTGGCTACCGCTGAAGATCGCGACGAGGCTTCCAAAGTCCGGATCTGGGACGCGGCGACCGGTGCCGAGGTCAAGTCTTTGGAGCTGTCGAACACAGTCGTCGGCTGCGTGGCATGGTCCGGCGATGGGGAGACGATCGCCGCCGCTACCGGGAATCGGACCGGCCTTGATACACGTCATCGGATCCGCGTCTGGTCGACTTCCACATGGAAGGAAAGATGCACCATTGAGAGAACGCACCACACCACCGGCATCGCCCTCTCGCAGGACGGCAAGCTCGTCGCGACCGCGGGATATGGATGCCGGGTCCGCCTGTGGGACGTTTCAACCGGACATCCCAAACATGAGGCCGGTCCGGGACACGACGCGGACGTGAGTTCGATCGCCGTATCCGAAGACGGCAGGATCCTGGCATCGGGAAGCGAAGATGGGACGGTGAGAATCTGGGACGTGCTATCTCGCAAGCAGATCCTGAAGCTGGACGGTCCCCAGATCGGCGTCCACACGGTAACGATCACCCGTGACGCGCGGCTCGTCGCGATGGCGGGTTGGGGGGAATTCCCCCTCCGAGTCTGGGACCTGAAGGAGGGAAGGGAAAAGTGGCGTTCGATTCGCGTCTTCGGAGTCGGCCAGGTGCGGGCGGTGGCGTTCTCGCCGGATGGCCGCCTGCTCGCGTCCGGAGGTCCAAAGGGCCGGCTGTACCTGTGGGATGCAAACTCCGGCACGGAGGTGGCCAACCTGGACGGACACCAAGATCAGGACGACGGGGACGAAACCGAGGAGCTCACCGCTCTCGCTTTTTCTTCGGACGGAAAGCGTGTGGCGACCGGAGGGATGGACGGAATCGCAAGGCTTTGGGATGTGGAGCGAAAGGCCCTCATTCGGGAATTCAAAGGATCCCCGGACCAGGGCTATAACCACGTCTCCATGGTGTCCTTCCTT
>Ga0193713_1000138_pt1 | contig 22866 bp, 27 predicted proteins | sample H3a2metaG_FD_143054 | JGI IMG/M metagenome (GOLD analysis project Ga0193713, IMG submission 143054) | Soil microbial communities from a riparian zone of the East river system, Colorado, United States - H3a2 | ecosystem: Environmental > Terrestrial > Soil > Riparian zone | place: USA: East River... | reverse complement strand
GAGTTCGTCCGGCTCTTCGTCGGGGAGATCGTGGTGGATGCCGCGAAGGGGGAGGTCTCCGTCGGGTTCTTTGAACTCCCCGAAGGGAGGTTTGGAATTTCTTACGTTTGGGATCAATGCCCCCAAGGGGGATCGATACAAAAAGGAGCGCGGAATGCGCAAGGAAAACGCGGGTCTTGAGGCTCTGCATCAGGACCGGCAAGGTTGTGGAGGTCGGGTAGCTCCCGGCTTCCCCGCTGCGGGCCGGGTCCCGCGGTGGCGCTCTATGACAAGCGGAGGGATGCTGGATCTGTGTTCCGGAGGCCCGGGGCCAACGGGCGCGGAGACGGCGGCGCGTCACCCTCTGGCGGTCCAGGCTCCTTCGGGAGTCCGGGCTCCGCCTGAACCGCGTCTCGAAATCTTCACCCCTTTTTCCCATTCCCATTCCCCTTCCTCCGTAGTCGCCGAGAACTTCAAGACCGGACGGTCGCCTACTCCGGTCTGAACTCTCGACGGCGAACAACATAGATCCGATCCCACCCGGCGGGGCCATCCCAAGCGATGGCCGCCCCGCCCGCGAGCCCACGCCCGGGCTCGCGGAGTCTCCCCTCCACGCAAGCGGCCGTGCGCGAGCACGGGCCGCTTGGCGCGAGCCGCGGACGCCGGCCGGCGCGAGCCGGCCGCCTCCGCGCGAGCGGAGGCTCGAGCGCCACGGGTCGGCGGACGCCGACCCTGGCCGATCCAACGGAACCGCGCGCGGTTCCGAGGGCGGCGAGCGTGCAGGAAACGGCCGCGAGGCTGTTTCCTGCGCGGGGTTTTACGGCGCTCTCCCAGCCGAAAGCGCCGTCTTTCCGAGAATCCGTCCCAGACGCGGCGGATTCGGCTCTGAACAACCCGAAAGGAGCGCGAATTGAGAAGGTCCATCGCACGGCGGCTCCGGAGATCGTCCAGCCTGGAGCCGACGTGCCATGAGCCTTCATCACATGAAAAACGAGCTGCACCAGCAGCTCTGGGCCGCCCAACAGCGGTGGTTCCGGATCGAGGAAGCCGGGGCCACGAAGCACGATCTCAAGGTCCAGGGTCTGCGCGAACACGGGGACATGTACCACGAGACCCGGCGGATCATCTTCACGGGGAACACCCGGGTGACCTACGAGCGGGTCCTCAAGGGCTTCGTCGGGTTCTGCCACGACCGCGGGATCGAGCGGAACGCGGACATCTCCAAGCGCGAGATGCGGGCCTACATGGAGCACATGATGGACCGGAGCCTGAGCGAGTCCTACCTCGACAAGGTCCGGAGCGCCTGCGTGAAGTTCGGGTCGCTCTACGGGAAGTACGAGAGCTTCCACGCGATGTCCGAGAGGATCGGAGTGAAGATCAGGGATCTGGTCGAGGACGGGATCATCGCCGGTCCGGACCACCAGCGGATCACGCCGGAGGTAGCCGACCGGGCCATCGAGCGCCTCGCCGAGCTCGATGCCCAAGCTGAGGGCTCTCGGGCTTACCACCTCGCCGCGCAACTCCAGCGTGAGTGTGGCCTTCGGGCGATCGAAGCGACGGAGCGACTGACTCCAGATCGACTCGTGGGGGGCTATGTAGTCGCCCTTGAGAAGGGTGGCAAGGAGCTTGCGCGTCCAGTCCCCGCAGAGCTGTACCGCGACCTGAAGGACTACTTCGCCGAGTCCGGCGCAGCATACTTGGCATCCGAACGGGCCTACGAGTCGGCGTTTGGTCGAGCGGTCCTGGACGTCGGGGGACGATCGACAGGGACCCACTCACTTCGACGCCTCTGGGCGGAGGAATACAGAGGTGAGCGGTATCGAGAGCACCTCGCCGAAGGCTTGTCACCCGAGCAAGCGTCTGAAGCCGCCATGGCCGACACGATGGAGGCACTGGGCCATGGGCGGGATCGCGATGAGCTTCGCTCGGCTTATCTGCAGACTGCGTAGGAGTCAGGACGAATACGGTGCAAGTCTTTGCGTGGCAGTATGAAGGACTTGCAAAGCCTCGAGACGTCCATTTCCGAAACTGTTGACGGCAGACCGTTCGAATTCGTATGTGTTTTGTACGTCGTCGGACGTCTAAACAGTTACCTGCTCCACATTGGGACGCAAGGGAAGATCACATGACTAGGACAATCCTCTCTGAACTGCGCTCGCCTCAATGACGGACTCGAGAACTAATAGCGATTTGTGATCAAAGCTGGGCTGGGTTGCATGGACGCCTCGACACTGGCGAAGGCCCCTTCGGCCACGCACATTGAACATGAATCCTGTCCAGACATGGTATTCCAATCTGCTTGCATGAAGGCGGTTGTCGAGCGCATCGAGAAGGCTGCCCGTCACGATGTGGATGTTCTGTTTTTGGGAGAGACCGGAACGGGGAAGGACCTTGCCGCAGAACACCTTGCGCGACAGGGAAAGAGGCGAGGAAGAAGCCCAGTCCACTTCAACTGCTCGGGCATTCCTCCAACCCTTCAGCAGGGACAGCTTCTAGGCAGCAGGAGCGGAGCCTATACCGGCGCGACGAGAGACACCAACGGGATGTTGTTTCTTGCGGACGGTGGGGTCTTGATCCTATCTGATATCCAAGATTTGTCCCTCGACGCGCAGTCGACCCTCAGAAGTTTCTTTGATCGGAGGGTGATTTGCCGACTGGGGGAGTGCGAAGAGCGCCGGATAGACGTTCAGATCGTTGCGACCATGAACCGCGAATTCCAGGACCTGTGCCGTGATGGAGGGTTTCGAGCGGATCTCTATGAGCGTTTCGCAAGGCTCGTGGTGAGGATTCCACCCCTCCGCCAGCGGAGAGAAGACATTCCCGTTCTAGTTCACCATACCTTACGCAAACTGACTGAAAAGTATGGACGCCGCATCTCCGAACTGGACAGCCCCTTCTGGGAATTTGCTCTCACTTATGACTGGCCGAGAAACGTCCGGCAGCTGCAAAACGTACTCGAGCAGGCGACGATCGAGGAAGAGAGTTCCGTCCTGCATTTCGCCACGATCCGCGGAAGACTTGAAGGAGACGGTACCTCGGCCATGTCTCTGCCGAAGGTGTGGGTGCCTGAGGGTCGGAGGAAGCGGCTCTCTACGTATCCCTCAAGGAGGGATGTCGAGGAGGCTTTGGAACGACGCGGAAATCGGATCGCTGATTCGGCTCATGATTTGGGGGTGTCGCTGAGGACCTTTTACCGTCTTAGAAAATCGCTTGGCATGATCTGATCATTCGCAGGTGCCAGCCCCGCTCCTGCTTTGCCGCATCTTGGTAGCACGATTGATAGACAGCGCTATTTTGAGCCGCGCCGCGACAGCATGGGCCCGCTTCTCTCCAAGTTAACGGTCGGACAATTTGGCCGAATGGCCGAATGGCCGACATCGAGTGGCCGATGCAACCTCAAGTTCTCGGCATACTGAGCGTCGATGAGCCGCGTGTAAGAGGTTGGCGTCACTTTAGTTGCAACTCCCATTGGCGTCGTTTCCATAAGGAGTCAGGACAGGCACGGGTTCTGCTAAGACCCCCCACGCTGATAAACTGATCTTGCGCTCTTGGGTTTGGCCAATTGCGTCAAGAACTCGATGGCCGCTAGGAGGGCTTATGCCGCTTGACAAGACCCAAGGGTTGCGTCTCTCAAACGATGAGCTTCTTGGACACCTATTAGAAAATGCGCAGAACCGGATTCAGCTGGCCGAGCGCCTTCCCTTTTTTCCGATAACTGGGGACTCCCTTCGGGTGGAGAGAGCCTCTGCCGTGGATTTCGGCGCCGACCCGGCATTTGACGACTTGGTGGCCCCGGTCAATGAAGGCGTTGCAATCCCCACCCTCAGCCTAGAGACGAAGTTCGAATTGAAGCTCATTACCCAGCAGGTTATTGTCAATGATTTCGTAGCCTATAACCAATCCAGCGTCAATTCGCAGGTCGGCGTACAGCTAGAATCCGCAACCCGCAGGATGCTCTACAAGTTCTGGAAGGCTTTCGGAGTGGGCGTAGGGCCCAACGAGTTTGACGGAATTAAAACCCTGGCCGTGGCCGGCCAGACCATTGATGCGAACGATCCGGCGAATTTCTATCTCGATTTGATTGACCTGGCAAGGTTGGTGGCGAAAGTGACGTCAAACAATGGCAGGCCGCACGTCCTATGGGGCAATCCCAAGGCGTTCAAGAGCGTTCTTCTTGCCTACTTCGAGAAAGGACTGGAGCCGGAATACGTGATGGTAAGCGTGCCAGATTCCAACGGAGGGATGACGCAACGACCTTGCCTCGCATTCCAGGGCATTCCTTTTTATATCGACGAGTTCTATCCGAGCACCGACACAGTGGGCGGTTTCAACGATGCCACTTCGATCTACGCCATCACCATGGGAAGGGGAGGACTGTACGGGATCGTGCCCTCAGGCTTCGGATCAAAGATGATCCGGGTAAAGGAAGTTCTTGGAGCGGTCAATTCTCAAACAGTCTATCGCCTTTTCTGGCCAGTCGGCCTCTGCCTCGAGAAGCAGGACGCAATCGCGCGACTCAGGTTTCGCGCCAAGGCCGCAGTCAATTAGTGGCTTCGTGCATTGACAGTCTCATGGCGCTAGAGCGCCTACTAGAAGAGGATCGCTTGTGACGCTGTACGAATTCAAGGATATGGTGGTCGCCTTCATCAAGAACAAATACAACTATTACGTTGCTTGGGTTACGAGCGGCGCCCCGGACGGGGACCTCATGTTCGTCATGCAATATGTACAGAATACACTGGCCGTCATGGGCGAGGGAGTGTTCAAGTACGGCTCAGTGCAGTACCTCAATGGGCAGCCACAGATAACGGCCAATATGAGGAAGGCCGTCACGGAAGCCAACCTTCGGTTGGTTGTTTGGAGGTCGAATGCCTTTGGAAAGGGCGTCCCCCTCGGATTCAAGACGCTACTCGACACTTATCAGATTCCAGCCCTCTATACCACAAATCAGTATTACCAATCTGCCGTTACGCCGCCGCCCGAGTCCTTTTACTTCGGATCATTCGGGTCCGTGGCGGCGGCGCCGGCATCCAACCAGAGCATGCAACAGAGCTCGATGGGCACCTCCATGGGCATGGCATCAACGACAACCGCTATGCCCTCGGACATGGGCGGCGGCCGCATGTCTCGAATTTCTGCCGCCATGGGGGGCATTCCGGGGAGAATCGTGGGACCCGGATTCACATACCCCGCGCTACAAACACAAAGTGGTGAGCAATTCAGCCCGTCGATGATGAACCTATTCGCACCGGTTACTCCTTCTTTGGCCTCCGGTCAAACCTCCGGGGAAGCATCTGAAGGATTCATGATTCCGGGTGATGAAGAAGTCCCAGAGGTGCCTCCTGCCGAAATCGAACCCCTGGCACCTCCGTCAACATTCCTTGCTGAAAGTGAAATAACACCTGGCTCACCGATGGCAGAAGAAACTTCGCTCGAGAGTACCATGGAAAGCCCGACAGTATCCGGACCTTCCATGGTCATGGACATCGATCGCCTCTCCTGGTTTCCCGGAATCGAGTCCTACTGATACATCTTGCAGGTTTGACTATGGGCTGTTGCAAGGCATGCGACGATGACCCATCGAATTGCCCGTCAAAGACAAACTTCAGACTTTTTCTGCCGCTGACCGCGGGTCAGGAATTACTTAAGGACGACCTTCCTCGTCGATATTCAGCGCTCGAACGCCGGCCAAGCTTCGTGACGGCGGATCTTCTCCACTTGGATGTACGGGATCGCGGGATCCGGATCGATCCTCGAGCACTTTTTCCCTAGGAATAATCATGCCCATTGGTTGGCCGGGTTGGAATGACCCGCTTCTCGGCGATCAACCGATTCCCGGCGGCATTCCAGGCACGCCGGGACCGGGTATGGGGACGGGCAGCGGAGCTCCACCGAGTACACCTGCAACGTCCGCCGCTCCCGCTGGATATACCCCGTCGGCGCCGACGTCGGGCTCTTCGTCGGGCGCGATGGCGCCCCCTGCATCCTTACCTCAATCGTTCATGGGATCCCAACCGCCCACCGCCGCCTTCCAGTATGCGGGGCCGATGCCGCCGCCCGCCGACGAGCCTGAGTGGGAACTGAAATGCGGGGCGTACGAAGTGTGGGTGACGGTCACGTGGGGTCAACGAAAGCCCACGATCAAAGTGAATGGAATGGGGCCCCATTCATGCAAGCCCAGGATGAAGGGAACCAAGGTTGATATACAGTTGCCCAGGAGGGGCCTCAATAAGCAGTCCGTTGAGAACATCGGAAAGCGCACCCTTCGCCTCAAATTTGAAAGGGTTGCCCCGGTTCAGGAATCGACCGGCAACTCGGTGACAATCTCGGGGTCCCTTGAGCACGGAGGGAGACGCCAGGGCCTGGGGGACGCGTACAAGGGATCTTCCTTTGAATTCCATGACGGAAAGAACTCCAGCGGCCCCTTGAGCTACCCCTCGGAAAAAACCCCTCCGAAGCCTTCAGGGGACTCCGTCGTGCTTCCGGTTCCGATTGCGGCCGACAATATCACGCTCCTGCAGATAAATTTGGATTTCGGCGACGCCGGCGAAGGAGGAGGGGATCGCCCGAAGCCCAAAGAGGAGCCGCGTTCGTCGGAAGCTCCGGCAAAGCGCCCCCGGATCCCTAGTCCATTCTACAATAATCTCGATCCTGGAGGGATGGCTGAAGGCGGCCTTGCCGACGATCCATACGCTGACAAGACGGATTCAGTCGACCTCGGGCAAGAGGCATTCGAGGATTCCTGGCCCGGATTGTTTGACGGGGAAGGAGCCTCGGCCACCCGGGTGAGTTCGCACGACGGACTCACGTATGTTCTTCCTGGAAAAGGGGATTCCGTCGCGCTTCATGGGACAGAAAACTGTTCAAATCAGGCGCCATGGACATTCCTCGACGTCTGCATCGACCCGCTTTCCGAAGATTCCCAAGAGGCCGTTCGAAGATCCAGGGTGAACGGAAGCAGAATCGTCCCCCCCGTCCAGAATGGGGCGGAAAACGCGACTCGAATTCACCCTTAGGTCCAGGAGATTGTCGTGGTCAGCGGAAACACCGTTACGTCGCAAGCGGGCAGCCTTGGCCCTCTTGCCATACTCCCTCCGGGGATTGAGATTGAAGGACTGCCCGCCAACCTGCCCTACCCGGGCACTCAGACCGTAAGCTCGGGTGTCAGCACGCCCGCGGCGGGACTCATCCAAGAAAAGCCGGGCACGGTTGCGGAAACAAGATGTGCTCGAAAGATCATAAGAATCATAAGAATGTCTTCGACGAAGGCGGTTCCCCGCTGGAACGGTGTTCAAGCCTCTAGGGTTGAAGGAGATCTTGAAGCAGGCGTACCTGTCAAGGTCTATCTGTTCTCAGACAGTTTCCTCCACGAATGGAAAGGGCCGGGACCTGCGAGTCTGAGGGTCCCCCCGCCGACCGGTCGCGTGCAACTCACCAGTGGCAAGGTAACGAAGGAAGTCTCTTTGGAGAGTCTGGGCCACTTTGGGCCTGCGGCCTCCATGACGCTCGCGTGCACCGGTGGACCGGTCCAGATCACGTTTCCTTACTCGATTCCGAATGACGATAAACCCGCGCCGCCAAAGAAGCTCCTCGGGGCTTATGAAGTCATCTTTCAGGTCAATTGGACCGGCGCTCCCCCTCCCTTCCGCGTGGGTTCCATTCAGCTCACTGAAAAAGAAGATAATGACGACAAGGGCGCAGACAATCATGAATTCTACCCTCATAACAAGGACAAGGGGCAAACGCTAATTGGCGAGAAATACCCAGGACAATCAAGATTCAAAGGATCACTCCTCTACAAAGTGGGCAAAGATAAACTTGCTGAAGGACTCTACTTCGTCCGGATCGCAATGTTCTTGGATGGTAATTACAGTGACCTGGTCAGAGCAGGTTTTTCAGTCGTATCTGGACCTGTTGAGTTTCCTTATCCGTTGGTTTACCAGGTTAGGGTGCAGGTCAAACCTCCGGCTACGACCCGTATTCGAGTCGTATTGAAATACGCGCCGCCCAAAGGCGGAGGCGGCGGATCCCCGCCCGAAATTCCGAAGAAAAAGGAAGGCGCGACCGCGCCTTCTCCGGCTCCCGGAGGCCGACAAGGCAGACCCTTTATCCCCGGGCCATCCGACTCCATGGCCTACAACATGAGTCCCGGCATTCAGTACCAGTACGTCGATGAATACGTAGATGAACCGTTCGGATTCGCTGAGGGTCTGGGGACATTCGATGAAGACATGGGAGGCGGCGTCGAGGATGCGTTTCACCTTCATGGCGAGTCGACTGCCCCCGGCTACTTGCTGGAGACTTCGTCGAGTGAAAACGGCCACGCTCCTGCCAAAGCAGGGACTTCAGCGTTGACCGGCTCGGGCCCTCCGTGGACCCAATTGCAGATCAGCGTCGACCCCAATGGGTCCATGGACGCGAGGGCCGCCATCAGGCTGCATTCTATCGACGGCTCCCATGCAGTTCGAGGTCTCTTCAATGGCAGACATCCGGGTTTCATTTCGGGATTCATGGCCTGACAGTTCCGAGAAAACCAAAGGATCTCAAATGAAGGGGCAAAGTGGTTGCAGTCCCGATGAAGCAATCGCGGGACCGCCCTTCACGCTCTTGAGCGCGGGCTACCTGGGATGCGATCCAGCTCTGGTTGAAATGCCTTCCACCGATCCTGAAGCCCTCCTTCGATCCCGTATACCTCCCTACGCGCGTCGAGAGAGCGGACCCGCTATTCCCCCGTCCCCCACGGAATGGGACCTACCTTATGCCGTAGGGGGAGGCGGGGTGATCGTCGGTTCCGGATCTGGAGGCGATCGCTTCAATTACCTCTTCAACCCAGGCTTCGAAATCTGGACCGAATCCCTCACGTTTGCCAATCCCGTTTCGGGCACGCCCATTACCAAGGGTTGGATCGCCAACAAGATCGGGGCGCCTGTCTTTACAGTCTCACGGGAGAATGTTCCGAGCGAAGTCGCAAGCGGGAGTTTCGCGCTCAAAGTGGACGTTACGGCCGGAGTTCCCACCGAAGAAGTCGACATCCGTCAAGAAATAGCCGTGAATGGGACCGAGTTCACGAATCGGTCAGTGAGCTTTTCATGCGCCGTCAAGACCTCCCTGCCTTCAAAGGTGCGACTGGCAATCGTCGTGGTTGGGGGTCCAACTTTCAATTCCACCTTCCACTCGGGCGCAGGCGCTTATGAAACGCTCATAGTGACGGCCCTTCTTCCGGTGGTTACATCGGCCATTAGATTTGAGATCCAGACAGACGCCTCGGTTCCCTTGACGGTAAGAATGGACGAGGCGCGGGTTTCCTTGACGACCTCTGCCGACGGATATCGCGTTCCAACTTCGGCAGAGATGTCTTTCAATCGATTGGAACTGATTGAAACGAAGCGAATCGCCGCGTCTGTGGCATCCGTCACATTCTCCGGACTCAATGGAAACGTGGATGAACAGTATGTCCTTGCCGGCAGGATCAAGAACGGCCAGGCAGGCGCCAGTTTCGTAACTTTGAGGCCCAATGGAATTGTCGCCGCTCAGTCCACGGAGAAGGTGACCGGCATAGCCGCAGCGGTCGCCGCGGCGAATGTCGCTGATCTTAGGGTGGCGGAGCCTCAGAGTCTATTCACGAGCTGGTTTTTCTCCACGATCATCGCGAAGACGGGACAACCCCGCTTTCTCTTTAGTACCGAATCTCAGCAGCGAGCCGCCGCCACGGCAAGCCTGTTTACTTTTGCGGGATTGTGGAATGACACCGTGACGAATATCACGTCACTAAGCGTCTTCTCGTCCCTCGCTCTTGGATTAGGGGCGGGTTCCGAATTGACCTTGTACAGACTTGCGAGAGTGTAATGGCAAGAGAACCTTGGGAAGGTCTGGCGCCGGTGCTCACCACTCGTGCAGTTTCGACAACGTGGAGGGAAACCGACGACGACGGATCAGTATGGTACGTCGCAGAAGGGTCGGTAGGCGAGGAATTGGAGCGAGCCCTGGTATCGCCAGGTGGTATGCTCTCAAATCAGATGACCGAGCAAACTCTAGCCTTGCAGTCCCTTGAAGATAGATACGCCGCCAGGCGGGAGAGATTGGAAGCTCTACGTGACAAACGACGAAAAGGCCTCCCTTGGACCATATCAGAAGTGTCCGAGATCGCGGAGATCATGACCGGGATTTGGGAATCGCCATCGGCAACCGGGGCGGTAACCGCCAAGAAGTCTCAAAGGCGACTTCGGAAGTCGACGTCCTAGAATTACTCGTGAGAAACTCAGATGCCTGACGAAACCACGACACAAGCCGGATCAGCGACGCCGACGCCAGCGGCATATCCTTCGTCAACTACTCCTGCCGATCCAAGTCTTGGATCGCTTTGGAATCTGATTACCGGTTGGGTGACACCAGCAACTCCTACCGCGAGCCCGAGCAATGCCATTCTCAACCCGCCAATCATGACGCATGCGCATGGAGCCCGGCAAACTCTTCCGGCCTCGGTCAACGTCATCGTTGTGCGGCGGCACAGTCCGCCCCCCAGAGGCTCCCCAAACGTCACTCGAGCTCCCTGTCCGACCGTGCAATCGAGAGAACACATAGAGGAAATTGCCAGACAGCTCGGAATCTCAGAACCGGAGAAATACAAGAACGAACAGACCAAGCTCGTCATGGAAGTGCAGAACAAGTTGGGCTTTCCGGAGAAGGAGAGAGACGGTATCTGGGGCAGCAAGACTTATGAGGCCTATATGAAATGGGCCGCTGACAACAAGATCGCGCCTGTCGTCATTGCGCGTCCGATGTCCCTAGGCAAGGTTAATGCAGCGCTCTTCGCTTACCTAAACAAATATGGCGTCCCAGGGAAATGGCCCAGTAGGGGCGTCATGGTGGCAATAGCCTATTATGAAAGCAGGGATACCAAAGGCAAGGGAGGACCCGGCGTGGATGTTGAGTTCAACGAATGCGCCAGTCCGTTTGCTCGAATGAAGTCCCGGCCTACAGCGGTTGGAATCTTGCAGATCAACGAGGCAACTGCAAAGGACCTTGCAACTCGAGCCAAGAAAGAGATGATGGAACTCTTGGAAGTGACGGACCCGGCAAGATTGGAGGCCGAAGCCTTGAAGGCCAGATACGATGGGGAAAAGAATATCGGAATGGCGATCATCTTGATGCGGCTTGATATCCTAAAGGAGGGTCTCACTGTCGAGGAGAGCCTGAATCGTCGGTGGGAAACTTACAGCAAGGATCCCGCTCGTATCGAGAGAATTGGCGAAAAGCTCGAACGCGCTGGGTTGCTTGAACCCGGCAAGGAGGCGCCATTCCTGGAGATCCTTCGAAACCCCGGCCAGTAATCATGAGATCATCTGCCTTACTATTGATTGCCCTGTCCGGTTGCTCCGCGGCGGAGTCTCCGATTCCTGACCGCGCCACCCAGTTGATGGAAACGTTCGAGTCCGCTCATCTCCCCTCAGACTTGGCGCTTCTCTGTCAGGCGGGAACAACTTCACGGAATCCCCGCATTCTCGCCTACGTCAATGTCCAAATGGCGGTCTTTCCCAACAGTCTCGAGGAAAAGCGCGCGGCTTTGAGCTGGCTTGATCAACGCATAGAGACTACGAAGGCCGTCATGTTACACATCGCAGCTCTTCGAGCCGAACCCAAGGACATGCGACTCTATTTCGAGTGCATTTCGATGTTCGCGGAGCGATGGATTGATGAGGAATGGCGGAGCAGGATCATACGAAACGGAGCGGCCAGTCAGCGGGATAATGCACTGGACATCCAATCTAGAGTTAGAAGTGGGGCTTTTGATTGCCGATCCGACGAAGGTTCATTGGCGGCCTTGAGGCAGTTGCAGGTGCTTTGCATCCTCAAGGACTTGTCCGATCGATACGAACTGAATTCACGCATGGACAAGGAAACAAGGGACTCGTTTGAGATTGCCGACTCGCATACTCCCATTAATCGATCCGGATTCACACCTCCCAGGTGGCTTGGTGACTAACTGAGGAAGGCCTCGCGCTTTCTTGAAGGTCTATCGAGGAAGCAGGTGTGACGCAATCCTTAGGATCTGGAACGTTTGGACAGCCATTCGGGGAATCGCATGACTGACGAAACCACAAGGGGCTCAGGACCTGCCTCACCGTCCCCGATTGCATACGTCGCCTCAACTACTCTAACCCCTCCCAGTGATTTCTCACTGTGGAATTGGATTACAGGATGGGGCACTCCCTCGCCTACCACTGGTCAAGTCGATGGCTCTCCAATTCCTGCGAACATGACACACTTTCATGGAGCGCGCCGGGCTCTACCGGCAGTCGCCACGGTAGTGATGGTGCGGCGTCACAAGACCGCGCCCCTTCCCAAGCCACCGGTGCCCCAAGATAGCGAACCCGACGCCACTGCACTTCTCATGGGGCTCAATGACCTTCTTGCAGGAGGCGCCTCGGGCTTTCGCGCAAGCTTTGTAGGAAACGAATTAGTCAAGAAAGGGCGCGATACCACTGTTACGGAATGTGTTGGGAGAATCGCATCGGCAAGCGGCCTAGGAGAATCGCATGAAAGACTTGAGAGATCGGATCTGGAATGGATCGATGGCCCTGGGGTACCTTCGCTGCTCCAAGGACGAGCAGGAGGAGAGCACCGAGGGTCAGCATCGGCTCGTGGACACGGAACTTGCCCGCCGGGGCATGGGGTTCCTGGCGCCCCCGTTCACCGACGACGGCCGGCGCGGGTCGGACGAGGAGCGGCCGGGCCTCTTGGCGCTACTGGACTACTGCCGATCGCACCGGAACGCCCCCAGGACCCACGCCGACTACGTGCCGATCTTCATCCAGTCGATCGACCGGATGGGCCGGTTCCTCGACCCGATTGTCACAAACCTGAACGAGTTGAAGGATTTGGGGTAGGACGTCTACAGCCTCACCGAGCGGCTCTCTTACCTGGGAAGCACGATCGGCGATTGGATCCAGTATCTCGTCCGGAGCGACCAGGCCACGGGCTACTCGGTCCGGCTCTCCCACGACAGCATAAGGGGAGGCATCCAGACGGCCGAGAAGGGTTTTCTGCCGGGAGGCTCGCCCGGCTACGGCTACGAGGAGCGGCGGAAGTTCGTCGAGTTCTTCGTCGATGCATTGGTCATGGGCATCGGCGGCGGGGTTTCCGCGGCTTGGCGCCGCTTCAAGAATGGCGAGGCTTTTTGCCTGCATACAGCACAGCAAAGGCCTCAACCACGGAATGTATAGACAGTCGAATCTTAGCGTCGCTTGCTGACGAAGGATCGGGCATGATAAGATACTTGTAGGAATGCCTCCTGGCCGCAATTGATGCCAGCCAGGTTGGAGACTTGTAATGGTGCTTTCTTTCGGCCAATGATGACGGTCTGCTAAGCCTACATAGTCTTGTTGGGGAGGCTGAAAATGGGAAATGGCACCACCGCTCAGGGGCCTAATGGAACTCCACAGCCAGTAGGTTCTTCTGGAGAGACGGCCAGCACTACGCCGACCGATCCCAGTGTTTCTGCCATTTGGAATTGGGTCACGGGATGGGTCTCGCTTCCATCTGGATCTCTAGCTTCCGGAACCCAAAGTCAAATCCCCGAATCGTTGCCACATATTCATGGAGCCAGACAGGCGCTGCCAGCATCAACCCGTGTCATCATTGTTCGCCGCAAATCCAGCCCGTTGAGCATCGCTCAGGAGCGGCGTCTAAAACTGGACCGAAAGAAGATTGCTGCCCTTATCCGAAAAGAAATCGCAAGGCTCAATGAAAGACTACAAGACGTGCGCAAGGCTCCAAAGACGCGTCCCACGACGCTAATTCTGGAACTGGACCACTGGAAAGATCAAGAGATCGTCGATGTGCTGAAAACCGTGTCGTCCACAGTCATGACAGCACCTTTGCGGGGCTTGACCTCATTACACTGGCTCGCCAAGGAGGGCATAGTGGCCGGCGTGGAATTATTCACTGGAAAGGAAGAATTCAATGCCGAGTTTATCTTTGGTAAGATCATGGATGTCTCTACTTCCGTTCTGTTTGATAAGCTAGTTGGGGAAAAGGTTGAGGATCTCTGGGGCGAAGCGGCAGCAAAGGACGCAGATAAGCTGAAATCGATGACCGTGGACAAAGGACTCGATTGGCTGAAGGACCACCTTACAGAAGGTCTGAAGACCAAGATTGATAATGGCACAATTGAAGCGTGGGATCTGGGTGAGTCCACAAACATATTCACCGAAGTTAAGATGACTGGAGTAGCTTTTTGGAACAAAGACACCAATTTCGTTTATGTTGCATTCACGGCCGATCGTTCTGAGGAGGGCGTCGTCAACCTCAAGGAACGGGGCCTTGATCGGGGTAGGTATGCGTCATTCAAGGAACAATACAGCAAAGACATGACCCACGGAGTGATGACGTTCGGTTTCCAAGTGGCTGAAATCAACGGCGAGCTTAAAGCAGTTGATCCAGTTTCACCCAAGGTCTCTGCCTGGTCTGTGAGCCAGAAATGACCGCTCATGGACTAAGAAGCACGCTGGTCGCGATTCTGACCGTTGTTTTGATCGCCGCGGCAGCCTGCAGGGATCAACGAACTGCTTCAGTGGATCATGATCAAGAGGGTGGTGTACCCCTTCCATTACCACAGCGGGCGGTCATTACTGAGCAAGTCCTGCTGGTCGCCGACTTACCGAAAACAGTTACCTATACTGCGCATATACCTTTGGGAGCCTTGAAGGTCTTCCTTTCCAAGCTCGGTGGAGGAAGATCCCAGATTCTCAAGTCCCTGTCTGGCGGCAATGCCGAGCTGCTTCAATTCCTGAATCTTAAGGAATCATCAACGCCCAGTCTGGCGTTGGGCTCGTGCTGGGACCTAATCAAAGAAAAGCAATCTGAAGTGGCCTGGATTCTCTTGGAGTTTCAGCTTGACTTGAATGGCAAGCCCGCGAATGGGAAGACACAGGTCATCGAGCATTCGGGTGGTATTTGGTCCCAATCGGCCGAATCTGAGGATTGCAAGAGAGCCTCGGACATTCTCGCGGATGCGGGCCTATCCGCTTCGGTAAGGTCATTGAATTCCTACCGCCGGTTGATCGTATCCAAGAATCCGCGCCAAGGAGACCACTTCCCCGCAGAATCAGACCATGAGAACGAACAATGCTGGAGGATCACCAAGATTGCCAAGGGAACGTACTTGGGCTTGACGGGCACCATTTATTCCATGGACGCATTGTCATGGGACCCCGACAGCCAATCACACGCTTCGCCAGAGGAGTCTATCACTCGCAAGTGCTTAGGCGGGATTGGCTTGATCGAGGGTACTTTGCGTCAACACGTACTTTCAGTTGTGGAGATCATGGATCCGGTCAAGGGCCGGTGCGTGTCGTCGATGCGAACAGTATTGATGCAGGCCATCGGACGCTTTAGCCGGGAGTTAATAGCAGGTTCCAAAAATGACAAGGACTCATTGAGTGGAATCGGCATCTTGATGGAACTTCTCCCCGACGAAAGTGAAGAATTGAGGACGTGCTCAGTGGGGAATGCAGTCGAAAAAGTCGCACTGGAGAAAGTGATACGTAGGATTCTATCAAGCTTGGACAACCGTCGACTGGTTCGAAGCGGCTCTCATATACTGCAAGCATATCTCTCTAAGTGATGTTAAGTTAGACGGAGTCTATTACGTCACGCCCCTAATTGACTTGTCAATCGTTACTGTTCCAAGAGTGCTGCCCTCACTTGCGCTATCCTTCAATAGCAACAGTCGCTGAACGCGCGTGCCGTCACATTCCGCTCGCATCTTATCCTGCACTGCATAGTTAATGTGGTATGCTTCGCCTAAGAGGCCAAGTAAGTGCCCCCCTCCCTGGGGCCTGACGGTGCGTCATATTTCCTCCCGAGGACAACGAAGGAAGAATTCATGCCCCGCAGGACCCGATTGAATTTCCGATCCGTCCCCTCGCCGCGCGAGATTGAGTGGACCCGCAATCTCGGTCGATGGAAATCGATCGGCCTGTTGGGCCGCGCGTTCTGCCGGCGTGAGGGCCCCGGGTGCTCCTGTTCTGCTCATTGAAACGGAAGTTTCGCCTCCGCGATGAGGCCGGCGCGCCGTCTGAGGACTCGATCCGGTCCGCTTCATTCCGGTCGAGATGAAGCCCAGGCCGGGCGCGACCCTCGAGTTCGCCCTGTCCGGGGTCTGGGTCCTTCGTATCCGCGCCAAGTTCGCGGCCGCGGCGCTCGCCCGGCTTCTGACGGTTCACTTGCGCCCCGCCATGATTCCGCGCGTCCTGGGTATCATGTCGCGAGAAGACCCTGAGCATGGGATCCAAAGAGCGGAAGAAGCACATTGAGCGATTCTACTTGGATCGTTTTCAAGCGCTCGCTGGGTGGGATCGCATCTTTGAGGACTCCGAGCGCCCCGACTTTCTCGCGAGGACGAAGGACGGAGTATTGGGCGTGGAGGTGACGCAGCTCTTCAAGGACGACGGAGAGTATGGCTCCGCCCTGAAGGAGGGTGAGGAGAGGAACTCCCGGTTTCTCATCACGCTGGCGCGAGCCTACTATTCCGACGGCGGCGAACCGATCCTGGTGACAGCCCTGCTTCCGAACACACCTCCTGACGACAAGATCCCGTATTTCGTGAGACGCCTGAAACGCCATCGACCCAGAAAAGTCATGGAACGGGCCAGGTTCGAGGCGTATCTCAAACCCGGACCCAAGACAGTGATGTACGTAACATCGCTCCCGGCTGACTTTGTGGAGTACAAGCGCTGGCAGTGCACCACCGACTCCACTGGTTGGGTAAGACGGATAAGCCGAGAGATGCTAGTCTCCAAGATGGCGGAGAAGGCGAGAAGTCTCTCCCAGTATCGAAAATCGGCGGATCGCATCGTGCTTCTCATAGTAGTGGATCGAACCAAGAACTCGGGGATGCTCGAGCTTGAAGGAGACGCGACCCCGCTGCCGAACCACGGCTTTGACGAAGTGCACCTGCTTATCGACCCATTGAAGGCATGCCGAATAGCTTGAGAGGACGTCGTGCAAGTCTCCCTGCAGGACATTCGAGACGAGCTGGGGACGTTTCACCTCCCAAGTGCGCTTGCATTCATCAATCATGTCCTAACCGTGTCTCGTGGCGAAAGGAAAGATCCGCGACTCGCGATCCGAATGCAGGAGCTCCCCTATCCGCTGCCTGTCTTTGTGTGTCGCTTCCTTGCCAAGCAGTTCCTTCTCAGCAGTAGTTCTCTCGGACCGTATCGACTCGATTGGCACCGTCTCCGGCGGCTGTTCGACATGTACTTCGATCTGGGAGACCCCATCTTGACGGATCCCGGCTGGCCGGATGCGGATCCGTCGGGGTTCTTTGAGAGGTTCCTTTCACAGCAGCTTCCGCCCCAGAACCTGAAAGAAATGCGGGAGTATGGCTTGGCCTTCTCGCTCTTTGGGGACTCCACGCCGGGCTTTGATCTCCGCGGCGAATGCGAGCGCGTCTTGGGTGTCTCCTTGGACAAGCACATGCAATTCGGCTTCCTCTGTGCGGCAGTCACAAGTGCAGCGCGGAAAGGGGGGGTACTCACTCATGACTACCTCAGACAGGCCCAGGCTGTGGGGATCGATTTCGCGGTTCCGGAAGTGTGGGAACCATTCCTCAATCGAGTTGCCTGCACTCCGGAGCGCTTTCGAGAAGTGTCGAGGAATCCAGCTTTCAAGCTCCCTGACGACCGGTACGCGACGACCGAGTTCAACCCTCTGCTGCTCCACCCCTTGATCGAGCTCAGCCCGGGTAGATTCGTCGCCCCCGATCCAAGGTTACTCGTCGTCCGCACGACATGGGGACTCTTCCATGACCTCTTCGGTGCATGCGGCGTGGAATTCAGCGAGCAGTTTGGGGAGCCGTTCAGCCGATTGGTGGGACGCCTCCTCAAGTCCGTGTGTCCTGTGGATGCGCTGTGGACAGACAACCACTCAAGAGAAACCGCTGGCCGACGGGGCGATTGGGCCTTTGTGGGCCCAGAGCGAACGGTGCTCATTGAATGCAAGTCCGCGCGACCGAGGCTCGAGCTGACGTCCATGGCGTCGGAAGCGAGCGTGGAGTACGCCGCCACGCGCGTGGCGGAGGCGCTGGAGCAGCTGATGGATCATGATGCGGCGATCCAGCGGGGGGATTGGAGATCTCAAGCGTTACAACCGGGGCCAACGGTCCATTTGGTCGTGACATTTGGCCAATTCACCACGGTCAATGGGGCCTTCTTCCGGAAGCGCATGGAAAGGGCGCTAGCCGCTCGAGGCCGGATGCCGACCGCGCCCTATGTGATCTTGGGGATCCAGGAATTCGATGCCGTCATCAAGCTGGTCGAACTTGGAGAGCGCCTGGATGAAGTGATCCTTCACCTCTCGTCGGGCTCGACGTTCAACCCCTTGGACCGCTATCACTCGAAACTGCAGATAGACATGATCAGCAGCTTCGCGAGGAACCAGGCTGAGTCCCTTCTGGGCTTCATAGATCACTTGAGAGTCGCCTGAGACTCGATCGGGCGTTGGGAGCTTCGCGAAAGTTCGAGCAACCGCGTGGATCTCGCGCAATGGAGAATGGTGAACGCGTGAGACACTACGAAGGGTAGTCCTCGATGTCGGCCAGGCATCCGCATGACTTCAAGGGTGAAATGGACAAGTGGACCAAGGGGCAAGGGTGCAGTGGCACTGAAGAGCAAAGGGACCCTGCTGAGAAGGAATGCGGATAGAATCATGATCGAGGTAGCCAAAGCCCTTTGAAACGGACGAGTAGATGTCCCTTGATGGAGCAAGACCGATGGGTGCGCAGGTTACGAATTCAGGCAACTTGGAGAGAATCGCGCGATTCGAGAAGCGCACCGCCGCCGTTGAGACATTGAAGGGCAGATTCAAGGACTTGATCAACGCCTACCGTGATCGATACGGCCAGGACTGCTTCCGCGACGACAATGCGTTCCTCGACGCCTTCTACGGGCTCGCGATGCGGGACAAGCTCTTCCCCCATCTGGGCCGGGCCTTGGAGCGGAAGCTCGGCAAGCCATTGGGAAACATCGAGGCGCAGTACGAGGAGGCACTTCTTTCCCAAGCCATGCACCTGACAGTCAACGGGGATGTCCAGTTGAACCTCTTAGAATACTACTGGATGGAAGGGAACGCGATCGACCAGCAGCTCCGGGACGACCAGGAGCCTGACGTGTCCGTCCTCGAGGGAATTCTCTCGTTCCTTGAGCGCCACCTGGATGCGCCCGCATTAGAGAATCCTGATGCCATGGCTCCCACGCTTGCGAACTCCCCCAAACTTGAAGCGGCTCGCAGGGCCCGCCGTAGATTCGCGGCATATCTGGCACAACAAGGGAGTATCGAGTCGGTGCTTCATCCTTACAACGTCACCTTTGGACACAATTGCTTTGAGAGTGATGCGAAGTTCGTACGTGAACTGTACCTGCTGGCGAAGGAGCGGAAGATCCTTCCGGTCCTCCGCGTCATTCTGGAACACCGGCTCGGACGGGAATGCGACGACTTTGAGTCCCAGTATGAGGGTCTGCTTGTGGCCAAGACGATGGGTCGCATCATGGAGACTGAAGTCAAGCTGGATATCAGCGACTACATCTGGTTCGACATGAACGCCGCCCACGAGCAGATTCGCCGCGATGAAGACCCGGACTTTGCGCGGATCAACGCGATTCTGGGTTTCTTGGATGAAGTGAAGGGACATGAAGCACTCGTCCCGTTCTGGTCGAAGCTACCTGTAGCGCCTCTTGCGCCGTCGGGCGACGTTGTTCCCAGAGGCCTTTTCGGGGAAGCCCTCGCTTCACCTTTGGCAGCTGAACTGGGTGGAGAGGCACGAAGAGATGCATCAACACTGGTCAAGGTGTTTGACATCATCATCCATCACCCCAAGATCAGGGATTGCTCTCGAAGTCTCTTCCGTGACGGTCACTACGCTTCCGCGATACTTGAAGCGTTTAAGGTGATCGACAACCTCGTGAGGGAGAAGTCGGGTGAGTCCGAATTGAACGGGCGAGCCCTCATGGCGAAGGTGTTCCACAAGGACAACCCCAAGTTGAGGGTGAACGAACTGGCGACTCCATCCGACCGTGACGAACATGAGGGCCTGCTCCTCCTTCTCATGGGAGCGATGGTGGGAATCCGAAATCCGAAAGCTCACGACAACATCGTTCAGGTCGATCCCATCAGGGCGCTCCAGTATCTGGCATTCGCGGATTTGTTGGCCAGACGCGTAGAGGAATCTTCGAAAATCTAGGCGCTCATTCGGACCCGTGAGGAGCGCAATCGGCGTCCACCAGCTTGGCGCCTTAGGAATCGCATCTCTTTTCGGCAATCCTCCTCCGCTTTGGCCTTCTCGTGCGACCTGTAAGTATGGAGGGGCAAGTTCGACGCCGATCTGGAAGGGGGTGAGAATGGCCAAGAAGGACCAGGACTCGACACGGGTTGAACTCCCCGGCTCCTCGATGGGCAGGGTCAAGAAAGGAGGTTCTCTCGAATGGCTTGGGCACGCGACCCGTCAGAAGACCCGTGGCGGCGGGCGAGTTCCCCATACGTCACCCATTTTCAGGGATGCGCCGCTTTCCCTACAATCGAATTGGCTCCCGGACCCTTCTTTACCTATGGGGGGACAGTGTAGCCCTCCTCGGGCGGCAGAAGCCGCCCGGTTCGCTCTTTGGAAATGGATGCCGGTTCGACCGCCGGGCGCAACGGTTGTTCGTTGTTGACCCGAAGACCGGTGACCTCCCCGGACATGAGATGGCAGGAGCGGAGGGCGGAGTTTCTCCGAGCCATCCGGGACCTTGGGCCCGCAATTCCCCAAGGAGAGCCGCGCGGCGCTTCAAAGACCGCGAAGCCGACAAGGAGTACGAACCGTTCGACGACCGTCCTGATTGAATTTTCGCGCGACCCAGTTCGCGCAGACCACGATCTCCGGCACGCCGACATGGATCGCGACCCGCGATCCGAAAGCCATCAGTCTTCCTGAAAAGGAACACGTCCGATTTCGGCCCCATCCTGGGGCCCGACCTTTGCTTGCTCACAAGCAATCCCCACGCGACAAGGCGTCCCCCCACCCTGGTGCGGGCGCCACGCCGCGTCCTTCGATAGCTGCCGATTTCCCCGGCCTCTCATCGAGGCCGGTCGTGCGTTCTTCTTTTCTCTCACGGTTCGGTCCGGCATCCGTCCGTTTCGGGCCAGTGGCCCGAGGCGGCCATGGTGGCGGGTCCCGAAGAGAAAGAGAGCCGCATGAATACGAACGAGCAATTTGGCGGGTCGGAGTCGGATTGTGGCGAACCTTCGAGCGGGAACGATGTTGAATGGAGCGACCGCCTTCAACAGCGACGCGCCGAACCTGATGGCGCGTCAGGTCTGGGTGAGCCGTCCATCGGAAAGTGCCGTCCCCGCGGGGACCGGGAGTTGGAGTATCGCTCCGCGACGAGCCCGATCCCTCCGGAGATTCTCGCGCGACGAGGGGAGATGCGTCACCTTTTGACACAGCTCCTCTGTAGGCTTCATGGGACGAAACGCCGCAATGAACGGAAAGCGGCGTAGGAGAATCGCATGAGAGATTTTAGAGATCGGATCTGGAATGGCTCGACGGCCCTCGGATACCTCCGCTGTTCCAAGGACGAGCAGGAGGAGAGCACTGAGGGCCAGCATCGGCTCGTGGGCACGGAGCTCGCCCGCCGGGGCATGGGGTTCCTGGCGCCTCCGTTCACCGACGACGGCCGGCGCGGGTCGGACGAGGAACGGCCGGGGCTCCTGGCGCTCTTGGATTACTGCCGGGGGCACCGGAACGCCCCCAGGACTCACGCCGACTACGTGCCGATCTTCATCCAGTCGATCGACCGGGTGGGCCGGTTCCTCGACCCTATGAAGATTTTCACGTACCTGAACGAGCTGAAGGAACTGGGATACGACGTCTACAGCCTCACCGAGCGGCTGAGCTACGTGGGGAGCACGATCGGCGAGTGGATCCAGTACGTCGTCCGGAGCGACCAGGCGACGGGCTACTCGGTCCGGCTCTCCCACGACAGCATGAGGGGAGGCATCCAGACGGCCGAGAAGGGATTTCTGGCGGGAGGCTCTCCCGGCTACGGATACGACCGGGCCGTGATCGGTCCCGACGGCAAAGCGCGCTGCCGGTACGTGAATCTGCCGGGGAAGCGGGTGGCGAAGTACGCGATGGACGGGACGCCTCACGGGACGCTCGAGCCGCTTGAGAGGAAGGGGAAGCTGATCGCCCCGACGCTCGACAAGAGCAACGTGGACCATGTGACCCGCATCCCGGGTGACCCGGCAAGAGTCGGCGCGGTCGAACGGATCTTCGAGCTTTTCGAGGAAGGGATCGGTTTCAGGAGCATCGCCGGGAAGCTGAACGCGGAAGGATTCCCGCCCCCGCGGGGCCGGAAGTGGATCGTCTCCTCCGTCCGGTTCATCCTGACGAACCCGATCTACATGGGTACGGCGGTGTACGGGAAAAGGAGCAAGAGCAAGTACCACGAGTTCTCGATCGACAGGGACGGCGACAGGAACCGGATCGCCATCGAGAAGAAGGAGATCTTCCGGCAGGGTTTCGTCTACCGCCAGACGGACGAGTGCGTGGTGGTCGAGGACGCACATCCCGCGCTTGTCTCGAAGGAGCGCTGGCGGAAGTGTCAGGAGATCCTGGCGTCGAAAGCGAAGGGGACGACCCCCAAGCGCACCGGCCGGGGGGCCCGGTCGAAGTACCTCCTGACCGGGCTCGTGAAGTGCGCCCGATGCGGCTACAGCTTCCAGGGCGACACCCACCGGCGGACGGGCTGGAGGAGCTATCAGTGCGGAGGTTACGTCGCCGGTGGGAGATCGGTCTGCCAGCGGTCGAACGTCTCGGCCGGGCGGATCGAAGACTGGATCGTGGGC
>Ga0193713_1000137_pt1 | contig 22938 bp, 23 predicted proteins | sample H3a2metaG_FD_143054 | JGI IMG/M metagenome (GOLD analysis project Ga0193713, IMG submission 143054) | Soil microbial communities from a riparian zone of the East river system, Colorado, United States - H3a2 | ecosystem: Environmental > Terrestrial > Soil > Riparian zone | place: USA: East River... | reverse complement strand
ACGATCATGATCATGAGCACGAGCAGGAGCACGAATAGATATGCAAAAACTTTCGCTGCGTGATCTGGATGTGCGCGGAAAACGCGTGTTAATGCGAGTGGACTTTAATGTGCCAGTCGAAACGCGCGGCGGCAAGATTCGCGTCACTGATGACACGCGAATCCGGGAGAGTTTAGCGAGCATCAACTACCTGCGCGAGCACGGTGCCAAAACCATTTTGATGTCGCATTTTGGCCGGCCCAAAGGAAAGCGGGTGGAAAAATATTCGCTTCGCCCGATTGGGGAATATTTGCATTCGCTGATTCACCACCCCGTCATTTTCAGTCAAGACACGATCGGCGATGTGCCAAAAAAAATCATTGATCACATGGGGAGCGGCGACGTTGCGTTGCTTGAGAATCTTCGGTTCCAGCCGGGGGAGGAAACCAACGATCCTGAATTTGCGAAGGCGCTCTCGGAACTTGGCGATCTTTATGTGAACGACGCGTTTGGCGCCGCGCACCGGGCACACGCCTCCACCGCAGGCGTCACAAAATTCGTGCCGAAATCCGCGATGGGTTTCTTGATGGAAAAAGAGCTGAAACACTTGAAAGAAGGTCTTGAGAAACCAACCAAACCATTCGTTGTCATCCTGGGAGGAGCGAAAGTATCCGATAAGATCGGCGTTCTCAAAGCGCTGATGGAGAAGGCCGACACAATTCTCATCGGTGGCGCGATGGCCAACACGTTTTTGAAAGCGCAAGGAATTTCCGTGGGGGCTAGCCGGGTCGAATCCGACAAGGTGGATCTTGCGCGTGAGCTTCTCGATCTGGCGAAGAACAAGGGTGTAAAATTTTTGCTTCCAATCGATGTCGTGGAGGCCGAGGAAATTCGTGCTGGGGCCGACATGCGAAACACGAGTCGTCTCTCACCACAACATGGAATCACCGATGGATGGCAGGCGGTCGACATCGGCGCGGCGACAATCGCACTTTACCAGGAGGAAATCGCCAAGGCGGAAACAATTTTGTGGAACGGACCAATGGGAGTCTTCGAAATTCCGGAGTTCGGGGAGGGGACGATTGCAATTGCGGAAGCAATGGCGCAATCGGGAGCAACCACGATCATCGGTGGCGGCGATTCAGTGACGGCGATCAAACAGGCCGGCCTCGCCGACAAGATGACTTTCATCTCCACCGGCGGCGGCGCATCACTGGAATTGCTCGAAGGCAAAGAGCTGCCCGGCGTTGCTGCGTTGAGCGACAAAGCTTAGACCGAATTAACGAATCCACTTTTGTAAATTCTGTTCATTCTGTCAGAAACGCTTATGCGCAAAAAAATTTTGGCCGCCAATTGGAAGATGAACATGACGCAAGCCGAGTCGGCGCGGTTTGTAGAGTCGTTTCTTCGGGACATGGGCGAAATCAATGATGTCGATGTGGTGATCGTGCCGCCGTTCACAGCGATCGCGAAAGTGACTGAAGCGCTCGGCAAAGCTAATAACATCAAAGTAGGAGCGCAAAACATGTACTGGGAGAAGAGCGGGCCGTTTACAGGCGAGATTAGCGCTCCGCTTTTGCGCGATTTGTTTGTGCATTACGTCGTGCTCGGCCACAGCGAGCGCCGCACTTTGTTCGGCGAGACGGATGAAATGGTGAATCGAAAAGTGCGCGCGGCGCACGAGGCAAAATTGCGTCCCATCGTCTGCATCGGAGAAACGCTCGAGCAGCGCGACAAAGGAAATGTTGAGAAAATCTTGTCGATCCAGTTGCGCGGAAGTCTCGCTGGTCTGAAGCCAAAGGAACTGCAGGAAACGGTGATCGCGTACGAGCCGGTCTGGGCGATCGGCACCGGTCGCAATGCGACACCCGATCAAGCGCAGGAAGCGCATGCTTTTGTTCGTCACACTTTGAGCGAAATGGCGGACGCCGCGACCGCCGAGCGCGTGCGCATTCAATATGGCGGTAGTGTGAAACCGGAGAATGCCCGCGAACTGATGAGCCAGCCGGACATCGACGGCGCCCTCGTCGGCGGCGCCAGCCTGGATCCGCGCAGCTTCGCCCAAATCGTGAAGGCCGCGCGGGAAAAGTAGAACGCGGCTCGGTCAGATTGGATGAGACGCGCGTTCGTTATCGTCGGCCCAACTGCGACCGGGAAGTCTGAGCTGGCTGCCGATGTCGCGGGCGAAATCGGTGCCGAAATTGTCAGCGCGGACGCGTTTCAAATTTATCGTGGCCTGGATCTGCTCACAGCAAAACCAGATGCTTCAACGCTCGCCAAGGCTCCGCATCATCTAATCGGCACAGCGCCGCTCAACGAAGAAATGAATGCAGAAAAATATCGCTGCGCTGCCACGCGCGCCATTGATGAAATCAATTCACGCGGCAAACTCGCGATGGTCGTCGGAGGAAGCGGGCTTTACATCAGAGCGCTCACCGACGGACTTGCACCTCTGCCTGAGGCTGATCCAAAGCTGCGCGAAGAATTGAATGCCATGAGCTTGGATGAATTGCGGTCTCGGCTCGCGCAGCTCGATCCCGAAGCGGGTCGAACGATTGACACAAAAAATCGCCGACGCCTGGTGCGCGCCCTGGAGATTTGCTTGCTCACTGGGAAGCCGGTGTCCGCGCAGCGGAGTCAATGGACTGTAGCCGCCTCGCTGCGCGAGGCGAGGGCGACTGCGGTGATGAAGGCTCGAACAAGCGCTTCGCACAGCGAAGCGGCTACAGCGCGAGCATCAACGATCCCGGCTACAGGTGTCTTTGTTTTTCGAGACCGGGAGGAACTTTATCAACGAATCAATCAGCGGGTGGAAGCAATGTTCGAACGTGGTGTAATCGAGGAAGCGCGCACCGCAGGTGCGACGGGGGCGACCGCTTCACAGATGATCGGTTTGCGCGAGATTCGCGAACTGCTCGATGGAAAGATATCACTCTTGCAATGTATCGCGGAGATCCAGCAAGCCACTCGCCGTTACGCCAAAAGACAGTTGACCTGGTTTCGGCAGCAAACTAATTTTTTACCGCTGAACTTATCGCTTCTTACTCACAACGAAGCAAGAATCCTGCTCCGGCAGCATTCGGAGCGCCGACGGGTTTCCGGGTTCGCCTAGAGGGATGATTGAAACGCGTCCGCAAAAAACACAGGAGCGCGCACTCCTGATTGGCCTGGAGAAGCGAGGTGTCTCGAAGTGGGATTTGCAAGATTCGCTCGACGAACTGCGAGAGCTCGCGAGTTCGGCAGGTGCGAAAGTGGTCGACACCGTCACGCAAAAACTTCCAAAGCCGACCGCTCCGTACTATATCGGCCGCGGCAAAGCAGAGTCCATCAAGGATTCGTGTCAGGATCAGCAGGTGACCTCTGTTATTTTTAATGATGAACTTTCGCCAGCCCAAGGTCGCAACCTGGAAAATCTGTTCGCGCGCAAGGTTATCGATCGAACACAACTAATTCTTGATATTTTTGCGCAGCGGGCGCGCAGCAGGGAGGGCCGACTGCAAATCGAGCTGGCCCAATTGCAGTATCTTCTGCCGCGTCTCACCCGGATGTGGCATCACTTGTCACGGCAGACTGGCGGGATCGGGACCCGCGGGCCGGGGGAGACGCAATTGGAAGTTGATCGGCGGCGCGTGCAGGAACGGATCGCGCGGCTAGAACGCGAGCTGGAAGCTGTGCGTAAGACGCGTGCGATTCAGCGCGAAGGCCGCAAACGACATCAATGGCCAGTCGCCGCCGTCGTTGGCTACACTAATGCGGGAAAATCAACGCTCCTGAATCTGCTCACCGGCGCCGATCTCGTAGCCGAAGACAAGCTCTTTGCAACGCTTGATCCTACTACGCGCAGTTTTGTGTTGCCTAACAAACAGCGAGTCCTTCTCACCGACACGGTTGGGTTTTTACGAAAACTTCCGCACACACTAATCGAATCGTTTAAGGCGACGCTCGAAGAAGTGAGCGAAGCCGATCTGCTAATTCATATTGTCGATCTTAGTCATCCTCGTGTGGACGAGCAGATGGAAGCGGTCGACGGCGTCATTAAAGAACTGGACGCTTACGGCAAGCAAACTCTGATTGTTTTCAATAAGATTGATAATTTGCCAAATCGCGAACTGGCAGAGTCTTACACGAAGCGTTTTCCCGGGAGTGTCGCGATATCCGCGCGCACGGGAGAAGGAGTTAACAAGCTTGTCGAAACTCTCGAAGAGGCGCTTGCCTCGTGGCGGTTGCGGTCGCGCTTTCGGATTCCCGCGAACGAAAGCGCGTTGATCGCGGAGATCCATCGGGTTGGTCACGTTCTCGAATTGCGATATGAGGGCAACGATGCTCTGATCGTCGCGCACGTCCCTCCTGATCTGGCGCAAAAGCTCGAGCGATACGTGGTGCCGTCGTGACGCGGGGAGTCGTGCCTGCGAGGATTAACCACAGGCAAGGACATCTGTATCGGTTTAGCGCCAAGGGCGCTATGTCATGTAAGCCTGGGGCACCGCCCCAGGGGATACAAATCGTCGTTTAAACAAGCGCTGAAAGCGCGATTCAGTCGCCCGGGGAATCGAACTTATACTAGGGTGAATCGCGCTTTCAGCGCTGGCGTTTTAGATTCATGGATCCTGGGGCGTTCCCTCAGGCTCAAGGTGAATGCTGCGCCGTTGGCGCTGAATACGCGCAGACAGGATTGTCTGCGTCACTGTTGACCTGCCAGGTTGCGCACCGATGATTCGACCCTGTGCGCGATCTGTGACCAGCCATCGCGATCGTTGGCTGTTGACGCGAACTCGCGCGGCTCTCCGATAATCAATTTGATTGCCACAGGCCGCGGAAGCGTTCGATGTGGTGGGAGAGCCTCGAAAGTTCCAACAAGACCGCAGGGCACAACCGGCACGTTTGTTTGCGCGACGAGCATCCCAAGTCCGTGCTTGAAAGGCATCATCGAGCCGTTGCGACTGCGTCCGCCTTCCGGAAAGATGATGAAGATCGCTCTTTCTTCCTGTAATTTCCCGCGCAAATCGGCCAGGGCGTGCGGCCCGCAATTTTTCCGCCACATCGGCAGGGCGTTGAGCACGATTGCCGAAAACGTGCTGGTCACAGTAGTTTGAAAGAAAACGTCGCCTGCGGCGATCGGGAAGGCGCGTTCGCGATGGCGCGGAGTGAGCGCTGCTCCAAGAGCAAGTGCATCGAGATGACTGCAATGATTCGCGACCAGCACAAACGGCCCGTGCGCGGGCAGCTTTTCACGGTCGGTAATCTTGAGTCGGTGTGCGATGGCGAAATAAGTTCGCAGCAACGAAAAACAAATGTGATGCGCGAAGCTCTCTAGCAGGCCACTCTCACGTCTCACGCTGCGGAAGCGCTCTGCTGGCGTTAGGCCGGTGTCACGCGCTGGTTGAAGTTGCCAGGGGTCCACCGATTCTTAACCTCCAGTGAAAATTCGCTCCGGCTGACCCGCTGCGAAACCGACAAAATAATTGACGTAGTGAAAGACAGCGGGCGCGACGAGAATCAGGCTGTCAAAGCGATCCAGCAAACCGCCGTGACCTGGAATGAGCTTGGCAGTGTCCTTGAGACCGAGATCGCGCTTGATCGAAGAGAGCATCAGATCGCCGAACTGACCAACTACGCTGATGATGATGCCAAGGCCAATCAAACGAATTGCGCTGTCGAGTGCCGTGTCCCTCCAAATGAAATGAGCGATTACTGCCACGAGCGGCGTTGTTAAAACGAGGGCGCCGAGTGCGCCACCAACCGTTTTGTTCGGGCTGGTATTGGGAACAAATTTCCGACGCCCAAAAAGATGGCCACAGATGTAGGCAAAAATGTCATTCAATTCCACGGAGCAAAGGATGAGCAAAAGTATGGGGCGATAGTTCCAATCGTTCGCCATATAGCCGAGATTGCCGAGGGCGCTTCCAAAAAGAGCAAATCCGAGGACACCCAAGCCGACGCGTTGGATATATCCTTTCGGTTGGTCAGCGATCAACCCGCCGATAGCGATCAATGCGACTGTCAACGGAAATAACGCAACAAAGAGTCGGTACCAATTGTCCAGTTCGGCAAAAGTAAGGAAGAGAATACCGATAACGACGATGAGACTGATCGTTCGTTCTCGAAACAACCCGGTGATTCGAGCGTATTCGCGATAACAGAGAAAACTGAGCGTGGCGACTGCGAGAATCGTCCAGAAAGCGCCCGCGAGAATGGGAATGAGAATCAGCAACACCAGCCAAATCCAGGAGCGATAACGATCCCAAAGTTCCTTTCTCTTGTCGGCAGTGCTCTTAGCAGCTCGGGTCGTGCTGAAAATCAGAAGCGGTGCTAACAAAAGCAAAGCGGCCACTGCAAGCGTCAGCACGACGGTCACCGGGTCATCGAATGCATGACGAAACCCAAACAGCCGTTGCCACGTCGCGTTGTTCATCTCAAGGCATGCGCGATTCGGTTGAGCCTCCTAACAATTGTGATACAGCAGCCGACGATTATCAGTCCCAGGCCAAGGCTCATCACCCCAACTTCGAGCTTATCGAAATGCAAAATCTGCCATGGTCGCGGCACCGCGGCGGCGTACAGGCAAATCACGGTGATAACCAGCATTCGATGTTGCTTTGCCATCGGTCCGCAAAACTCATTGGACGCACCTGCGATTTTTCCAGCAGCCCGAACATAGGCTGTGAAGATCGCCAGAATGGTTGCAACGTATCCAAGCGTAACGTTTCCGCCCCAGGCAAAACCTGCACCAACGAATACTGCCGCGTCGGAAACACGATCGGGAATCTCGTTGTAAAGTTCTCCTACTTTTGAAGCGCGACCGGATTTGAGCGCTACCATCCCATCGAGCATGTTCGCGGTGAGACGCAGTTGCGCGCCGAGCGCGGCAACAAGCCATAAGATTCGATAGTCAGAAATTGAAGTCAGGCCGAGGGCTATGCCTGCCACAATGCAAGCCCACATGCCTGCGATTGAAATTGCATTCGGTGAAACATTTCGTGCAGCAAGCCACGCAGTCGCTGCCTGTGCCCATTTTCGATTACGTGTGGCAATCGGGCGACGATCGATTGCTCTGTTGCGCGCGTCTTCCATGCAGGGTGCACTTACTCGCTAGCAGGTCACGCGCACAATGAGCAGGATAAAATGTCGGTCCTGGTGGGAGGGCCCTCGCGAGTACTTGGTTAGCGCCAAAGGCGCGGTCTCACTACGAGCCTGGGGCGACGCCCCAGGACTATCGGAATCGGAAACGTGAGCGCTGAAAGCGCGATTCAGTTCAATGATGGTTCTCAATCCCAAACATACCGTTCGCGGAAATCAAAGCCCTGCCAATGATGGAGCGAATCACGTCGCCAGTGAATCGCGCTTTCAGCGCTAGCGCTTTTTCTTGCTTGTCGTGAACCCTGGGGCGCTGCCCCAGGCTGGCGGTGAATGCGCTGCGCCTTTGGCGCTAAACACATACCCCGCCTTGCAAGATCGACATCAGAGAGAATAATGCGCGCATGACTGCGCGGGAGCGGGTGAAACAGTTGATCAAGACCTGGCCGAAAGTTTATCCAAACGCACATTGCGAGCTGGATTTTCGCAACCCGCTGGAACTGCTGGTGGCCACAATTCTCTCCGCCCAATCCACGGATAAGCGGGTCAACATGGTCACGCCTGCGTTGTTTAAGAAATATCGGACCGCGAAAGATTATGCCGACGCGCCGCAAGCCGAGTTGGAAAGCGCGATCAAATCCACGGGTTTTTATCGCAACAAAGCCAAAAGCATTCGCGGTGCGATGCGCGCAATCGTCGAGAAACACGGCGGTAAAGTCCCTAACACGATGGAGCAGTTATGCGCCTTGCCCGGCGTTGGGCGTAAGACTGCGAACGTGGTTTTGGGCAATGCATTCCACAAGGACGAAGGAATCGTTGTGGATACGCACGTGATCCGGCTATCGCAGCGGCTCGGCCTGACCAAACAGAAGGACCCGGTGAAGATCGAGCTCGACTTGATGAAGCTCGTCCCACGCGAGCATTGGACAGACTGGAGTCACTGGCTCATCTGGCATGGCCGCCGGCGCTGTTACGCCCGCAAGCCCGATTGCTCGAACTGTGAGGTATTTCGGCTGTGTCCCAGCGGCAAAGTCTTTCTGCGAACAGGTGTTGCAAAAAAGCCGGAGGCGAAGGCCGCTTAGCGCGGACTTGCAGCGGTTTCGACCGGGTCTTCTTGGCGTGAAGGACTTGCTTCGTCGTTCTCGGCTCGTCTGCGCGTGCGGCGGAATTGGTCTTCGAGTTTCTTCAGCTCCTCGTCAGAGAGTTCCTCGAGATCGACGAGTTCATTGCGCGCGTTTTTGATCGCGCGAATGAGTTCGTCCAATTTCAAATGCATTGCCTTGGCGTCACGGTTCTGGGTGTTTTGAATCAAGAACACCATTAGAAACGTGACGACAGTGGTCGCGGTGTTGATAATCAGTTGCCACGTGTCGGAAAAATGAAACATGGGGCCGGTAACGAGCCAGAGAAGGATGACAAGCACCGCTGCGCTAAATGCCCATGCGCTACCGAGCATCGCAGAGCAACGGTGCGCGAAGACGCGGAACGCATCGCGTACCACGCAAAAGAAATCGCGTTCTCGCTCGTGTTCTTTTAGCTCTCCCACCTGGCTTTTATTCATAACGCCCCTTACTTTTTCGCGCGTGATTCTGAAATTGCGCGCACAGAATGTGCCGATCCTTCAGTGCCTTCGGCATAAAGCGGATTGATTTTCTAACTGTTTTACGGAAGACTTAGCACCCGAATTCATGCAGCAGATACCCGCCTTTTCACGTCTGCAAACTGTCCCGGCTGCGCCGGGCAGTGCGTCTGGGCGCAAGTTATGGATACTTGATTCGTGGCGAGACCTGATTTTGTACGTTGGCACGCCGCTGTTACTGGTGCCGGCTTTCGCGCTGGCCCAGGCGCGCTGGAGTCCCCAAGACATTTATCTCTTTGTCGCGGCATTTGGCGCCATGGGACATCACCTGCCGGGGATGATCCGGGCCTATGGCGATCGCGCATTGTTCGAACGCTTTAAATGGCGCTTTATTTTTGCGCCGCTATTTCTTCTCGCGGTCTGTACGGCCTTTTTTTGGTGGGACCTGAAAGGAATCTTGCTGGTCGTTTTCTTCTGGGGCGTTTGGCATGGGCTCATGCAAACCTATGGGTTCTGTCGCATTTACGACGCGAAAACGGGAACGTTCGACGCGCTCACTCGCCGGCTTGATTTCGCAATGTGCGTGATCTGGTTTGCCACTGCGGTGGCGCTTTCGCCATATCGTCTAAGCGACACTTTCGAAACTTACTACCTGTGCGGTGGACCATTCATTCCGCCATCGGCGGTGCAACTTGGACAAGGACTGATTCTACTCTTGGCCGTCGCCGTTTCCGTCTTGTTTGTCGCGCATTTCTGCCGGCTTTGGATAATCGGAAAACGGCCGAATCCTGTGAAGGTAGCTTTGCTGATCACGAGCATCGCGTTTTGGTGGTACTGCAATAACCTCGTAGCAAACATTCTCGTTGGAATTGCGCTGTTCGAAGTTTTCCACGACGTGCAATACCTCTCGCTTGTCTGGATCTACAACCGCAACCGAGTGGAAAAAGACAGCAACATCGGCGGATTCATGCGTTTTGTGTTTCGCCGAAGCGGATCGCTTATCGGCCTCTATGTCGGACTCGTCCTAGCCTACGGCTCGCTCGCTTTTATCAATGGTCATCTCGGGATAGACACGGTCAAACGCATCCTCACTGGCGTGGTCACTGCTTCCACGTTGCTCCATTTCTATTACGATGGATTTATATGGAAAGTTCGGGAGCGTTCCACGCGCCAATCGCTGGGGCTAACGGGTGGAACGGCTGACGTATCGCTGGGCGGTTTTCTGCCCAGTTGGACGCTGCATGGGCTAAAATGGGCGGCAGTATTTGTGCTGCCGTTAGGTGCGCTCTGGTTTTGGCAAACGCATCTCAATGTGCCGGAGGTCCAGCGGCGGGCATGGCTCGTGGCGGATGTACCGATCGGCGCAAAGCAGCATTTTGATTATGGGCAGGCCTTGCAAAAAGAAGGCAAATGGTCGGAGGCTGAGGAACAATACAAAATCGCGCTAGATTTCAAATCATCTGATGCCAAATCGCACATGAACCTGGCTACTGTCTTGATGGCGCAAGCGAAATACGATGCGGCAGCCCGGCAATTGGAAGAGGCATTGCATCTTCAACCCAATGGCGGTGAGCTGCATCTCAGCTACGCCAGTTTGCTTCAGCGACTTGGGCGGGGAGATGAAGCCGGACCTCACTACGAGGCAGCTGTGCGTCTGATGCCGGACTCGCCGGACACCCATTACAATTATGCCGTGTTCCTTGCCTCAACAGGGAAAGAGAATGATGCCCTGAGCGAACTCCGACGTGTCGTGCAACTCAAGCCCGATCACGTGGATGCACAGTTGCAGCTGGCCGATGCGCTGTTTGCCAAAAGTGATTTGGAGGGGGCCAAGGCGCATTATCTAGCGGCACTTCGCGGGGACCCCAAGCTAACAGTTGCGTATAATAATCTGGGCAAACTGTTCTTGAGTGAGGGCCAGATTTCGCAAGCCATTGTTCAGTTCAGTGAAGCGCTGCGCTTGAATCCCGAATACAAAGAAGCCGAGGAAAATTTGCGGATCGCCAAAGCAAGCGACACACCGTTTCTTCGGAACACGCACAACTAATTTTTGGTTGCCCGCGCTCTTCATCTCAATCTGGATGACGCGTGGCGGGATGAACCGTTCGGATTGCCTGTGGCTGACGCGCGGGATTGGGGCCCACGATTGCGATTCTCCGCCCCGCCGCGTCTGATTGCCGAGTTCTGTCGGAAGCACGAGACGAATCTCGCGGCGCCCTTTTTGCTTTATGGATCTGGCGACTTCCACTATTTAACGGCGCTTCGATTGCGCCGGATTTCGGAACCGATCGTTCTCGTTTCATTCGACAATCATCCGGACTCGGATGTGCGCCCTCCAAAGTGGGGGTGCGGTGGATGGGTCAACCGCGCACTTGAGCTTCCACACGTGCGACGCGTGAGCATTTGGGGTTGCGGTAATTTCGAATGCTGGTGGCCACACCAGATTTTCGGCAACCGCCGCGCTGAACGTGCGGGCATTCTTGAAGTACATCCGTGGGCGGACGATCGGCCGGTGAAAGATCGACAACGCAAGGGTGCTATTCTTCGTGAAAATTGGCGCGAGCATTTCGAGCGATTTTCAAAAACCATCGGGGAAACGAGTGTTTATGTGACTATCGACCTGGATTGTCTCTGCGCAGAACAGGCCATCACAAATTGGGAGAGCGGCCGCTTTACGATTGCCGACCTTGAGTGGGCGCTCGGAAATCTGCGCGAATTTTGCCGGATCATCGGTGGCGACATTTGCGGTGCCTATTCACCGCCGAAATATGCGCGTTGGAAACAACGCTTCGCCGCTGAATTCGATCATCCGAAGATTCAGCTACCGTCGTCCGACCAGATTCGCGCGATCAATTTTAAAGCTTTGCTAAATCTCTGGCCACCATCGACGGGAACCCTGTAGTTGCAGGCTTGATTTTGACGCGCCTTTTTCATTCGATGGTTGTGTGCCTCCTCAGGACGAGGTGACTTCACAGAGCGCGATCGGCGGAAATGCTTATCACGGCCCGGCGAAGTTTACTACTACGCACTGGAGCGTGGTGCTAGAGGCACAGGGCGAATCGCCAGCGGCACAAGAGGCACTCGAAAAACTCTGCCGCATTTATTGGCGACCCATTTACAGCTTTGTCCGGCGACAGGGGGCCGGGCCAGAGGAAGGGCAGGATCTTACGCAAGGTTTTTTTGCTCTTCTGTTAGAGCGCCGGGATCTGCGCACTGTGCGCAAAGAGAAGGGGCGATTGCGTTCTTATCTGCTCTCGGCGTTGAAGCATTTTCTGGCCGACGAACACCGCCGCGCGATGGCGATCAAACGTGGCAAAGGCCAGCAGCTCATTCCGTTGGAAGAACTGCGTACTGAGGAACGGAGCGGCATGGAGCCAGCCGACCCGCTCACTGCCGAGCGCATTTACGAGCGCCGTTGGGCTTCGACATTGCTGGATCGCGTGCTGAGCCGATTAGAGGATACTTACCGTAAGCGAGGTAACGCGGCGTTGTTCGATTCGTTCAATCAATTGCTGGCAGACGAGCCGGGGGTGCCGTCGCAAGCGGATATTGCGGCGCAACTCGGGATGACCGAAAACGCCGTTTCGCAGGCCTTTCATCGATTTCGGCAAAGCTATCAATCGTTATTGCGCGAAGAAATTGCTCATACCGTTGCGACCCCCGGCGATATCGAAAACGAGTTGCGTTATCTGATTGCTGTGATTCGCGCATAAGACCCGATAGACTTTTACGCAGTACAAGATGGGAACGCACGCCGAGTCTCGCGCAATGATCAGAGTAATCAGAGTTTGCCGCAAATGCGGCGCGAAAATCTTTTCTGACGCGCCGCGAGGGCTTTGCACGGCATGCGTACTCGAAACGGCGCTCGGGGTTTTCCCGGATGCACCTGTAGCCGGAGTCGGTGACTCCGGCAACGAGGACGATCTTTCAAGCGACAATGCGAAGCGTACTTCGGGCGTAAAAGAGGCCGTGCGCGCCGCGAGCATGTTAGGAGAGTTAGGTGATTATGAGTTGCTGGAAGAAATCGGACGCGGTGCTCAGGGAGTGGTATTTCGCGCGCGGCAGAAGAGTCTCAACCGCACAGTTGCCTTAAAAGTCATCAGCCTTGGTCAGTGGGCCAGCAAAGCCCACCTGAAACGTTTTCGCCGTGAAGCCGAGGCTGCGGCCAGCCTCGATCATCCGAGCATTGTTCCCATCTACGAAGTCGGCGAGCGTGATGGCTCGTGCTACTTCAGCATGAAGTTCGTAGAGGGCGGCCAGCTTGACGAAGTTATCAGGCGAACTCCGATGTCGATCCGGCAGGCGGTGGAATTAATCGCGAAAGTGGCGCGCACTGTGCATTACGCGCACGAGCACGGCATTCTCCATCGAGACATTAAACCGGGAAACATTTTGCTCGATGCAAAAGGCCAACCGCATCTTACCGATTTCGGCCTTGCCCGATTAATCGAATCTGAAAGCAGTGTCACCCAAACCCTGGATGTCCTGGGCACGCCCAGCTACATGGCGCCGGAACAAGCCGTGGGAAACAACGCGGCAGTGAGCAGCACAACGGATGTGTACGGGCTCGGTGCGGTGCTTTACCAGCTTCTGACGGGCCACCCACCGTTTGCCGGTGGAACAACGTACGAGACGATCAAGTTACTGGAGGATACGGAACCGCGGCTACCGCGACAGTTAAATCCGAAAATAGATCGCGATCTCTCAACAATCTGCCTCAAGTGCCTCGAGAAAGATCCGGAGCGTCGTTACTCATCGGCTTTCGCGCTGGCTGAGGATTTGGAACGATGGCTAAAGCATGAACCGATTCAGGCGCTCCGCACGGGAATTTTCTCGCGAGGAAAGAAATGGGTCCGACGCAATCCAACCAGCGCGCTCCTTGCAGCGTCCTTGATCGCGCTGGTGGCAGCTGCTGGATGGATTATTTCGAAAAGTGAATTGGTCCGTCATCCGGTAACAACTGGGATCGCGGTTCTGCCGTTTGAAAATCTCAGCGACCAGAAGGAAAGCGGGGCGTTCGTCGATGGCGTTCAGGACGACCTTTTGACCAAGCTGGCGAGGATTGCTGACCTCAAAGTCATCAGCCGGACCAGTGTCATGGATTACCGTGGCAAACGAAATCTCCGTCAGATCGGTAATGATCTGCGCGTATCGCATGTTCTGGAAGGCAGCGTCCGCAGAGCCGGCACACATCTTCGTGTCAATGCGCAGTTGATCGAGACGCGCACTGACACGCATGTCTGGGCCGAGCAATACGATCGCGATTTGAATGATCTGTTCGCAATCCAAAGCGAGATTGCGCAAAAGGTCGCACAGCGGCTCAACGCTAAAGTCACATCGGCCGAGAAACTGGCCATTGAGGGCAAACCAACGACCGATCTCGTCGCTTTCGAGCTCTATTCACGTGCCAATGATATTTGGGGAATTAGCGGCTGGGCGACGAAGGAGGACGTGTTGCAGGTAATCGATCTCCTGAACCAGGCAGTGGCGCGCGATCCTTCGTTTTTCAAAGCTTATTGCCTCCTCGCCGCGGCTCATGACTACCTTTGCTTCTTTGGGCTCGACCATACTCCTGCGCGGTTGGCGGCAGCCGAAGCAGCCGTCCGGGAAGCATTTCGCATCCGTCCAAATGCTGGCGAAGCACACCTAGCACGAGCAGGGCATCTTTATAACGTATACCTCGATTACGATGGCGCTCTGGCTGAACTGGAAATTGCACGCCGGAGCTTGCCAAATGATTCCCGGATATTCTTTCGGATGGGTTTAATCCAAAGGCGTCAGGGACGCTGGGAAGAGTCGATGCGAAACTTCGAGCGGGCAATTGAGATCGACCCGCGCAACCTTAACACGCTCCGCAATATCGGAGATAGTTACGGGGCGGCCCGGCGTTACGCTGAGCAAAAATCGATGTTGGATCGCATGCTGAGTATCGAGCCAAACAATCTCGAAGTGAAAGCAGAGCGCGCGTTCGTGGAAGTGGATTGGAAAGCTGATACAGGACCGCTGCATCAAATGATCGATGAAATCCGAACGACAAATCCTGCTGCTATGCCGAAGATCGCCGGTGAGTGGCTGTTTTGCGCACTGGCCGAACGCGACATCGCTGCCGCCAAAGCGGCGTTGCTCGCCTCTGGCGAAATCCCGTTGAACCAACAAGCTGTTAATTTCAGGCGTCCCTTCGTCGAAGGCGTTATCGCCCGCATGACAAACGACGAACACACCGCGCAGTTGGCTTTTACTGCTGCGCGCGCGGAGCAGGAGAAAATCGTCCAGGCTGAACCAGATTACGGGCCGGCATGGTGCGTCCTCGGTGTAATCGATGCCGCTCTTGGGCGGAAGGAGGAGGCTTTGCGCGAAGGACGGCGCGCGGTTCAGCTTCTTCCCGTGGAAAAGGACCAAGTCAATGGTGTGCTCATGATCCAATATTTGGCGATGATTGCTGCGTGGGTTGGTGAGAAAGATCTCGCCTGCGAACAGCTTGCCACCGCCGTCCGTTACCCCTCCGGTCTCGACCTCACCTATGGTCAATTGAAACTGATGTCGTTGTGGGACCCGTTACGCGGCGAGCCGTGCTTCGAAAAAATCGTGGCTTCTCTCGCGCCGAAGTAATCCAACTGTAGTGGCAGGCGTGCCGCCTGCATCTATTACAAAGCAGCCGACACGGCTGCCCCTACACTCCTAATCCGTGACATCCGCTGCCTGCCCGCCATAGCTCTCTGGCGAAGGCTGATCCGTGGTTCAACGCTTCAACGGATCAACCAGTTAACGATTTAACGTGGCGAAGCCAACTTCCCGCGTAAGGGATTCAAAAATTTCACGCAGTACTTCAGTGAACGGCCGGAAATGACAACTCAATGACGAGAGGTCACCGAAGGCCAAAACAACAGAACTTAAACAGAAAGAAACAACAACTATGAAGACAAAGTTAACGAAGATGATAATGAGTTCCCTGGCCCTCGCCTGTGCGTTGGTTTGCTTGGCTGCCACTATGGCGCCGGGCACATCCGCTACCGCGCGCGCGGAAGTCGACAGGCATTGCAGCGTGGGGATGCTAAGGGGTTTATATCTGTGGACCTTCGACGGGTACGCAAACTTAGGTGGGAACCTGGTACCGAAAGCCGTTATGCAAGGCCTCCGGTTCAACGGAGATGGTACCACGTTCAATCCATTCGGCACTGTGAACATCGGGGGCACGATTATTTTCGACGTCACCGGAGGGCCAGGAACCTATACAGTCGCAGCAGACTGCACAGGCACCCTGACACCGGGGCCCGGCATATCCCCAACTTTCAATATATACGTCGGGCCGGGTGCACAGCAGGTTTGGACTCTCGAGATCTCCTCCCCCAATCCTCCTGCCGGCATCGGAGTGAGCGTAGGAACGGCGGTACGCGTGCCGTAGTAAAAGCTCGTCGGCCGTTACGACAACATCGGACGTCTGAACGACTATGGGTTTGGCGCGTTCCATCCGCGCCAAACCCATTCGCTAATTAAGGATTTGCTTGGAGTTCTTTGCGAGGCGGAGCTCGAGCTCATTGAAACGAGCACGATACCGGCGCTGATCAGCACTGCGCCAACGATAAGTCGGAGACTTAGCTTTTCCTTCAGCACTACGGCGGCCATCAGTGCGACGAAGATCACGCTCAAACCTTGAAATGGATAGAGGTAACTAAGGTCGAATCGCTGCAGAAGCCCGAGAGTAAGAAAAAAGGAAACTGTCATCAGAGCTGTCCCGATAGCAGCGAGCGAGACGAACCGAGAGTTGCGCAGACCGCTCGTCGTCGAGATTTCCATCGCTCTTTTCAAAATGACCTGGGCTGCTACAAAGCTGAGCAAAGAAACAACGATGAAAAAGAAGGCGAGAATGCTCATAGGCGCTCTTCGATTTGTGCAATTGGTTTCGCCACTAGCGCTAATCCGATAATCACCAGCGCGATACCGCACCAGCGAAGCGGCGAGATCGATTCGCCCAGAAAAATCCAACAACCGAGCGGAACCAGAATGTCCACGACTCGCGAAAGAGGAAACGCGATCGTCAATGGGATGTATCGCAGGACGTAGAGCCAGCTAATAAAGCTGGCGATGATCAGAAGAATTGCCCACCACACCAGGGGCGAAGCCAGACCGTTGATCCCGGTCCAGGAAAAAGCGCTGTCAGGTTCCGCAACCTGCGTAGCCCCGCGTTTCAGAAGAAACTCGGACACCAGCACACAGGCCACACTCAAGCCGAGTTGCAGCCATGGATTGCGAAAACCGGAAGGGCGATCGCGTATTGGTTTATTTCTCGTGCAATTTGTCATGTCGAGCGAAGTCGAGACATCTCTTACTTTCAGCGCGCAAAGCGAGGAAGCGAAAACAAGAACCAGAGATTCCTCCACTTCGGTCGGAATGACAAGAAACCGGCCTAAAGGCGAACAACCAGTCGCCCCTAAAGCTGATCCGCGTTAGGAAATCGCTGGAGAACAGGGTCATGCCGCGTCGGTCCGAGATATTTGATTACGCGACGAAATGCCGGATTCAGCACAGCGCTGGTATGCCGCACATAGAGGTCGAGTGGCACCAATTCGCAATCCAGATGCAGCTTCGGCTCGTAGTTTAGCGGATTACTGTAGTAGTACTTCAATCCTTGTTGTAACGCCCATGAAATGATGTCGCGCAGTGTGTAAAAATAAAGATGCAGATCTAGCGCCACGCTGTAATCGAGCCCGATACACTCATCGTAGATTGCGTCACCACAGACGAAACAAAAACTGAATGCGATAATCTTGGCGTTCTGTCGCCAGATGAAGAACCGCGCGCGTTCCCGCATCCGCTGCGCAATGGCGCGAAAGTAATCCTTGGTCAGCGTTTCAAATTTCAATGGCGACCGTTCATGGACCGCCAGATACAGCGGGTAAATTTCGTCGATGAAAGGCGCAATCTCGATCACGACCTCCATCTCGATTTTTGGCGCGCGGTCAGCCTTGCGAAATTTTCGGCGCAAATCTTTCCGAGTCGCCTTGCTTAACGTGCCAAAATATTCATCCCAGTTCTCATAACACAGCGCCAGCCGCGTCATTGGCATGCTCGGAATCCGGGCATAACCATTTAAGGCAAACGTTTCAAGCGCCGAGCGATAGTTCGCCGGAAAATCCTTTAAGACGATCAGCGAAGCCTTATTTTGGCGGGCATACGTCCCGAGACTCGCGAGCAGCGCGTTCGCCATCCAGCCTTCATCTTTCTCGTTGCACGTGCCCAGGTCGCCCGTGCCGGCCGCGCAGCCTACCATTAAAACCCGCATTGTCAGAAAACGCGGAAAAATTTTGCGAACGGCGTCGACGACAGAGCGAATCTTACCAGGCACACCTTCGACAAGATTTTGCCGGACAAAGAACACCGGCTGGACTGCACGCACGTGATTCGAACTGTCTTCAACCACCAGGTAGTGATGTTCGAACCCCTCCAGCGTTTCTTCGACGATCTCATAGTAACGATGATCCTTGCACTTATTCCGAAACGCGCGCGGCCATGCGTCACAATTCTGGAGATCGGCCAGTGACGTGATCTTCGCAAATCCGTGCGGGATTGGAATGGTGTTGCCAACTAACATGGAGAAAAAGCCGGCTCAATAAATCCACGGCTCGACGGCCCAATCAATTAACAGGAAGTTCGGTTTTCTCAAGCCGGTCATGGCACTGGGTGGACGCCGGTTCCGCTACAAATAAGAACGGCGAATGAGCGGATTCGCGGACTACTTTGTCAAAGACTTTGCGGCATCGGGATTTCACACCTTATGAAGGCTGGGGAAGATTTTTCTTTGCGAGGGAAGATTGCTGCAACAGCTGCCGCTGTCGCGCTAACAATTGCTCTGGGCGCGGTCGACTATCTCACAGGGCGCGAGTGGGCAATAACGGCTTTTTACCTGTTGCCGACGGGCCTCGCGTCGTGGGTGGCGGGCCGTTGGTCGGGATTGGTTGTGGGAGCGTTGTGCACAGGTGCATGGTTCCTCAGTGACATGCTCGATGGAGCAACGTATCAGCATCCGCTGATTCCTTTTTGGAACGGGATCATGCTGTTTATGTTCTTCGTCGTTGTCGTCTGGCTACTGAACGCGTTCCGCACCTCTCAATATCATTTGGAGCAAATGGTTGCCCGCCGAACTGCTGCTCTGCGGGCGGAAATCGAAGAGCGAAAACGGCTCGAATATTCACGGCGCATCTTAGGTGTGCACGTTGGCCACAAGGTGGCCGAGCAGATTCTAGCGCGCGATCCCGGAGTCGGCGGCATGGAACAGGAAATCTCCGTGATGTTTGTAGATATCCGATCCTTTACGGCACGCGCAGCAAATCTTAAGCCGGACGAAGCGATGAACCTGCTCAACAAGTTCCTGCACGCAATGGTGGAAGTGGTGGAAGGTGAACACGGCGGAATGATCAACAAGTTCCTGGGGGACGGTTTCATGGCGCTTTTTGGAGTGGACAGCGATGAGTTTAATCATGCCGACAAGGCGCTGGCGGCAGGGTGTGATTTAGAACGCAGAGTGGAACGTCTCAATCTGGATCTGGCCACCCGCGGCGAAGAACCGATACGAATCGGCATCGGCATCAACAGCGGACGCGCCATTGTCGGAAGCATTGGTTCGTCGGAACGGATGGAGTTTACGGTGATCGGCAACACGGTGAACGTCGCCTCCCGGATCGAAGCTTTGAACAAAACGGTGAACACCACTCTGCTCATCAGCAAAGCGACGCGAGACGCATTGCGACGCCGGATTTCATTGCGCGCGCTACCGCTTCAAGCGGTAGAAGGGATCGCGCAACCGCTGGAAATCTTTACGCTCGATTACGTGTGGACGTGAATACGGTACCAGAACCATCCTGGATGTCGAAGGTCCTTGCAACGGTTGCCGCAGTAGTGCTTATAATGGGCCTTGGGGTCGTCGATTATGTCACGGGTCGCGAGTGGGCAATATCGGCCCTTTACTTGTTGCCCACGTGCCTCGCTGCATGGAAAGTCGGGCGCTCGGCGGGATTAGTAGTGGGAGCGCTCTGTGCCGGCGTTTGGCTCCTCAGCGACGTGTTCAGCGGGCCGGCGTATCAGCATCCGCTGATTCCCGTTTGGAATGCCATCATGCTTTTTGTGTTCTTTTTCGTCGTCGTCTGGTTATTGACGGCATTTCGCAGCTCTCACTACCATCTGGAGCAAACAGTGGAGTGCCGAACCGCTGCGCTACGGGCGGAGATGGAGGAACGCAAGCGGCTAGAGCAGGCTAAGCTCCAGGGGGAGCGACTCGCAGTGGTCGGCTCCATGGCTGCTCAGGTGGCCCATGAAATTCGTAACCCGCTCGGCTCAATTTTCCTCAACCTTGACCTCGTCGAGCGGGAACTAAACGTTTTCGCAAATTCGAACGGTTCTTCGGCAAACGAATGCCGAGTGCTTCTGCATGAGATGCATTCCCAGGTATCGCGAATCCGCCAAGTACTGCAGGAATATCTCCGATTCGCCCGAATGCCGAAGTCTGAACGCGCAGCGGTTTCGCTCAAGGGCTTTCTCGAAGAAAAACTTAATTTCGTGCAACCGTTGCTGGATCAAAAGCATGTGGACTTGAGAAGGATTCTTGATCCAAACTTACCACCGGTTTGCGTCGACGCTGAGCAACTCTGGGAAGCGGTTTTGAATCTGATCCGTAATGCATTGGATGCAATGCCCGATGGAGGAAACCTGACGGTGACCGCGCAAAGGCATGGGGCAGAAGCCTTGATATCCATCAGCGATAACGGTCGTGGCATGACCGAGGAAGAAGCTCGACATCTTTTCGTTCCGTTCTTCACCACGAAGAGCGATGGCACCGGTCTCGGTCTCGCATATACGCAGAGGGTCATCAATGAACATGGCGGCAGGATTGATTGCGCTACCGCGCGGGGGAAAGGGAGCACTTTTAGTATTCAACTTCCGCTGGCTGTTGCTGCATGACATGACGATTTTCTTCTTCCAAGTACCGGCTTTACACGGGCCGCTAATCATTGCAGTACGGCTGAATCGGTTTATGCCGCAGAACATTGCATCTGCGCGATTTGCCCCTTGGCGGGGCACTATCTTTTGAAAAGATTATGGACGAGTTGCACAACAAATCGGTTTTGGTAGTAGATGACGATCCGGCAATGCTCCGTGCGATGACTAAAGTGCTTGCCAGTGAAGGTATGCAAGTCACTGGTGTGTCTGATCCAGTTGTGGTTCTGAAGGAACTTGCGGACTCTGAAAAGCGATTCGATTTGGTGATTACCGACCTGCGGATGCCAATGTTCAGTGGGCGCGGGGTTTTGGCGCTTGCCAGTGCCCTGCCGGAATTGCCGGTTATAATTATCACGGCATTCGGCGGCCCTGATGTCCAAGCTCAGGCGCTGCGCCTGGGTGCCTTCGCCTTTCTCGAGAAGCCCGTCGCTGCCCCTCAATTGATTGACGTGGTGAAGCGTGCCTTGGTACGATCACCCATCCGAGAATCATAGGCCTTCAAAAGCGCGGCGATTCAATCTAGTCCACGCTCCGCCAGTCGGAAGAAACGTCCGCTGATTCCCGGCGTTTGGCTGTTTCTGTCTCTGTGGCATTTTCCACCCTGAGCACTCCGCTTCGAATGTGGAGGTCGCGCTGAGGAAACGGCATTTCTATCCCGGCTTCACGGAATTTCTCAGCAATGGCAAAATTTATGTCGCTGCGGTAACGACTGGGACGCGCGCTCATTTCACTGCTCCAGACTACGAGCTTAAAGTCGATCGCGTTCTCGCCAAAATTCTCGAGAAACACACTCGGTCCTGGTTCCTTGAGAGTATGCGGATCTTCGCCGGCGACGGCCAGTAAGGTGTCCCTCACTTTCGCGATGTCGCTGCCATAGGCAACACTTACGGGAATGCGGAAACGCACACGGCGGTCGCCGTAGGTCCAGTTGGTCACGGGCGAATCGATAAACTTCGTATTCGGCACGATCATCATGATGTTGTCGTTGGTGCGGATGACTGTGCTGCGCGCGCGAATGTGCTCCACCTGTCCCGCAATGCCCGCCACTTCTACGCGGTCGCCGATTGTGATCGGCCGTTCAGTCAGGATGACCAGGCCACTGATGAAATTGCTGGCGATGTTTTGCAGACCGAATCCGATACCTACGCCCACGGCGCCGGCGAAAACTGCTAACGCAGCGAGGTGAATCCCAGTGTTCTCCAGGACAATAAAAATGCCGACCACCAGGACGATGTTGCTGACAATCTGGGCAATGGCGTATTGCAGCGAACGCTCGAGCCCACTGTCGGCGAGCAGCCGGTTGAAAAGAAAACGCTTTGTCCTGGATGAGATCCAAAACACCCCGATCAGGAGCGCAACCAGCAGAAAGATCTGAACCAGGCTCAGCTTGATGCCAGGAAGAGCCGCGTTCCAAGCCAGTGGAATTCCCGCTGCATTGACCGCCGTAACGGTGAAAAAGACGATCGCCGCCAGACTCAAGGTAGTTGTGACGATTGCGATGAAATTCGTGTCGATTTTGAAACGGCTGAAGGAACGCCGTACGATCTGACTTTGTAAAAATCGCGCGATGAGGAGTCCGGCTGCAAAGAACCCGGCGAACGCAATCAGGCCGAGGATAGTTACGTAGTGGTCGCCCACTTGGAATAGGGGCTTTTCCAACAGCGGGAAATTCATCGAAAGTTAGTCTGAGCCGCGTGTTTCGCTTTCGCAACCGATAAGCAAAAATCACGGCAGAAGGTCTCTTTAGCGCCGAAGGCGCGGCATAGTCACCGGCAGCCTGGGGCGCCGCCCCAGGATTGAGTACCACACCCAAAAAGCGCCAGCGCTAAAAGCGCAATTCACCGCGCGCACGAGTTCGATTGGTCCGCCGGATTGAAGCGCGCTTTCAGCGCTTGTTACCACGGCGATTTGAATTCCTGGGGCGATGCCCCAGGCTTGCATGAGACTGCGCCGTTGGCGCTAAACGATACGTGCCGTGTTTATTGCTCTCGAAGGGCCCAAGCCCCGGCGGCCTTCGAGAAAAATGCTACTGCTTGGACGATTTCTCTTCGATATATTTGATGACGTCGCCGACCGTCTGCAGTTTCTCTGCGTCTTCGTCCGGCACTTCGACCCCAAACTCTTCTTCAAAGGCCATCACGAGTTCGACGATATCCAGTGAATCTGCGCCCAAATCCTCTATGAAAGACGCCTGTGGCGTGACCTGCTCTGGGTTCACGCCGAGTTGCTCGACGATGATGTCCTTGACCTTCTCTTCGATCGATTTTTCCGCCATAAAATTTGTTCAGTTGGTATTAGTCGCGCGTGGAAAAGTC
>Ga0193713_1000134_pt1 | contig 23243 bp, 15 predicted proteins | sample H3a2metaG_FD_143054 | JGI IMG/M metagenome (GOLD analysis project Ga0193713, IMG submission 143054) | Soil microbial communities from a riparian zone of the East river system, Colorado, United States - H3a2 | ecosystem: Environmental > Terrestrial > Soil > Riparian zone | place: USA: East River... | reverse complement strand
CGCCAAAGCGTCCACCGCAGCCCGCCCCGACGTCCGTGACGTTCGCGAAACGCCCCTCTGTGTGGGACGGGATGCGAGGGTTATAGACTGATTTGCGATTTCGGGAAATCAGAATATTTTTGCAAAAGGGGCTTTACAGACTTTTGGGTGATTTGCCCGTCGGGCAGTCGCGTTGAAGCGGTTGAGGAAATTGCGTTGAGAAAAAATTCGTAGGGCGGGTTAGCGAAGCGTAACCCGCCGATGCCGTGGGCTGTGTGTCGGCGGATTACGCTACGCCGAAGCCTCGACCTCATCCTGAGGAGCTTGCGAAGCAAGCGTCTCGAAGGATGGACACAACGCAGGGACTCGCAGCCATCCTTCGAGACGCGCGCAAGGGCGCGCTCCTCAGGATGAGGTCCGGGCCATGTAGCCCGGATGGAGCGCAGCGAAATCCGGGGCCGGTCTCGCGACTTGTTTCCCCGGATTGCGCTTCGCTCCATCCGGGCTACAGACCATCCCTCACGCAATCACTTCGCGCTACGCGTCGTCCTCGTCCTCGGCATCCGCCGCCGGCTCGACCGGGGCGGTCAGCATCGGAATGGTCCGATAGTTCTTTGGGATATTCACCGGCTTGTAGTTCGGGTCGTTCGCGATCTTCGCGATCGCGGATTCGTGGATCAAGGCGTCTTCCGGAATCACGCGCGGCTCGGCATCCGGGATGTAGAATCCGAGCGTTGATTTTCGCGCCTTCCATTCCTTGTACTTGTCCTTTTTCGGCAAATACTCGAGCACGCGCCAGCCGGCGTTCATCGAGTTGTGCGGTTGCCAGGCGACGGACTCCGGATTGCGGGGATCGGGCAGGAAACCCGGCTTGACGTAGTCGAACGGACTGTTCTTGCGTTTCCGGCCCCAGCCGAGCTGATTGACGGTGCGGCGGTCGACCTTGAGGCCGCATTTCACGGCTTCCTCGATCATCCAGAGCAGCGGGTATTTCGACAGCGCGCTTTGTATCTCGGGATAGCCGCCGCCGATATCGGCATGCACGCCGGCGAACCAGACCTGCAGGGAATCCTGGTCCTTCCATTTGTCCTTCGGCGCGAAGCGGCTGGGCCAGAATTTTCCGCCCTCTTCCCACCGCTGCAGCCGGAACAGCCGGCGCTTCTCGTCGATCGAGATCGCGTGGCGGAAGATCTCGATCGAGGGATTGCGATGGACGAAGGCCAGCACCTGCAGGCTCGGAAGATAAAGCCGGTCCGGCCGCGGCACGATGACGCTGGCGACCGTGTCCCAGACCCCGACGAATTTGATGGTCGGCCATCTCACCGAAAGAATGCGCGCATATTGCGCCGCCTGGTCGGCCTTCGAGGCGGGGCCGGGGTTCGCGGCACCGCCGTCGGTGAATTGCGCAAGGTCGAGCCCGCCGTCCGGCTGCGGGGTGTCGCTCGAGAACTGCTTGTAGGCGGTCAGCCCCGAGCCCGCGAGGTTGACCTGCTGTTTCGATATCAGCCCGATCTTGTGGATCAGGCCCGCCAGCATCCGCACGGTGTAGGCGCCGCGGGAAAAGCCGAACAGATAGATCGCGTCGCCATCAGCGTAATTGTCGACGATGAATTCGTAGGAATCGAGCACGTTGTCGTCGAGCCCGTAGCCGGTGGCGAGCCCGAAGATCGCAGACGCGTCCTGCACCAGCTTCGTCCACGGATTAGACCGCGCCAGCGTGCCGACACCGGGATCGTAGAACGCCATCTGGCGCGGCATGGTCTTCTCGGTCTTGCGCAGGGTCCGGTACAGCTTGAGCACATTGGAAATGTTCTCGCTGATCTCGTTGCCGGTGCCGTCGCAGCAGATGACGATGTTTTTCATGGGTGCGGTGCCTGAAAGATTGAACTCGGCGTGCTCCTGGTGCCCGGTTATGCGGTCTGATGCGGCAGTTTCGCCCCCGGTCAATCAGATCGGTGAGCTCCTCTGTCGACCTCACTGCTGATGTTCTCGACGATGCAGCCTGCCCTGTAGAACAGCTCATCAAACGTCAGTATCTCTGGCGAGAGGATGTTTCTCCGGTAAAGTTCGAAGCATGCAATCTTATCGTCGTTGTCCTTGAGTTGAGCTAGGTTTCCGACAATGAGGTAGCTCCTGGGCTGAATCGCGTAAGCGATGCTGCCGGTGCTCTTCCCGACCTCGTCCTTTAAGTCGTCCCGGAAACGATCACGTGCGAACTCGAAGGCAGTCTTTTGCGTCTGTGTGACGGCACCGGACAGTTCGTCTGAAACGCTCCAACAGCCGGGGCGGTAAGTGCCTTTCTGCAGCAGCTCGGTATCATCCCTCTTGATCTCCACCAGAACGTACTGGCTCACCTCTGCGCGCGTGCGCATGAGGCCGTCGGCGCGCTTGCCCGGGCGATCAAAAGTGCTACCCGCTGTGCTCGCCTCGAGCTTCGCGCCCACCTTTTCAAGAAAAACGTAGTTCAACCCATGACCGAAGATCCAAGGATTGCGCTCGAAGAAGGCCTGCCAGTCGGGCTCGGAAATACCGTACTGCTTGAGATTTGCTTCGAATTCCGCCAAGGCGGCTCGTTTCGCCGCGACGGCATAGATGTCGTGATGAAGCTCCGGAGTTGCTGCGAGTTGTTTGATCAGCTCGGCGCCCTTCGAACTGCTGAGGAGCGCTCCGAGAGCGCCTACATGAATATTGTCGAGCGACACTCTGGTTTTCTGGGCATCGCTGAGATCGAGGGTCGAAATAATTGAAATGAACTCCCGCATTTGCGCCAGTTGGAAGTGGTTGACTTTCACATGCGCGGTCTCTTGCCAGCCGTATCGGGCATGAAACTGTAATTTGGTAATCTTAAATGTACCAAAATCGCGACGATCGTTCACATGGAAAGCAGAGATTGCGAGCTTGGATCGGGAGGTCACATCAATCTCGCCGATGACTTCCTCGCTCTCGCCGGCTATGGCCGCGTAAGCCCCGGTCCGGCCGGGGTGAATATAGAGATGATTGTTCTTGTATCTCGCGAGGTATTCTGCGTCGTCTGACATGCAAGGCTCGCCGCTATGCGGGTTATGAAAGCCTCTTTGGCGCCATCAATTGCTCGATTGATCGGCCTTCAGGTACAATTGCGAGATAGCCTATGGTCACGGACATGGGGGTCTTATCGACCCAATTCTCGCCCACCATTTTCGTATTGCGCAGCCCGGAATAGACCCAGACCCCGAGTTGCTCCAAATCATGCAGCATTATGCCCAGTTCACGATCATAACTGAGCCGATCCGCAAAGGATAACTCGTCATAAGCGTCGTTCAAGTCGCGCAGGAAATCGAAAATGCAAGCAGCTTGACGCTTAGCCTCAGCCGAAATTTCGTCATCGCAGTTGAAAAGTGTAGCGTTCGCAGCACTCGCCAGATTTCCCAAGCCCTTACCTGACGTAACGCGCGAGACGCAGACCGGAACGCGATCGGGATGCTGCTTGCGGAATTCTTTTTGCCGGATCCCCTGAGCACCATTGATAATGTCCATCACTGACATGGCAAACTGCGGATCTTCGAAAATATTGGGGTTCTCGTAGCCAAGCCCGCGGGCCAGACTGCGCCGGGTGTTGATGCTTGACGGCTTGCCCGACTCAATCCGCTGAATAGTGCGCGTGTCGACGCCAGCAGCTGCTGCTAGCGCCTCCTGGGACCAATTCAGCGTCGTACGCAGACAACGAGTCCAGAACCCGAGAATAGCGGGAGAGAGTGTAAGCGGTTCAGTCGTCATGGTCGACCTCGTGTGATTGGATGCACCGTCTTTGGCAGCACTCCACGCCGACAGACCACGGCAGCATCACGACAGCGGACGCCTAGATTGGACACTTTACCTTGAGATAAGGGTCTTGTATCCGCTTTGAGATACCCCCAAAACAAAAACAGCCGGGTCTTTCGACCTGGCCGTCCAAGACTTTAAACCGCTAAATCAGGCTCCGCCTGCCCCCGCCAACCCGCCATCTTCTCAGGCTCTGCCTTCTCGATCTGCTTCCTTAGCTCCAGCGCCCCCCGGCGATAGCACGTCGGCCTTGGCCCTGATCAGGAGGGCATAGAGGCCACTATTGAAGTGCGGGACGCTCCACCAGATTTGTGATACTGTGAGCGTGGCCTCACGTCTTCGGAGGCTACACGGCAAGCAACGGAGCGGCGATGTCGAGACCTGTCATTTTCACGATTTCCGCAGCCTGGGATCAGGAGGCGTCGGTCTGGAGCGGGCATTGTGACGACATACCGGCCGCCGCCGACGCGCCGACACTCGACGAATTGCTCGACAAGATTTCCGCGATGGCACTCGATTTGTTGCCGGACAACCACCCGGATGTTGCTCCGGAATCGCTGTTCCTGCAGATCACCGCGTTGCGCGAAGCTGAACCGGCCGCGGGCTGAATGGCGCCGCAGTTCGATCGTGCGTTGCGTGATTTGTTGCGTGCCGCTGGCTGCTCACTCGTCCGCCAAGGCCGTGGCAGTCACGAAATCTGGCACAGCCCGATCACGAAGCGGAATTTCGCCGTGCCCGTCGGTATTGCCAGCCGTCACACCGCCAATGCCATCCTGCGTCAAGCGGGCCTGCCCAAGGCGTTCTGAGTATCTCCAAAACTCACCCGCACCCCAATTGCGTTTCAAACCAATGGCTTAGCGCTCCCACCAACGGCGCCCAAGCCCGTTCCAGTCCGCTGAACTGCTTGACCCCAGCGCGATACATCCCGCGCAGTTCCTGCTCGATCGCGGGCAGATCAACGCCGGTGGGTCGGCCGTCACGCACGATGGTTCGGCCATCGACCACGACATCGCGCACGACGGAGGCATTGCCCCGCGCAAACAACAGCTCCAGCGGGTCGACCGGCATGATTTGGTCGCGGTCGAGGCGGTCGAGGTCGATGGTGACAAAATCGGCCGGAGCCCCCGGCGCCAGCTCGCCGGTGCCGGGCGCGCCTGTTGCCGCGCGGCCGTTGCGGATGGCGAGGCTGAAAAACTCCGGCCGCGTCCAGGTGCGCTTGAAGCCGAGGCCGCCATGGGCCATCTGCACCAGCCGCATTTCGCGGATCACATCGTCATCTTCGTCGAGCGCCAATCCGTCGACGCCGACCGCGATGTCGCAGCCGCATCGGTGCGCGGCGGCGATCGGCGCGAGGCCGGAGTGCAGATGCAGGTTGGAACAGAAGTTGGTGACAATGCGCGCGCCGGACTCGGCGATGATTTCGAGCTCGTCGGGCCGGGCGTGGATGCAATGCGCGAGCGTCAGCCGGTTTGTCAGCAGGCCGATATCGCGGAGATAATGGACGACGCCATCGGGAAAATGTTGGTCGGCATAAGCGCGCTGACAGATGGTCTCCAGCAGATGCATATGGACGCGGCGGCCGGTGTGCGCCGAATTCTCGGCAATCGCCTCCAGCAGCGGCCGCGAGCACCATTGCACCCCGGCGGGCCCCAATTGCACATCGATCTTCGGTCCTGATATCGCGGCGGCGATGGCGTCGGTCAGCTCGAGATGGTCGCGCGGCGACATCGAGGGCTTGACGAACATCTCCTCGACGGTCTTGCGGTCCTGCGCCGAGAGGCTGGACAGCACCGGCTCGCTATCGCCATACACGATCGGGTTCTGGTCGCGCACCGCAAAAGCGAACGCGATGCGGATGCCGACATCGTCGGCGGCGCGCGCGATCGCCTTGGCCTCCTCGACCAGCGCCATGGTCCCGCTCGGCCGCGTGTAGTGGATCATCATCGACCCGCAGCCCGCCAGCGCGAACGCGATGCGGATGCCGACATCGTCGGCGGCGCGCGCGATCGCCTTGGCCTCCTCGACCAGCGCCATGGTCCCGCTCGGCCGCGTGTAGTGGATCATCATCGACCCGCAGCCCGCCCGCGCCGAACGCGCCAGCGCGGAAGCCGCGGCCAGATAGGGATCGGGCGGCGTGCCGAAAGCGGACCGGATGATCCAGCTCTCCAAGGGCATGTTGACGGCGCCAAAGGATGACGCGGTCGGCCGCGCATGATCGTGGGCGTTGACCAGGGCCGGAATGACGAAGGTCCGCCGCGCCGACGGGGGCGCGGCACACTCGGAAATCGAAGTGATGATCCCGTTGTCGTGCCGCAGCACGACATTTTCGAGCAGGCCGCGGTCGGGGCCACCAAACAGCGCGTGAGCTGGGATTTCCGTGGACATGAGAGCGGATCTTATCCTTTGAGGCAGAGTTCGTCATGCCCGCGCAAAAGCGCCAACGGGTCGCGCGAAGGCGCGCCCGATGACAGGCTCCGCGCGTCTTCGCGCTTAGATGTCCCGGGCATCCACGTCTTGGCTTCAATCAAGCAAGATAGACGTGGATGGCCGGGACATAGGCTAGCGGAAGCGACGCCGTCCTTCGGACGGCTATGCCCGGCCATGACGAAAAACGTTCTGGATCAGTTCGTGGTGTAGACCAGTTCGCGTTCGGCGCGCGGCGGCAGGAATTCCCGTGAAAACACTTCCGACGGCGCCGGCGCGCGGGCCAGCTGATAGCCCTCGACGACGATGCCGATCGCGAAAATAAAATACGGCGAAATACTACAATCCGGCACTCAAATTGCATGCACATAATTTGAACAGTTCATGCCTAAACAGGCACACAATCTGGAGCTGCCGGTGCGCGTCACTTTCGATAATCTTCGTATCCCTGATTTGCCGCTTCCATGAACGCGCGAACCGCTTTTGACCTGATCTTTCGCCGCGCGGCAACGCGGTCGTCGGATACGCCCGTCGACATCGGCGTGTCCGATGGCCGGATTGTCGCGATTGCGTCACGTCTGGAGTCGCAAGCCCGCGAAATCGATGTGGACGGCAGGCTGGTGCTGCCCGGCTTTGTCGACAGCCACATTCACCTCGACAAGGCCTGTCTGCTCGGCCGCTGCGGGCATGATCACGGCAGCGTCAATGATGCCATTCGCGCCGTCGCCGCCATGAAGCGCGACTTCACGGTGGAGGATGTCTATGCCCGCGGCGCCCGCGTGCTCGAGCGCGCCATCGTTCACGGCACGACGCGGATGCGGACCCATGTCGAGATCGATCCGCGCATCGGACTGCGCGGCTTTGAGGCGATCAAGGCGCTCAGGCGCGACTACGCCTGGGCGATCGATCTTTCGATCTGCGTCTTCCCGCAGGAAGGGCTCACCAACGATCCCGGCACCGAGGAGCTTCTGGTCGCCGCCTTGCGCGATGGCGGCGATCTGATCGGCGGCTGCCCGTACATGGACACCGATCCGATGGCGCAACTCGAAAAGCTGTTCGATCTCGCGCAGGCCTTCGATGTCGATGTCGATCTGCACCTGGATTTCGATCTTGATCCGTCGTGGTGGCACCTCGATGAGGTGTTGCGGCAAACCGAGCGCCGTAATTATCAGGGCCGTGTCGCGATCGGGCATGCCTCCAAATTATCCGCGCTGCCGCCAAGGGAATTCGATGCCGCCGCGGCACGACTGGCGCGCGCCGGCGTCGCCGTCACGGTGCTGCCCGCCACCGACCTTTATCTGATGGGGCGCGACGCCACGCATAATGCGCTGCGCGGCCTGACCGCGGCGCACAAGCTGGTCGAGAAAGGCGTGGTGTGCTCGGTGGCCACCAACAACGTGCTCAATCCCTTCACGCCGTTTGGCGACTGCTCGCTGCTGCGCATGGCCAACCTCTACGCCAACGTGGCCTATGCCGGTGTCAGCGAATTCGACACCTGCCTCGATCTCGTGACAGGCCTTCCCGCGCGCCTGATGAATCTCCGGGACTACGGCATCGCGCCGGGCAACCCGGCCGACATCATCGTTCTCGACACCACCACCGGCCGCAACGCGATCGCGGAACTGCCCGATATCCTCTTGGGATTCAAAAACGGACGTCAGGTGTTTGAACGGCATTCGCCTGTGCGTTTTCCGCCAGGGTGATGTTCGCTTTAGGCCAACCCGAATCGAACAGGTCCCCCGTTCGGTGGATCGTTTTCATGAGACGCAGTGATAGACTCGGCTCGTTGCAGGGCTGGAATTTTTGATGCGCACGTTTGGCGCCATAATTATTGCCGTATGGGTTGGTTGGTTTTCCAGCGAGCCTGCTTTTGCCGAGAAGCGCGTCGCGCTGGTGATTGGCAACTCCGCCTACGAGAACGTTGCTCGCCTCGGCAATCCGGCAAACGACGCGACTGCGATGACAGAAACCTTGAAGGAGGCGGGGTTCGACGTCGTCGATTCCCGTCGCAACTTGAATATCGCCGATATGCGCCGTGCTTTCCGGGATTTTTCCGACAAGGCTCGCGATGCCGATGTGGCGGTCGTCTATTTTGCGGGGCACGGAATTGAGGTCGACGGAGCGAACTACGTTATCCCGGTTGACGCGGCACTGGAGCGTGACCTCGACGTTTTCGATGAGGCATTTTCGCTGGATCGGATTTTGGCGACGATAGAGCCGGCGAAGCAACTCAGGCTGGTGATCCTTGACGCGTGTCGGCTCAACCCATTTGCCAAAACCATGAAACGCACGATTGGATCACGCGCCGTTGGCCGAGGTCTGGCGAGGGTTGAACCGAACAGTCCGAACACGCTGATTGCCTTCGCGTCGAAGGCAGACTCGATTGCATCCGACGGCGACAGCAAAAACAGTCCGTTCACGTCGGCTCTGGTCAGACACATCGCCACGCCGGGTCTTGATTTGCGCAAGGCGTTCGGCTTCGTGCGAGATGACGTGTTGAGGAGCACGAGCAACCGGCAGGAGCCTTACGTATACGGTTCGCTTGGCGGCGACGATGTTCCGCTGGTTCCGGCGAAACCCGTCTTGACCGAGCCCGGAAACCCTCAAGCCGATATCCGTCGCGACTATGAACTCGCGCTGCAACTCGGCACCAGAGAGGGTTGGAACGCCTTCCTCGCACAAGTTCCGGGAGGGTATTATGCCAACCTTGCCAAAGGACAGTTGAACAAGATTGCTTCGGAAGAAGCGCGCGTTGTGGCAACCGAGAAGGCGCGCATCGCGGCGGAGGAAAGTGCACGGCTGGCGGCCGAGGGTGCTAGGCAAACGGAGCAGGCCAAGGCGGCAGCACTGGCCCAGGCCGCCGAAGAGGCGAGGGTCGCTGCCGAAAAAGCAAAGCAGGTCGAACATGCAAAAGTGGCTGCGGCTGAACAGGCGCGCGTGGCCTCGGAACAACCGGCGGCCGAGAAAATCGCGGCGATGAAAGTCGACGCCGGCACGGTTGCGGGAATCGATCGGACGGCGGAGAAAGCCGCCGGCGACAAGGCCCCGATGGAGGCCAGACCCCGGGAGCCGAAGCTGCCGCAAGTCGCGTCGCTTCCCGCCGAGACCACGGCGGTCAGTGCCTTGGCTGCCGGTCTTTTGATCAAGGAAATCAAGATAGAGCTCAGGCGCACCGGCTGCTATTCGGGACGCATCGATGAAAGTTGGCCGAAGGGATCATCGAACGAACCAGTTCGAAAGTTTGCCCGCTACGCAAGATTGTCGTCGGCTCCGGAGGAGCCCTCCGCTCAGCTCCTTGAGCTGCTCAAGAGCAAACCTGATGGTTTCTGCCCGCTGGAGTGCGGCGGCCGCGAGGTAGAGCGGAATGGCCGCTGCATAAAACGCGAGGCGCCTCGCCGGGCAATGACTCCCAAACCACTGTCAGGAGTGGCGCGCGCTGATGCGGCCTATAGCAATGGAACATACCGAGTATGCATGGGAGCTACAACCGGCTGCTATGCCCGTGATACGATCAAGTGGGGCGAAGAGCATGCGAGGCAGTGGTGCAGCCGACGGCCAACCTGCTGATGGTTACTTTCTGCAGAGGTTGGTAAAAGTACGGCCGCTCGGCATGTGAAGATACTAGCACCGGCCGCAACGCGATCGCGGAACTGCCCGATATATTGATGGGATTCAAGAACGGACGTCAGGTGTTTGGACGGAAATCGCCGGCGCTGTTTCGACTGGGGTGATATGCCGTCCTGCTTTTCGCATTGGTCGTGAACTCGGTTGCGCGCAGGCGAGGTTTGCGGCCACCATCAGCAACGACGAGAGAGCAGCCTCAACCTATTGTCGGCGAGTTGCTTCGGTCCAATGTTCCCGACTGCGCTTTCCCGTGCAGACCCTCCCGACGATGCTATTGCTGGCGAGGTCATACAGAGCGCCCACCTGGTAGACGCGCATCCCAAGCATCGCCTTTATTTCGGAGCAGGTCGCTAGGTGCTGACTATTTGGTGAGAGTATTGCTGCTTCTACATTGTACTTTCCGCCCTTAGTCGCTGCTGCGATTCGGTTGGCGACATCGTGCCACCTCTCAGCTTCATCCGAATTACGCTTAACGCCATCGAGCATCTCAACTAGCGGCAGTAATCGATAGGGACTACTGGAGGTCGCGAACTCAAAATGAATGGGAAGCCCCGTTAGCTCACATTTGCGAATGTCGTCGGGATGATATTTGCGGCCGCTCCAAACGCATGCCTTTGCTTCGGCGGGTGCGCAGAAGAGCCCGCCAGCCGATCGGATCGCCACTTCCTCAAGGATTCGAGCGTCAGATAAGCTGCTGCTTACTAGGAAACGCTTTAGTGCACGTTTGCCGGTGATGCTGCAGCGATCGAGTCCGATAGGCACCACTTTCTTGCCGCTAACTTGGCAGCGTTCAAGAATTCCAACCCTGACGGGATAGCCGGTTATATCGCACCGTTCCGCTTCGTCTAAGGCGATGGGTTGTCGGGTTTCGTGGCAGATGACAAACTCTTGCTTATGACCCGTCTTTCCAGAAACGACTGATCGCGTTTGCTGGTCATTTCGATAGCTCTTGCCTGATATCTCGCTTAAAGCGAGCTCGTCCTTGAGCACATCGGCCTGGGTAAAAGAGCAACTCCCAAAATGTTCGGGCTCCGCTTGCTTACCGCTCAAAGCTGAGATTTTGAGAAGATCAGAGGAAACGAGATTCCCGGTAACCGCGGAAATACCAGCCTCCTCGCGAAATAGGCGCTTACCGCTCTGAGTGCATAAAACGGTGAATTCCGGCAGTGCAAAACGTCCACTAATATCGGATTTCACCAGCAGGTGTCGGAGTGCTTCGGCTCCGGTTATCTCGCATCTAGAGAGACATGAGGTTGGCACGGTTCGACCTAATTTCGAACACAAGCCGAACTCTGGTGTATCGGTTATCTTGCCGTCATAGGGAGTGACAGTGAGAAGGCTTTCGTATTCGTCCTCAGAGTCAAAACTATACCTGGTTCTAAGTTTTACCTCGCGGTGCAATTTTCCTTCCAAGCCAACCAGCATCATTTCAAGACGTGGAGTGAATTCATCTTGCAGTTTCCTGCGCTTGCGTTCATCTCCCGCCGCTTTTGTTTCTTGTTCGCGACGTTCCAGGTAAAACCGTGAGAACTCCGATATTCCCTCATCAAGGCCGGCTGCATTTCTTAGTTTTTCAATTTTTAGGCCAAGAGCTTCTGGCCCTTCAATGGTTTTCGGCAAGACGTCCAAACCGGCCCGCCCAGTCGCTGTGCAGTGATCTTCGTGCGAGCACGGAACGTTTACTAGCCGCTCGTAACTATCGTGTGCGACAGTCGCGCGAACACGTATTAGGGCAGCGCCGTCGAAAGCGCGCGACGCATCGTTGATTTCAATAGATGTCGACTTGGCTCCGAAGTTTTTCGACCATTCGCGCGCGATCTCTTCAGAAGTTTTCGCGGGATCGTGGTCAACGTCCTCGACCTCATGAATGCCCGTCGCGACGATGCGACTCACAAGACGCTGAAATGCGGGGGTTCCAGGATTGTAAAATACGCTTCTGATCGCGGGGTTAGTCTGCTCTTCGAAGCGGATATATTCCCGTCCTCCGTTTTCTTCAGCCAAATGCAAACCGTTTGGTTCGGGGGTGATGCGAATGCCGAGGGTACTAAAGGCCTTCAGTGTAAAGTCGCGCGGCTCCATCGATCGGATAACATTAGGCAGGGTTGGAGCACGAGGTCCGACGTACTCGGCGCCATCCATGCTGCCGAGCATTTCACTGATAGTTGCTTCTTCACGTTCCAATTCCGTCTTGGCGTCTTCGATGCTCTTTTCCGCGAGCTGCGCCGCTTTGTCGACGTCTTTACCGGCAAGTGTCGCTAGCACCAGCTTAAGGATTTGCTCTTCAAAACTTGTCCCTGCGTCGTCGTCACCATCGCTGACATCTGCTCCCTGCAGCAGCGCTTCCACATCTCCAATTGCATGCGCTGCCATTTGTAGCTTCGCCATCAGTCTCCCAACGATGTAATCCTCAAAGGTGCCGCGCAGCGTAACATTGTAGATGCTGACATGAGCGTGATCAGAAGCGAGTCTTTGGACGCGGCCGATCCTCTGCTCGACTATCATAGGATTCCAAGGAAGGTCGTAGTTCACGAGCACATTTGCAACTTGAAGATTAATGCCTTCGGAGCCTGCTTCAGTCGATACGATTACCCTGCAGCCAGGAGGATTTTTACGAAAAAGATTGATGGTTTCTTGATTGCGCTCGCCAGAATCTCCGTTGATGATTCCAACTTTCAGTCCGTGGCCTTCCAGGAAATTCTGTATGGCGGTTTGAGTCTCCCGCCGGATCGTGAAAACGACTAGTCGCCAACCATCGGGATTCTCTTTCTTAAGTTTTTCGATTAGATTGCCGAGGCCAACGAGCTTAGCGCTTAGCGGCATTCGGCCGACGATTGCTTTTACCGACGCCGCGAGGTCCGGTGGTACAGTGCCCTTCCGTGCCATGTTCGTGAGTTGTGCCGATAGCGCTTCGGGGCTGCTGGTGAGTGCCTGTAGTATCGAAATCTGCGTCAGCTTGTTCAATTTTTGGATTGGCTTAGCAATTGTTTGGATCAGTTCGAGTTCGGCTGCGGTTGGCTCAACCTGGTGCCTCAGCACTTTGCGTTCTGGGAAGTAGAGCTTGGCATCGCCTCGGCGCACACGAGACATATAGCCATACACGATTGAACGAAATTCATCGCGGGCTTCTAGTTTAAGCTCGCGCGCCTGGTCCCTGTTATCCGCTATGAAGCGACGGGCAAACATGCCCGGGCTGCCGAAGGGATTATCATGACCGCGTGCAACAGTGAGCAGATCGACCAAAGAGTAGAGATCCCAAAGGCGATTCTGAATGGGGGTTGCGGTAAGCATTAGGACGAACGGAAAACGGCGATCCTCCAGCGCTTTGCGAAAGCGCTTGGCTACCTCCGGAGTTTTTTGGACGCCATATAGGTTACGAAGCTTGTGAGCTTCATCGAGCACGAGCATCTGAAATCGGTCTTCGGGAATTTTTTCGAGATGTAAGCGGGCCGAATTATAAGTTGTAATAACGGCGCCGGTTTCGTGGGGGTCCGCGTCCATTAAATCTTTCCCGAACGCGATAAGCGCCGGAATAGCGAATTTTGACTCGAGCTCTTCCCTCCATTGCTGCGCAAGTATCTTTGGACAGACAATCAAGATCTTCGAAAGGCGTGATCGAGCGATCAACTCGCTGATGATGAGGCCCGCGCTTATCGTTTTACCCAGCCCAACATCGTCGGCGAGAAGCGTCACCGGAAGGCGACGGCAAAAAGTAATGAGGTTGCTGACTTGATGGAGGTAGGGCGTAAGTCGGTCGCGCCACCGATAGGTCGACTTGAAGTCTTCCGCGCGTTCAATGACGATCGGATCAGTTAGATCCCATTCAAGGCCCGCCAGATAAACCCGGTATTCTTCCGGCGTTCTCTTGCGGCTCAATATTTTCGATTGAAAATCTGACGCTGCATCCATCTCCCGACCCGGTACTCTAGGTGTCGTTCAACCATAGGATGCTCACTTCCGCTTTCGCGAGCAAGCGTATTCTAAGGTTTCATAAGTTCCCTAAAAGCAAGAACATCGGGATCTTTTGCCCAGTCATGCAAACGACTATCAAACGAGGTTGGCGAACCACGGTTCGCCACCGCGGAGTGCAGTAGCCGCTGTCATCTCGATTTGCACTTAGCTGCAGCGCCTTCTGCTACGGATTGGCCATCGACATCGCTCTATCGCCGGACCTTCGGCAGGTATTTCCGCTATAGCGGCGGGTGATATTCGAACGTGCCCGACGCCTGATCAACTTCTATTTCCGGCCGCCGTTTCCCGAAACGGGAATATTCCGCCATGGGCACAACCCGAATGAAAATGCCTTGATGGCGCCAACACGCTAGCGCACACTCCGCGTGTCCTTCTCAAGTTCGGACTCCTGGAATGTATGTCGCCGAGAGCAAGCGCCTCACGCATCAGGGCGCGAAGAAGATCATGGCGACGGCGGTCGACATGGCCAGCGAGGCCGGGATCGCGATCTCGTGCGCGATCGTGGATGCCGGCGGGCACATGATCCTGCTCGAACGCATGGACGGCGGTCGTTTCCATACCGTGCACTCCCGCACCACCAAGGCGGTGTGCGCCGCGTCGAACCGGCGCGCGACCACGGCCAAGGGAGCGGCCGGTCAGGACCTCGACGTCAGCCACGCGATCGGTCTTGCGCTCGCCGCCGGACCGGAGCGATGGACGGCCATGGAAGGTTGGTGTGCCGGTGCTGATCGACGGCCAATGTATTGGCGGCGTCGGGGGTAGCGGCGGCGACTGGGAGACGGATTTGCGCATCGCCAAGGCGGCTGTCGAGTCGATCGGGGTGAGCTGGAAATAACGGAGCGTTTTCAAGCGAAGTGGGAACCGGTTCGCGTCAAGAAAACGCGTCAAATCAAGAATCGCGTGGGTTCGTCGGGACGAGACCTCCAACTGCGATCTCGGCCCAAGGGAAGGCGAAAGTGGGAGGGCGAACGTCGTGAGTACTGGTCCGCTGCGCGTGGCCTGCATCGGGATGGGATGGTGGTCCGATGTTCTGGCCGATGCCATTCAGCGCTCGGGCAAGCTCGAGATTTTGAGCTGCTACACCCGCTCCGAGGAAAAACGCAAAAACTTCGCGACAAAATATCGCTGCCGGCCGGCCGCGAGCTACGAGGCGATGCTGGCCGATCCGAAGATCGAGGCGATCATCAACACCACGCCGAACAATGTGCATCTGGCGACCACCAGCGCCGCCGCTGCCGCGGGCAAGCACGTTTTCCTCGACAAGCCGATCGCCAACACCGTCTCGGACGGCCGCGCCATCACCGAGGCCTGCCGCAAGGCCGGCGTGGTGCTGGCGCTTGGCTATCAGCGACGGCGCGAGAGCCACTTCCGCTGGATCAGGCGGCAGATCGATGACGGCGTGTTCGGCAAGCTCGTCAACGCCGAGGCCAATATCAGCCGCGACCGCCTCGGCAAGATCGATCTCACCTCGTGGCGCTACCAGGCCGCCGCCATGCCCGGCGGCGTGATGCTGCAGATCGGCATCCACTACATCGACGTTCTGGAATATTTGATCGGGCCGATCCGCGCGGTGCGCGGACAATTGGCGCAACTGGTGCTGCCCGGCGACAATCCGGATGTCGCGAGTCTTATCGTGGAGCACGACAACGGCGCGCTCTCCACCCTGAACGCGAGCTACGCCTCGGCGTCCGAATACTATCTGATGAACATCTACGGCAGGGACGCCACCGCCTACTACGATCTGCACAATGGGCTCCGCCTGCTCAAGCGTGGCGAAATCGAGCCCGCCGCGGTGCGGTGTGCCAGGAACGACACCCTGGTCGAGGAGCTGGAGGAGTTTGCCGCCGCGGCGCGCGGGCAGGGCCGGCACGAAGTCGGCGGCGAGTACGCAACGAAATCGCTCGCGGTGGTGCGCGCCGGCATTCTGTCGGCGCGCGAGGGACGCCGGGTCGAGGTTGCCGAGATATTGGACAGCGACCGAAACTTATGACCGCGCGGCGGCACGCACAGGAGTGTGTCATGAAGCGAAGTGCGAGCGTCTGGCCGGCGATCGTCATCGCGCTGGCATTGGTTGCCGACGCCGTGCCGGCGCGCGCGCAGGACTACCCGTCGAGGCCGATCACCGTGATCGTGCCGTTCCCGCCGGGAGGCGCCAGCGATGTGGTGGCGCGCATCGTCACCAACGAGATGTCCAGGACGCTTGGGCAATCCTTCATTATCGAGAATGTCGGCGGCGCCGGCGGCACCATTGGCAGCGCCCGCGCCGCCGCCGCCACACCCGACGGCTACACCCTGCTTGCGGCGGCGATGGGTTCGCATGTGGCGGCGCCGGTGCTGACGCCGAACGTCAAGTACGATCCCGCCGCGGACTTCGTGCCGATCGGCATCACCGCGCATTCGCCGGCCGTTATTATCGCGCGAAAGGATTTCCCGGCGCGGGACTTGAAGGAATTCATCGCCGTGCTCCGGCAACGCGGCGATGAATTGAAAGAGGCCCATGGCGGCATCGGCGCGTCCTCGCACATGGCGTGCCTTTTGTTTACCGCGGAGATCGGCGCCAAGCCCACGCTGGTGGCCTATCGCGGCTCCGGTCCGGCGTTGAACGATCTGGTGGGCGGCCATGTCGACTTCATGTGCGAGCAGTCGGTCAGCGTGGCGGAGTCAGTGCTGGCAGGCTCGGTCAAGGCCTATGCGGTTTCCGCCGGCGAGCGGCTGGCGACGCTGCCGAATGTGCCGACTGCGAAGGAGGCAGGCATCAATTATGAAATGAGCGTCTGGGCCGGGCTGTTTGCGCCCAAGGGCGTTCCGCCCGAGGTGATCACCAGGCTCGCCGATGCGCTCGACAAGGCGCTCGATGAGCCTGTTGTTCGCGAGACCCTGGCCAAGCTCGGCGGCTCGATCCCCGCCAAGTCCGAGCGCAACCCGGTCGCCTTCGACCGTTTTGTCCGGTCCGAAATGGCGCGCTGGGCGCCGATTCTCGCCGCGACCCGCGCGGAGAAATAATGCGAGGGACGCAAGCCACGCCGGAACAACGCGCTGAGCTGTCTACTTCAGTTGAGCCAACCGAACATGAGGCGCGCCTCACATCACGCCGCGCGAACGCTATCCAGGAACTTCTCGACTTCGTCCTTGAGGTGAATGCTCACCTCGGACAGCGCCTGCGCGGATTTCAGCATATGTCCTGATGTCGTGCCGGTTTCGCCGGCGCCCTTGGCGACCCGCTCGATGTTGTCGGCAACATCGAGGGTGCCGCTGGCGGCGGCCTCGACGCCTTTGGCAATGCTTTGGGTCGCCGCGCCCTGCTGCTCGACCGCGGAGGAAATCGACGTGGTGATCTCGCTGATGCGCTCGATCGTCAACCCGATCGCTTTATTCGCATTGACGGATTCTCCGGTGGCGCGCTGCATGTTGACAATGTGCGAGCTGATTTCGTCGGTGGCTTTCGCGGTCTGGCCAGCCAGGGTCTTGACCTCTTGCGCCACCACCGCAAATCCGCGGCCGGCATCGCCGGCCCGTGCGGCCTCGATGGTCGCGTTGAGGGCAAGCAGATTGGTCTGTTCCGCAATCGACGTGATCAGCTTCACCACGTCGCCGATCCGGTCGCCCGCCGCCGACAATTCCGCCATCCGCTGGTCGGTGGCGTTGGCTTGCTTGACCGCCTCGGCCGCGACACCGTTCGACTCCTGAACCCGGCGGCTGATTTCAACGATCGACTGCGACAATTCGTTCGAAGCGGCCGCCGCGGTGCGGACATGTTCGGAGGCTTGCCTCGAGACATTGGCCGACTGGCCCGACATCTCCGCCGTCGAATGCGCGGTCACGGAAAGCTGCTGCGCGTCCTGTTCGAATTTTCCCGAGGAATTCAGCACCTGCTCGATGATTCCGCCGATCTTGGCGCGGAAGTCCTCGACAAATTGACTGCGTTCCGCCTTGCGCTTCTCCATCGCCAGCTTCTCGGCATTGATGCGTTCGGCCTCGAGTTGGCGGCGCTCGATGCGGTTGTTCAGGAAAACGCTGACGGTGCGGGCGATCGCGCCGATTTCGTCGTGGCGATCGGCGTGCCGAACTTCGATGTCCGTCCTGCCTTCGGCGAGAATCGTCAGGGTTGCCGTCACGGCCTTCAGAGGTTTGGTGACGCGGCGGACAATCAGCATTGTCACCCCGAGCACGAGCAGAGCGGCAATGGCCGCTGCAATCGCCATGGCCGAAAGCGCCTGCCACAGCATGCTGTCGAGCTGAGTCGTCGCAATGCCGACATAGACGATGCCGATCACCTTGCCGTTGGCGCCGAACACTGGCTGATACGCCGTGTAGAAACGATTTCCGAACAGCATCGCCGGGCCTTTGTAGGCCTCGCCGCGGCGGACGACGGCTTGCCCGGGATGATCCGCAGCAAGCTGCGTGCCGACCGCCCGGTCGCCATTTTCTTTTTTCACATTGGTGGTTCGGCGGACAAACTGCTGCGACGCGTCGTCGTACACGAACAGCGTGGCGTTGCCGCCGACATAGGAGGTTGCCCGATCGACGATCTTGTGATCGCTGAATTCCGGCATCTGCGGAATTTCAATACGCTCGACCACGCCGTCGCGAATGGCGATCTTCGCGTTCGGGAAGGTTTCGCCGAAGGCGAGACTGAGCGTGCGCAAGTTGGCGTCGATATCGCGCAGGGCGCGCGTGTCGAAGTCGCGCGACAACGACCAGTAGCCCGCCCCCACCACCAGCGCGGTGTTCACCGCGATCAGGAGAGCTGCGCTCAGGACCGCCTTCGGCCCGAGGTTAAGTCGCAAAAGAGCAAAGCTCTTTCTTCCAAATCCAAACGCCATGCCGAGCTCTCCAGGAAATCGGTTCTGATTGTAGAGACTTGTTTTTACGATTCCCTTTACGATCAGCTTGGTGATCGCCGGCTGCGCATAACAAAGCGCGCGTGCCCGTTACCCTGGTACCTTGAAATGGACAAGCAACAGCAATGACAAGACGGATGCCCATTCGTTAGGCGTAGTTCGCGTCGGCTCCGGTCAGGATTTTTTCGCCATCTGGGCGTGCATCGCTGCGATGTAGCCGTAAGGTCCCAATCCGCAAATAACGCCGGTCGTGATTCGACTGACGCAAGGTCAGGTCGAGGCCGAGGCCCGCCGCGTGGTGCACGCAGCTTTCCTCAATCTGCGCCAACGTGGTCGTCCCGTAGACGTGCGGCTCACGCACACCCGATCGATTGAGGTTGGGACCGTTCAAAATCATCAATCTTTTCATGGCGTGTCGTTCGCCTCGCGTGAGCTGTCGAAATGTTTCGCGGGTGACGAGCAACGGCACGGCGCGCGCGGCGTAACGCGGATGCCGCGCGGCGCAATCGAGTGGCGAAATGAAGGCGAAGTGTCTTCTGTTGACGTTCGCTGCGGCGGCTTGTCAGGTCGAACGAACCGGGGCAGCATCGCGACTGGGCCGCCGATGCAGATGCCGGTTCCCTCGATCTCAAAATCACATATTCAGGGCTTGAATTTGCCGGACCTGACAGACAGCGTCGAATTCCTGCGCGGCGGATTCTGGCGGCGGGCGGTCGCACTTTTTATTGATCTGGTCGCGGTCGTCGCTGTTCTGCAGGTCACCGCGCTGGCGTTGTTTCCGCTGTCGAACGGGCACGTGCAGTTTTCCGCGGGCCTGTTGTATGACCTCAACTGCGAATACCTGGAGTCGGTGCCGAAGGGACTGTCGATATCGGTCGAGTTCGACGCCAATTCAATTGCCGATTGCCAGCAAAGCCTGCTGGGCCTGCCGACATCCCGCGTCTTGAGCGTCAGCAGGATTACGCGTGACAGCGCCGTGACCAAGGTGGCGCAAATCCGCCACATGCTTGACGCGGAGGGCAAGCCGGCAAGCGGTTTGCCGCTCGACATCTTGATCCTGCCGTTGCTGATCGCCTTGCGCTTCGCGCTCGACCGCATTGGGGGAAGTATTGGTCGCAGGATTTGCTGCATCCGGCTGTCGAACGGATTGAACGGGCAATACCCGCCACCGGCTGCATCGATGAACCGGCGCTACGCGGCGCTGGCGCTGCCGTTGGCGCCGGTCTGGATCTGGTCGTCCTGTGCCGCGTTGTTTCCGGGCCCGGAACTGGGTGATCCCCGGTTGTACTGGCTGTGCTGGGTCGGGACCGGCATTCCCTTGCTGATTGCAGCGCTTGAGGCCGCGGATTCAATCATCCGGCGCAGGGACGCCTTTTATGACCGCATCGCGGGCACTTCCGTGCTGCGCCTTGACGAAAAAAAAGCCGTCATTGCGATGGCAGGTGTTGCAGCACCGCCCAGTCTCGGTCAAAGCGATTCGTCCCGTCCGCACCTCATGCCGGAACCGTCATACGTGCCGCCCCCGCTATTGCCGCAGCAGGCATCCCGATCGCGCAACTATATCGCGCGGCACTGGCGCGGCGAACTTTCGCTGCCGGTGTCGTATTGGCTGAACGGCATCCTCGGCGCCGTGGTAGTCGGCGCCACGGTCGGCGCGCTGGCCTACGGCATCGACCAGCAGAGCGATGCGCAGCCGGTGCTGTGGCTGTTCTCCCTGATCGCCACCTGGACCTCAGCCGTGCTGCTGACGATCTGGCAGGCGGTCGGGGTGTGGCGCTCGGCCACCCGATACCGGCAACGCGGCAAGCGATTTTGGGGCGCCGCCGCGAAGGCGCTGGTGTTGCTCGGCGTCGCGCAGCTCGCGGCGAATTTTGTGATGGTCGGTACCGCGCAAATGGCCGGCATTTATGAAATCGTCAGCGGCGACGCCCGCGTCGGCCCGCATGAATTTCACATCCTTGCCAATGGCGAAACCCTGGAATTCTCCGGCGGCATCACCTTCGGCGTGACCCAGGAGCTTGAACGATTTCTGAATGCGATGGCGGGCGTCCGCTCCGTGCGGCTCAATTCCACCGGCGGCCGTATCCTCGAAGCCCAGAAGATGTCGGATATGATCAGGAGCCGGGACCTGGCGACCGTGGTCGCGGTGGATTGCCTGTCGGCCTGTACCATCGTGTTCCTCGGCGGCAAGGAGCGCCTCATGCTTCCGGGCGCCCGGCTTGGTTTCCATCAGCCGGCCTTTCGCGGCATGACGGCCGGCGACCGCAGCGCCGCGATCGCGACCGAACAGCTGCGGCTGCAGGGATTCGGATTGAGCAGCGCATTCGCAGCACGGGCGACCAGCGCCTTGCCAAGTGGCATGTGGTATCCTGACAAGGACGAACTCGTCAGGGAGCGCGTGGTGACGCGCGTGATTTCGCCCACTCAGGAAAGCCCGGTCGACAGGTCGTTTGTCGATACATCATCGCCCGATGCCGGCGGCACCGACATGCCGATCACCCGTTTAACCGTGCCAACCGCCGCGCGATCGGCGCCCGCGGCCGGTCTTTCCACCACCAGCGATCCGACGGCGTCCACCGGCGCCGCGGCTTACGGACCGGTCCGGAACAGAGTTCCGGCAGATTTGCTGAAGCGGCTATCCAGTGTCCCGCGCAAGACAACCGTGATTCCGCAGTTGGCGCCGACGCCGAAATAGCGGCTAACGGAAGATGGAATTTCAAAACAAAAACAGCCGGGTCTTTCGACCCGGCCATCAAAACTTTCAGCACTAAAGCCGACCAAGACTTCAGCTCGCCTTCGCCGCCGGTACTGCCGCCTTCTTCTCGATCTGGCGTTTAAGCTCAAGCGCCCGGGGCGAAAGTTCCGCCGCCTTGGCCTTGATCAGGAACGCATCGAAGCCGCCGCGATGATCGACTGTCTTGATCGCATTGGTCGAAACCCGCAACCGCACGTTTCGCCCCAGCGTATCGGAAATGAAGGTGACGTTGCACAGGTTCGGCAGGAACCGGCGCTTGGTCTTGATATTGGAGTGGCTTACCTTGTGGCCCACCAGTGGGCCCTTGGCCGTCAGTTCGCAGCGCCGCGACATCGCGAAATCCTCTTTCGTCCCCGGGCTCGAATCCCTCGGGGGTTCAAATTCACGTCCATTTCAGGAACCGCGGACGTATAGGGGGAGAGCGGCAAGCCGTCAAGGAAGCCATCAAGATTTTGCGCCGGCACCACCCCCGGGGAAAACCGGTTTAGCAAGGAGTTCCATCGGCTTAAGCCGTCATATAAGCGGCGCAATCGCCGCCGAAATCATACTTCCGCGCATGCTACCGCGAGGAAGCTGCGGATTTGTTTAAAAAGCGCGCCGATCCGTTGTTTGCCGGACATTTTTGCCTAAATGAACAACCGATCGCGCCGACATCAGGATCGCCCCTTAGTGACCACGCGCAGCATGATTTCGCCCCGGTTGGCAGAACCGGCGCTGCGGGTGTTGACCAGCCTGTGCGCCGGCACATTCGTGCTGCTGGCGGCGCCGTCGGCCTTCGCCCAAGGCAAGCTCGATGCGCGCTATGAGGCGACGCTGGCAGGCATTCCCGTCGGCAAGGGCGCCTGGACCATCGATATTTCGGACGATACGTTTTCCGCAGCCGCCTCCGGCGGCACCTCGGGACTATTGAAGGCGTTCGCCGGTGGTTCCGGCACCGGCGGAGCGCAGGGCCGCGTCGTCAACGGTGCGCTGGTGGCGACCAGCTATTCCGCCACCACCACGACATCCAAAAAATCCGAAGCCATCCGCATGGTTTTGTCCGGCGGCAACGTCAAGGAATATGTGATCGAGCCGGAGCCCCCGGTCGAACCGGAGCGGCTTCCCGTGACCGATGCGCAGCGCCGCGGGGTCTACGACCCGATGACGGGATCGATGCTGCGGGTGCCGGGGTCAGGCGATCCGCTCAGCCCGGACGCCTGCCGCAGTGGGGCAGCGATTTTCGACGGCCGCATGCGCTATGACCTCAAGCTCGACTTCAAACGCATGGAAACGGTGAAGGCCGAAAAGGGCTATCATGGCCCGGTGGTGGTCTGTGCGATCTATTTCACCCCGGTCGCCGGCTATATCCCCGACCGCCCCGTGATCAAATACCTCGCCGCCCAGCGCAACATCGAAATCGCGTTCGCGCTGATCGCCGGCACCCGCATCCTGGTGCCGTTCCGGATGGTGATCCCGACGCCGCTCGGCACCGCCATGCTGGAGGCCACCCAATTCATCACCCAGGCGTCGCCGCCGCGGGTCGCCAAAACGCAATGATCGCGAATTTCCGTCGGGGCCGGGCATAGCCGTCCGAAGGACGGCGTCGCTTCCGCTCGCCTATGCCCAACCATGACGAGTAATTGCTAGCTTCGAGAGCTCGGAATCCTGTTGACTCCAACCGACTTCTGATTCGACTCCGCGTTCTCGCAAGCGTTAAGTACTTCGCCGCCAAACCGCAGCTTGTCGAGCCGCGCTAAACTTGATCTAGTGCCGCGATGAGGTGTCCGTGCGAGATGTTGCGGTGAACGAAACCGGAGTTGGTCCGAGTCAGCGATTCGGGCGTGATTCGTTCCGGACTCGTTCATGAGCTT
>Ga0193713_1000133_pt1 | contig 23380 bp, 23 predicted proteins | sample H3a2metaG_FD_143054 | JGI IMG/M metagenome (GOLD analysis project Ga0193713, IMG submission 143054) | Soil microbial communities from a riparian zone of the East river system, Colorado, United States - H3a2 | ecosystem: Environmental > Terrestrial > Soil > Riparian zone | place: USA: East River... | reverse complement strand
ACGAAACCAGGCAAACCCACGACGACAACAGCCAGACAGGCGCAGCTTCAAAGAGCGACGAAACCAGGCAAGCCCACGACGACAACAGCCAGACAGGCCCAGCTTCAAAGAGTGACGAAACCAGGCAAGCCCACGACGACAACAGCCAGGCAGGCCCAGCTTCAAAGAGCGACAAAACCAGGCAAGCCCACGACTACGCAGGCAGGTCGCGCTGCGGTAGCGCGTAATGCAGCGGCCAAGCCGTTCAAGGCACGGCGCTTTAATTTGGCAACGAACACGCGCCCGACGAAATTCGCAGCTGTCAACTTCCAGCAAGGCAGGCGTATCCAAGGCAGCCAAAACTGGCAGGGTAGGAATTATTGGGCCTTCCGGAATTACAGATCTGCGTGGCACGACAGGTCTTGGTGGCGGAGTAATTACAACAACCGCGTAGTTTTCGTGTATGGCGGATGGTATGCCTGGAATGCGGGATACTGGATCCCGGCTTGGGGCTACGCTCCCAATGAATACTATGCCTATGACGGCCCTATCTACGGCTATAATAATTTGCCGCCCGATCAGGTGATCGCAAATGTCCAGACCGCCCTGCAAGAACAAGGTCTTTATCAGGGCGAAGTAGATGGTCTACTTGGGCCGCAGACGCGCGCCGCTATTGCTGATTACCAAAGCGCCAACGGCTTGGCAGAAACAGCAGCAATCGATCAGCCGACGCTGGAATCGTTGGGAATGACGTAACAGAATTCGATTAACCGAGAAGCCGCCGTCGATTGCCTCAACGGCGGCTTTTTGGCGTACATACGAGCGAGACGCTCTTGTGTTCGCATCGTGTTTGCGGCAGATAAGGGACAAACCTTCCTAGATGGAAACTGCAACTCCGGAACTAGTGGCGCGCGATCTTTTCCAATCATTCCGAATGGGGGCTCGCCGGATCGAGGTCTTGCGTGGTATCTCGATGAAGGTCGGGCGCAACGAAGCAGTCTTTCTTTCCGGCGCTTCGGGTGCAGGTAAGACGACGCTTCTTTACACGCTCGCCGGTCTGGAGCGTCCTGAATCGGGGACGGTCGAATTCGAGGGGCGAAATCTTTACAACGGTACGTCTGCCTCGCAGGCGCGATTTCGAAATCGGAAAATGGGTTTCATATTCCAAGGATATTTTCTCCTGCCGGAGCTGACTGCGCTGGAAAACGTCTCGCTGCCGGGCATGATCGGTGGAAAATCGACAAGCGAACAGGCGGAGGAAAGCTTGAACGCTGTTGGTCTGGCGGACCGCATGCATCATCTGCCAGCGGAACTTTCAGGAGGCGAACAACAGCGGGTGGCGATCGCGCGGGCGCTGACGAACAATCCCGAAATCATTTTCGCCGACGAGCCAACGGGAAATCTCGATTCAAAAACCGGCGACGCAATTATGGATCTGTTGTTGGACCTGACGCGTTCGCGAAAAAAAACGCTGCTCGTCGTAACGCACGATGCGCGCCTCGCAGCACGCGGTGACCGTCAACTGCACATCAAAGACGGAGTATTGCAGTAGAGAAAGTTGAAGAGTCAAAAGAGTTAGGGCGTTACAACGGCTTTGCACTTCACCGGTTCAACGTTTTAACCATGTAATGCTTTTGATTTTGCAACTTGAATTGCCCGCTTAAGCGTCGGAGATTTTGTTGAGATTATGAAAACCACTGTTGCGACGGTGTTAGACGAACCCAAAATTCACGAGCCTGGTGCCGAGGCAGTAATCGAACCCGCAGTCGAAAGTCGGCCGCGGCGGACAACCGGCGTCAAGGAAGCGAAGATCTACATCGACGGAAAATTCTACTCGGAAGCCAACGCGAAGATTTCCGTGTTCGATCATGGTCTGCTTTATGGCGATGGAATCTTCGAAGGAATTCGCTTTTACAACGGGCGAGTCTTCCGACTCGAGGAACATCTTCACAGGCTTTGGGATTCAGCGCGTTCGATCTGTCTCGAAATTCCGATGACGATGCGGAACATGACCGAGGCGGTGCTCGAGACAATTCGGCAAAATCATTTGCGGGATGGTTATATCCGGCTGCTGGTCACACGTGGGATTGGTAATTTGGGTCTCAACCCGACGCAATGTAAGTCCCCGAGCGTGATTATCATTGCGGCGACAATCGCCCTTTATCATGAGGACTTTTACCGGAAAGGATTAACGATTGTTACCTGCGCAACACGTCGCAGCAGCCCAGCAGCGCTTAATCCGGCAGTCAAATCGTTGAATTATTTAAACAACGTAATGGCGCGGGTTGAGGCAAATTTAGCGGGCGCGGATGAAGCCCTTATGTTGAACGATGCAGGAAACGTTGCCGAATGCACCGCTGACAATGTTTTCATCGTGAAACACGGCCAAATTTTCACGCCACCCGTCTCGGCTGGCGCGCTGCGAGGGATTACACGCTCGGTAGTATTTGAAATCGCCGCCGAACTTGGCGTCAAAGTTCGGGAAGCTGACATCACGCGCCATGATGTTTTTGTTGCTGACGAATGCTTTCTCACGGGCACTGCCGCAGAGATTGTCCCGGTCGTAAAGGCGGATGGGCGATCGATCGGCAACGGAAAACCTGGGCCCATCACCGCGCGTATCATCGCGCGATTCCGTCAGGTGACACGCGAAACCGGTACACCAATTTCCGCCTAGAAATTGAACAAAGCCGCTTCTGACGTAGAAACGTCATGGAAATATTGGGGTTGAATGTTTCCAGAACAACAAGGTCTAATTAAGCGAGATGTTGTGTGACGTTTGCAAATGCAATGACGCGACGGTCTTCCTGACGCAAATTCTGGAAGGCAAAATGCAAAAGGTGAATCTCTGCGACGCATGCTCCAAAGAGAAGGGCGTGCAGGATCCAACCGGCTTCGCGCTCGCGGATTTGCTACTTGGCATCGGAGCAGCGGAAGAAATTGAAAAAGGAGCTCCGACCCAGAAGTGTCCAGTATGCGGGTTTAGTCAGGCTGACTTCAAGAAAACCGGCCGGCTCGGCTGCAGCGAGTGCTACGTCACCTTCGCGGAAGGCCTGGGTTCGCTCTTAAAGGCAATGCACAAGGGCACTGAACATGTCGGAAAATTTCCGGAGCGGGCGCAGCGGACGATGGCACTTAACCACCGGATGCGTGCCTTGAATGAGCACCTGCAGAAGGCTGTGGCCGACGAGAATTACGAGACGGCCGCCTCATTACGCGATGAAATCAAGCAACTCGAAAACGAGCTCTCGAAATCGTTATGAAAGTCTCCAACATGCTGGCCACTGCCGGAGAATGGTTGCGCGGTGAGGGGCCCCATCACCAAATCGTAATCAGCAGTCGTGTACGGCTCGCGCGCAACTTGCGCAATCGTCCTTTTCCGGGTTGGGCGAAAAAGGCGGAGCGCAGTTCCATCTTGGAATTGATCAGGTCGCGCGTGGCAGCGCTTCCGGAAATGCAGGAAGCGTTTGCGGAAAGCTTGCAGGACCTGTCGGCGCTGGACAGGCAGGTCCTGGTGGAACGCCATCTGATCAGTCGCGAGCACGCCGCCAAGGGCGCCGGCAGCGCGGTCGTTGTGAATCGGCGGCAGACCCTTAGCATCATGATCAACGAAGAAGATCATTTGCGGATGCAATCGATTCGTTCGGGTCTGCAATTGAAACAGGCATTCAAACTTGTCGATAAAGTCGATAGCGCGCTCGAAAGCAGATTGGACTTCGCCTTCGATCCGCAGCTTGGATATCTCACCGCATGCCCTACGAACGTCGGGACTGGAATGCGCGCCTCCGCGATGTTGCATTTGCCGGGGCTTGTCCTGAGTGAGTTGATTAATCAAGTCATTCAAGCCGTGAGCAAAATCGGACTCGCAGTCCGCGGACTGTACGGCGAGGGCACGGAGGCAATGGGCAACCTTTTCCAGATTTCAAATCAGACCACTCTTGGCGAGAAGGAAGACGAAATCATCAGTCGCCTGAGCAAAGTAATTGAAACAATTATCGAAAAGGAGCACAACGCGCGACAGGTGTTGCTCCAGAAAAAACCAAATACGCTTTTGGACCAGATCGGTCGCGCGTACGGCGTTTTGACCTATGCGCACGCCATGGCCTCTAAGGAAGCGCTCAACCTCCTCTCGGTCATCAAACTGGGGATGGATCTGGGCGCGTTTCCGGAAGATCAACGTCTGCAAATCGATGAATTGTTCATAGAGACCCAGCCGGCGCATTTGCAGAAAAGCTCTCAACAAAAACTGAACGCGGAAGAACGCGACCACTTGCGCGCCCAAATTATTCGCGAGCGTTTGAAACTCTTTCCTAAACCTGATATTAGTAAGATGGCGAGGCAATCGGACGGTGACTCGGTTGTCGTGCCATCGAACGATGAATAATTTCACACCCCGGGCTCAACAGGTTCTGGCGCTTGCTCGCAAGGAAGCCGATCGGTTTAACCACAACTACGTCGGCACCGAGCATCTGCTCCTGGGGCTGATCAAGCTGGGCCAGGGAGTAGCTGTCAATGTCCTGCAGAAGATGGGTCTCGATCTTGAGACCGTGCGCATGGAGGTGGAGAAACAGGTCGGCTCAGGACCGGAAACCAAGATGGTCGGGAACGTTCCTTATACTCCTCGCGTCAAAAAAGTACTGGCGCTCGCGGGCAAGGAAGCCAAGGCGCTCAACCATTCTTACGTCGGTACGGAACATATTTTGCTTGGACTTTTGCGAGAGGGCGAGGGAGTCGCTGCGAGAGTTCTGAAAAGTCTCGAACTCGACATCGAACGCACACGCAACGAGATCCTCAAAGAGCTCGATCCAAATTTCACGCCCTCTGAATCGGACCAGGAAGGCGGCGAGCCAACGAAGAAAGACGTCAAGACCCCGGCACTCCGCGCGTTTGGCCGTGATCTGACCGATTTGGCAAAAAAAGGCGACCTCGATCCGGTAATTGGCCGGCGCAATGAAATCGAGCGGGTCATTCAGGTGCTTTGCCGACGAACAAAGAACAATCCAGTCCTGATTGGCGAAGCAGGCGTCGGCAAGACGGCGATTGCTGAGGGTCTCGCCCAGGAGATTGCGAGCGGCAATGTGCCTGAGTTATTGCGAGACAGACGCGTTATCACGCTGGACCTCGCGTTAATGGTCGCGGGCACAAAATACCGGGGCCAGTTCGAGGAGCGCATCAAGGCGGTGATGGACGAGATCCGCCGTTCCAAGAATGTGATTCTTTTTATCGACGAGCTGCACACGATCGTCGGGGCTGGTTCTGCTGAAGGCGCGATGGACGCATCGAACATCATCAAGCCCGCATTGAGCCGCGGCGAATTGCAATGCGTGGGCGCCACTACGATGAACGAATATCGCAAGTATATCGAGAAAGATGCAGCGCTGGAACGGCGGTTCCAGACGATAAAAGTCGATGCGCCGACGGTCGATGAAGCCATTCTAATCCTAAAAGGTCTGCGTCCGAAGTACGAGGCGCACCACAAAGCGAGACTCACGGACGAAGCGCTCGAGACAGCCGTCAGATTTTCCGATCGTTATATCACCGGACGATTTCTTCCCGACAAGGCGATCGATGTAATGGACGAAGCAGGCGCGCGTGCCCGCATCAATGCCATGACGCGGCCACCCGACGTGAAGGATATCGAGAAAGAGATCGAAGAGATTCGGGTCGAAAAGGAAGGGGCTATCAAAGCACAGGATTTTGAGAAAGCCGCCGCGCTTCGCGACAAGGAGAAGCAAACGAAAGAAAAGCTCGATGGCATTCTAAACAAATGGCGCGAGGAGCGAGAAGAGAAAGAGGTGGTGGTGACGGCGGACGACATGATGCACATCATCTCGAAAGTCACAGGGGTTCCTCTCCAGCGTATGGAACAGGAGGAAACACAAAAACTCCTCATGATGGAGTCGCAGATGAAGCAGCGCGTCATCGGCCAGGAGGAAGCCGTTACCGCGATTAGCAAGGCTTTGCGTCGATCCCGCGCCGATTTGAAAGATCCAAAGCGACCGATCGGATCATTTGTCTTTCTGGGTCCTACTGGCGTTGGCAAGACGTATCTCGCCCGCATGCTTGCCGAATTCATGTTCGGCGATCCCGACGCACTGATTCAGATCGACATGTCGGAGTACATGGAAAAATTTACCGCTTCGCGTCTGATTGGTTCGCCGCCGGGCTATGTCGGGTACGAGGAGGGCGGCCAACTGTCCGAGGCCGTACGTCGCCGCCCATATTCGGTGGTGCTTTTCGACGAGATCGAAAAAGCTCATCCCGATGTGATGCATTTGCTTTTGCAGATTCTTGAGGACGGCAAAATCACCGACTCGTTAGGGCGCAAGATCGATTTCCGGAACACGATTATTATCATGACTTCCAACGTCGGAGCCGACTTGCTCAAGAAACAGACAGTGATGGGCTTCGGCGCACCGCTGGAAGGGCATGATTACGATTCGATGCGCGACAAGATTCTCGATGAAACCAAACGCGTCTTTAAGCCCGAATTTCTTAACCGGCTTGACGAAATCATCGTGTTCCATTCACTTGGCAAGCCGGAACTGTTGCGAATTGTCGAGCTCGAAGTAAACAAGGTACTGACTCGCATCAAAGCCAAGGACGTCCATATTGACTTGCAGCAAAGCGCGAAGGAATTCCTCATCGAGAAAGGATACGATCCTCAATATGGAGCACGGCCGATGCGTCGCGCCGTGGAACGCTATCTCGAAGACCCGCTGGCGGAGGAATTGCTCCGCGGCAACGTCAAGCCGGGCGACCACGTCGAGGTCATGGTTGTTGACGGGAAGCTTAGCTTTCACGTCGCCGAGTCGCAGGCACATGGTAGCGCAGCGGCGCCCGCAGCGAGTTAGGTTGAGCTAAAGGTAGAAAGGACCGCCGGGTGTCTTGCGCTTGAAACAAGCGCCACCACAATCACGCTCGCGGATGGGCATCCGCGTAGGCTTTCTTTAACCGCTCGGTTGTCACGTGGGTGTAGATTTGCGTCGTCGAAAGGCTGGCATGCCCGAGCAATGCCTGAACACTGCGCAGGTCGGCACCTCGGTCGAGCATGTGCGTCGCGAAACTGTGCCGCAGTTTATGCGGACTGATCGAGATCGGAATCGATGTGAACCGCAAATAACGTTTCAGAATGAGCCAGATGGAGCGCGTCGAAATTCGCGTGCGTGATTTGTTTATGAATAACGGTCCAGAATGCACGTTCGCCGCGGCGCGGTAACGCGAGATCGCCTCCAGCGCAGGCAAGCCCACGGGACATACCCGCTCCTTGCGACCTTTGCCGAATACACGGACAGATTCCGTGTAAAGATCGACGGCCGCCACATCGAGCGCAGCGAGTTCGCTCAGTCGCAAGCCGCTGCTATAGAATAATTCCATAGTTGCGACATCGCGCAGAGGCATCCAAGCCGGCGCAGACCTGCTCTTGCTCTCGCGCGTTGGGGCCGCAAGAAGTTCTTCAACCTGCAGGCGCGTGAGGACCAATGGAAGCTTCTTCTCGATCTTGGGCAATTGCACCTCGCGCACAGGATTGCCGCGCAGCCCCTTTCGAGCTGCCAGAAACTGATAAAACGTGCGTAACGCAGAGAATTGCAATCGCACGTAGGAACGCGCCTGCCCGCGTTTCGCAATTGCAAACAAGTAATTGCGAAAATCATCCCCTCGGCATTTTTTCCACGGTGTTTGGTTTTCAGCGCGAAAAGCAGTCAATGCCTGGCGATACGCCTTTAACGTGCGCGGCGAAGCATTGCGCTCGTTTGTGAGATAGCGCAGGAATTCCTCCGTAAGAGGATCTCTTTTGTGGGAAGCGCGCGCGCTTTCTGTCATGTCGAGCGGAGCCGATACATTTCTAACTGTTTAAATGAGGCGCCTGCTACAAGCAACAGTGAGAGATTCCTCGGCTCCGCTCGGAATGACAATAACGAGCCGATTCATTCCGGCTTTTCTACCACGTAACGGAGATCTTCCGTGGTGGCGTGGCCACGGAATTGACTTTTGAAAATTGGCGGCGGGTTCATGGATATCAGCTGGTAGCCCTTCAAAACGAACTCAGGATAAATTGAATTGCTCGCAGGTTCATAAACCTTGTCGCCGCTAAAGTTACCGTAGAGTTTGTATTCGTAGTTGTTATCGCTGCCAAAATCGAGACGCTCGCGGTCCGGGGCAAGTTTTTGTTTTTCATTCAACATCACCAATTCTGCTGTGCTCCAAGGTTGGCCCGGGCGCCGGACGTAGCCCCAGAATTTGTAATCGGGTTTGTAATAACGCCGTCCGATAAAATAATCCCCAGCCGGTTCAGCTGCGATGTTCTGCGCCATATCGAGCCTGGCCTGTTGAATTCCCTGGGGAACGCTTTCGCAGGCGCCGAAAAACGCCGCGCCAAGCAAGAGATTGCCTGCGAGCAAAAAGCGAGTGACGCGTCTCATTCCTTCAGGTGCACATCTTTTATCGCAGCTTTGCGCTCGGCGCAAACCAGCCAGGCGCTAAAGAATTGCGCTGATAGGACCGGCTCGCTACGTTCCCGGCTATTATGATCGAACTGGAAGTGTATGCGCGGGGTTTGCGTGATCTAAACAAAATCCTGGAGCTGGATCTTCAACTTGAGGCAATTGCAGGCGTTCATTACAAGATCGATACAAAGCACGATCTTGTATATTTCGAGTTCGACCGACCGACACTGAGCGTGCGTGACATTCGAGCGATTTTTCTCAAGCTTGGACTTGAACCTCTGTTCATCGGCGCGGTTCCGCCGGAGCTTCGACCCAGAACAAAAACAGAGCCACTGAGTGCATAATAAATGAATAGTGGCTGGTGATTGGTGAATAGTAAGAGAAAGCTCGCTGCAAGGTCTCACCATTCACTAATCAACAATCACTAATCACTAATCACAGAGGGACAATGGTTCGATTCTTCAATGCGCTTGGCACGCCGGTGCTCGCGTTTTTTCAATATCTGGGAGAGCTGGTGCTGCTCGCTGGCGACACGTTTCGTTCCATTTTCACGCACAAGCTTCGATGGAAACTATTCCTTAACCAAGTTGTCGAGATCGGATTGCTCTCACAACTTGTTGTCGTGATCACGGGTGCGTTTACCGGCGCGGTGTTCGCGGCTCAAACGTTCTTTCAATTTAACAAGATCGGCATGGGATCTGCCACGGGCGCAGTCGTATCGGTGTCGATCTGTCGCGAGCTTGGCCCGGTACTCACAGCGTTGATGGTAGCGGGCCGCGTCGGCGCGGCCATGTCGGCCGAAATCGGCACAATGAAAGTGACCGAGCAAATCGATGCCCTTCGCGCGCTCGCGGTTTACCCGACTGATTATCTGGTCGTGCCGCGAGCGCTCGCCATGATGGTATCCATGCCGTTACTGGTGGCAGAATGTATCGCTGTCGGCATTGCTGCCGGCTATTTCATCGCAATTTTTCTGCTCGAGATCAACGGGACGTATTACATGGCAAACATGGTGCGCTGGACGCGCAACCGCGACATTATCATGGCCCTTTCGAAAGCATTTTGTTTTGGGATTCTGATTGTGTTCATCAGTTGCCAAAAGGGACTGAGCGCGCGCGAAGGCGCCGTCGGTGTCGGCCGCGCGACGACTGAAGCGGTAGTAAACTCCTCGCTCGCAGTTCTGATTTGCAATTTCTTTCTCACGATGTTGCTCAACATCATTTATCCGGCGGGATATCAATGATATCAGGCAGTTGAGAGTTGCGAGTTGAGAGCTGAGAGTTGTGCGTTGCGATGATCGAAGCGCCTCCATCCCCAGAGCTGTCCAAGAAATCTCATTTAACTGCAGGCAATTCGTCGCCGATGATCGCGGTACGCTCGTTGGCGAAGAAAATCGGGCAACAAGAAATTTTGCGCGGCGTCGATCTTGAGGTCGCAACTGGTGAGACACTCGCGATTATTGGACGAAGCGGTGGCGGCAAAAGCGTCTTGCTTAAACATCTCGTGGGATTGATGACGCCGGATGCGGGAGAAATTTGGATTCAGGGGCAAAACATCTTTGGAATGAACGAGTGGCAACTCGGCGAGATCCGCAAGAAGGTCGGCATTCTGTTCCAAAGCGGTGCGCTTTTTGATTCCATGACGGTGGAGGATAACATTGCGTTTCCACTACGCGAGGCTGGCGAACGCGACGCGAAAGTTTTGCACGCAAAAGTCGCGGAGATGCTTGAAGTGATGGAAATGGAGGGCCATGAAGATAAGATGCCGGAGAGTTTGAGCGGTGGAATGAAGAAGCGTGTCGGTCTGGCGCGCTCCATCATTCGCCGGCCCTCGTGTGTATTGTACGATGAGCCGACATCGGGCCTCGATCCGGTAGTGGCGGACAGTATCAATCGCCTGATTCGTAGATTACAACAACGGCTGGGAGTGACGAGCGTAGTGGTCACGCACGATATGAAAAGCGCATTCGACGTCGCGAATCACATTGCCTACTTGCACGAAGGTCGCATCTACTTCTACGGCACGCCCATCCAGCTTCAGCAGGCGCGCGATCCGATTTTGCAGGATTTCCTGCTCGGACGCTCTGACGGCAGAGGCGATTGACTCCGAAAGCTTCGAGAGTTGACCTCCGTCGCTCGCAGCGACGTATATTGGCCTCGGCGATGGCCCGGTTTGACTGGACTGCCGTCCTACCTTGCGAAAATTAACGGCAAGATCGAGAATTAGTGTTCAATGAATCGGCACGAACGAGGTCTGGAATTTAAAGTTGGCGCATTTGTTTTCGTCGGCTTGGCAATGTTAGGCGCATTGGTCGTGCAATTCGGTCGGCTAGGGGAAGGCTTCAAGACTTATTACGGTGTCACCGTTCGCTTCAGTGACGCAAGCGGACTGTTAAAAGGTTCCGATGTTTTGCTCGCGGGCGCCAGAATCGGAAAAGTCTCGGGTGGCCCGCGAATGGTACGCGAAGGCCAGGGTGTGGACGTACCGCTGAAGATTTATGATTACATTAAAATTCCTGAAGGGAGCAAATTCACCGTCGGAAGTTCCGGTTTATTGGGCGATCGATTCGTAAACGTGGTGATGCCACCCGGGCAGGCTAAGGCTTTTCTCGCGCCAAATAGCTACATCAGCGGCGCTCGAGAAACCGGTATTGACGACATCACGCGGGAGGGTGGTGCTCTCCTGGGCGATCTTCGAGGGACAGTGCAAAAATTGAATCAGGAAACTCTTTCCCCCGAGAACATGCAAAACCTGAAGGCAAGCATGGAGCAATTAAACCAGGCTACCAGTGCGCTGGCACAATCCTCGAAGAAGTTGGACGGAGTCGTCGAACAGGCGGGTTCCACAATGACGTCCGCAAAAGAAGCAGCTGACAATTTGCAGAGCGCGATCGATGACACGCGCAAGGTCCTTCGCACCGCTACACAAGGCAAAGGCTTGGTGGCGACTCTTCTGAACAATCAAGAGTTGGCCAATGACCTGCACGCGCTGATCAGCAATTTGAGAGCGCACGGCGTTTTATTTTACCGCGACAGCGCTGCAACTACTCAAACGAAACCCCAACAGCAAACCAAACCAGCCCGCCAAACGCGGGGCCGCTGAGACTATCAGAAATGGATTGCGCGATGCAGTCTGTCTCTGGTTAAATGGGATCGTGTGATACGGCGATCATTCCTGAAGTATCTTGCAGCGGTTCCCCTTGTTGCAACCGCTGGGGCTGGTACTCCCGGCGCAACTGGGGCAAAACTAAAAATAATGATCAAGAGTGCCTGGGGATAGGACGACCCGACGAAAGCAGCGTTTCCATTTCTTCACGGCGACGCGCTTTCTGAAGCCGGCCATGAAGTTCAAATCTTTCTTCTCGGCGAAGCAGTGTCTCTAATGCGAAAATCAGTGGCCAATTCAGTCGTCCCCGTTGGGTGGCCGCCGCTGTCTGAAGCCCTCAGTAAGATCGCGGCGAAGAAAATCCCGATCTACGCGTGTGGCGCGTGCTCTCGCGCGAGAGGTGTCACTGAGACAGATTTAACGGAGTACGGCGCAAAATTCGGCACCCCAAAAATCTTCGTCTCGCTTGTGGAGTGGGCGGACAGGATAATTACCGAATAGGCGTCGATGTCGTTTAGCTCGGCTCCTCGTCGCTCAGACGATTGATGCGAATCACCTTGTCACGCGATCTCTCACCGCGCTCGAGAACGATTGCGCGCTGAGGAATGCTCAATTTTTCCGCCAAAAACCTGCGCAAGGCGGTGTTCGCTTTTCCTTCTATCGCTGGCGCCTGCAGGATTCTGGAATTCAATCCTCACGTACGTAACGAAGATCAAAGATGTAAAAACAGCCGAAACTGAAACCAGACAGATCGAAGCGCGAGCAAAGAAAGCGACTCTGCCGAAGCACGGGCACTAGCGGAGTCCCACCGCCTGGTGCACACGTTTCATGACTTGCTCCGCGATTTCGTTCGCGCGAGTCGCGCCTTTTTCGAGAACGCTATCGATGTACGGTTCGTCGGCCAGAATTTCTTCGCGGCGCTTGCGCATTGGCGCAAAATATTCCCAAAGTTTCTCGAAAAGCTGTTTCTTGAAATCGCCGTAGCCGGTTCCGCCTTTCAAGAACTGTTCGCGCATCGCCGCGATTTCATTCTTGGACGCGACGAGTGAGTAAAGTTTAAAGATGGTGGATTTCGCCGGGTCTTTCGGCGCTTCAACTGGCGTAGAATCGGTGACGATGCTCATTACGCGCTTTCGCATTTCTCTTTCGTCGCCGAAGATATCGATATTGTTGCCGTAGCTTTTGCTCATTTTCTGGCTGTCGATTCCAGGCACAGTTTCCGTTGCGGGCTGGATTCGCGCTTCCGGCAACTTGAAGATCTGCCCGGCCGGCTCGGACTGTCCAAAGATTTCGTTCATTTTCACAGCGAGATCGCGGGTCATTTCGATATGTTGTTTTTGGTCTTTTCCCACAGGCACGACGTCGCTGTCGTAAATCAAAATGTCCGCCGCCATGAGAATTGGATAGCTGAATAATCCAACCGTGGCAGCCAGTCCGCGAGCGAGCTTATCTTTGTACGAGTGGGCGCGCTCTAGCAAACCCATGGGCGCTACAGTTGATAGAATCCACGCCAGCTCGGTGACTTGCGGAACGTCCGAGTGTCGAAAAAGCGTGGCACGCTCGGGATCGAGGCCACACGCCAGAAAATCGAGCGCGACACGCCGGCAGTTCTCGCGCAAGGCATCCGGATCGCGCACACTGGTGAGCGCGTGATAATCGGCAATGAAATAGAGTGCTTCGCCTTCGGCTTGAAGCGCGATAGCCGGCTTCATCATGCCGAAATAATTGCCGATGTGCAGAGCACCGCTGGGCTGAATTCCGGATAAAATTCGCATGAGCTGCAACGTTCAACGCTCGACGTTTAACTTTCAACGTTCAAATGAGAATGTGTTCGCGCGGCTACTGTAACCAGACGATTTCGTCATTTGCCATGACTTCAGGCTGGCAAACTTGATCGGCCGACATTAGATAGATCGCGCAATGGCCGCAAAGAACGCTGTTTCCGTCGTCACCGGCGCCGCTGGTTTTCTGGGATCGCATTTGAGCGATCGCCTGCTGGCGGAAGGTCATCGGGTTATTGCCATCGACAATTTAATCACCGGCAACACAGCGAACATCGGGCACCTGGCCGGGAACGAGAATTTCCGATTCATCAAACATAATGTTTCGAATTTCATTTTTCTTCCGGAAGAGAAAATCGATTACGTTTTTCACTTCGCTTCCCCGGCCAGTCCGATCGATTATCTTGAGCTCCCGATTCCCACATTGAAAGTAGGCGCGCTGGGCACGCACAACACGCTGGGCCTGGCCAAGGATAAAAAGGCCACATTCATTCTTGCCTCAACATCAGAGGTGTACGGCGATCCTCTGGAACATCCGCAAAAGGAGGATTACTGGGGCAATGTGAACCCCATCGGACCACGCGGCGTGTACGATGAGGCGAAACGTTACGCCGAGGCGATGACGATGGCCTATCATCGTTATCATCGCGTTGACACCAGGATCGTGCGCATATTCAACACATACGGACCGCGGATGCGATTGCGTGATGGGCGCGTGGTCCCGGCGTTTATCGGGCAGGCGTTGAATGGCCAGCCACTAACTGTTTTTGGCGACGGCTCACAAACGCGCTCGTTCTGTTATGTGTCCGATTTGATCGACGGAATTTTCAAGCTGGCCATTAGCGATTTCCACGAGCCGGTTAACCTGGGTAATCCGCGCGAAATGACGATCAAGCAGTTTGCGAACGAAATCATTCGCATCACCGGAGCAAGATCGGCAATTGAATATAAACCGTTGCCCGTCGATGACCCGAGAGTGCGGCAACCGGATATCGCCCGCGCAAAAGAAGTCCTCGGGTGGGAACCGCTCGTGGATTTCGAGGAAGGAATCAAGACGACGATCGAATATTTTAAAGAATCGTTAAAAGCTTGAGGTGCCATAAAATTTTACTGGCGCTCCTGGTCATTTAGATGTGAATTGTGTCATGCTTCAGCGCGCGCTTTGCGTAGCCCTCGGTTTTTTCGGCGCGTTGTTGCCGGCTGTTGCGCAAGAGGCGCATCGTTCGATCAGTCGCGAACAATTGCGGTCTAACAGCGTACTAAATGCCCCTTTGTCGCTGAGCCTTTATCGACCGAGAAATTCGGGTGCGGCCGATAGTTCACTTTTGCTTCATAGGGGCTCGGTGCCGCTTTGGTTGGACGGAGCGCAAGCGAGTACCGGGGCCATCGACTCCGGCTACAGCTTCGCGAGTCAATGGGTTCAGATGGGATTTACGTCGTCGGATCTCTTTCCGGCTGCGTTATTGAGCGCTCCCCAGCCACCTGCGCAAAGACCGAGTGCTGGCCGGGTCCATGCTTCCGATGGCAGGAATCTTGGAGCAGATGGAAAAGATTCGCCCGCCGAGATGCAGAGCTCATCGCTGGATCCTGTCTATTACGGCGGGGAAGTGGGTGTGTTATATGGCCGATGGAGCGGTAAAGGCGGCGGCGATATGTGGGAGACGTATATCGTGGGCACGGTGGGTAATGACAAATTTCAGATCACGGCTGGCGCATCATACGACGAATGGAGTGGGAATGGCCGCGGCCTGCGGTTCCGCTCATTCGCCGCTCCAAGATAGCCGCAAGCGTCCGTCTGCATTCGTAACTCGGCACTGCGATGCTAACTTCGTCAATATTCTTGCCCTCGGATTGCACAGCGCAGGCCTTAGCCGATTTTGAAAAGCTTGTCATTGAAGGCGGCGCAGTGAATCCACAAGGCCTGGTGCAACGGATCCGTAAAGCCTCTCGCCTGTTGTTTCTTCGGGCGTCAGATGATCAACTCGTCGGAGTAGGTGCGTTGAAACATCCCCGTGCGGCCTACCGAAGTAAGGTGTTCGCCGATGCGCGAGCAACTGCCTCAGCGGACGAATACCCTGTTGAATTGGGTTGGGTCGTCGTGACTCAATCGCACCAAGGGCGGCGACTCTCTACTCGGATTGTCGGCGAGTTACTTCCTTTCGCGAAGAACGAGAATATCTTCGCTACCACCCGGGCCGATGAGCGCGTCCTGAGTTTCGCGTTCGACTGTGGATTTAGAATTAACGGGAAACCCTTCCCGAGCGGCCACGGCTACGATCTTGTTCTCTATCTTCGAAATGCGCATGATTACCTGCGCTGAAGTGACGACGAGCTAGCTTCTCAATACGCGCGTTGTCATCTAACGCGAGCAAGAGGTAAGCACTGCTAAACCGTCAACTTTAGTTCAACGGCTGCAGTGGTTGGTTGGGCGTCTGGGTCATGTCATCAAACCAAACAAGCAGCATGCTCTCCTGAGATACGCTGGAATGTCTCCAATGCGTTTTCAGTCGGCAGGTGGTCGCTAGCGGCAATGGCGGCATCGAGTGCTCTAAGTCCTGCGACGCACTTCTCGGCGCCCGACAGGCGAGTCGTAATCTGAAAGCTTTTGTGGAGGGCGCCAGCAACGGTGCCTGATGCCGTAAACACTGCAACAATCGAACAGAGAATCCGCCAGCCGCCCACGGCCTCCAGCGCGCGGCTCCCTCCGATAACCGTCCCGCCGGCAAGAACAGTGGCCACTGCTCCACAAATGATGCTGATGATCAACAAGCGCGTATCCCAACGATGAGTCCTGGCGCAGTAGAGCTCCGCTTGCCGCAAGGCATCGCGCACCGTGCTGAGCAACTCATCTCGCCGTTGAGACTTGCCGGTGGACATACAGTAGAGACGCCTAACGAGAAAGAGATAAGCCACGGCAGGGTGTCGTAGCAAGCTCACTGAAGTTGCTTCGAAATGGGGCCGTTGGCTGCATCGATTGGTTAGGCTCAACGCCGCATGCATTCATTCAAGAAGTCGAAGACGTCGCGCTCCCACGCGCCCACTCTCAGAAAGACGAAGGCGTGCCCGTCGTCGGCCGTTTGACCGACAGCTGGATAGATCTTGATGCGGTGCGGTTTGCCGAGCCGCTCCATCTCGGCAGACAGCGCCTTCGCGGGCGCGATGGAGTAGTCGTTCTCAGCCTCGATGAAGAAGATCGGGACGGTCGTGCGGCCGACAGCCGCGATCAGCCGCGCACGCAACTGCGGGGAGTGCTTCCAGCTAGCGGTCGAGCCGGAGAAAGCGATCGCGGCGCGAAGCGCGCTGTCGCGTTCGGCTATCAGGAGGGTGAGAGAAGCGCCGAAGGAGTGCCCGGCCACCGCGACGCGGTGCGTGTCGACCTCGGGGAGCGCGCGCAGGAACGCCAGTCCGGCCAGGGCGTCGGTTAGCTGATCGGTCTGCAGCAACTCAAGCTGCAACTTGTTTCGTGCGTCTTGTCCATGGGTCGCGAGTTCCCGGTCCATGAGGTCAATCGCCGAGGTGCCCTGGTCTGCGGAGAGCCCGGACCCGCGCCGGTATAGAAAGAGCAAGACATAGCCATGTTTGGCGAAGACGGGGCCGACCGCCGCAGCTTGCGCGGCCTGGTTCTCAGGCGTGTTCCCGCTCCCATGACTGAACAGCACTGCCGGAAACGGCCCGCGGCCTCCGGGGTGCCAAAGCAGTGCGCGCAGTTTGAGCGTCCCGCTTTGTACCACGACCATTTCAGGCCCACTGGGTACATGGTCCTCGGCCCACGCCGTGAGTGCGGAGGCCATGGCGAGCGCGAACAAGAACACGAGAGTCTTCGTCATCAGATTCTCCAGGTGTGTAGGCGGCCTAACGAGAATTAAACTGCATCTTACAACCTATTCCTGCTGTTGCGAGGGAGAAGCGCGCAAAAGGCTGCGAGGCGAGAATTTTGCCGACCTATTCGGCATTTAGGAAGCGGAGTGCTCCGTTTTTTGGATTGAAATCGCCCATCGCTCCGCCCTACTATGGGCGCCAGCAGGACGGGAGGTTCCTGATTAAACCCGCCGGCCAAAGTCGTTTCAACGGACTAATACCAATGTCGGCTCGAAAATTCGCCGCGGATAAATTGCTGTGGGAAACGCTGGGACGCTGGAAACGTTCAAGCCCTGAATTGGATCGCATCCAGTTCCTGAAGACGGTGCCCTTCTTCGACCAGCTCTCGAATCGGCAGCTCAAGCGCGTCTCTGATATCACGTTTGAACGCACCTATCAGACAGATGAATTAATTTTTGAAGAGGGACAACCAGGAGCGGCGCTCTTTCTAATTTTAGATGGCAAAATTGCGATAGAAGTTTGCCGCGAGACCAGCACGACGCGTCTGGCTGTTTTGGAAAAAGGCGCCTTTTTCGGCGAGATGGCGTTGCTCGATGACACGCCGCGTTCTGCCACCGCGCGGGCCCTGGAACGGACTCGGACGCTGGCGCTTTACCGGAACGACCTTAACGGATTGGTTTATCGGCATCCAAGAACTGCCTGCCGAATTTACCGTTCCCTTGCAACGATGATCGGCGATCGCCTTCGTTCGACCAATGAATTGGTGCAAATGAAAACTCCTGCCGACACAGCCGGATTAGGATGAGTAACGTTCAGGACTTCGAAGAAAAAGAGCGAGAGCGCAAGGTTCGGCGCAAAGTCTTTTATCTCACATTTGCGACGCTGGCGTTGATTTTCGGAGGATTCCTACTCTGGAAGTTAAGCAGTCTCATTCTGCCGATCATAGTGGGCTGCTTATTGGCCTTGGCGTTCCGTCCAGTGAAAGAGCGCTTCAGGATTCGATGGTTACCTCATGAGATCCAGGTCCTTTGTTCCTTCGCAGCCATCGGTGTTGTCCTGTTCTTCGCCTTCAATACTTTTCGCAAACACATTCCCGACGAAGAGCAGAAGCTCGAATTCAAGGTCCGCCTGCAATACAAACTGAATGAAAGATACCGGCAGTTGGTGGCGAAATCGCCGGAGGGAAAAGCAAACGCCGTGGCTGCGCTACTGGAAAAAGAACTTGGCCCGCTCATGGACAAGATCAATCAGGTGCTCACACTTAACGCGGAGGAACGCAATCTGTTCTTGAAATATGCCGCCGGATACAACGGCAAACCTCCGATTCAAAGTAAGTTCGTTGATTACTTTCGAGCGAATCAAACAACCGGAAAATATGTAATCCCCGAAGAGACTCCGGCGGGTACGGCTTCGCCCACGGCCCCGGCTGCTCCGACTCAGCCTCCGGCTGCAGAGGAAGGCACGAGCCTGGAGAGTAAATTTTCCGCCTGGATTTTGGCGCCGTTGATTTTTCTTTTTCTCGGTTTCGATAACGGACAGATACGCCGCTTCTTTATTAGCCTCGTGCCCAATCGCTACTTTGAGTTGTCGCTCACGGTCCTCGACAGACTCGATGATGCTATCGGCAGGTATTTACGCGGGACATTGATAGAATGTTTTCTGGTGGGCCTGACTCTTGCACTCGGATTGATCCTCCTTGGGATTCCGCCGGGGATCGCTGTGGCCATTGGCGTAGTGTCCGGACTTCTCAACGCCATTCCGTTTCTGGGCGCGGTGATCGCTCTGGTGATTGGTGTTAGTTATGCGCTGATCGCGGAGGACGTGAGACCGCTAATTCCGGGCCTGAATCCGAATGACCTGGCGCTGTATGTAGTGATTCTCGTCGTAATCGCGCACGTGCTGGACGATGTTGTCTTTCAGCCCTTTGTCCTGGGCGGCGCGGTGAACGTTCATCCACTCGTGGTTGTCATTGCGATCATCGCCGGTTCTCTCATCATGGGTTTATGGGGTATGTTGTTCGCTATTCCAACGGTGGTCGTCGTCAAAACTGCGGTCGAGACCTTCTTTAAAGAACTCAAAGATTATCGCATTATTTGATACCGGCTTCCCGACCTCGGCAACGCACGTCAAGCGCTACCGAGGTTCAACTGGTTTTTTCGTGTTTGAGATTTCGAGCTTGAAATTTGTCTGGGATTTGCGTTTTGAGATTTGGAAATTTTAAGAGCCTGTTGAAAGATTCAGCCATGCCGCGTTGTTGCCGATTTTTCGTCTCTCCAAGGCGGGAGGAGGGAGCATATCCGTCCCGCACGGGCGGGATAACCGACGAGCAACGCCGGAGAGACGAAAAAGCGGCACAACCCGGAGGGCGAGTGCGTTTTGGGCTGTCTGGCTGCGTTGCTTGCTCCTCATCCCGCCACCGCGGGACGGACATGCTCGTCGCTCGCGCCTTGCCATCCAGCCCAAACCGCGCTTGCGCGGCGCGGCTGAATTCTTCAAGAGGCTCTTAGCCCATGGCTATCTCACCGCGCCTGATCAGTCTCAATTTTGGGTCCCAGACCATTGGCCTGGCAGAGTTCCGCGTCCAGGCACACGGTGGCCTGGTCTTGCTGGATTATCGTTTGCGAGAAGCGCCGCTCGATCCTGCGACCGGCCAACGTCGTGAGGCTCACACTGCATTGCACGAAACGGCTGTCGCGTTGCGTGAAATGATGAGCGAGCTGCATATCAAACACGGCGCGGTAAATTGCGCGTTGCCCGCGCAATCGGTTTTTGCGCGTTTTGTTAAACTGCCATCCCTTGAACACGAAAAGCTGGAGAAAGTCATCGCGTTCGAGGCGCAACAAAATGTTCCGTTCCCGATCGACGACGTGGTTTGGGATTATCAGGTAGTCGGAGGCGGGGTGGACGAGCAAATTCAAGTAATCCTGGTCGCGATTAAGCACGATCTACTCGATGGAGTTAACGGCGCTGTGGAAGAAACTGGGCTGCATACTTCCACTATCGATATGGCGCCGATGGTACTCTACAATGCGTTTCGCTATAGCTACCCGAACGTCAACGACTGCTCGTTGCTGGTGGATATCGGGGCGCGCACAACCAATGTGCTCTTTATCGAGCCTCGAAGAATTTTCTCGCGCAGTCTTCCCATTGGCGGCAGTTCGATCACCGGAGCAATTGCCAGGGAATTTGGCGAATCTTTCGAGGCGGCAGAAACTCGCAAAAAGCGAGACGGCTTTGTAAGTCTGGGAGGTGCTTACGCCGAGCCCTCAGACCACGATATTGCCCGCGTCTCGAAGCTGGCGCGCAGCACCATGACTCGACTGCACGCGGAGTTGATGCGCTCGATCGGTCATTATCGGGCGGAACAGCGGGGAAGTCGGCCGGACCGGATCTTTCTTTGCGGCGGAGCCGTGGGTATGCCCTACATGCGCGAGTTTTTTCACGAGAAATTCCAGTTACCGATCGAGTTTTTTAATCCGCTTCGAAATGTAGCTGTATCGGAATCAGCCTCGGCGTCGGGTGTCGCGCACTCCGCCCATCTGCTTGGCGAATTAGTTGGCCTCGCGCTGCGTAGCGTGACGGCATGTCCAATGGAATTGAGCTTGCTTCCGGCAAGCGTTGTTCGAAGGCAGGAATTGGAACGGCGTCGGCCGTTCTTCATCGCGGCAGCCGCATGCCTGGTCCTCGCCATGCTGGGCTGGTCGTTTTATTACACGCGAGCAGCGCAAGTAACGCACGAGACCGCCGAGGTGATCCAGCAAAAGAATGCCTCCATGCGAGGAGCAGAAGCGCAGCTTGATAAACTCAAAAAGCAGGTCACATCGCTCGACAGCGTCGCTACTCCGCTTATTACCGCAGTCAATGATCGCGACTTCTGGCCGCAAATTCTTGACGACTTAAACGCGCGCCTCCCTGAGGCTGACATCTGGATCACTGAGCTCGGAGCGACTTCGGGTGGAAAACTTCTGGGCGCAGGTGAAAAACGCGCCGGAGAAACTGCGCCTGCGCCTCCTCAGCCAGCTTCTGGAGCGGCAGCGAAACCTGTGGCCGGCGGCGTAAAGTCAATCGACGGCATCCTGGTGCGCGGTCTTTACCTTTATAATCCGAAACAACAGGAGATCGTCGTCGATTATTTGCGCAACCTGGCGAGCTCGCCGTTTTTCGTTGTTGATCCAAAAACTCCCGAGCGCGTGATCAAGTCGAATTCCGTGCCAAACGACACGGACTGGGCGTTCCCTTACGAGCTCCAGCTCACACTGCGCAAGCCAGTGAAATTGCCATGAAAGTCAACCACGGATTGCTAACCACGAATGGACACGAATAGACACGAATTGGGGGAGCAAAGGAGAGAACCACGGATGACACGGATGTTTACACAATGACGGATGACGGATGAGGAAACAAACCGCAACACCAGATTGTAGGGGCTCTGAGTCAGACGCCGTGGCGTTTCGCACAAACGCCCTACAATTATTCGTGTTCATTGGTGTTCATTCGTGGTTAAAACTTTTGGCTGTGGCTTCACCGCGCCGTGTAATCCGTGGTTAATGCCATGAAGCTGTGGTTCCAACAAAACAGGGCACTCGGGACACTTTTGATTGTGTTTGGAATCTGCGCGTTATTTGCCGGAGTTCTTCTTTATTGGAGATGGGCGGTTCGGCGTGATGCCAGGGAAACGTTCGATCAAGCGGCAGCAGAGAGGAGTCGTCTCGAACAGCTCGATCCTTTTCCCAATGACGTGAATTATCGGAAACTGCAGGGTTACCTCGATCGATACAACGCTGCGCTGAACAAATTCAAAGACGAACTAAAAAACGGCGTCGTCCCGGCGCCACCGCTCGCGCCCAACGAATTTCAATCGCGTCTGCGTCTGGCGACAGTTGCCACGGTTAACAGAGCACAGACTAACAATGTAAAACTTCCAGATAAATTTGAGCTGGGCTTTGATGAGTTCGCCACGGGGTTGCCAGACACAGCGGTGACGCCACTCCTTGGGCAGGAACTTTCTCAAGTTCAGATGCTCATAAACATTCTACTGGACGCGAAGGTGGACAGCGTAACTTCCTTTCATCGCGCGCCGTTACCCGAGGAACGGAGGTCTTCATCGACTCCGACGCCATCTCCAGCCGCCAGACGAACGGCCAAAACAAGCACGCCGCCGCCAGCATCACTGCAGCGAAACATTGTCGAGCTGACCTTTAAAGCCACACCCGCTGCAGCGCGCAAAGTCTTGAACGAAATCGCAAATTCCAGCGGGCAATTCTTCATTATTCGCACCCTGTATGTGCACAACGAAAAGGACAAAGGCCCTCCGCACCAAAGAACCGAGCCAACTCCGCCTCAAGCACCGCAGACGGCTTCGCCCCAGCCTGGCGCAGCTGCGCCGCTAAATTTCATAGTGGGCAACGAGCACATCGAGGTCTCGGCCACGATCGAAATGCTGAGATTCACGTTTTAACCACGAATCGAGACTTTCTGGATTTAACCACGGATTACACGAATAACACGGATAGATGATTCACGAAGAACTAAGCGGAAGAATCATCGGGGCTGCGATGGTAGTAAGAACGACCCATAATTTCGCGCAGTCTCTGCGGCCACTCACTGTCTTTGTCATGTCGAGCGAAGTCGAGACATCTCTGGATTCTGATCTATGGCGCGTGATTACAACTTCTGGGTCTACATCGTTACGAATCGCAATCATTCGGTTCTTTATATCGGCGTGACCAACCGACTCTCTCGCCGAACATGGGAGCACCGCGACGGAGCCAGGATCGGGTTCGCGGCAAAGTATCAATGCAAAAAATTGGTGTATTACGAGCATTATCGTGATATCCGCGACGCTATCGCGCGAGAATCGCAATTGAAGAAATGGTCCCGAGCGAAGAAAATCGGCTTGGTCAATCGATTGAACCGGCGATGGGAGGATCTTGGCGCTGATGTGTTGCACGATAGATAAATCGAGAGATTTCTCGACTACGTTGCGCTCCGCTCGAAATGACAAGAATACCAGCCTCGATTGGAAACGCGTATTGCCATCGCAGAAATCTGACGAGGGCAATCCTCCTGATCTTCATGCCTGAGTTTCGGTGTCCGCGCCATCCGTGTAATCCGTGGTTCCTAATCATTTTCTTCGTGTTCATTCGTGTCCATTCGCCTGCCACGCCGTAGCTACATTGCCTGAGCTTGCGCGTGAAGCTTGGCTTCCGTTGCGCGGCTCACTGAAAATTAGGTCTGGTATTTGCGAAG
>Ga0193713_1000132_pt1 | contig 23422 bp, 19 predicted proteins | sample H3a2metaG_FD_143054 | JGI IMG/M metagenome (GOLD analysis project Ga0193713, IMG submission 143054) | Soil microbial communities from a riparian zone of the East river system, Colorado, United States - H3a2 | ecosystem: Environmental > Terrestrial > Soil > Riparian zone | place: USA: East River... | reverse complement strand
TTATCGACCCTATCCGTACTATGGATACTACGGGGGGCCTTCATTCTACTGGTCCGGAGGCCATCGATATTACCGCCACCATCGTCACCATTACTACCGCCATCGGTATTAAGTTGACGTAAAAGAGTAAAATCCGCTGAGCTGGCTCGCAATCCGAGCCAGCTCATTTTTCATGACAAGAGCCAGTTTTTTAGCTAGGCGTAGCGCCCATTATCGATTCTTCCGAGGGGCAACGCCCCTTATTTGCGAGATTTGGGGGACTCCGCGGGTTTCGCTGTGGTTGGGCCGTTCGATTGCGGAGGTTGGAATTCTTTTTTTAACTGTTGAATCAAAGCTGGCAATTGCTGCTGCCGCTCAGTCTCGATTTGGTGCCGGAGCCCTTGCTCGATTTTGCGGCGCTCTTGAATGTAGCGGGACTCAAACAAATTACGCCCTTCCGGATCCAGGAGGAGGCCAGAATCGTGTAAGGCAGCCTCAGTTTCGCGTCTGATTCTCTCTCGTCGCAAATTCTCCCGCTCGCGCATGATCTGGCGCTCCTGTGGGCTCATTCGCATCCAACGCTCGGCATTTCGCTGGAAAATTTGCCGATCCGCCGGCGGAAGCGAAGACCACCGCTCACGCACGCTCTGCGGCGGGGGATGCCGGGCAGGTCCAGCCCCAGGGCCTGGGCCTGCCCTTCGCCCATTAGTCCGCTGCGGCTGCGCTTGTGCCAAAGCGCAGGACGAGGCGAAGATCGACAACGTAATGATTATCCTTACAAAGTTGGCTTTTCGTCCCACAGGCTGTTTTCATCCAAAACGAGCAATTCATCCAGATCGGCGACAACTTCGTAATCTTGTGGATCGATTTTTGCCACCACATCTGGCTGTCCCTCGGAGGTCTTCTGTGACACAGGATGATGAATGACGATTGCCGTTGCCATCAGGGCAATTGCCACGGCAGATGCCGGGATGAGTCTGCGCAAGCCAAGCCACTTTCGCATCCGCTCGGAGCGGCTTCCGTCTTGCCGGACTTGTCTCGCAATGTTGCGGGCGAAAAATGGCGAAAGCTCGGGCTCGGCCGTGTGGCCGAGGAGGTCCCACAATTCCTGGTCATCTTCACGTTTCATATTGTCTCCGTGAAATTGAACTGATTGCAGCTCTGAAAGTTGCGCTCGGAAAGAATTCCGAAAGTCCCGATATTACAGTTCAGGCGCCTCAAGGAAACCTTCCAGCTGTCGGATACGGGTCGGATGGCGCATCTTTCGCAGCGCTTTCGCTTCGATCTGGCGAATGCGCTCCCGCGTGACCTGAAACTGCCGGCCTACTTCCTCGAGCGTTCGGCTGTATCCATCCACCAACCCAAAGCGTTGCTCGAGCACTTGACGCTCGCGTTCAGTCAGAGTCTCGAGCACGTCCTTGATCTTCTCCTTCAACAAAACGATGGCCGTCATATCGCTCGGGTTTTCGGCGCCCTTATCCTCGATAAAATCGCCAAAATTGGTTTCTTCGCTCTCGCCCACGGGCGATTGGAGCGAGATCGGCTGCTGGGCCATCTTTAAGACCGCGCGGACGCGATCCACCGGCAATAGTACCTCTTCCGCTACCTCGTCCGGCGTAGGCTCCCGACCGTATTCCTGGACGAGCTGTTTTTGCACACGCATCAACTTGTTGATTGTCTCAATCATGTGAACCGGAATCCGGATGGTGCGCGCCTGATCGGCGATCGATCGTGTGATGGCCTGGCGAATCCACCATGTCGCGTACGTCGAAAACTTGTAGCCGCGCCGATATTCGAACTTCTCGACCGCTTTCATTAGTCCCATGTTCCCTTCCTGAATTAAATCGAGAAACGAGAGACCGCGGTTGGTGTATTTTTTTGCGATCGAAATAACAAGGCGAAGATTGGCCTCCACCATTTCGGTCTTGGCTCGCAATGCCTGGCGCATCCAACCTTTCAGCGCCTGGTACTGCTCGGCATATTCACCAAGCGAAAGCCACAGGTTCTTTTCCAAGTCGCGAACTCTGTTCCCGAGTTGCAAACGTTTTCTCTTCTCGCGCGGACGTTCCGCTAACTCGGTTTGAAGATAGAGTGACGTGTGATAGGCCTCATCCGCTAGGTGAACAAATTCTTCTGTTACTTTTTGCTTGAAATAGAAGTGGGGGTAAAACCTTTGCAGCGAAGCGATCGCTCTCTGCACAGATCTGAGCTTCTTTGTTTGTTTTTTTGAAGAGTTGCGCAGTTGGCAGTATTGTTGAGTAATCGAGGCACTCGATTGTTCCACCTGTTTGCACAAGCGCGGAAGCTTCTTCATGTAACGTTCTCGGCTCTCGATTTTTTTGTCGAGAATAACGCGATCAAACCTTTCGCGGCCCTCGGCGAGTTTCCTGGCAAGGTCCAGGTGTGCTCGCGCAATAAAGCCAAACCGGTTGATGTGCTTTTGCACCATGTTTTCGGCTTCCTCAATCCGTTTGGAAATTTCCACTTCCTGCTCTCGGGTCAGCAGAGGGACTTGGCCCATCTGCTTGAGATACATCCGCACCGGATCGTCAAGAATATCGAGCTTGGCTTCGGGTTTCTCTTCCTCTTCTTCCTCTTCCTCTGCGTCTTTTTTCCCGTCCTTATAGCGATCCACCTCCGAAGCTTCGATAATGTCGATCTCCATGCGGCGCAGCCGGGTGAGAATGAGATCGAGCTCGTCGGCGGCGGTGATCCCCTCTGGCAACGCCTCGTTCAGATCGTCAAATGTGAGATAGCCTTGTTCTTTCGCCAGTTTAATCAGTTCGCGAATGCGGGCCTGGATTTCAATCGCCGAATGCAGATGCGCCACAGTCATTTCGCTTTGCTGCTTCGGCCGCGGTTCGACACGGCGTCGCCGTCCTCGGACGAGAACAATACGCTTGGGCTTGAATGCGGCGATTTTTGGCTGTCTCTTCAGGCTATGTCGGAGCACGGAAGCCTTTGTTATTGAACGACGGCGAAGCTGTTTTGTTTTAAGTCGTCGCGGCGACGACCGTCGAATGCCTCCCTTTCGTTTCGAATGCCTGGCCAAGATTGTGCGGTTAAGGATTTGACTGAGACTTTCGATCTACCGTCCGGGATCGACAACTAATTGTCGGCCGCGCGGGCAGGCTCGGAAAGCTCGTGGAGTTGCTCTTGCAGGTCAAGGATTTGTTTCTGCAAATTCACTACATCGCCGGTGCTGAGCTGCGGAAGTTTTATTCGGTCCTTCGCCACTTCGAGCTGACGGCGCAACACGCTTTGACGAACGCCGAGCCACCATTTCCCCACCATCGTTCCGGCATTAGGCGGCATTTTTTGCAACAACCACGAAGAAACCAGTCCTTCGTCTGCCGGGGAGAGAGTGGCCATAAAAGTATTGAGCGAGGCTGCGTCGGTTGGGCGCAAATCGCTTTCGAGAACGCGGACCAAAATTTCCGCATCTGGCACTTGCTCCAGAATCTCGCGCCAGTTCTGCCCGCGAAGAAATTCTCGCGCTGTCTCATCTCGCAACGCCAGTAGGCAAAGCATTGCGACATCATGGCGAGGACTTGGAGAAGCCTGAAAGCGCGGAGGTTCCGATGCAGGAACCTGTTCGCGCTTTTGTTTTGGCAGGAGTGTTTCGAAATCCGTATTGGAGACACCAAGCCGCGCGCTCGTTTTGCTCACAACCTCGCCGCGTAAAAGCGGGTCGCGCACCCGCGAGATCGTTTCAGCCATTTTGCGCGCAAGTTGCATCTTCGCCCCTAACGAATTCAAATCCGTAGTCGCGACTTCGCGCTTTATCCAATAGTCAAAGAAATCGCATGCCGCCGCGACGCGTTTCTCAAATTCATCTTTTCCTTCCAGCCGGACGAGCGAGTCAGGATCTTCACCAGCGGGCATCTCCGCAACGCGCACGATCAAATCGTTTTGAAGCAGTGCATCGAGAGATCGCTCAGCCGCCTTTTTCCCTGCAACGTCCTCATCGAAACAAAGAACCACTTCGTTCACAAACCGCTTTAAAAGCCGCGCCTGGCTCTCCGTAAACGCGGTCCCCTGCGGCGCGACGACATTCGTGATTCCTGCTTCGAACAGACTGATCAAATCAAGCTGGCCCTCACACACGATCGCGCAGTTCGCCTCGATCAGTGCGCGCTTGGTCTTGTCGAGACCAAAAAGGACGCTGCCCTTTCGAAAAAGCGAGGTCTCAGGCGAATTTAGATATTTTGCGCTTTCTGTTTCGCTTTGCAGGACACGTCCGCTAAACGCGATAACTTCGCCAACGTCGTTGCAGATCGGAAACATAATTCGCCCACGAAAGCGATCGTATGACGTGTGACCAGGCCTCCCATCTGCATCGTCCCTGGTTTTGACCAGACCGCTTGCAATGAGATCGCGCGTGTTATAGCCGCGCCCGCGGGCCCAACTGCCAAACGCATCCCATTCTTCAGGCGCATAACCGAGCTGCCATCGTTTTGCGATCTCTGCCGTGATCCCGCGGTCTCTCAAATATTTTCGTGCCGGCTCCGCGAATTTCCTCTTAATCAGATTCTCGTGAAACCAGGCGGCAGCTTCCCCATGCACCTGCAACAAGAGGTGGCGAGTTTCAATGTGTCGATCTTCGGCCCCGATTGGCCCCCGTTCTTCGATCACCGGGATGCCGCCGCGGGCCGCGAGTTTGCGTACGGCTGACGGAAAATCGATGTGCTCATAATCCATCACAAAACGGAAGACGCTTCCGCCCACACCGCATCCAAAGCAGTGGAAGGTTTGTCGCTGCGGGCTAACATGGAATGACGGCGTTTTCTCCTGATGGAATGGACAGAGCGCCTTGAAATTTGCCCCTGCTCGTTTCAGCGGAAAATAGGAGCTAATCACTTCGACGATATCATTCGCCGCGGCAATCTGTTCGATGGTTTCGGATGGGATTGTTCCCATGAGGTGTTCGATTTTTCGCTCGTTTGGCTTGGGAAGCGATGTCAAACTTACGCGGTGCACAGTTGCTTTCCAAATAGGAGAAAAATATTCTCGATCTTCGCCTTAATTTGCTGCTTGCAAGCGACAGTTCAGGCGCGCGACATCATTCATAAAGGCGATGTGGTTGTGGTCCCTCTCCGTGGCGAAGTTTCACCTTCGCTCCTGACGTTTCTCCGTCGAACCGAAAAGGCAGCCGAAAACAGCGGGGCGTCGGCCATCATTTTTGAAATGAATACTTACGGCGGACGCCTCGATAGTGCCGCAGAAATAACGGGCGCGCTTAACCGCGCTACCATCCCCACGTACACATTTATCAACTCAAATGCGGGTTCGGCTGGTTCGCTTATCGCGCTCGCGACCCAACATATCTATATGGCGCCAGTGAGCGCGATCGGCGCAGCGGCCCCGGTTCTACCAACTGGCGAAGACCTCCCCGCCACAGAGCGGGATAAGACCATTTCGTATTGGTCGGCTCTGATTCGAAGTTCTGCCATTCGTAACGGCCACAATCCAGATGTTGGCGAAGCGTTTATGAACAAAGACAAGGAGGTAAAAGTTGGGGAACGCCTGATTCATCCAAGGGGAACGCTTCTGACCCTGAATGCGCAGGAGGCGACGGAGCGGATCAGCGGAAAACCGTTGCTGGCAGATGGCATCGCCAATTCGATTGTCGATCTAACGCAAAAAGCCGGACTCAAAGGCAACATCGTTTCGCTTAACCCCAGCGGCTTCGAGCAACTCGCCTTTTGGATCACCGCGCTCGCACCATTGCTGTTGCTAGGAGGAATTATCGGCGCCTATCTTGAATTCAAAATCCCCGGGGCAAGTTTGCCGGGAATTATTTCAGGCATTTGTTTTGCGCTATTCTTCCTCGGTCATTATCTGGCTGGCCTTGCGGGCTGGGAAGTGGTTGGGCTTTTTGTTTTGGGTATAGTGCTCGTCTTAATCGAGATCCTCTTTTTCGCTCATAGCACGATCGTATTCGGAGTTATCGGTGTTTTTCTAATGCTAACGTCGTTGCTCTGGGCGATGATTGATCGTTACCCTGGCGAAACATTTCTTCCGACGGGCCGCATGCTCGCTATTCCACTGCTCAATCTTTTTCTCGCGATAGTGGCGGCAGTGATTGTAATCGCGATCCTCGCTCGCTTCCTGCCGCGCACGGGGCTTTATCGTCGATTCGCTCTCATGACGTCAAATCCGCCAGGGCCTTCCCTTGTCGGTGCGCCGCGTCAATTTGTTACGGCAATCCAGCTTACGCCCGGAACGCTGGGCACAGCGCTTACGATTTTGCGACCTAGCGGGAAAGCGCGCTTCGGCGATGACGTCGTAGATGTTGTTACCGGGGGAGAATTTATTCCGCCGCAAACGCCAATTACCGTGATTCAAACGGATGGAATGCGAGTCGTCGTGAAGAGCGCAGTGGAGTACTGAACCGCGTTTAGCCACCAGCCACCATCCGGACAAATTCGACGCGATCGCCTTCGGCTAATAATCGCTCCCCCCATTCCTGTCGGCGTAGGGCGAGGCCATTGTGCTCCACCAAAATTGATTTCTGCGGCAATTCGTAACGTTCCACCAGATCCGCGATCGTTTCCGCGTCGCGCGCGTCCGCCGTTTCGCCATTAAGTGAAATCGTCACACGCCGCAAAGAGCTTGGTCCCAATCTTTCCAAACTGGTTCGAAGCCGCGACGCCGAAGGACCTCTGCTATCTCGGCCGGCGAACGCTCGTCGCTGATCTCAAATTGTCCGGTGGCAAGCCGGTCTTCTCCGTCTTGGAAATCGGGGGCAACGATCCGACCGCGGATCGTGCGATGCAGACGCCTGCCGCCTTGTCGAGTGTACCCGCCAGGTTCAGTGTGACTGCCAGCACTCATCATCGTCACGCCCAAATAAACGAGCGAGTCGCGGAAGGATGAGCGCTCGCGTGTACTGAGCACAATTCCCACTTGCGGGAAACTGAGGCGTAACGCACAAACTAATTGCGCTAATTCGCGGTCAGTTAATGAAAAGAGCGGCCGAAAACCCCCGGCAGCGGGCCGTAACCTGGGCAGGCTCACGCTAATTTGTGCCTGCCAGCAATGTTTTAGCAAATATTCCAGATGCGCCGCGAGGGCGATCGCTTCTTGCTGCCAGGGAGATAACCCAAAGAGCACACCGATTCCGAGCCGGCGAGATCCTGCGCGGTAACCGCGCTCCGCGCAATCGAGTCGAAAATTAAAGTCGCGCTTTGGGCCGGCTGTATGCATTTCGGCGTAGACCGCGCGATTGTAAGTTTCCTGATAAACCACCAACCCGTCCGCGCCGGCACTGACCACTGGCTCATAATCCTGCGTTTTCATCGGACCGACCTCGATCGAAATCGATGAAAAATCTTGCTCAAGAGCGCGGACGCAGTTGGCGAGATAATCGCGATTGACGAATTTCGGGTGCTCACCCGCGACCAGAAGGACCTGACGAAAACCCTGGCGAGCAAGATGCCGCCCTTCCGCGGTTACTTCATCGACATCGAGTGTTACTCGAAGAATTGGATTGTCCCGGGAGAACCCGCAATATCGACAGGTATTGATGCACTCGTTCGAAAGGTAAAGCGGCGCGAAGAGACGCATTGTTCGGCCGAAATTCTGCAGCGTGAGCGCGCGTGAGTTTCGCGCCATAGCTTCGAGTTCCTGATCGGACTTCGAGGCAATTAGGTGCTCGAATCGATGGACAAGCTCCGATTTTCTCAGGGCCAAACTGTCCAGAGTTTCGACGAACGACATCGGTATAATTTCGCGCGCGAACAAGCGTTCGCAAACACCAATCGCTCTGGTCGAGAAAACGTATTGTCAAACAACCTTCGAGCTATCGTTCGAGAGGCGATGAGACTACGGCCTGGAAAAACAACGGCGGCGTCTGGAACGTCCCAGACGCCGCCGCCGCAAGTGCAATTGTTGATCTTAGAATGCGAAATTAACTCCGGTGCGCGCCATGCCGAAGTTATTTTTCGGACCGTCGACAAAGTTCCAGCTGAAATCACTGATCCAACCGATGTGCGGCGTGATACGGATTTCCAGGCCCCCGCCTACTTGGCCGATTGCCTTTGTCTCGGAATCTGTGTGGCCTTGCGTCTGAACAATGTCCAAGCCTTCCCCCGGTTCAGCGACAAGCACATTCTCCGGCCTCTGGCCGCCGCCAAAGATAGCACCGCCTCCGCCAAAAATGTAAGGCGAAAAGCGCGAGCAGTGGAACGGATAACGCAAGGTCAACGTGCCTAATACAGATCCCGCCACCTTGCTCGTGTTCTTAAAGTCGCGCTGAAATATGCCGTCGCTGAAATCGGCAAAGACCTGTTCGCGCGCTTGTCTGTCATCGACTGCCCAGCCTTCAATCCCAACGCCGATGTAACGCATGAAAAAGTATTTCACGTCGAGACCACCGCCCCAGGCGTGGTCGGCTTCAAGATAGCGATCATTTTGCCACTCGTTTCCGGTAAATACGTAAGTGCCCCAAAGTCCGACGTTAAATTCTCGGTCCGCGTACCATTCCGGACAAGGCGGGGGCGCCGCCACCTGCTTCATCTCTTTTCCGGAATAGGTTTCGGTACCAGCAAAGCCAATCGAGCTGATTGCCGCAATACCCAACACGCTCAACATTAATTTTTTCATCTTATTTCTCCTTTTGGTTAAGTCTTCCCTAACAATCTAACTCCAAACACCTCGGAGCGTTCAAGTCAATAACGAAATTCGCTACTCCTTTGGATGCCTGCGAGTTTGAGTGGACCGTCAAGGGATTGCAAGCATTTTTTTAGCATTTTTTTACGCCGGTCAAGTCTTAAGTTCCGCCCCAGTATTAGCATCGGTGATAATAAACTTTTCGTGATGAAATGTGGGATCACCGCGAAACATCAGCCGCGCAGCGTAGCGACGCTCTAGTTCCACGAGCAATTCTTCGTCCTCCTCTTTCAATCGTTTCAAGACATCCGGATTTAGAATCACACGGATTTCGTGGATGCTGTCCTGGTATTTGCGCATCACGGTATTGAGCGTGCGATGTAATTCCACGCTTGTAGTCATCGAGGTCTTCACGACACCGCGCCCACCGCAGTATGGACAATTTTCGTATATTGTATCGCTAAGACTTTCCTGCGCCCGCTGTCGTGTCATTTCTATCAGACCAAGCGGGGAAATCGGAAGCACGTGAGTCCTGGCCTTGTCGCGCTTGAGCCGTTCCTTCATCAGGTTATAGACCATCTGCTGGTCCTTACGGCTTTTCATGTCGATGAAATCGCCGATGATCAAACCGCCAATATTGCGCAACCGAAGCTGACGCGCGATTTCATCTGCCGCCTCCAGATTCGTCTGCAAAATTGTTTTTTCGACATCGCGCCCACCTTTGTTTCGGCCGGTATTCACATCAATCGCGACCAGCGCTTCGGTCTCGTCAATCACAATATAGCCGCCGCACCTCAGCCAGACTTGCCGATGAAAAGCGTCGTCGATCTGCTTTTGGATACCGTAACTTTCGAAAATCGGTATCGCACCATCATAAAAATGAATTCGGTTCCGCGCCCGCCGCGAAATCTGGTCGACCAATTCGTTCATCCGGTTAATCGACTCGCGATCATCACAGATGACTTCATCGATTTCTTCAGTGAGAAAGTCACGCACAGTCCGTTCAACCAAATCGGGCTCCTCAAAGATTCGGCACGGCGCGGGACGGTCACGAATCAATTGCTCCACTTTGGCCCATTGATCGAGGAGGAAGCGCAGATCCCGGACAAAGTATCGTGTGCGCTGTCCTTCTCCAACGGTGCGGATGATGACGCCGACGCCTTCCGGAATGTCGAGCTCGCGCAAAATTTTGCGAAGGCGATCGCGTTCCTTCGGATCTTCGATTTTGCGGGAAATGCCACTGCGATCGCTAAATGGCATCAGGACCAGATATCGGCCCGCGAAACTGAGATTCGTAGTGACTCGCGGTCCTTTCGTCCCGATCGGGCCTTTGGTCACCTGCACGATTACATCTGAGCCGACCGGATAAATGCTTGGAATATCTTTTGCCGTAATGCGTTTCCGCGGCCGCCTATTGGCGGAGCGGTCAATTTCCTCGATACCGCTGTCGAGCGCGGCGGGAATGGCGTCCCAAAAATGAAGAAAGGCGTTTTTTTCGAAGCCGATGTCGACGAACATCGCCTTCAATCCCATTTCGATGTTCTTGACCTTACCCTTGTAAACGCTGCCGACGATATTGCGCGAGCTTTTACGCTCGACGCTGTATTCCTCCAGGCGACCATTCTCGAGCAATGCGACACGCGACTCGAGCTTTTCCACGCTCAATATGAGTTTGTTGCCAGTCTTGCGGGAAGAAAGGCCTAAAATTTTTCTTACCTTGTCTATCATAAAAGTGAAGAGGTTCAGCCGCCAAAAGCGCGACCATTGGGAAATTTCGAAGCAAAGTTTCTAATCGAAAGTTCATCGAGTACCACGACGTCGCGTCGGCGGCGGAGGCGTGGCCGCGGGCGCAGGTTGACGACGCACGCCGAAGAGCCGTTGGAAAAAGTTACGGGGAGCCGGCGTCGCCACTGGAACGGCCCGCGCTACCGGAGCCCGTCGCCTCACTTTTCCTTGGGAGTCTGCTTCGGGTTCTACATCAGGCGTTGCGTCCGAACTCGCCATCTGCGCATCTGCATTTTGCGAATCATCGGCATTTTCCTCGTCGCCGCTCGGAAGGTTCCCTCCGGCATAGTTCACCCCCTTGATCATCTGGAATGGATTCGCCTTGTGCGCGGGCGAGAGCCAGGCGACCTGCATATCAAACTTTCCTTCATCCAACGCTAGCGTGCGTTCGATAATGCGGGTCGCGATGGGCCCGGCAACGCTGCCACCGTGCTCGCCACCTTGTACCATGGCCGCGACTACATATTTGGGATTCTCGAAAGGCGCGAAGCAGGCAAACCAGGCAATTGTATCTTTATGGCCGCGATCCGTCGCCTGAGCCGTCCCAGTTTTGCCGGCAACCTGCACATTTTTCAGACGCGCTGCTCCGCCGGTGCCGCCGTCTTCGTTGACAACTTTCCAAAGGCCTTTGCGCACGAGATCGATCTGCTCGCGTGAAATCTCAGTGCGCAGATCTGCGCGCACACGCGGCGTCAGCACCGCGACCTTTCCGTTTTCGTCGAGCGCGGGCGAGCCATCCTGGTTTAAAACTTTGTCGACAAAACGCGGATAGTAACAGATTCCGCCGTTAGCAGCAGCCACATACGCCATCGCCAACTGGAGCGGCGAAACCAGCGTGTAACCCTGCCCGATTGAAACGTTGGCTGTTTGCGCTTGCGACCATCTCTCTTGCGGGTGATGAATTTGCATCCATTCCGGTCCTGGCAAATTGCCTGTCTGTTCGCCCGATAAATGAATGCCCGACTCTTCGCCCAGACCCAACATTTTTCCGACTGTATCAATCGACTGAATACCGGCGGCGTTGCCGTACTGATAGAAGAAGGAATCACACGAAACCTTAATTGCGTCCGTTAACCCGAGTGTGCCGTGGGTATAATGTTTTTCTGCGACCCAACACTGGAAAAAGTGATCGCCGTAACTCACGCCGCCACCGCAACTGTATTTGGCACCTGCGAGATTTTTCGTGCCGCGCAGACCGGCGAGCGACGTGATGAGCTTGAATGTCGATCCAGGCGGCAATGCACTGATGGCTCGATTCACCAGCGGGTCGGCTTCATCTTTTTGAAGCGCCTTCCAGTCTTTGGCTTTGATACTGGGAATGAACGTGTTCGGGTCGAATGACGGAACCGAAGCCATCGCTAGGACGTTGCCGTTGTTTGGATCGACAACAACAGCGGCGCCGCGACCGACCGCGCGCAATGCCTCTTCGGCGATCGCCTGGATCCGCGCATCAAGTGTGAGAAAAACATTCGCTCCCTGTTTCGGCGGATCTTCGCGCAAAACCCCATCGATCGTTCCCTTTGCGTTGCGTCGCAGGTAACGCACGCCGGGTTTACCACGCAGATATTCATCCATCGATTTCTCGATGTTCGATTTTCCTTCCACGTCACCCTGATAAAATGTGAATTTCTTTGCCTCCTCTTTATTGATATCGTCAGGCGCGCCGACGTAGCCTAGGAGGTGCGCACCGAGCGCGCCGTAAACGTAGGAGCGCACTGGCTTGATCGCGATATCCACCCCGGGTAATCCGACATCGTGCTCAGAAAATTTCGCCATCGTCGGAAAATCGATGTCTTTGATGTAGGAAAACGGAACTTCGGTGTCGTTGCGATAGTGTCTCTGGAGCTTGCCGGAATTGTAATCGCGCGCAAGATCGAGATCGTTAAGGCGGGGAATGATCCCTCCGTTAACGATCTTAATAATATCTGGCTCTTTTTGGTCTTTCGGCATTCCATTGATGGTCGCTCGATATTCGGTTAAGGGGGGTGAACCGAACCGTTCGCGATAGCCTTTGACCATTTCCGGCAAATAAAAGTCGACCTCATAACTCGCCCGGTTTTGGACAAGCGTCAGTCCGTTTCGGTCCTTGATCTCACCGCGCACCGATGGAATCCGGACCGTTGCTTGAGAACTGCCCCGAAGTTGAGCAGTCCATGCGGCCCCATGCGCCACCTGTATCCACCAAAGCCTAAGGCCAAGGCTGCCCATGCCCATCAGCATGAGCAGTGCAAGAAATTGGATCCGTAAACGCGAATGGATGCGGCGCCGGTTCATTCGAAATGACTCCTTTCAGGGAGATACCGGTAAGCCGTGATCCGTCCCAGCCATTGCAGGAACCAAAACACGATCGGTGCAATCGCCATGGCGAACAGGCCAGGCCCGCCGATTTGCCACCAAATTTCGCGGGTAAAAACGAGAGAGCCGCGCCGGAATGTGATCATTAAATATTGCGCCAGAATTATTGACGATGTGCAGATGCCGCTCAGAATGCAATGCACTTCCCAGCGGCCACGGGCGAAGAGCGGTCGTAGCCCATGCATGATTCCAGCCAACACAGCGTAAAGCAGTATCGACGATCCGGCTGAAATTTCAACTTTCCCACCAATCACGTGCACGGTCAGCGCATCGAGAAGGAGGCCAGCGTACAAGGCAAGCGCGAGCATGAGCGGAAACGGCAATGCCATTGCCCCATAAAACACAATCACAGGCACAATGTAGACGTGCGCGTTGTAGAGCCAGGGTAGCGCCGGGATAAAAAATTCTGCAATCTGAGCGATCAGGACGATTACCAGCAGAAGAAAAAAGAATATCATTTTCGGCCAGTTACCACGAACACATCCTCTAGATGCGAGAGATCGACCGTCGGTGTGAGTTGGGCTTGTCCATCCAACTCCCGCACCCGGAAACTTTTCACGACGCCGATGAGCAGCCCGGAGGGAAAAACGCCGCCCACCCCCGAGGTATACACTTTCTGTCCAGGTTTTAAGTCCGCTTGCTTTGACAGAAAGTTCAAATTCAAAAGTGGATTCAATCCCGCCGTCACACGTTCGCCAGAGACGATCCCTTGTTCACGGCTTCCCTCCACCGAAGAGGCGACTTTGCAGTTTTCATCCGAGACCAAAAGAACGACCGAGATGCTGTCGCTCACCGTCGTTGTTTTTCCTATCAAGCCTTCGTCGGTTACCACGGGCATGTCAGTTTCGATACCCTCCTGCTTGCCGCGGTTGATTGTTACGGTGCGCCACCAAGTGGATGAATCACGCGTCACAACTTCGGCCGCTATCAACTTAAAGACTGAGCGCTCGCGATAATTGAGCGCATGGCGCAAACGATTGACCTCATGCTCGACATCGCGCAAACTCTGGTTGGTCGCTTTCAATGCTCGATTTTCCACCTGCAGCGCAGCATTTTCGCGCTCTAATTGTTCGAGCGACTTCAAACCCGTGCGAACTGACGTAATCTGCTTTTGAAGCCCAGAGCCACTGGTCAAGAACGGCGCAAGCAACTGATAAACTCCGGCCTTAAATTTGCGTGTGCTCTCCGCGCCGAAGCTGAGAAAATATCCCAGAATGGCGCCGAAAATCAGCAGGGCGATAATATTTGTGCGACTCATCCCGATTTCGCCTCGAGCCGAATCGATATTTCCCGAATTGCAGATCCTGGAAGGTGCGATCGGCCCCGCTCAAAAGCTGGCTTCAACCCCCATTCGCAAACCTCGTCCTGCGCGCAGCGCAGCGGAGTCGAACGGATCCGCAATCCGGAGTCGCTACCGCCACTGGCGATCTGACGAAGCCACTTGACGCAAAAATTTAAGTTCATTGAGGCATTTGCCAGTCCCCTCCGCAACCGCGCTGAGCGGATCTTCAGCGACATGGACAGGCAAACCTGTTTCCTCGCTCAAAAGCTTGTCGAACCCCCGCAGCAATGCGCCGCCGCCTGCCAGCACGAGCCCACGATCGACCAAGTCTGCCGAAAGCTCAGGTGGACAGCGCTCCAGCGTGATACGGACTGAATCGACGATTGTTGAGATCGGCTCAAGCAATGCTTCCCGGACTTCCTGCGAAGTGATCATGAGCGTTTTGGGCAATCCCGCGACCAAATCACGCCCTTTCACTTCCACGCTCGTTTCCTTTTCGCTGGGATACGCCGATCCAATTTTAATTTTGATTTCTTCGGCCGTACGCTCGCCCACCATCAAATTGTAAGCGCGCTTCATATACTGGACGATCGCTTCATCGAGCTCATCACCGGCCACCCGGACGCTGCGACTAAAAACAATCCCCGAGAGCGAAATGAGCGCCACTTCTGTCGTGCCACCGCCAATGTCGATAATCATGTTGCCTGCGGGATCCTGCACCGGAAGTCCCACCCCAATTGCCGCCGCCATCGGTTCTTCGATCAAATAAACCTCGCGCGCGCCCGCATGTGTCGCCGATTCGCGCACCGCGCGCTTTTCCACTTCGGTAATCCCGGATGGGACTGCGATAACGACGCGCGGTCTCGCACGCACCCGACGATTGTGGACTTTCGTAATGAAATGTCGCAGCATAGCCTCCGTCACTTCGAAGTCTGCAATCACGCCATCTTTTAGCGGGCGCACTGCAACAATGTTCGCCGGCGTGCGGCCGAGCATTCGCTTCGCTTCATCACCTACGGCCAGTACTTTGTTCGTGCCGGCTTGGACTGCTACCACTGATGGCTCGCGCAACACGATCCCCTGATCTTTTACGTAAACAAGCGTGTTCGCCGTGCCGAGATCGATGCCGATGTCGCTGGATAACCAGCCGAAAAGTCCGTTAAACATGAATTAGTTTCTAATTTGGCAGATTTTCCAGTCTGGCGGAAGCGCGTCACTTTGTCGATCTTCGCAGCAAACCTTGCGCCGCGAGCGCGATTCGACCCGGCTGAAACGCCGTAACATGAAACAGACCCCCGCGGCGTCAAGCTTTAATCGTCAAAGCGTTAAACGTATCAACCCTAAAACCCCAGGTAATCGCGTCAACTCTTCAACATTGAACGTTGTCCCTCGATCATTAGAGTTCCAACATTAACGCGGAACAAATCATCGTTGCTTCTTCAATCCTCGCCGCCGACTTCTCCCGATTGGCTGACGAAATCCAGCGAGTCCAGCAAGCTGGCGCCGACTGGATTCACTGCGACATTATGGATGGACATTTCGTCGATAATATTTCCTTCGGACCGGCAATTGTCGATCTGGTCCGAAGGAATACGAAACTGCCGATCGATGTGCATCTCATGATCGAGCACGCCGATCATTACGTGCCACGTTTTATCAAAGCAGGTGCCAACTCGATTACCGTGCATGTCGAGCGAGAAGCGAAACACGATGTCGAGAAAACTTTGCGCGCAATTCGCGATGCTGCTTGCCGTCCCGGCCTTACGTTAAATCCCGCGACGTCATTTGAATCGGTCGAACCGTTTCTCGATCGGATCGATATCTTACTCGTCATGACCGTCCATCCTGGTTTCGGCGGTCAATCGTTCCGGCCCGAGATGATGGAAAAAGTCAAACGCGCCCGCGATTGGAAAACAAAGACCGGCGCTAAGCTCGACATCGAAGTCGATGGCGGCATCAATCCCGACACCGCGCGCTTGTCGATCCAGAATGGCGCCAATGTCCTTGTTGCAGGCACTTCCATCTTCCACTCAGAAGATTATGGCGAAGCGATCCGGGAATTGCGGGGCGTCAAATAACGCTTGTCATCCCGAGCCACCGGAGGAACATCGCGCTGGTCGGTGTCGATCTTGGCGAGAACCCGGCAGCGATTGTCGATCTTAAGTCGTCTCCGCAGCAACGACCGGCCCGGCTTCCTCGGTCGTCTCGGCCATGACTTCGTCGGTTTGCGTGACGCGCACTACTTCTTCGACAGTTGTTTTGCCTTGCGCGACACGCCGCCAGCCATCCTGCCGCAACGTTTCCATGGCTTCGGAAATGGCGCATTGCTTGAGTTCGCCGCCGTCGCGTTTCTGCATGATCAGTTTTCTTAACGGTTCGGTTACCGAACAAATCTCGTAAATGGCCGCGCGGCCCTGATAGCCGGTCTGCCGGCATTGATCGCAGCCGGCACCACGCCGGAACTGGGCCCCCAGTTCTTTCACAGGAAAACCGATCTCCGCGAGATAGTCGCGCGGATAGTTCACCCATTGCACGCAATCTGGACAGATCGTGCGCACGAGTCGTTGCGCGATGAACGCTTTCACAACCGAAGCGAGGAGAAAAGGCTCCACCTCCATGTCGAGCAAGCGCGTGATCCCGCCGACCGCATCGTTCGTGTGCAATGTGCTGAAGACGAGGTGACCGGTCATGGCCGCGCGGATCGCGATATCTGCCGTTTCGATGTCGCGAATTTCGCCGACCATAACGACGTTCGGATCCTGTCGTAAAATATGGCGGAGACCTTTTGCGAAGGTGAGATCGATCTCTGGTTTCACATCGATTTGGGAGACTCCCGGAATTCGATACTCGACCGGCTCTTCGATCGTGATAATGCGACGCTGCACTGAATTAATGCTGCTCAAGAAGCAATATAACGATGTCGATTTTCCGCAGCCGGTCGGGCCGGTGAGCAAAATGATTCCGTTGGCGTGAGCGAGCAGATTGCGAATGATGCCTTCCTGTTTCTTGCTCAGATCGAGACGATCGAAGTTGAATTGTTGTCCGCCGCGACTGAGCAACCGTAAGCTGATCGATTCGCCGTTTACCGTTGGAATAGTCGAAACGCGAACGTCGATCTCTTGATTGTTCCCGTGCAAATTCATGCGGCCATCCTGCGGCAAACGCCGCTCCGCGATGTCCATGTGCGCCATCACTTTGAGACGTGAGATGATGGCGGACTGCAATAGGCGTAACTGCGGTGGGACGGCGATCTCATGTAAGATTCCATCGATCCGATACCGAATGCGCAAATCGTTCTCCAAGGGCTCAACATGAATGTCAGTCGCGCGCTCGACGATCGCTTCGCGAATAATTTGGTTCACGAATTTGACGACGGATGCTTCTGGATCGTCCGCATTCAAATCGGTGCTCGTCTGCGCGTCCTGTAGAACCTCGAACGCGCGGTTCGTTTTCAGAATTTCATCAAAAGTTTCTGCGCCGATGCCGTAGAAAGTCTTGATTGCGCGCAGGAGTTGCGCACGGGGTACGAGGACCCATTCCGGCGGCTTTTTTAAGAGCTGCGATGCAAGCTGACGGCCGACTGAGTTGAACAGGTCGTAGGTCGCGAGCACCACGGAATTCTCCTTCGCTTCGATGGGGAGAATTTGGTGCTGAAAAACGAAACGGCTCGGCAAGATCGACAATGTCGTGCGATCGATTTTCTTGGCGTCAATTGAGACAACTGGCACCCGAAAGAAATTTCCGATCGCGCCGAGAAAGCGTTGCTCATCCACTTTGCCGGAATCAAGCATCTGACCCACCCACGAACCGCCGTTCAGGTTCAGTGCCAGTTCCGCGGCCTCCTCGCGCGACTGCACCCCGCTTTCGAGGAGCAAATTAATTAGCGATTGACTGGCCGCCGAGCTCATTCAGTAGTTCAAGGCAAATGCAATGCCCATCGGACAGGATCGGTAAACGTGCCGGTGACGCGCAATGAATAATTTTTTTGCAGACGCGCAATTGCGGCACCAACCTCTGGCGAAAAGACACCGTCAATCGGACCACAATAATAACCGAGCCGGCGCAATGCGGTCTGCATTGCGCCGACATAACCCGGCTGCATAATCAATTGCTCCGGAGCCTTAAAATAATAATCAAAGCGCCAACGATATCTCGGCGCGAAGTCTGTAGCGTTCACATGGCGGCCCTGATGGAGCAGCCCGTAATCGTCTCGTTGAGCCAATGGATCGGTGGCACGAAAAACATCGTCGATAACATCGTACTCGTCGGCACGCGCGATGGTTGCGCCCAGGCCAAGAATCAAAGCGAGAACTATCCTTTTCATAAAAAGTGAGTTTATTACAAGTGAGTTTATTACATATCCTTCGCCGCTGGAATATCGGGCGGTGGTAGCTGTTTGTCAGTTCCCATTTTCGGGCAGTCTGGGCAGTCGTCCTGGTCGAGCTCCGGTCCAAAGTGCGTCCTGTCTTCTGATTTTTGGCGTAGGCGATAAAGATCGAGCTTCGTCAGCGTCACCTCCGGGCGCATCAGAATGATCAGCTCGGTGCGCATCTTGTTCGATGTCGTACCGCGGAAAAGCGCGCCGACATATGGAATACGCGAGAGATAAGGAATGCCCGTGTAATTTTTTGTCTTGCTATCTTCAATCAACCCGCCAAGGACAATGGTAGATCCATTTGCTGCAGAAACATTGGTCCGGATGTAGCGCGTAGCGATATTTGGGATTTGGTTGCCAGATATGAGCGTCGTGCCGGCGAGACTGTCCAGCTTCTGTAAGATGTCGAGCGAGACTTCCTTCTCGGAATTAATGAGCGGTACGACCTCGAGTTGTAACGCGACTTTCTTGTACTCGATGCTCGATTGCACTGAAGCCACATTGTTCACCACGCCACCACTATTAACATTGCTGAGAGTATTTACCGGCACCGGAATCTCCGTGCCTGAGGCGATGATAGCTTTTTTATTGTTGCTTGTGAAGACTGTTGGTCGCGAAATGATTTTGAACTTACCAGTGGACTCAAGCAGATGCACAATCGCAGCGAACGCGTTGCCAGCAGCTACATAAATATTCGTGCCGCTCCCTACATTCTGAATAATTTGACTGAAGTTGATCAGGTTGGAAGGATCGACAATACTCGATAAAATAGGAGCTGCTGTTCCGGTTGCCACCGGTGACGCACTGGAACTCGGAATTGGAATAGACACCTGGGTATTGCTGTTATTGCGCGAGGTGCCCACGAACCTCTTGTTGTATTTTGCAAAATAGTCGACACCGAATTCCTCATCGTTGGTGAGCGTCAACTGGCCAATAACGGTGCTCAGCGCAACTTGCGGCGCTTTCACGTCCATTTCGTCGAGGATTTTTTCGACTTTCACCACTACCTCGCGGTTACCAAGGACGATAATCGTGTTCGCGCGCTGATCAGCGATCAGTTTGGAGTTACCGATTGTTACCGCCTTGGGCGAAGTATCCACAGGTTGCGTAGCGAGCTCCTCGGAAATATTCAGCGTACTCCCCGTCGAGGAGGAAGTAGTCGAAGTGCTCGAAGCGCCGCCTGTATAAGGATTAGCGACAGTTGCCGACGTCGACCGGACCGGCTGAGCTTGCGCCGACGGACTTGCGCCTCCTGCTTCCGCGCCGGGCTGGGCTGTCGCGCCTGGTTCCGTCAACGCCTGAACCAGAACTGGAAGAACGTCACCGGCCGAAATGTATCTCAATGGGCGCGTGACCGGTTTTCCAAACTCAACATTGGCGTCAAACTCACGGATTAACTTACGAATGAACGGCATGTTGATCGGCCGCGTCACGACATGAATGCGGTTGGTGCGGACGTCGGCCGTGAGTTTAATTTTGCCAACTACGACCGCTTCTTCGGATAGGCCGGTCGCTCCGCTGATTTCATTTTCAACCGGGACCGGTTGCGGCACGTTGGGAGGCACTCGTACGGAGCGAATTCCAGGCTGGGTCGAGGGTTGACCGCCCTTCTCGAACATATCTTTGAGCATGTCGCAGACTTTGGTCGCGTCAGCCCGTTCGAGCTTGATGAACTCGCTCACCACTTCTGCCGGCGCCACGTCAACTTGCGCAATCACGGTGGCGAGTTGGCGAATGATGTCGGCGTTCTGCGTCACCAAAAGACTCGATGATTTCGGTAAGGCCAGAATATTTATCGAGCCTGCGCTTCCCTGGAAATATGCCATCAACACTTGTTGAAGTTCCTGCGGGTCCGCGTACTGAAGCTTGAACAAAAAGCTAATAACCGGGTTCCCGGCCGGAACGTCAGCGAGGTCAGAAAGAATCGGCACAGCGGCTTTTCGGGGATTTTGGCCGGCGCCAACAACTTCGACGATATCGCGATCTGCGGGAACCACAGAGATCCCGTTCAATGCGAGGCTCGTCTCGATGATTTTGATCGCCTCCTCGCGAGAAACGTCTTTGGTGATGAAAATGTTCACCTTGCCTTGGACAAAATTGTCCATCACCAGCTTTTTGCCTGTGAGCTGTTCGTAAAGATGCAGCACATCGACGACGTCGCTATTTGGAAACTGGAGCCGCACCGTCCCCGGCGCACTGGGAGGGGCCGCCGGATTCGCAGCCGCCGGGGTCGCTGCTGCGAGAGCGGGAAATGGCTCGGGCCGGACAGGAGCAACCTGCGCTGAAATAGCGGTGGCAGCCGCAAGTCCGAGCGCAGCGCTGCAGAAAAGTCGATGCACGATGTTATTTATGATGAGCGACCATGCTAATAAATTGAGAGCGGCGGGTCAACCTGCTTCGCCCGGCCCAAACCAAACCTTGTTAACTCGAACTGGACGCGGCGGAGCACAGCTTATAAAAAAATGTCATTCTTGCAAATGATTCGCCGTCATTGCGTTCCACTTTCGAGGTGCGGCGGCTTTATCCGCCCAATCGCGGTCGTGCTTTTTACCTCGGCAGCGGTAGTTCTTGCCTGGACAACTATTTCCTCAATTTCAGCAGCACCACTCGAGAAAGAACAGGATCGGGCAAGCGCAGTTGTCCAGATTCGCTCCGTGCTTCGGGCGCAACAGGACGCCTGGAACCGCGGCGATATCGATGGGTTCATGAACGGATACGCGCGCTCAAAATCGACAATCTTTATTTCAGAAGATACGCTCAGACGCGGCTGGGAAACGGTCCGCGACCGTTACAAGAAGAAATACTCGGATCGCGGGAAAATGGGCCAGCTCACCTTTTCCGATCTGGAGATTACTCCGCTTAGTTCCGACACAGCCGTCGTTCTGGGTCGCTGGAAATTAAAACGTGCACAAGATTGGCCGCATGGTCGCTTCACGCTCATCTTCCGGCGTCTACCAGAAGGGTGGCGGATTGTGCACGATCATACTTCGGCGGCGAAAGAGTAGCGCGAGCCTCTGGCTTGCGAAAGAGCAGTGCAGGCGAGACGCATGCGCTACTCTTTTAACCGCGTGAGCAGTTTCTCGTGGATATTATCGAATCCGCCATTGCTGAAAACAGCGACGATATCTTTTGGCCGCAGCATCGGAACGATTCGATCGACAATCGCGTCGGCATTCTGCTCGTAAAACGCAGGGTGACCCGCTTTTGAAATCGCGTCCACAACCACCTCCGGATTTAGTCGATCGTCTTCCGGGATCTGCTCCAGTTTGGCGACTTGCGAGATGAAAACCCCGTCGGCAAAGTTTAGCGCGTCGGGAAGCTGTCGTTGAAAAACGGCGCGCCGCGTCGTGTTGGAACGCGGCTCGAAAACGGCCCAGAGACGGTGGCCGCGATAGCGATGGCGAAGCGCTTGCAGCGTGTTGGCGATTGCCGTCGGATGATGGGCGAAATCGTCGATCACTTTCACCCCACGCACTTCACCACGCACTTCCTGTCGCCGCGCGACGCCAGAAAAGCTTTTGAATGCATTGTCGATCTTTGTTTTCGGCACATCGTAAAATCGCGCGGCCGTCGCCGCCATCGCCGCGTTGCGGATATTAAATTCGCCGATCAGCGGAATCTCGAATGTTTCCTCACCAAGTTTGAACCTCGAGCTACCCGACGAGTACGCGACATCGCGGACCCGTTGCGCGCAATTCTTCGAGAACCCCACCTCGATCATTTGCGCAAGACAATCTTTCGCGACGTCCACGCAATTGGCGTCGTCGCCATTCAGCACCACCATACCGCTTTGAGGAATAATATTGAGCAAACGCCGAAAGCTAAGCTTGATTTCATCGAGATTGTTGAAGATGTCGGCATGGTCAAACTCGATATTGTTTACGATGACCAATTCCGGCAGGTAATGAACAAACTTCGAGCGCTTATCGAAGAAAGCGGTGTCGTATTCATCGCCTTCAATCACAAAATATTTCGAATCATTCAGGCGCGCACCTTGTCCGAAATTTTTTGGAAGTCCGCCGATTAAATAACCGGGTTTGCGTCCAGCCTTTTCCATGATCCAGGCCAGCAAAGCCGTTGTGGTTGTTTTGCCGTGCGTGCCAGTGACGACGAGATTATGCCGGCCGCGCAAAAAATAATTCCGTAATACTTCTGGCAGCGAGAGATAAAGTATTCTCCGGCTGAGCACAGCCTCCACCTCGGGATTGCCGCGCTTGATCGCGTTTCCGATCACCACGACGTCGGCATCTGCCGGAATATTTTCGGCGCGATAACCTTCTTTTAGCGCAATTCCTTTCGCTTGTAGGAAGATCGACATCGGCGGGTAAACATTTTCGTCCGATCCGGTGACTTTGAAGTCGCGCTCGCGCAGCGCCGCTGCCACCGAACCCATGGCCGTTCCGCAAATACCGAGAAAATGAAAACTGCGCGGCGCTTGCTCCACGCGATTCTCTAATCCGCGTTACTGAGTTTGGCTACTGAAAGCGGGACAGAATTCCGGAGAACCTATTTCTTCTTAAATACCTCAATCGCGTCCCAAGCTTCATCCGGCGGTTGCCGTTCATACTCAAGCGCGCGGTCGAGATACATTTTGGCCAGGAAATCGTCGGGATAAAATTCGAGGAACCGTGAGAACAAGATTTTTGCCTCAGTAAAATCCCGTACGCGGAATTTTTCGAGTCCCTCTTCGTAGGACTCCAGCCACTTCAAGAGCTGGGGATCGACGTCCTCATTTCGCGCTCCGATGAAGGTGAAAACATCCACCGGTTTGGTCTTGCCTTTCACCTGGACGCGGGCAACCGAGCGCAGATGAAATTCGTCGCGCACCAGCTCCGCCGCGGTCGCACCAACCAAAATATCGATGCCGTAAATTCGGGTAAGACCTTCGAGGCGCGATGCCAAATTGACAGCGTCGCCAATGACAGTGGGATCCATGCGTTCCTGTGAGCCAATATTGCCAACAATTACTTCTCCTTGGTTGATGCCGATGCCCATGCCCAATCCCATTCGCCCTTCATCGCGCCATTTCTCAC